>CAEZSB010000025.1_pt1 | contig 10221 bp, 9 predicted proteins | sample 7263851 | NCBI WGS metagenome assembly CAEZSB01 (sample SAMEA6813770, study PRJEB35770) | freshwater metagenome | biome: Freshwater; feature: Freshwater reservoir; material: water | place: Czech Republic | collected 2017-04-14 | depth 0.5m m | reverse complement strand
TTACAAATTTCGCAATTGGCAAGCCTGGCAAGGTTCTTGCATCAACACTCATTGCGCTTTCTATTCTTCTGTCAGCACTTTTGTGGCTGCAGGTGACTCCGAGTTCGCTCAGCGCAATTCCTGCACATCTAGAGTCGGCACGAGCACTAGATAGCGTTACAGATAAGGTAGGTATTGGAGTAATTACTCCCCATGAAATTGTCATTGATCTAGAAACACATTCGGGATCGCCAGATATCCCGGTAATACGTTTTGAGTTTGCAAAGAAATTAGCAGCTAATCCAGAGGTTTTCACAGTGGCTAGCGGTGAAAAGTGGCCCTATATAGATGCTTCAGGACGATATCTTCGGATCTACGTGTTTGGTCAACATGATCTTGGCTCAGATCAAACAAAGCAATTAGTAGATCAACTAAGGGATGACTACATTCCCAATTCAGGATTTCCTGCAGGCACAAAAATCTATCTCGGTGGTGCGCCAGCACAAGGTGTGGACTTACTTGAAGCGATTAAATCTTCCATGCCAATGATTTTTTCTCTGATTATGTTGCTTACATTCTTCATTCTTTTAAGAACCTTTCGGTCAATAGTTTTAGCCGCTAAAGCAATCATCCTTGATTTGATTTCTATAGCTACCTCTTTTGCAATAGTGGTTTTAGTCTTCAAATTTGGTATCGGTACGTATCAACTTGAGCAATTAGAAGCTTGGGTGCTGATATTGCTCTTTGCTATTTTGTTTGGACTTTCCATGGATTATGAAATATTCATAGTTTCTAGAATGCGAGAAGCGTGGGAGCGTGGTGCCAGTAATGAAGAAGCGATCCGCGAAGGCATGAGAAATTCTGGAACTGTAGTTACTGCAGCTGCCCTAATTTTTATAACAGCTCTGACTGGATTGATAACAGGACATTTTGCTGGGCTGCAGCAATTGGGTATCGGGCTTGCTGCCGGAGTTTTAATTGATGCAACGATCATTCGTAGCTTGCTACTTCCAAGTGCCATGGTCTTGTTGGGCAAATGGAATTGGTGGGGGCAAAGGAAAACCCCGTCTCTGACATAAGTCAAAGACGGGGGTCTGTCCCAGAAGAAGTTACTTAACGATTCTTATCGCAAAGTAAACAGTTGGAATTTGATAACCAAGCGCAAGTCCTGGAAGGTCATTTTCTGATGAAAGGATCGGCACCATTCCATATGGCGTGTTGGCAAAAGATGGCTGCTGTGTGTAGAGCAATGGACGCATTGAAATAATGTGTGTTCCAACGCCTCCCATTGCCTTCAAGTGAACTACTAGGTATCCATTTGAATTAAATCCACAGCCATATCCAACATAGCTATTGTCATAGGCAACAGCCAATGTGTTGTCCATCTGTGTCCAACCAACACCCTTTAGGCTAAGAGTGAACTCTTCGCCTTCTTTGAAAGTGTAGGTCGGTGTTCCTTGTCCTCCACGAGCAAATGCATCTACAGAGCCGGATAGATCTGCTTTTGCAACACCCATGGTGACAACCTTGCCCTTTGCATCAAGCAAAGGCTGAATGCTCTCTTTTACATAAAAGACTTGCTGAGCTTCAATTACATCGCCCTGCTTGATTTGGATAACGTGATAGCCACCAAGGTGATCAGGGATTGTTACCTCTTTATTGACTGTTCCATCAGTAATTTCTACAGTTCCCAAAGGAAGTGGGTTGTAGATCCAACAGGTTCCAGTTGTGCAATTAACGCGGTTTCCAGTAACGGTTGACCACACAATTGTGTGAACGCCTTTTGTTGGAATGCCTGATGCCTTAATAGTTGTCTTACTTCCAACAATCCCGCGATCAGGAAGTAGAGACATTGTCGCCTTAGTTGCGGGATCTAAGCCAATATCAGCCAGAGTTGTGCGTTGTGAAACTGTTGGTGTCATCAACTTTGGGTATATCAAGTATGGCTTGAAAATTCCTGGATCCTTGGTGACTTTAAAACTTCCCATTTCACTGTTAGCAAATGGAACTGGAGATTGCATCTGATTCAAGTAAGAGAAGCTGATCGCTTCATTAGTCTGAATGTAGTGATTTCCAACAGGACCTGTTGCAAGGATTGTGGTTGTTGCAGTTCCGCGAGTCCAACGAGCTTGCATTGAGCCTGTGTACTTACCATCGTAATAAACAGCAGAGCCAGCCGCATACAGTGATGGTCCAAGCCCATTGTAAGTAATTGTTATTGGTGTTCCGATTGGACCGCTCTTAGGTGAAATTGTAAGTGTTCGAGCAACCTGAATTCCACCATGAGCTAATGCCACCCCATTGTTTACAGCGTAAATATCATGCACTCCACCAAAATCTGAAGGCACCTTAGTTTTGTAAACAAATCCACCAAGAGCATCTGTTGAAAGAGTTGTCATAACCACGTTGTACTTTGAATACGAAGTTCCCATGTAATTAACCGTGTTCGGTTGAACATCTGTCACCCACGTTGCATCACTTGTTGACCAAGTCAGGGTGACCGGTGTGTTTCCGGGCAATCCTTTTCCGGTGATAGTAAATGCATCTCCAATAAACATCTGTGACGGTGAAATTTCTAAATTCACCATATTTGATGGAGCAGTAAATGCCGCAGCCGTGAGCCCAGTAAATGGTAGGGCCGGAACATTAATTTCCTTTGGTGCGACCAATTTAACTGGATTATCTACTGCATGAGCAGGAGTGATGAATCCTAAGGCTAGGACAGCCACCACTCCTATTCGTGCCGCTTTATATCTCTTACGCATTTTCTCTCCGATCGTTTAGTTATCTGATATTTATTTTGTGATGGTAGGAGCTGCAAACAAACTTAATTGAGAATTAGCAGTGAAGTTTGAAGTCCAAATTCCTGTTGCACCTTTTAGTGGAATTGATAACTTAACGGTGCGGTAATAACTAACGCGCTCATACACTGTGCGACCTGAAGCATCCAGTACGCGCTTTCCGTTTTCTAATTTAGGTGTCAGCTTTGTTGAAAGCACCTTCATTGTGCTTGAATCTTTAGCAACCAAAGTCACCTTGTAGTTAATAACTCCGATAGTGCTGTACAAAGGTGCTGCACCTGTCTTTAGAACAGCTGTCCAAAAAGCGACACCACTGTGGTTTCCATATGACATGGCAATTGGGTCTTTAATTCCGGCTACCTCAATAAATGCTTTTGAGGTATTTGCAGAATCCATTACCGCTCCACCTTGATCAGCGTTGTTGGCATAGACACGAAAAACGATAGTTTGACCAACCATAAATTCGTTCATGATTGCGCAACCATTGAAACGTGGTGCAAGCACGCCAGTTGATCCAGTTGCAAGAACTGTGTCAACATAAATATGTATTGGGGAAACGATTCCCTGAACAGGGACGCCAATTTTTACATTCAAGTTATTACTTATAGCTGGCGCAAAACTTGCTACATCAGTGGGTGTAAATGCACCTGTGATTAGGGTTGTTCCGGATGCCGCTGGAATCCATGAGCACTTTGCGACAAAGGGAGTCACAGTAGTTGTTGGTACCGCTTCACAGCCTGTTACAACTTTGCCATTTACCGTAAATGCAACTACTCCTGGCGCGCTGGCTGTTCCATTAATTACGATTGGACCTAAGTCGAATACTCCGTTTCCGCCTGACATTATTAGTGTCGATGCAGCTGGCGCTGCATAGGCAGCTCCGCTAGATAGGGCACCACCTGTAATTGCTAATACAGCAACGGCTATTCCTGAAATTACCTTCTTCATTACGACTCCTTCAATTGGTTTTACGGGTTTCTAATTATTTGGTTTTGATATTTCCGCTTACATCCATTGTGAACGCCGCATTTTCCTTGGCTCCACCCTTAACACTGAAAACTCCTGAAACTTTGAGAGTTCCTGTTGCTCCTGCATATTTGCCAGTGCCGCCAGTTATCTGCGCATTACCTGTGATCTTGATTGTTGTCGGAGCCGATTCATCTTCGGCGCAACCTTTTGCAGATGTATCAAATGAAACATTGAGGGTGTTTCCACCGCCACCTATGGAACCTTTTGCATCAAATGAATCACACAGGCCAGCAGGAGCTGCTGATGCGGTTCCGGTTAAATCTGTTAGGCCAAGAACATTCCCGGTTCCTTTTCCAGTTACAGATGTAACCTGCAAGTAGGTGTCCCCCCAAACGATTGCAAGATTTCCTTTATAGCTACCACTGAATGCAACAGTTGCTGATACTGCTGGTGTCGTTGCTTTGGCTGTGGCTGTTGGTTTGGTCGTTACTTTTGGTTTAGTAGTTGAATAACCAGTAGGGCACTTTGGCTTCGCTGCCGTTACTTTCTTAACTAATGTGCCTTTGTAACAAGTAATTGTCTTATTGGCTGCATTGGCCGGCACACCATTGGCAAAGATAAATGCCATGGCAGTGAAAAGAACTAGCACCTTTGTCTTTTTTGAATAAGTCTTTTTCATTATGTACTCCCATCTCTCCCTGAGTTTTGCTGTTCTTACAGGAGACAGGTTTCCACTTATAGAAATGAATTAGAGAGTTTTTGCGAGGGCTACCTCTATGCCAGTTATTAAGTAGGTCACCACATGTATTTCACATTACATTTAGGAACCACTTTTGGATGTGAGATTGATGCTTGAGAGATAGCCCCTAGCCACAGATTTGACTTAGCTTCGCACTTTGAAATTACAAGCAACGAAATTAGGAGCCGAAATTGGTTTTCTTGTAGGGCTTACCTTTTTGATCGTATGTAATCCAAACGCCTCTTTGCTTACCCATATTAAATGAACCCGATCGCATAATCACGGCATCTTTTCTAAACCATTTCCAGTCTCCGTGCAAAGCATCATTTTTCATCTTCCCAGAAGCTTTCAAAACTCCATTTCCGTAAAACTCTAGGAACTCTCCGTTCTTCTTGGGATAGTTGGAGTTGATCTGAGAGATTCGAGCTTTGATGATCTTTCGTAGTAATGGTTTTGGAAATCTCTTGTCTAGAGCGAAGTGAATAGACCCTTTCGTTTGCACATAGCTTGCTAACTCAGTTTTTAGTAGCGAATTTGTTGAACCACTGTATGGAAAGAGGCTATTGTGATTTTTGAAGCCATCAAATCCAACAATAGCTACACCACTAATCATGAAGGTGGGTATGCCGTACTTAATTACTTCCGTTGCGGTAGGGAGTTCATCAATAATCATTTCACGCAGATTTTGTAGAATTGCACGTTGCCCAATTTCAAATTTCTTTAAATGTTTATCAACTAACGTCTTGCTCATGCCGAAATAACACCCGTTGCCAAGAGAACAAGAAGTGTGGAACCAAGGATTACTCGGTAAATAATGAATGGCATAAAGCTCTTGGTTGCCACATACTTTAGAAGCCACGCGATCACGATGTAGCCAATTACAAATGCCACAGCAGTTGCTGCAAAGGTTTCTGAAATCGAAAAGACATTAGGCGCAGCATCAGATGAAAATGCATCCTTTAACTGATACAGGCCACTACCAAAAACTGCGGGCAAGGCCAGCAAGAAGGAATAACGAAGAGCAGCTTCACGGGAATACCCCAAAAAACGTCCCATAGCTATCGTTGCTCCAGAGCGTGAAACACCTGGAACTAATGCAAGTGCCTGTGCTGCTCCGTATAGGAATCCGTGTTTGGTGCCCAGCTGAACTAATGATCGTTCGCTCTTTCCATACTTATCTGCAATTCCAAGAATTACACCAAAGATGATCATGACAGATGCAATAAGCCACAATGATCGAAGATCATTAGTAATGAAGTCTCTACCGAAATAACCAAGCACAACGATTGGCACGCTGCCGATAATGATAAGCCAACCCATTCGAGCTTGACCTTTTTCTTCAGTAGTTAACTCTGCGCGCCGAACAAGGTGTCTAAACCAGGAAACAACGATTGCTTTAATGTCATTTCGGAAGAAAATCAACACAGCAAGTTCTGTGCCAATCTGCGTTATGGCAGTAAATCGTGCGCCTGGATCTTGGGCCTTATTCATGAATTCACCCACAATGCGAATGTGGGCGCTTGATGAAATTGGCAAAAACTCTGTAAGGCCCTGAACGATTCCTAGAACCAACGCTTCAAGCACGCTTTGCCTCCGTCACTATAAGAATGTACTTATAGTATCGCTGGAGGCTCCTCCTTGTGCCCAGTGACTCTGCCCGCATGTGCTTTTGCGTTTGGATCCCGACTGGTTTTAATAATGCTTGCAATCGTTGCGATCGTCAAAATTCCAGCAATTACTCCGAGGCTTACCGGAGTTGGAATCTTAGGAACGCTGTCGAACTGTTCATGAAGGTAAGTCATGACAAGTTTTATACCGATAAACATCAAGATAAATGAAAGACCCAAAGAGAGATAAACTAACTTGTCTAATAATCCCTTGAGCAAGAAATACAAAGCGCGAAGGCCCAGCAATGCAAAAGCATTAGCGGTGAACACTAAGAAGGTTTGTGAAGTAACACCAAATGTCGCAGGTATGGAATCTAAGGCAAATAATAGGTCAGTAGATCCGATGGCAATGATGACCAAAAACATTGGAGTCGCATAGCGCTTTTGATTTATTCTGATAAATAACTTGGTTCCGTGGAACTCGTCAACCATGGCCATGCGCTTGCGTATCGTGCGAACTACAAAATTATCATTTGGTTCTGGATCTTCATCCCAGTGCTTAAACAGTCCTACGCCTGTCCAAATCAGAATTGCTCCAAAGATTACAAATGTGAAGGAGAATGCTCCAAGCGCTGCTGCGCCGATTGCAATAAAAATTGCACGTAGTACTAAAGCCAGCATTACTCCGAACAACAAGATTCTTTGGTGGTAAATACTTGGAACAGCAAATTGAGCCAAGATAATTACGAAAATAAAGAGGTTATCGATAGACAGCGAATACTCAACTAGGTATGCAGCAAAGAATTCGGTTCCATATGTTGAACCAAAGTAATTCCACACCCATACGCCAAAGCCAAGTGCAAGGCTTACGTAGAAAGTAGTCCAGGCCGCGGCCTCTTTGAAGGAAACATCATGAGCTGTGCGGCTAGATGTAAATAGGTCTATGGCAATCAGAGTCGCAATTAATCCAACCGTTATCGCCCAAATCGTTGTTGAAACTTCCATAATTTTCTCCCTTGACTCGCGTAAATAGAAACGTGGTCAAGGTCTTCCTAACCGAAAATCGGCCAGCCCCCCGGGTTTTTACACCGTATTGACGAGGTAACTGTAACTAGGTACTCCCCTTAATTAATCTAAGTCTAAGGGTGCCTTATGGATGGGGCAAATTAATACGCGCCAGTCGGCACTTCTTGATTCTCCAATATTGACCATTCTTGCTCTGTAAATAGGCGCGAGCGAATTAAAAAGCGTTTACCTTCGGGTGATTCAAGAGAAAATCCACCACCTCGACCATCAACGACATCAACTGTTAAATGTGTGTGCTTCCAATACTCAAATTGAGAAGCCGACATCCAAAAACCTATTGGTTCCTGAATGCCGGCTACTACCAAATCCCCCAGCTTTACATCTTGTCCGCCAACGCGGAATTCACCGGCTGGGTAACACATTGGAGAAGAGCCATCACAACATCCGCCCGATTGATGAAACATCAATGGGCCGTGAATTGACGTTAACTTTCGAAGAAGTTATTCGGCAAGCTCAGTTAATTCAACGCGTGACGGATTCTCCATGTCGTAACTGTAATCGGCTTAAAAGAATCCGAGCTTGTTTGGTGAATAAGAAACAAGCAAGTTCTTAGTTTGCTGATAGTGATCGAGCATCATCTTGTGATTTTCGCGTCCGATACCGGATGACTTATAACCACCAAACGCTGCTCCTGCTGGGTATGCGTGATAACAGTTAGTCCACACGCGACCAGCCTTTATTTCGCGTCCTGCACGATAGGCAGTGTTTGTGTCGCGAGTCCACACACCTGCGCCTAATCCATACAAAGTATCGTTAGCGATTTCCATAGCGTTATCAAATCCATCAAACTTTGTCACAGATACAACTGGTCCAAAGATTTCTTCTTGGAAGATGCGCATTTTATTGGTGCCTTCAAAAATTGTTGGAGTCACGTAGTAACCACCAGATAGTTCACCGCCAAGATCAGCTTGCTCTCCACCAGTAATTACCTTTGCTCCTTCTTTCTTTCCAATTTCAATGTAGGAAAGAATCTTTTGGAGTTGATCATTTGAAGCTTGAGCACCGATCATTGTTGAAAGATCCAAAGGATGACCCTGAACTACTGCCTGCGTGCGCTTTGTAACATCACCCAAGAACTTGTCATAAATCTTGGTATCAATTAATCCACGTGAAGGACATGTACATACTTCCCCTTGATTAAGGGCAAACATAGTGAAGCCTTCTAGAGCCTTGTCATAGAAAGCATCATTTTCGGCTGCAACATCGGCAAAGAAGATATTGGGGCTCTTGCCACCAAGTTCTAGTGTCACGGGAATAATGTTGTCTGCTGCATATTGCATGATTAAGCGACCTGTAGTTGTTTCACCGGTAAACGCGATCTTTGCAATACGTGGAGATGAAGCCAATGGCTTACCGGCTTCAACACCAAATCCATTTACAACGTTAAGAACTCCGGGTGGTAGAAGGTCGGCAATTAGCTCCATCAAAACCATAATCGATGCAGGAGTTTGCTCTGCTGGCTTTAGAACAATGCAGTTACCTGCAGCCAATGCTGGAGCTAACTTCCACACAGCCATCAAGATTGGGAAGTTCCAAGGAATGATTTGTCCGACAACACCTAGTGGCTCATGGAAGTGATAGGCGACTGTGTCTTCATCTAGCTCACCCAGTGATCCTTCTTGTGCGCGGATTGCGCCAGCAAAATAGCGGAAGTGATCAATTGCAAGTGGCATATCGGCATGAATTGTTTCGCGAATTGGCTTTCCGTTGTCCCATGTTTCAGCAACGGCCAACATTTCGAGGTTTTGTTCCATACGATCTGCAATCTTGTTCAGAATAATTGCTCGTGCTGTTGCAGATGTTTTGCCCCACAACTTTGCAGCAGCGTGTGCGGCATCTAGCGCTTTATCTATATCTTTTGCGTTTCCGCGTGCGATTTCGCAAAATACTTTTCCAGTTACCGGAGTAATGTTTTCAAAGTACTGACCTGAATCCGGTTTTACATACTCACCATTAATCCAATGGTCATAACGTGGCTTGAAGGTAACTTTGCTCCCAGATTGTCCAGGGGCTACATAATCGGTCATTTTTTCTCCTTTGAAAATGTCACCGTCGTGACGACCTTTTGCAGGCTACTCCTGGGTTGTTAGAAAGTAATAGAGAGGTGCGCTGTATATTTCACGTATGAGTGCCAGCCTTGCTTTATCTGAATTAAAGGCATTCACTAAGAAAGGCAGGCTTAGCGATCTTGCTCGCTTCTATAAGACGGGCCCAGGTGAATACGCAGAGGGCGATCTTTTCCTTGGTGGAACAGTGCCCCAAACAAGATCGGTAGCAGAGAAATACCAGGGTCTGGAATTGAAGGAAGTTGAAAAGTTATTTTGTTCACCCTTTCATGAAGCACGCTTATGTGCAGCAATAATTCTTAACCACAAACTGAGCAAAGCAAAAGCCCCGCAGGACTGTAAGAAAATATTTGATTTCTATATCAAGCAATTACGCGCGGAGCGAGTAAACAATTGGGACATTGTTGATGTGTCTGCTCCATGGATGGGTGTTTATCTAGCAGAGGTAGAAGATCCAATGCAGCTGTTAATCAAGCTATCCAAATCTAGATCTCTGTGGCAACGCCGTGTTTCCATGATTTTAACTTTTGCAATGATTCGAAAGGGAGATCTGCAACCAACAATCACAATTGCAAAGTTTCTGCTGAAAGATGATCAAGACCTTATTCACAAGGCAGTTGGTTGGATGCTTCGTGAGCTAGGTAAGAGAGACATCATGCTGCTACGTCGATTTCTAAAAGAGCACTCACATGAAATGCCTAGGACAATGTTGCGCTATTCAATTGAGAAGCTGCCTGAACGTGAGCGCAAACAATGGCTGCTAGAGAGTAAATCCTAGGAATTTCAGATGAGTCACTGTAAAATTCTGACAAATGCATGAATATGAGAATGAAGTCCAGGAGCGTTGGGGTGATACCGACGCTTATAAGCAGTCTCAATCTAAGAGTTCAAAGTATTCAAAAGATGATTTTCAGGCCGCAAAGGTAGATCAAGAGGCTGCAACAGAGTTATTTGTGTACGCCTTCGGAAATTCA
>CAEZSB010000024.1_pt1 | contig 10596 bp, 13 predicted proteins | sample 7263851 | NCBI WGS metagenome assembly CAEZSB01 (sample SAMEA6813770, study PRJEB35770) | freshwater metagenome | biome: Freshwater; feature: Freshwater reservoir; material: water | place: Czech Republic | collected 2017-04-14 | depth 0.5m m | reverse complement strand
CTAGATCGACATTGTCTGCAGGAACGCGGACCGTTAGATCTCCTTGAGCAACTTTTAACACTAGGTAGGTCTTTTCTTCACCCTTGATCACACGAGTTTCAATAGCTTCAATTAATGCTGCCCCGTGGTGAGGATAAACAACGGTTTCGCCGACCTTAAATGTCATGTGATGCCCTTCGCTAGAGGGTCAATTCTACCAGCAATCTTTAGATCATAAAACCCGGTAAAAGTAGCGTTAAATACTGCTTATTTGATGTGAGACAATTGCGCTTATGCGTCGCACAATTTCAGCATTAGCTATTGCAGCATTAGCCGTCTCACTTACTGGATGCGGAGCAGGTAACAACGCTTCAACTCGCCAGGTAAAGCAAGTAACAGATGGTGTTGAAGGATCAATCACCAAAGATGGCAATAACATCAAGGTTGTTAACCTTCTTGTAGTTGCTGCAGGTGGTGGAAACGCAGTTTTGGTAGGAACAATTATCAATAATGGCGACGAAGAAGATGCGTTATTAGGTATTGCAATTAATGGCAGTACCGCTACCTACACAGGTAGTAATGCTTTGCCCAAGAACACTCCAATTATTTTTGAAGGTGAAAGAGCTAACGCCAAGGCTGTACTTGGTGGATTTGGTGGATCAGCTGGTTCACATGTAAAGGTTGGTTTGTTCTTTGCCAAGGCTGGGGAAATAACACTCGATGCAATCGTTCGTGATACTCGCGATGATTACGCAGGCGTAACAGCTGCAATTGCTGTTCCTATGGTTTCGCCAACACCAACGCCAACCAAATAAAATAAAATAAAATAAGACTTAATCTTTATTGGTTAGCTACTTTTTTCCCTGATTGGCAACCGTTGCAATTGCATCTTTAGCAGCTACTGGGTCTAAGTACTCCCCGCCCTTAACAACTGGCTTAAAGTTTTCATCTAATTTGTAGTACAGCGGAATGCCCGTAGGGATATTCAAACCAGCAATGTCGTCATCACTAATTCCATCAAGGTGCTTTACCAATGCACGAAGAGAGTTTCCGTGCGCGGTTACAAGCACCCGCTTGCCAGCCTTTAGGTCAGGAACAATCGCCGAATCCCAATAAGGAAGCATGCGGGTAATAACATCCTTTAAACATTCAGTCTTTGGCGCTTCAATATCGGCATAACGAGCATCATGTGCCTGACTGAATTCATCATTGTCATCAATCGGTGGAGGTGGCACATCAAAGCTACGGCGCCACAATTGGAACTGTTCTTCTCCGTACTGCGCCAATGTTTGTGCTTTGTCCTTGCCTTGCAGTGCGCCGTAGTGACGTTCGTTTAAACGCCATGAACGCTGAACAGGGATCCAATGACGATCGCATGCATCAAGTGCCAACTGAGATGTATGAATGGCACGGCGCAACAAAGATGTGTGAAGTACTTCTGGCAGCAATCCGCGCTCTGCCAACATTGCACCACCACGACGGGCCTCTGCTTCACCTTTATCTGAGAGTCGAACATCGACCCATCCAGTGAAAAGGTTCTTGGCATTCCATTCAGATTCGCCGTGGCGAAGCAAGACAAGTTCGAAGTTAGTCATGGCTACAGTCTAAACCAAATGCTGCTTGTTAAACCAAATGTTTGAAGGCATCTAAATTGGCCAAGGATTCTCCGCGTGAAACTCGCCATGCCCACTCGCGACGGATTGCGTTAGCAAATCCAAGTTCAAGTAGCGGGTTAAATGAACTGTCGCTGTACTGCAAAACTGATCCAACCAATCGGTCTAGCTCGCGATCTGTAACAGCAAACAATGGCAAACGGCCAACTAAGAAAATATCGCCAAGTTCGTTGGTAGCAAAAGCAATGCCATACATTCCAGCATTTTTTAGCATGCAGTAAGCATGAACACCGGCTTCATTGTCATCTGGCTTGCGAATAACAAAGGCATTGATACTTAAGGAATGGTCTCCAACTATCAGGGCACAATGTGTTTGCAACTTCTTTTCACCCGGAAGTGAAACCAAAAAGGTATTGTCATCTTTACGTTCGTATTCCAGGTCATGTGAATCTAAAAACTCTTCGATTGTGATGCGTGGGTCGATCGCAGCCATTTACGCTTCCAGAGATTTGCGGGTTTGGGTAATTACTTGATCGTAAATATCTAGTGTGCCACGGGCAGTTGCATCCCAACCAAAGTGAGATGCATGCTCGATTGCGCCCATTGAGAGCAGTACACGGCGCTGTGGTTCTTGCAGTAAACGTGAAATAACGGAAGACCATGCTTTGGGGTCATGTCCATCCACTAAAACACCTGAAATACCATCGGCAACTGCAGTACGAAGTCCACCAACGGCAGTTGCAACAACGGGTGTTCCGCATGCTTGTGCTTCTAGTGCGACTAAACCAAAACTTTCACTGTAACTAGGGACAACTACTAAATCAGCTGCACGATACCAATGCACTAATTCCGCACGAGGAGCAGGAGGTGCAAAGCGAACAACGTCATCGATCGCCAACCATGTTGCAAGCTCGTTTAATCGATCGACTTCTTCAGTATTTGCACCCGATGCTCCGCCAATAATGTTGACAATCAACTTATGTCGCAACAGTGGTGAATGTTTTACTAATTCACTAGTTGCTCGGATTAAAACTTCTGGACCTTTATGCGGCTGGATTCGCCCAACAAATGTAACAACTAAAGATTCCTGTGGTAAATCCACAATTGTACGTGCTGCATTTCGACCTTGACCTGGAGTGAATGTGTACAGATCCACACCGGGGCTAACAACGTGCACGATATCTGGACAGGCATCGTAAAGGGATACAAGACTGGCAGCTTCGGCATCAGTGTTTGCGACTAATGCGTTTGCAGCGGCAACAACCTGTGTTTCACCTTGCACGCGAATCATTGGCTCGGGTGTTTCACCTTCGGCTAAGTTCAAATTCTTTACACGGGCCATTGTGTGCATGGTGTGAACTAACGGAATACCAAGCTCTTTCGCTGCTGGCATCGCAACTTTTCCTGAAATCCAATAATGAGAATGAATTGCATCGTAATTCTCTTCTTTTACGATGCGCAAAAACTCTTTTGATAACCCAGCGATATGGGCTGGTAACTGTTCCTTGGTTAGCGATCCATGGCCGCAATCAAAATAACGAACTCGAACACCTGCAGAAATTTCGACAATGTCAGACTCGCTGGTGTGTGTTCGACGGGTAAAGATGTCGACTGAAACACCCATGGCTGCCATGCGTTGAGCTGATTCGACAACATAAATATTCATGCCGCCAGCATCACCAATGCCTGGTTGCTCCAGGGGTGATGTGTGCACCATTAATACTGCAATGCGCCCGCTCATGGTGTTAAGGGTACGCGCACCTAGAAGGTTGCGCGAATGGTGCCCACTGGCAAGCCTGCACCCAATGTGTTTACGGGTACTTCAAGCGCATTGATTCCAAATTTTGCTAAAGCTGCCGCCGTTACTGCAGGCATTGCACGTGCATTGCCATCACTAATTTTAATTGCCAATGTGCGCCCATCAGTAAGTGAAGCAACATTGACTGCTTCGGCTCCATCTTTCATAAACAATCCCGGGATGTTCTGCATCATTCGTGTTGCAAGACGACCAGGACCAGAAACCATTTCAGGATAATCACGGCACGCCTGTGCAACCTCTTGATGCACAGAATCTGTGCTGATCGTTAAGTTGCGAATAGCGCGAGCGAGTCCTAGTAATGAAAACAGAAATAGAGGTGCACCACACCCATCAACACTGACGCCAGCCACACTTTCACCACTCAATTGCTCAACTTCAGCTTTTATCGCAAGTTGTAATGGATGTGCTGGATCTAAATAAGAATCTATTGGCCAGCCATTGATTACGCAGGTGGCAAGCATTCCTGCGTGCTTTCCGCTGCAGTTCATGGCAAGGCGAGTTGGTTCGGATGTACGGCGAAGTTCTTCATCTAGTGGACGATCTAAAACACATTGGAGTGAGTGCTCATCAAGACCTGCTTTTGCCAAAATGGCTTGCGCGCCTTGCTGGTGCATAGGTGTTCCAGCATGGGAAGCACAGACAAGTGCTAACAATCGTGGTTCTATATCTAAACCAACGCGAACCATGGCAGATGCCTGAATTGATTTCAGTGAAGATCGTGAATAAATATTTAAAGTTGGATCACCTTTTTGCAAAAGTATCGATCCGTCTGGATTAAGCAACACCAGATGACCTGCATGGACAGATTCAACAACATCGCTGCGCGTGACCTCGGCTAAAACTTCGCCCAGCATTATTCGCTTTGGCGTTCTAGTGAAGACCAGACGTGAGCCTGTAGTTCTTGACCTTCAGCAGCCATGTCATATGCATAAAACAGTTCGCCAGCTACGAGACCATAAAGTCTCACACCTGCTGTAACAATCTTGGCTGATGGTGCTGAATACCCTTGATCCATAACTAGTTGAATCTTGGGACCATCAAATGTTCCAACCCAACCTTCTGTAATACCAGTGCTGTGTGAAATCAAAACTTCTAGAACATTGTTTGGCTTTACGCGCCAGAATCCAACTTCGGATGCTGCTGGACGAACGATTTCGCCTTCGGCATCAATAATCCATGATCGTGAAAAGTAATTAAGAAAGTTACGACCGTCGTGATTAAAGACAACTTCTGATGCAAATTCAAAGCCTGGGATTGTTGGATATTCACCACGGCCCTTGCCACGCCATGTGCCAACCATCCACGCCAATGGATTTAAATCTGGATGTAAGCCTTCAGGGATTGTGAAAACCATTAGGGACGTTGCCTCCAGTTAGTGCTTCGTCGCGCTTGTGATTGGCGACCTTTAAATGAATATATGACGAGCACTACACCTAATGCGATGGCAACGAGGCCAAGGATTATTGATGTGAACAGCTCCATGGCTTAAGAATAGCGGTTAAACAATTACTTGCTGCGCTGCAGGAACTCCACCAACGCTGAGCGTTGCTTCAATTGGTGTATTTCTTTTCACGATTGCCAATGCAATTGTTCCTAATTCGTGGTGACGAGCGACTGTGCCGACGAATCCAACAACAATTCCATCATTTTCAATTGTTGTTCCAACAGCCGGAAATCCAACATCACTGCCATCAAGGTGCAACATCACTAATCTGCGGGGCGGATTACCCAAGTTATAAATCTTTGCCACAGTTTCTTGGCCCCGGTAGCAGCCCTTTTTCATATGAACAGCGCCATTTAATACGCCAATTTCATTGGGAATAGCTTTGTGATCTGTTTCAAATCCGATTCGCGGACGGTGCGCAGCAACTCTTTCAGCATCTAATGCCCATGTGCCCACCTGTGTAGCAACTCCACCGAAAGTTTTCTTCATCTCTTCAACTTCGCCACGTGGAACCAAAGCAAATGGGCCACCTATGTCAGTTGCTGCACCTGGTGCTCGTAAGACTGCAAATTCGGTGCTTGCATCACGCACATCTACTCGCAGCATGAACTTCATCTTTGTTAAATACTCGATTAGTTGGTCTGAGTAGCCGGGATCTAGAACAAGAAAAGTAGTTGTTCCGTCATCGACTAGATTAAATTGATACTCGATATGTCCTTTTGCATCCAAGATCATATTTGGCATCCACACGCCAGGTTGTAAATCACTTACAAACTGTGTTGTTAAATCATGTAGCCATTTCAAACGATCCACACCGCTAACGGCAACAATATTATGATGCGATAAATCCGCCCACGCAGTTCCGGCTTCTAGCGCTCGTTGTTCTTTAACTGGTTCGCCAAAATGCCACACAGCACCTTTGTCAGGACCTGCTTCAACCAGAACGGCGCTCATGCGCTTAATCTACCGCGATTGAGAAAGAGATGCCCTACGGCTTAACGCATGCAGCGCAGGTGCCGGTAATTGCAAAGTGCGATACATCAGTTTTAAAGCCGTAATCATCGGCCAATAAATTCACAAAGTTTGCAGCCGTTTCGATGGGAGCATCGCCAACAGATCCGCATGAATCACAGACAAGGTGAAGGTGAGTTAATTCTTCAGCTGCGTGATAGGTGGCACCGCCATGACCTAAGTGCGTGTGCTGTACAAGCCCAACGTTTTCAAGGGTTTCAAGGTTTCTATACACAGTTGAAAGGTTGATTCCAGGATGAGTTTGACGAACTTTTTCTGCAACTTCTTCTGGTGTTGCGTGCCCAAGTGAGCGCACAGCAGAGAGAACAAGTTCGCGCTGTGGAGTTAAGCGCAATCCCTTTTCATGGAGTTCATGTTTTGCAACCATGTAGAAAGCCTACCCTTACTTGCTACGAGCGCGAAGTAGGAGAAGGTAAATCTCGCACCCAAGGCAGAAGTTAAAGGCAGCGTTTAAGAAGGCGGCAGCAAGTGCAAAAGCAACTGCCACTGTAAAGATCGCATTTATGCCGCTGGTTAATCCAACAATTGCTGTTAAGGCAAAGAGCAATCCAACAGATTGGGCAAATTGTGGTGGACGAACATCTTCTGCAGGAGTTTCACCCTTTAGACGTGGCTTTACAAATGTCTTATAAATAAATGCGTACGGTGTGAACTGTGGTCCTTTAATTGCACCAATTGCAAACACAGCAGCTTGGGCAACAATCACCCAAATATTATTTGTTGCAAGAGCTGTAGCTAAGACTACTGTTGTGATGACTGCGCCAAAACGCGGTCCACGTGCATCAATGATTCCGGCGTTATTTCTTGTTTTTAAATCCTGTGTCATATTAATTCCTATCGTTGTAAGTTTGTGATTAATTGAAGTAATTGTTAAATGAAGAAACAATTAAGCAATACACAAAGATGCAGACATACGACCGTAATCAATTACGCGGCGCTTAGTAGCTGCTAACAACATGCGCTAAGAGTAAAGAGGTTGCAGAACTATTGCGAGTTGCAACTAATTCGCATTAACGAATGGCAGAAATTGCGCTCAAAACCTGGTCTCGCTTAGGTGCACCCATTGCGCGGCCGACTTCATGGCCCGTGCGGTCTAGAAACAATGTCGTGGGGGTGCTACGAATATCTAAGGTGCGCACAAGTTCCAGATTGGTCTCTGCATCGACCTCTACGTAAGCAACATCGCTCATGGTGTCAGTGACATCTTCAAGCAACATTCTGGTGGCCCGGCATGGACTGCAGAATGCTGACGAGAATTGCACCAAGGTCGCGCGGGATCCTAAGGCTGCTCCGATCATGCTGCCGGTGATTAGCCCCTTGTCTGATTTAACGACAACCTTGCCGCGAGAACGCTGATACCAAAGACCGTATCCAGTAGCTAAGGCCAAAACGATCACGATTGGAAGCAAAGATTTCACAGGGGTAGTCTGTACCAATGGCGAGAGTTCTTCTACTTACGAACACTCTTGGTGCCAGCGCAGAAGTGCTTCCAGCACTTGGTTTGCTGCAGCATCAAGTTCGCATCTTGCCTGCCGAAGCTAGTGTCCTAGTTGATGCTCCAGAGGCTGATGTCCTGCTCATTGATGCACGACGTGATCTGCCAGCAACTAAATCTTTAACAAAGCTACTTAATTCAACAGGTGTTGGTTGCCCAATTATTGCAATCACAACTGAAGGTGGACTAACTGCAGTTAACGCTGACTGGGGAATCGATGATGTCATCCTCGATACAGCAGGTCCGGCAGAAGTTGATACTCGAATTCGAATCGCACTTGGCAAGCATGCAATTGAATTAGTTGCATCAAACCCGCATGCTGGAGAAATCAGAAGTGGCGAAGTCAGTATTGATGAGGCTACTTACACCGCCAGATTGCGCGGAGAAGTTTTGGATTTAACCTTTAAAGAGTTTGAATTACTTAAGCACCTTGCACAACACCCAGGCCGCGTTTTTACGCGCGCACAACTGCTACAAGAAATTTGGGGATATGACTACTTCGGTGGAACTCGTACCGTCGATGTTCACATCCGTCGACTTCGTTCGAAGCTTGGTCCAGAATTTGAATCAATCATCGGCACAGTCCGAAATGTTGGATATCGCTTTACCGTTGATGCTTAAGTATGCGTCACATACTTAAGCTACATCGCGATTTAAACGCAGATTCACTGCCGCAAGCAGATCACGATTACACAATCCAAACATTTGACCCTGCTATTCACAAACAGCAATGGCTAGAACTGAACAATTACATATTTTCACATCATGCAGATCAAGGTAATTGGGCGATGCAAGATCTCGACAACCGCATGGCCGAGCCATGGTTTGATGCCAATGGGTTCTTTCTTGCCACAGAAAATGGCGTCATAGAAGGATTTGTGTGGACCAAGATCCATCAAGACTTAATCAACCAAGACCCTGTGGGCGAGCTATATGTCGTTGGCACGCACCCAGATCATTCAGGTAAAGGTATTGCTCGTGCATTGTCCGTTGAAGCCATAAATTACCTTGCAGACAAAGGTTTAAAACATGCGATCTTGTATGTGGATGCTGACAACGAAAAAGGCCTGAAACTCTACGGATCCTTAGGGTTTAACTAACGCGCTAAGAAGATTTGCGAAACCGTCTTTGCAAGAATTGGTGATGCCTGAGCCCATGTAATTCCATAGACTTTTGCAAATGCTTCTTCAAATGTCAGACCGTTTGAAATCTGCACGATTAATTCGGATGGTGAATCAATTCCTTTAAGTGCGACAAGGCATTCCATTGTGATGTATCCAACCGTGTAGACATAGCCAAACATTTCTTCGTTGTACTTTCCGGGCATCAAAGCTGCATAGAAGCGTTCTATATCTACAGGCTCAAAGCTTTTGATCTCTTGATTTGGTGAGGTATCTAGCCAAACACGACGGTTCTTTAAGTATTCCTCGATCGTTTTTGCTGCACCAGTGTTTCCGGCAATGTGAGCATGGCCTTCTAGGAACCACCGCGGTAAGTAGTTAAAGTTTTGATCATCTTTTTGTTTACCTATGAACTGCATTGCCTGAGCAATGTGGGTGTACTCATGTATTTCTAGAGCGCCATTTAGATGGTATGAATCTATTTGGACACCGGGTTCGATAACCCCGTATTGAGAAAATCCGACAGTGCTCGTGGCTTTGCCAGCACTTGCACCATTACATCGTTGTAGCGAACCACAAGAGTTATCAATTTGAATAGCGAGATTAGAAAGTTTCAATTCTGTAAATTTCGCTTTTGCCCAATCTTTGTCTTGAAACCGGTAATACACCGCATAAAAGCTCTGCGGTTGGGCAAATCCTGCAAAAATTCTTGTCGCATCTTCAAAAATCCCCTTTACATTTGCGTTAGGAATAGTTGTGTTTGGACCAACAAAAATATCTTGCCTTACTGCGACAGCAGCTGACTTCTTTATCTTTTCATTTGTGGAAGTCCAAGCAGCAATTGCAATGCCCTGAGAATTTCCGTATAGCTCGTCAAATGTTTTTGGGATGACGAGTGAGGGCGCTGATGGAGTTGGTGTTGGAGTTGGTGTTGGTGTTGGAGTTGGAGTTGGAGTTGGAGTTGGAGTTGGTGTTGGTGTTGGAGTTGGCTTAATAACGGCTACGCCTTTGTTCCATACAAGTTTCTTGCCACTCTTGATACATGTGTATTTTTTGCCGCTAACGGTCGATGTTATACCGACCTTCTTGCATAAAGCACCCGCTTTAACAGCTGCAACAGCCTGTAGTGGAAGAGCAAATACAGCAATTGCTACAAGTATGCCAATCAGCTTCTTCATGCCTCAAGAATAGGCTATTAGGTAAGAAGTATCAGCCCTTGATGGAGATGTTGTTGAAGTAAGTCCGTGATGCAGGTGGAGTAGTCTCAAAGTTTAAGTTCTTAACACTTGCGCCGTCGCTAATGTATTTCTTAATTGCCACTATTCGCGCGGCTGCTAAAGCTTCAGTCTTCTTTGTTGTAGTTATTTTTGAAATAACAACTGATCTGAAACCTTGAGTTTTGATTAGAGTAATAACTTTGTCCAATGCTTTCTTATCGACAACAGATAGAACGGACTTAATATTTGTCGCACTTACAAGTCGGGTGGCTAACAGTGGAGCGCTTTGGTAGAAATCTGCCTCGATCTTTTGACTTGCAGTGCTGTCTCCACCATTAGAAACAACTTCAATATTTGCAGTAGGTCCAAAAACCTTTGCAACCGAACAGCTTGTAGTTGTTGTTGAGCAAACTTTTTTACCAGATGCATAGACTGTGTAGGAAGATGCATTGGGTGAGGCAGCCCAACGAATCATTGATCTACTCGAAGAAGAGGGAGAAAGAATTGGTTTAGTTACAGTTTCAGGAAGAACTGTCAGTGGGACTTGAATCAAACGATCTGTTCCGTTTTCGTTGATAGTAACTGTGAGAATCTTTCTTCCACTAAACCCTGTTTCAGGTGTAAGAACTAGTTTGCCGTCGACAACCTTCAAATCGGCAATAAACTTCATGCTGATTTCGTCAATCTTTACTCCGGCTGGTTTTGGATTAGTTGCACTTATTGGAGTAAAGATTCCAGCGATTGAGATCTTGACCTCTTTAGCGCCAATTACTACGACTGCTGCGGCCATCGGAATTGTCGGTGTTGGAGTTGGTGTTGGAGTTGGTGTTGGAGTTGGTGTTGGAGTTGGTGTTGGAGTTGGTGTTGGAGTTGGTG
>CAEZSB010000023.1_pt1 | contig 10646 bp, 9 predicted proteins | sample 7263851 | NCBI WGS metagenome assembly CAEZSB01 (sample SAMEA6813770, study PRJEB35770) | freshwater metagenome | biome: Freshwater; feature: Freshwater reservoir; material: water | place: Czech Republic | collected 2017-04-14 | depth 0.5m m | reverse complement strand
GCTAAAGGTACTGGGTCGGTAATCAGAGTACGAAATCTGGTTTAGACTCTCGCTTTGCGCCTCGGGGCGTAGCGTAGTGGCTAGCGCGCCTGCTTTGGGAGCAGGAGATCGGGAGTTCGAATCTCCCCGCCCCGACCAGTTTGTCTCGGTTATTCCTCAATCCCATTAGGAGCAATTAGTGAAAAGTTCAGTCGAAGTTCTATCTCCAACACGTGTTCGTCTTGATGTTGAAGTTGCTTACGCTGAGCTTGAATCACATGTAGCTAACGCTTACAAAAAGGTTGCTGCCCAGGTAAACATTCCTGGTTTCCGTAAGGGAAAAATTCCTTCATCAATGATCGATCAGCGCGTAGGTCGCGGAACCGTTATCGATGAGGCAATCAACACAGCACTTCCAGAGTTTTATGGTCAAGCTGCTCGTGAGCACTCTGTTGCAGTTATTGGTCGACCAGAAGTTGATGTCAAAGAATTTGTTGATAAAGACAAGCTTGTCTTTACAGTCGAAGTAGATGTTCGTCCAGAAGTTGTCTTGCCTGATTTCTCAAAGATCACAATCGAAGTTGATGATGTGGTTGTTGCCGATGCAGATGTTGATGAGCAGATTGAATCATTGCGTACACGTTTTGGAACACTTACAACAGTAGAGCGTGAAATTAAGAATGGTGATTTCACTACTCTTGACATGACAGCATTTATTGATGGCAAAAAGGTTGATGGCGGACAAGCTAATGACATCTCATACGAAGTTGGATCAGACAAGATGATTGATGGTCTTGATGAAAAGTTAATTGGCATGAAGGCCGGAGATGTAAAGACTTTTGAAACACAACTAGTTGGCCAACAAGAAGGCGAAAAGGGCGAAGTAACTGCAACAGTTAAGGCAGTTAAAGAACGCGAACTTCCACCAGTTGATGATGCATTCGCAAAGCTTGCATCTGAGTTCGACACACTTGCAGAGTTAAAGGCAGATTTTGTTACACGTCTAGAGCGTGTAAAGAAGATGGAACAAGGCGCACAAGCACGTGATCGCCTAGTTGAAAAACTACTTGCAGATAACGAAATTCCAGTTCCAGATAATCTTGTTGAACTAGAAGTTAATGATCACCTAGAAGGCGAAGGTCGCTTAGAGGATGCAGAACACCGTGCCGAAGTAGATGGCCAGGTTCGCACATCTTTGAAATCAGATTTCTTGCTAGATGCCATCGTTTCCTCCGAAGAGGTTCAGGTAACAGAGATTGAATTGACTGAGTACTTGGTTCGCACATCTCAGCGTTATGGAATGGCACCGCAGCAGTTTGCAGAAGAACTCCAGAAGGCTGGACAGATTCAGCAATTGGTCGCCGAGGTAACTCGCGCGAAGGCGTTGGCATCTGTCTTGGGTCGAATCACAGTTAAGGATGCTTCAGGCAATGTCATCGACCTCGAAGCTCTTGCTCCGAAGGCAAACCCTGCAGATCTAGTCGAAGAGGCTTAACTCCTCTCTTCTGAGTTTTTAGGGCTTTGGCTCTCTGCCTACAGCGAACACGACGCAGTTCACGCATGTATTTCTCGTAATCGGGAAGCATTTTGCCTTCTTAATTGTTAAGGTCACTACAGGTAAAAATACAGGAGGCAATTGACGTGGACACAGACAGCAAGATGAAGGACCAGATTTACAACCGCCTGCTTGAAGAGCGAATTGTTTTCATGTCCGGCGAAGTCCGCGATGACATGGCCAACATGGTTTGTGCTCAGTTGCTTCTTCTGTCATCACTTGATGCGAAGAAAGATATTTTTATGTACATCAACTCTCCTGGTGGATCTGTAACTGCAGGAATGGCGATCTACGACACGATGCAGCTGATTCCAAATGATGTTTCAACAGTTACCTTTGGAATGGCCGCTTCAATGGGTCAGTTCCTTCTTACATCAGGAACTAAGGGCAAGCGCTATGCAACCAATAGTTCACGTATTTTGATGCACCAACCACTTGGTGGAATTGGCGGAAACGCGATTGATATTCGTATTCAGGCTGAGCAAATGGCTATTACGAAGCAAACACTTTCAGAACTCAATGCTTTGCACACCGGTCAAACACTAGAAAAGATTCTTGCAGATTCAGATCGGGATAACTGGTTCAATGCAAAAGATGCTAAGGATTATGGCTTTGTTGATCATGTAGTTACTTCACTGGGGCAAATCACTGGAGGAAAAGCGTAATGACATTCCAAGAAATTAATGCACGCTATGTTCTTCCAACTGTTGAAGAAAAAACAGCCTACGGATACAAGCGTCAAGATCCATATACAAAACTATTTGAAGAGCGCATCATTTTCATGGGTCAGCCAATTGATGACACGGTTGCAAACGATGTAATGGCTCAGTTGTTGACTTTGGAATCAATGGATCCAGATCGCGACATCATGATCTACATCAACTCACCTGGTGGATCATTTACAGCGCTGACAGCGATTTATGACACTATGCAATTTGTGCGCCCAGACATCAGCACTATTTGCTTGGGACAGGCAGCATCTGCAGCAGCTGTCATTCTTGCTGGTGGTGCTAAAGGAAAGCGTTACGCATTAGAGCATTCACGCATCTTGATTCACCAACCATCATCAGAAGGTGGCGGTCAGGCATCTGATATCGAAATTCAAGCACGCGAAATCGATCGAATCACTCGTTTGCAAGAAGACTTGTTGTCACGCCATGTGGTTAAGACTTCAGAAGAAATTCGTAAAGATATCGAACGCGACAAGATTCTTACTGCAGCTGAAGCTGTTGAATACGGAATTATCGATCAAGTTCTTGCATCACGAAAGGCTAAGAAGTAATTCTTCTATACATTTAAGTGAAACTATTTGAGCCGGGTTCCCTTTGGTCATACAAGGGATACCGGTTCTTTTGGTTTTCGAACACAATTTTCGTTTTAGGTGCATCTGCATTTCCAATAGCACTTGCTGTTGCCGTTCTTGATGCAGGTGGAACAGCAACCTCTTTAGGATTGATCCTTGGTGCACGTATTTTATCTGGAGTTCTCTTTGCACCCTTTGCTGGCGTATGGGCTGACAGATTACCTCGCAGAAATGTAATGATTGGTGCAGATTTATTTAGATCTGCATTAGTTGTTTCGTTGATTTTTGTCTCAACACCAACAATGCCTCACTTTTTATTAGGGTTGGCCGTTTTCTTGATGGGTGTAGGTGATGCATTTGGTGCCGCCGCAGCTGGTGCAATTATCCCAAGTCTTGTTCCTGACGAAAAACTTCCTGCAGCAAATGTTGCTCGTAACATTGTTACCAAAGGTGCATCTATCGTTGGTCCCGGTATTGGTGGGGCATCAGTCTTCTTGATTGGGGCCAGATTTACTTTTATTTTTACAGCAGCAGCTTTCGCGCTTGGAACTTATTTTCTTTCTAAAATCAAGGAAGATATCAATGGCAATAAGCGCGAACAAGAACCATTTTTAACAGAACTTCGCGAAGGTTTACGTACCGTTCGAGACATTCCATGGATTGGTGCTTTTATCCTTATGGTGTCATTCCAGTTAATGGTTGTTATTGCGGCCGAAACTGTTCTTCTGCCTGTTATTAGCCGACGGGAATTTGATTCAAACACTCCATTCGCCTTGGCAGCCGCAGCCTTTTCAGTCGGAAGCATTATTTCCGCGCTTCTGTGCGTGAGAATTAAAGTGAAACACGAAGGCTACGTTTCAATCTTTGTCTGGATGTTCATCATCATCGCACCGTTAGCTTTGGCATTTCCCGTATCTGAAACATTTGTAGTAATCGCATATTTGTTAGCAGGATTTTCTGTTGGACCTTGGGAAGCGTGGTGGTCTTCTGCGGTGCAGCGAGAAGTCCCACAACATTTACAAGGCCGAGTGTTTTCAATTGATCACATGGGTTCGGCTGGATTGATGCCAATAGGTATGGCATTAATTGGCCCAGCTGTTGCATTGTTTGGCGAAAAAGAGTTGCTAATCGGCGCCTCAATCTTTCATGTTCTAATTAGCTTTGCGATCCTTGGAGTTCCGGGCGTCAAGGATATGAAGATGCCTAAGAAGCAAAACGGCACTGATTATTCTCACGGCGAACACAACTAAGCGCAAAAACCCCAGCACAAATTCACACGGGAACGTAAAATTAAGCCATGACAAGAATCGGCGAAACAAGCGATCTGCTGAAGTGCTCCTTCTGTGGCAAAACCCAGAAGCAAGTTAAAAAGCTCATTGCCGGTCCTGGCGTTTATATCTGTGATGAATGTATCGAGCTATGTAACGAGATCATTGTTGAAGAACTCAGCGAAGCGGCCTCACTTGGTTTAGCTGAACTTCCAAAGCCGCAAGCAATCTTTGAATTTCTAGACCAGTATGTAATTGGGCAAGATCGCGCAAAGAAGTCTCTATCTGTTGCGGTGTACAACCATTACAAGCGCGTGCAGAGTGGTGAATCAAAGGGTGATGGAGCTATTGAATTAGCTAAGTCAAATATTTTGATGCTGGGACCAACTGGTTGTGGCAAGACACTAATGGCACAGACATTGGCTCGCATGCTTAACGTTCCATTTGCAATTGCAGATGCAACTGCACTTACCGAAGCAGGATACGTCGGAGAAGATGTTGAAAACATTTTGCTCAAGCTTTTGCAGGCTGCAGATTATGATGTGAAAAAAGCTGAAACAGGAATTATCTATATCGATGAGATCGATAAAGTGGCACGCAAATCTGAAAATCCTTCAATCACGCGCGATGTGTCAGGTGAAGGCGTTCAGCAAGCATTGCTAAAGATTCTGGAAGGAACAGTTGCCTCAGTTCCACCTCAGGGCGGTCGCAAGCACCCACATCAAGAATTTATTCAGATTGATACAACAAATGTTTTGTTCATCGTTGGTGGAGCTTTTTCTGGCCTTGAAAAGATTATCGAAAGCCGCATTGGAAAATCAGGTGTTGGCTTTAATGCAACTTTGCAGGATGCTTCAGATAAAAACCGTAAGGATATCTTTGCTGATGTAATGCCAGAAGATCTTTTGAAATTTGGCATGATTCCAGAATTTATTGGTCGTTTGCCGGTATTAACAAGTGTTGAAAACCTTGATAAGCCTGCATTAATGCAGATCCTTACAGAGCCAAAGAACGCACTTGTTAAGCAGTATCAGCGTCTATTTGATCTTGATCATGTTGAACTTACATTTGATGATGAAGCCTTGCTTGCAATTGCAGATCTTGCGCAAGAACGTGGCACGGGCGCACGTGGGCTTCGCGCAATCATGGAATCTGTACTTCTTGCAGTGATGTATGACGTACCAAGCCGCACAGATGTCGAAAAGGTGATTATCACCAAGGAGTGCATCACATCTGGCGGAGCACCAACTTTGGTACATCACACTGGACCAAAGCGCTCACGAGCACCAAAAGGTGCAGAGGAGAAGAGCGCATAATCTAGACTGCGCACTATGTCTTCAAGCCGTGAATTAGCCTCATCCTTCTCGCCAAACGAGATTGAATCACCGCTGTATCAAAAGTGGATGACGGCCGGATATTTCACAGCTGATGCTTCATCTAACAAGCCAGCATTTTCGATTGTTTTGCCTCCACCAAATGTCACCGGTGTTTTACACATTGGTCACGCGCTGGATCAAACATTGCAGGATTGTTTATCGCGTATGAAGCGCATGCAAGGCTTCGAAGTTTTATGGCTACCCGGAATGGACCATGCAGGTATTGCAACTCAAAATGTTGTTGAAAAACAATTAGCGTCCGATGGCAAATCACGCCACGATCTTGGGCGCGATGAGTTTGTTAAAAAAGTGTGGCTATGGAAAGAAGAATCAGGCGGTGCGATTCTTGATCAGATGAAACGACTTGGATCATCTGTTGATTGGTCTCGCGAACGATTCACCATGGATGAAGGAATGTCCAAGGCGGTTGTAGCAATCTTCAAGCGCATGTATGACGCGGGTCTAATTTATCGCGCCGAAAGAATTATCAACTGGTGTCCACGATGCTTAACAGCGTTGTCAGATATTGAAGTTGAGCACCAAGATGACGCAGGTGAGTTCGTTCAGATTCGTTATGGCGAAGGTGAACAAAGCATTGTGATTGCAACGACTCGAGCCGAAACAATGTTGGGAGACGGCGCAGTTGCCGTGCACCCAGATGATCCTCGATACAAACACATGGTGGGTACAGAAGTTTTATTGCCTCTAGTTAACCGAATGATTCCGATTATCGCTGATGAATTAGTTGATCCTGACTTTGGAACGGGCGCAGTAAAGGTGACTGCAGCACATGATCCAAATGACTTTGAAATGGCGATGCGCCACAACGTTCCGTTTGTTGTGATCATGAACGAGCACGCCATAATGGATGGAACTGGCACAGAGTTTGATGGCATGGATCGATTCGATGCGCGCGTAGCCGTAGTTGCAAAGTTAAAGGAGATGGGACGCATCGTCGCTGAAAAGCGTCCGTATATGCACGCCGTTGGTCACTGTTCTCGTTGCGATACAACGGTTGAACCACGTTTATCAAAGCAGTGGTTTGTAAAGGTTGCGCCGATGGCTAAGGCATCTGCGGATGCTGTGCGCAGTGGTGAAGTAACAATTGAACCAGCAGCACTTGCTCCACGTTATTTTGATTGGGTCGATAACATGCACGACTGGTGTATTTCTCGACAGTTGTGGTGGGGGCACCGAATTCCAGTTTGGTATGGACCAAACGGTGAAGTACAAGTTGTCGGTCCTGATGAAACCGCTCCAGCTGGCTGGACACAGGATCCAGATGTTTTAGATACCTGGTTCTCATCTGGTCAATGGGCTTTTTCTACATTTGGATGGCCAGAAAAAACAGCAGATCTGGCAAAGTTTTATCCAACATCTGTGCTTGTTACCGGTTATGACATCTTATTCTTCTGGGTTGTACGCATGATGATGATGTCAACATTTGCCATGGATGGTGTTGCACCATTTAAAACAATCATGTTGCATGGTTTAGTACGAGATCAATTTGGTAAAAAGATGTCGAAGAGCCGCGGAAACGTTGTTGATCCAATTGAATTCATGGATAAGTACGGGGCAGATGCGCTTCGCTTTACCTTGGCGCGCGGTGCTAATCCAGGCACAGATCAGGCCCTAGCCGAAGACTGGATTGGTGGTTCTCGTAACTTCGCAACCAAGCTATGGAATGCAACGCGTTTTGCAATGATGAACGGTGCAACAGTTTCTGGTGACTTGCCACCAGTTGATTCACTTAATGCAATTGATAAGTGGATCCTTAGTCGTCTATCTGAAACTGTTAAAGAAACAACTGATCTTCTGGAAAAGTATGAATTCTCGCGAGCATGCGAATTGATGTATCACTTTGCTTGGGATGATTTGTGTGACTGGTATTTAGAACTTTCAAAAGAAGCTTTCGCGTCAGGAAACGCTGATGCAACCAAGCGCGTATTGGGTCATGTATTGGACCAGTTATTCCGCTTAATGCATCCGGTCATGCCATTTATTACCGAGCACATGTGGACAACTTTCACTGGGGGAGAGTCACTTGTAGTAGCTGAATGGCCTATAGCTAATTCTGCCCATATCGACAAGAAGGCTGAAAACCTAGTTTCCCAGCTGCAAGAGATCATTACCGAGGTTCGTCGTTTCCGTAACGATCAAGGAATCAAGAGTTCATTAAAGATTCCGGGTCGCATTATTGCAAAGGGCGATATTGCAAATTATGCATCGGCTGTTGCTTTTGTTGTGCGTATGGAACTTGGAGACATAACACCAAGTGCAAAGTGCGAAGCAGCCGGCGTAACAATTGAATTTGATCTAACTGAGTCAATCGATGTTGTTGCAGAGCGTGCACGTCTTGAAAAAGATTTAGTAACGGCCACAAAAGACAAGCAAACCGCTGAAGTAAAGCTGAACAACCAAGGTTTTATGGCTAAAGCTCCTGAAGATGTTGTTGTTGAAATTCGAGAACGACTTGCAAAGACAACAGCAGATATCGAACGTATAACAGCTGTGCTTGCAGGATTACCGCAGGCATGATGATTTCTCCGGATGATCAAGAGCGTGTAGATGCAATTGAGCAAGCATTGCTTGCGCGTTGGCCAGAAACACGGATTGCACCAACTACCGAACGAATTGCAGCCCTAGTAGATCTTTTAGGTTCGCCACAATTGACATATCCAACGATTCATATTGGTGGCACCAATGGTAAGACAACGACATCACGAATGATTGATTCATTGTTATTTGCTCATGGTTTGCGAACAGGTCGATTTACTAGCCCACACTTAGAAACCTACCGCGAACGAATTGCGATCAACGGTGAACCGATAGATCCCAAAGAATTAATATTTTCTTATAACGATATTGCGGCATACCTTGAATTAATGGATACAAAGTTCGAACATCCGATCTCATTCTTTGAAGCAATCACTGCATTAGCCTTTGCAGCATTTGCTGAACATCCAGTCGATGTAGGAGTAATTGAAGTTGGCATGGGTGGACTATGGGATGCAACCAATGTCGTTGAAGCCGATGTTTCTGTCTTAATGCCTATTGGTTTTGATCATATGGAGTATTTGGGCAATACCTTGCACGAAATTGCCTCAACAAAGGCCGGAATCATTAAAGAGGGTGGGTTTGTTGTACTTGCTCAGCAAGAACCAGAGGCAGCCAAAGAGTTAATCCGAAAGGCCGCTGAAGTAGGCGCAGATGTCGTGCGCGAAGGCGTTGAATACTCAGTGGCATCACGCGCAGTTGCTGTTGGTGGGCAGTTGTTAACGATTCAAGGTATTCATGACACATACGATGAAATCTTTTTACCGTTGCATGGTCGCCATCAAGCTGCAAATGCCGCTTCGGCTTTAGTTGCAGTAGAAGCGTTCTTCGGAGACCAGCCCCTAGATATCGATGCGGTTAGAGCTGGCTTTGCCGCAGTGACATCTCCTGGGCGCTGTGAAGTTGTACATCGTGACCCAACAGTGATTTTAGATGCTGCGCATAATCCACATGGTGCAAAGGCTCTGGCCGAGACCTTACTAAACGAATTTAACTTTGATGAAATTATTGCTGTTGTTGGTGTTTTTGGGGATAAAGATGCAACAGGAATTTTCCAAGAACTAGAACCAATTGTTGATCATGTCATTGTTACCCAAAGTTCTTCATCACGTGCCATGCCATCTGGTGAGTTAGAAAAGATTGCATCCAAAATTTTTGGAGCAGATCGTGTATTTGAAGTGTCAAATCTAGAGGCCGCACTGGACCGAGCAGTTGGTGATGCTGTGCGTCCGCTGAGCGAAGACACAGTGGGGATTCTTGTTACCGGATCTGTTGTAACAGTTGGCGAAGCTCGGACATATGTGCGAAAGAAGTTTTCACAATGAAAATTCTTGGAGCATCGGTGTTAATTGCTGAGAGCATGACTATGGGTTTTGCAATCCTTCTTGCTATGAAAGATCACTCAAGCGCCGCGATTATCTATGGTTGCGTGGTTTCATTCTTGCTTTTTGTTTCAGCAGCGCTTGTCCGTCGACCAGGTGGATTTGTAATTGGTTCGCTCATGCAAATAGCGATGATCGGCTTCGGATTTGTTGAGCCATCCTTCTTCATCATTGGGGTGGTTTTGATTGGTCTATGGGTGGCAGCCATCGTTGTGGGCCGCAAGGGTGAGGCTGCTCGCGCTGCCTTGCTGGCTGCGAGCCCGAAAAAACCCTAATAGACTGGGGCGGTGAGCACAGAAAAGACACTTATCCTCGTTAAGCCCGATGGCGTACGCCGCGGTTTAGTTGGTGAGGTTATTTCGCGTATCGAATCTAAGGGTTATGCAATTGATTCTTTGCGCATGCTGCAAGCAGATCGCGCACTATTAGAAAAGCATTATGCAGAACATGTTGGAAAACCATTTTATGAACCACTTGTCGAGTTCATGATGTCTGGCCCAATTGTTGCGATCGTTGCATCTGGCAATCGAGTTATCGAAGGTTTCCGTTCATTAGCTGGTGTAACAGATCCAACAGTTGCAGCGCCTGGAACTATCCGAGGTGACCTTGCTCGTGATCAAGGAACCAAAGTTGTACAAAATATTGTTCATGGCTCTGATTCACCTGAATCAGCAGCTCGTGAAATTCAGATTTTTTTCCCGAATAATTAATTCCCCGCACAAAAAAGTACAAGGAGTAAAAATGTCACAAGGAAGCAGAATGTCATTTATCGGCCGCGATATGGCCGTTGACTTAGGCACAGCGAACACTCTTGTCTATGTGCGCGGACGTGGCATTGTTTTGAACGAGCCTTCAGTAGTAGCTGTTAACCAAGATACAGGTGGAATTCTTGCCGTTGGAATAGAAGCTAAGAAGATGATTGGCCGTACTCCTGGCAACATCGTTGCAATCCGTCCTCTAAAGGATGGCGTTATCGCAGATTTTGATACAACAGAGCGCATGTTGCGCTACTTCATCCAAAAGGTGCACCGTCGTCGTTACTTGGCTAAGCCAAGAATCGTTGTGTGCGTTCCATCAGGTATTACAGGTGTCGAACAGCGCGCGGTTAAAGATGCTGGTTATGCAGCAGGTGCTCGCAAGGTCTACATAATTGAAGAGCCAATGGCAGCGGCAATCGGTGCTGGTCTTCCAATCCACGAGCCAACAGGCAATATGGTTGTAGATATC
>CAEZSB010000022.1_pt1 | contig 11130 bp, 8 predicted proteins | sample 7263851 | NCBI WGS metagenome assembly CAEZSB01 (sample SAMEA6813770, study PRJEB35770) | freshwater metagenome | biome: Freshwater; feature: Freshwater reservoir; material: water | place: Czech Republic | collected 2017-04-14 | depth 0.5m m | reverse complement strand
GTTCACACAGTTGGTGAGCATGATCGTGATGGAATTCTTGAGCACGTAAACAACACAATCGATGTACGCGTTGATGCATCATCTATTCCAAGCTTCCTTGAAGTAGACATCCAAGGACTTATGTCAGGTTCTTCAAAGTACGCATCAGATGTTGTATTGCCTGCAGGTGTTGAACTCGAGTCTGATCCAAAGACAATCGTTGTTCACTTGTCTGAGAAGTCAACTGCTGCAGTAGAAGAAGTAGTAGCACCGGTAGCAACAGATGCTGCAGCACCTGCTGCAGATGCCGAGAAGAAGGACGCTTAACCCTTAGGCTTTGTTGTTATGACGTGGTTGGTAGTGGGACTGGGTAATCCAGGAGATCAATACGCTGCCACACGTCATAACATCGGCCAGATGGTGATCGATGAGTTAGCTCGTCGCCATTCGATCAAGTTTTCATCACATAAATCCCGCACAGAAATCGCAGCATACAAATTGGATGCGCGTACACATTCAATAATTCTTGCAAAATCAAAGAGCTACATGAATGAAACCGGGGGTCCGATTAAAGCTCTTGCAAATTTCTATTCTGTAGAAACTGCAAACATAATTGCTTTGCATGATGAATTAGATATTCCATTTGCTGCTATTCGTACCAAGTTTGCTGGTGGCGATAATGGCCATAATGGTTTGAAGTCAATGACATCCTCATTTGATGGGCCTGATTACTATCGTGTGCGTTTGGGCATCGGTCGCCCGATGGGTCAACAAGATCCTGCTGATTTTGTTTTGAAAGCATTTTCAAAGATTGAGCAGAAAGATTTAGCTGAATTTATTGATCGTGGTGCAGATGTGGTGGAATCTTTGATTACTAAAGGCCTAGAAGCAACGCAGTCAGCCCACAATAGTTAAACAGAGCAGAAAAACTCATTCAGCCTGTATTGCGAAGTCCTGCGGCAACACCATTAATTGTTAGCAATAATGCACGACGCAATACAGGATCTGCAGATTCACCTGCATCACGAACTCGCTTTAACAAGTTAACTTGTAACAAATGTATTGGTGAAAGATAGGCATCACGAACTTGCAAAGTTCTAGCCAGAATCTCTTGATCTCCAAGCAAGGCTTTTTTCCCTGTCAGCTTTAATATCTCGGCAACAGTTAAATCAAACTCACTTTGGATCTCATCTAAGAAATGATGCAGGTGAGCAGGAACAAGTGTTTCTACATAACGCTTTGCGAGAACTAGATCTGTCTTAGCAAGTGTCATTTCAACGTTACTAATAAATGTTGTGAAGAAATGCCAATCCTTAAGCATCTGAGACAAAAGATCTGAATGTCCTGCTTCACGTGCAGCTTTTAAGCCAGAGCCCACCCCAAACCAACCAGGCACGATCTGACGTGATTGAGTCCAGCCAAATACCCATGGAATTGCACGTAATGAATCCAGTCCACCTGCAGCATCTGGGCGACGAGATGGACGTGAACCCAAGAACAGATCACCAAGTTGTTCGACGGGAGTAGATGCGTAAAAGTAGGCAGGCAAATCTGGTTGATCAATTAATGATCGATATTGCTTAAATGATGCATCGCTCAGCAACTGCATGCAATCGCCCCACGACTTTAACTCTGCTGGGGTCTGACGTGGGCCACGATTTAAAACTGTTGCCTCTAATGATGCTGCCAACGTTAACTCAACATTTTCACGAGCAAGTGATGGCAGAGCGTACTTATCGCTAATTACTTCGCCTTGCTCTGTCATCTTTATCTGACCGTCAACAGATCCCCACGGCAATGCGACTAATGCATCATAAGTTGGTCCGCCACCGCGACCTACAGAACCACCGCGACCATGGAACAATCGGAGCTTAACGCCGTACTTGATTGCGACATCGCGCAACGAACGTTGGGCACGATGGATTTCCCATTGACTGGTTGCAATACCTGCATCCTTATTTGAATCCGAATATCCAAGCATTACTTCTTGCACATCGCCGCGCAAAGAAACTACTGCGCGATATGCGGGATTACTCAAAAGCTTTTCAAGAATTTCTCCTGCAGCCCGAAGTTCTGCAACGGTTTCAAGCAAGGGTGCAAATCCAACAATAGCCTTTTTGTCCTTTAATGAAACTAATCCAGCATGTTGGGCGATAACTACTGCCGCCACTAAATCATCTGCACCCTTAGTCATTGAAACGATATAGGTTTCAATTGCTTCTGGCCCAAAGCGGTCAATTAAATCTTTAATTGCAACAAAAGTATCTAGCGTCTTCTTGCCAGATGAATCCAAAGCCGATGTATCAAAAATTGTCGTATCTGCTAGAGCATGTGTTAACAGTTCAAACTTGTCATCATGAGATTTACTGAGATATCCATCAATTCCGGTAATCTGCTGTAAAACATTGTGATGTGCATCTGAATGTTCACGAACATCCATAGTGGCGTGATTAATGCCGAATGCAGCGACTGTGCGAATTGTGCGCTCAAGTAAGCCTGTAGCAATTAATTCGCCGCGGTGTGCCTTCAACGAATCGCGCATTAACAATAGATCTGCAAGTAGCTCGGCGGTGTTTGCGTAATCGCGATGTGGCACATGTGCTGCACCTTTAGCATGTCGATCACGAGTAAATGCTAAGCGGTGGACGATCGCAGTTGCTTTCAAGCGATACGGCTCTTCTGCATTAAGGCGCAAGAAGCGTGGTTCAAATTCTGGAATATTCGCAAGATCTTTCTCAACAGAAGCTGACAGTTCGGGTGTTGCCCCGACAATTTTTGTCGAAACCGACAACATTTGGCGCAAATCATTCATCGCCGCAATAGTTACACGGATTGCATGTCCAACCTGCAGCACCATTGCATCAGTTGTTACCTGTGCGGTGATGTTTGGATTTCCATCGCGGTCTCCACCGATCCAGTTACCAAAGGACAATGGCTTAGCAGTAATCGGAACCTCAACGTCAATTCGCTTCATTTCTTTGGCAAAGTCATTGAGAACTTCTGGAACCGTCTTTGTGAATAAATCATCAAGATAGTACAAAGCATTAAGAGCTTCATCCAAAGGTTCTGGTCGACCCAAACGAAGTTCATCTGTTTGCCACAATAAATCAATTGTTTCTGCTAAACGATCTTGTTGTGAAGGATTTCGTGGATCATCTAATAATTCGGCGATGCTTCCTAATTTATTTAATACAGAACGTCGTGCCGCCTCAGTTGGGTGCGCAGTAAAAACTGGACGCACAGACATTGCACTGACCCATAGTTCAATCTCTTCTTTACTTAATTCATGTCCAGGTGTTTGAGCTTTTAGTGCAATTTCAATGCGATCAACGGCGCGAGCTAACCACGAACCTCCAGTTGCGCGCGCATCAGCTAATACACGGGCACGGTGCACTTGTTCAGCAACATTTGCCAAGTGAAAATATGTACTAAATGCCCGCACTAACTGGACAGAGTCAGCTACCGATAATTTGGCAAGGACTTCTGCGCCATTGCCTTCACGCACAGATTTACGTACCTCTTCTACCAATGCTAAAAGCTCAGGTCCCTCTTGGCGGACAAGTGTTTGACCCAACAAATCCCCCAGACGTCGCACATCGCTACGTAACCCTGCATCATCTGCAGCGATAGGACTCTGGCTCATTGGGCAATCCTCTCAGGTAACAGGGTCTGCACAAAACAAATTACACTTGCCACATCAAGCCCCTCCATTTGGACCCCCCTCCAAAAGGAATTGGGGCCTTACGGCATTGGAGGCACGCATGCGCGGACTTATTCCCATCCTGCCAACCTCAGCCAGTGCATCTCATATTGTGGCACCGCAATCTATGTATCCATTTTTACTTGCCGCACGCGCATCATCACATCCGTTATTAGTTGTTACTAGTTCTAGTCGCAGCAGCGAAGACCTTGTTAACGAATTACGTGAACTCTATGACGATGTCTTGGAATTTCCTGCGTGGGAAACATTGCCTCACGAACGTTTAAGCCCACGAAGTGACACAGTGGCAAAGAGAATACAAACTCTGTACGCCTTGCAGAGCAAACATTCAATAAATCCAATTGTTGTAACACCGGTACGCGGAGCAATCCACCGAATCATTAGCAGCCTTGGATCTGTGCCATTGATGAAATTAGAAATTGGAATAGAGCAATCACTTGATCTTTTGGTTCGCCACTTATCGTCACTGGCGTATACACGCACAGATTTAGTTGAACGCCGAGGAGAGTTTGCTGTTCGAGGTGGGATCGTGGACCTTTTCCTACCATTAAACAATCATCCGATTCGAATTGATTTCTTTGGTGATGAAATTGAAGATTTGAGTTATTTTGAAGTAGCAGATCAGCGCACATTCGCTCCCGTTATTGGTAGCGTCGAGATTTATCCTTGCCGCGAAATGCTATTAACACCTGAAATTAAACACCGTGCGATTGAAGTAAAGGAGGAATATCCAGCTGCGGCAGAAATGCTAGAGAAAATAACCGAAGGCATTGCTTTCGAAGGAATGGAGTCTTTGATTCCATTGCTGATTGATGAGACAGAAACACTCTTGTCCCGTATGCCAGCCAACACACAGATCGTTTTCATTGATGAGCAACGCATCCGATCACGTGCAGCAGATTTATTAGCAACCAACGAAGAATTCTTGAATGCGTCATGGTCTAACGCTGCATTGGGTGGAATCGCACCGCTGCACGATGGTGCTGGAACATATCTTTCATGGGATGAGCTCGATGATGAAATTATTTCAGGCGGTGTAACAAGAGCAGAATTAAGTCCATTCGGAACTGATTTAGACCAGGACACTCTATTTTTAGATTACTCACCGATTGACCCTATGCGGGGCGACATCGAACGCACCGTTGAAGTTTTGCGCCAATCATTAGAAGAACACCGCAGGGTCATTTTCGCAACGCACGGACACGGAATGCTCGAACGATACGCAGGGATCTTTAGAAGTGCAGACCTACCCGTTCAGATTATCGAAAATTTAGTTGCAACACCGACAAAGGGCAGTATTTATCTAACGACCTCAATCATCACGCATGGCTTTGAAAGTGCTGAAGATCAAATTTTCTTTATGACCGAGCGCGATTTAACCGGTAGCAAGGGAAGCGTTAAAGATGGTGATCGCATGCCATCAAAACGAAAACAAGCAATTGATCCTTTAGAGCTAAAGAGTGGTGATTATGTTGTTCACGAACAACACGGAATTGGTCGCTATGTTGAATTACTAGAGCGTACGGTCTCTGGTGTCACTAGAGAATATTTGATTATCGAATATGCACCTGCAAAACGTGGTCAACCAGGTGATCGAGTATTTGTTCCGACAGATGCACTCGAACAAGTATCGAAGTACGTAGGAGGGGAAGCCCCGACTGTTCATCGCATCGGAAGCGGAGAATGGCAAAAAGCAAAGGGTCGCGCTCGTAAGGCGGTTCGCCAGATTGCTGGTGAATTAATCAGGTTATATGCCGCGCGTACAAGTTCTCCGGGCTTTGCATTTTCAGCAGATACACCCTGGCAACGCGAACTAGAAGACTCATTTTCATACATTGAAACACCCGATCAGCTGTCAACAATCAATGATGTAAAGCAAGATATGGAACGCCCGTACCCAATGGATCGAATTATTTGCGGCGATGTTGGATATGGAAAAACTGAGATAGCAATCCGTGCCGCATTTAAAGCTGTACAGGATGGCAAACAAGTTGCAGTCCTAGTACCAACAACACTTTTAGTACAACAACATTCAAAGACTTTTGAAGAACGTTATGCAGGTTTTCCATTAAAAGTTGCTGGTTTGTCTAGGTTTAATACAGCTAAAGAGAGTAAAGAGATTTTGGCTAATTTGGCTGCAGGATCTGTTGATGTAGTTATTGGTACTCATCGAATACTTTCAAATGATGTGCAATTTAAAGACTTGGGGTTAGTAATTGTTGATGAAGAACAACGTTTTGGAGTTGAGCAAAAAGAGTCTTTAAAGAAATTACGCACAACGGTCGATGTTTTAGCTATGTCTGCAACACCAATTCCGCGCACACTTGAAATGGCTGTTACTGGGATTCGAGAAATGTCCACCATTACAACGCCACCTGAAGAGCGCCATCCGATTCTTACTTATGTGGGGCCTGCCGAAGAAGCACAGATAGCTGCTGCGATACATCGAGAATTGCTACGCGATGGTCAAATTTTCTATTTGCATAATCGCGTTGAAAGTATTGACCGCAAAGCGATCCACCTAAAGGAACTTGTTCCAGAAGCCCGAATCCGTGTTGCACATGGTCAGATGTCTGAAGGTGAACTTGAAGATGTAATCCTTGCTTTCTGGAACCGTGACTTTGATGTGCTGGTCTGCACAACAATTGTTGAAAGCGGCTTGGACATTCAAAATGCTAATACTTTAATTGTTGAACGCGCAGACAGGTTTGGACTTTCACAATTGCATCAGATCCGAGGTCGTGTGGGACGTGGTCGTGAGCGCGCATATGCATATTTCTTGTATTCAGCTGATGAACCACTGTCCGAATTAGCTCACGAACGCTTAACAACAATTGCAACAAACACGGACCTTGGTTCTGGAATGCGTGTGGCTTTAAAGGATCTAGAGATCCGTGGTGCTGGAAACTTGTTGGGTGGTGAACAATCGGGTCACATTGCAGATGTTGGTTTTGATTTGTATATGCGCATGGTGGGCGAAGCTGTTCAAGAATATAAATCTGGAATCATTGAAACAGAAGAAAAGATTTCTGAGTGCAAAGTCGAGCTTCCGATCAACGCCCATTTGTCGTCGGAGTATGTTCCTGGAGAAAGATTGCGTCTTGATTTGTATCGTCGACTAGCCGATGTGAAATCTCCAACCGATGTTTCATCCATCGAAGCTGAGTTACTAGATCGCTTTGGAGAATTACCTGAAGAAGCCAAAGCCCTGTTAGGTGTTGCTGCATTACGCGCACAAGCAAAAGCTGTGAAGTTGACCGAAGTTGTCGTACAGGGCAAGTTTCTGCGATTGGCTCCATTGGTATTACCTGAATCTCGTCAGTTACGTTTGACACGTTTATATCCAGGATCGCTCTATAAGGGTGCGGCAAGCACGGTTTTAGTGGCATTGCCAAAGGCGGCCTCATGGAATCCGTCTCAGAATGCCCCTGTCGTAGTGGATACTTCTCTTCTGGCCTGGGTCGTCGAGGCCGTTACCCAACTAAGCGAAGTACCGAAAGCGAGCTCATAGTGAAGAAGATTCTTGCATTGATCGTGGCAGCAGCGTTTTTGTTAACTGGATGTTCACAAGTTGGAGCGGCAGCGACCATAGGTGACACAAAGATCACTCAAGCAAAGGTGCAAGGAAGTGTTGATTCAATTCTTGCCGAACGCGCAAAGATTGATACATCACAGATGCAGTTGGAAACAGGCGAAGCACTTAATCGTGGCCAACTTCGTTTTCACTTGTTCAGCACTATTTTACGCGCACTAGGCGTTGAGTTAAAGATTGAAGTTACTAAGGCAGAGATTGATACTCGCCGTGCAAGTATTCTGGAACAAATTGGAGGAGAAGCTTCTCTGCCAACAGCATTAGTAAATGCAGGAATTGCTCCAGCTGATCTAGATGCTTACATCGAAGCAATTTCTTTGTCAGACAAAATTAGTCAGGCACTTGTATCAAGTGGTGTGACTGAAGATCAGGTCGGAGTTGAGATTCAAAAGCTGATAGTTGCAAAATCAAAAGAGATGGGCGTAACAGTCAATCCTCGCTACGGTAAATGGGATCCAAATACAGCAGATATTGTCGCAGTCGATCCTGCATCATCTGCCGTAACTCCTTCAGGTAACTAAACCCTTCAGTAAAGAAGTAATTGGCGATGCACGGTTCACAACTTCAACGCTTAGTTGAAGTAATGAACACCTTGCGTTCACCGGGTGGTTGCCCATGGGATGCAGAGCAAACACATGAATCACTTCTTAAATACCTGCTGGAAGAGTCCTATGAATTTGTGGATTCTGTGCAATCTGGCAACCGTATTGATATGCGTGAAGAGCTAGGCGATGTTTTGTTGCAAGTTTATTTCCATGCCCGCATGGCAGAAGAACACCCAACAGATCCCTTTTCTATCGAAGATATTGCACAAGGGATTGCAGACAAATTAATTCGCAGACACCCCCATGTATTTGCAGGGGTTGAAGTTCGAGATTCACAAGAGGTGTTAGAAAATTGGGAAGAGATTAAGAAAAAGGAAAAGGGCCGCACATCACCTCTAGATGGTGTTGCAATGTCACAACCAGCATTGCCGTTAGTTGAAAAGTTGTTGTACCGCGCAGAAAAATATGGTGTTGCAGTGTCAACTCCTAATAGCGTTTCAATCGATGGCACTGCCGATGAAGGCGCTGTTGGCCAAGCTCTACTTGCAGTAATCGCGTGGGCACATGCCAATGGGATTGATGCCGAGGCTGCCTTGCGCAAGGAAGCCATGGGCATAGCCGAACAGATTGGCCCCGCATAACTCACGGTAGGATTGTCTTAGTTAATTAGGTGCCATTTCAGCGTTGAGGTTGGCCAGAGCCTTAAGAAACCCGAAGTTAGAAATATTTTGAGGAGATACGCAATGGCAATCATCGAAGCATTAGCTGCACGTGAAATTTTGGACTCCCGTGGAAATCCAACGGTTGAAGTTGAAATCGAATTAGAAGATGGAACACAGGCACGTGCTGCCGTTCCGAGCGGTGCATCAACTGGTGCCTTTGAGGCGGCAGAACTTCGTGATGGTGGCAAGCGTTACCTTGGTAAAGGTGTAGAAAAAGCGGTCGCTTTTGTTAATGATGAAATTGGACCCGAGATCATCGGTTTTGATTCACAGGATCAGCGTCTTATTGATTCAGCGATGATCGCTCTTGATGGAACTAAAAACAAATCACGTCTTGGTGCAAATGCAATTCTTGGTGCCTCATTGGCTGTTGCTAAAGCATCTGCAGAATCATCGGATCTTTCATTGTTCCGCTACTTAGGTGGCCCAAACGCTCATATTCTTCCCGTTCCAATGATGAACATTCTTAATGGTGGAGCACACGCAGATACAAACGTTGATATTCAAGAATTCATGATCGCGCCAATTGGTGCACCAACATTCCGCGAATCTGTTCGCTGGGGTGCCGAGATCTATCATGCATTAAAGGCTGTCTTAAAAAAGCGCGGACTTGCAACATCTGTCGGCGATGAAGGTGGCTTTGCTCCTAATCTAGACAGCAATCGCGCAGCTCTTGATTTAATTCTTGAAGCAATCGAAGCAGCAGGATTCAAGCCAGGTTCTGAAATCGGACTTGCAATGGATGTAGCCGCAACTGAATTCCACGAAAACGGAAAGTACAAATTTGAAGGCGCTCTAAAGTCATCTGATGAAATGATTGCCTATTACACATCCCTCGTTGATGCCTATCCAATCGTGTCAATCGAAGATCCGCTCAATGAAGAAGACTGGGCCGGTTGGACAGAGATGACTAAAGTTCTTGGTTCTCGCATCCAGATCGTTGGAGATGATTTATTTGTTACTAATCCAGAGCGCCTTGCAAAGGGAATCGCTGGAAACACAGCAAACGCGCTGTTGGTTAAAGTAAATCAGATCGGAACATTGACAGAGACAATCGATGCGGTTGAAATGGCGCACCGTGCTGATTACCGCAGCATGATGAGTCACCGTTCGGGTGAAACTGAAGACACAACTATTGCTGATTTGGCTGTTGCTCTTAATTGTGGCCAGATCAAGACAGGTGCTCCAGCGCGAACAGAACGCGTTGCAAAGTACAACCAACTTCTTCGCATCGAAGAAGAGCTAGCTGAAGGTGGACGTTACGCGGGTCGTGACGCATTTCCACGCTTTAAGGCGTAAGAATTAGCAATGGCACGTCGTCAACTTCGGTTTACTCGTCGACGTACCTCTAATCGCGTTTTAGCGCTTTCAGCAATTTTCTTCACCCTTGCATTAACTATTGCTCCACCAGTGAAGCATTACTTCACACAGCGAGCACAGATAAGTGCTTTAAAGTCGCAGCTATCTGCAGATAATGCCGCTTTGCAGAAAGCGCGCCAAGAGTTATTGCTGTGGCAAGATCCTGACTATATAAAATCTCAAGCGCGTGAACGTTTGCATTTTGTTTTGCCGGGTGAGCGTCAATACATCGTGACTGATGATTCAAATTCAGATTCCAACAACACGCCTACGAAGATTGCAAGCGCATTGACTGATGGGCAACCTTGGTATTCAAGACTTATTGCATCTATTAGCGAGACTGGCAATTAATGCGCGAAGTAACACAGTCCGATCTTGATTGCATTCAAACTCAATTAGGTCGCACACCTCGTGATGTTCATGCGATCGCATATCGCTGTCCATGTGGAAAGCCAGCTGTAGTCGAAACCCCACCCCGGCTTGAAGATGGCACCCCATTTCCTACTTTTTACTATGCAACCTGCCCGCGGTTAACGGCTGTTATTTCTACCCTTGAAACAACTGGGTTAATGGGTGAAATGAATGATCGCCTAGAAACAGATGCCGAACTAGCAGGGGCTTATCACGCAGCACATGATGATTACATCGCATCGAGATCTGCATTAGGTATAGATGTACCAGAAGTTGCAGATGTGTCAGCAGGCGGAATGCCTAACCGAGTTAAATGTTTGCATTCATTAGTTGCACATTCACTTGCAGCAGGACCCGATGTAAATCCACTAGGTGATGAAGCGCTAGCAAAGTTACCTGAATGGTGGAAGAATAACCCATGCGAGTAGCAGCAATAGACTGTGGCACTAACTCCATTCGACTACTGATTGCTGATATCGATGGCAGTAATTTTCGCGAAGTAGTGCGCGACATGGAAATTGTTCGTTTAGGGCAAGGCGTTGACCAAACAGGACAGTTTCATCCAGATGCCATCACACGAACACTTGCAGCTGTTGATAAATTTGCAGCAGAGATCGCAAAGCGTGGGGTTGAAAAAATTAGATTTTGTGCAACCAGTGCAACTCGCGATGCGACAAACCGCCACTTATTTGTTGATGGCGTACGCGAGCGTTTAGGCATTGAACCTGAAGTAATTAGTGGTGATGAAGAAGCAGCGCTGTCATTTGCTGGTGCGATTCAAGATTTAGATCCTTCCGAAGG
>CAEZSB010000021.1_pt1 | contig 11274 bp, 8 predicted proteins | sample 7263851 | NCBI WGS metagenome assembly CAEZSB01 (sample SAMEA6813770, study PRJEB35770) | freshwater metagenome | biome: Freshwater; feature: Freshwater reservoir; material: water | place: Czech Republic | collected 2017-04-14 | depth 0.5m m | reverse complement strand
CTGCTCTGGTTCTTTGCAGGCAATTCCATCAGAGCTCCAAGAGGCCGCAGCCATCGATGGCGCAAATCCACGACAAGTCTTTAGAAGCATTACTCTTCCATTGCTCTTGCAGATTTTGTCACCACTTCTTATTGCATCCTTTGCCTACAATTTTAATAACTTCAATTTGATTTATCTCTTAACGGGTGGTGGTCCGAGAAACACCTTGGATGGTGAAATTGCAGGTGCCACGGATATCTTAATCAGCTACACATATCAGATTGCATTTGGTCGAAATGTCCTTGACTTTGGACTTGCTAGTGCAATTTCTGTCTTGATTTTCTTCCTCGTGGCGTCAATTTCATTCTATGGCTTACGTAAATCAAAAGTAATGGAGACCTTCGGATGACAAAATGGCTGAGAGAAAATCTGTGGCGTCACACGCTTGCAATATTTATGTGTATTTTTGCTTTGTTTCCGTTATATCTAGTTGTGCTTTCCTCCTTTAATCCAAGTGGAAGCCTCAATCTGACTTCGTTTGTGCCACGCGAGATTTCTTTTGAAAACTACAAAATGCTGTTTTCTTCACCTAAAATTCCATTTTTGTCATGGGTAAAGAACTCGCTAATTATCGCTTCAGTAGTTGCAATTAGCTCGGTAGTGATTGGTGCAGCATCTGCTTTTGCATTTAGCCGATTGAAGTTCAAGGGCAAGAAGTTTGGTATCCAGTTACTGCTGCTAGTTCAAATGTTTCCAGCAATCTTGGCACTTTCAGCGGTGTACGTAATCATGGAACGTGTGTACTCATTCGCACCAGGTATTGGCCTAGGTACCCAAGCAGGCTTGATTCTTGTCTATTTGGGCGGATCAATGGGCGTCAATATCTGGCTGCTAAAGGGTTTTGTGGATTCAATTCCCGCCGAGCTAGATGAAGCCGCAAAGATTGATGGCGCAAGCCCAATGCAGACCTATTGGTTGATTTTTATTCCACTAGCAACGCCTGTATTAGCAGTTGTTTGTTTACTCAGTTTTATTGGCACATTCAATGAGTTTATTGTTGCGCGCTTGTTCTTGGTAGAAATGAGTGGACGAACAGTTGCTGTTGGTTTACAACAGTTTATTGGTGGTCAGTATGCAAGCAACTGGGGTGCTTTTGCTGCCGGTTCAATCCTTGCCTCCATTCCAATCGTTATCATCTTCTTGTCACTACAAAAATACATTGTGAATGGGCTTACCGCCGGATCTGTAAAGGGATAAATGTGAAACGCAAGATCACACTTGCACTATTTGTTTCGATTTTTCTCTCACTATCAACGATCGCATTTGGTGCAAATCTAAATTCGCCGAAGGTTGGGCTTTCGCAGGATCTAATCTATTTTGTGATGCCTGATAGATATAAAGATGGAGATAAGAAGAACAACGATAATGGTGGTTTCAATACATCACTAACAGCTTTTTGGCACGGTGGTGATCTCAAGGGATTAACGGGAACATGCGAGCCAGGTGATGATGGTTTGGTCAGAATTAAGTCATTGGGCTTTACAGCGGTCTGGCTGACCCCTGTCGTAACACAGCAGGAAGCAATTGGTGCTGGCTCTGGTTACCACGGATATTGGGGCACTGACTTTCTCAACGTAGATCCACATCTGGGAACGAATGCTGACATGCTCGAATTTTCTAAATGTGCAAAAAAATTAGGACTTAAGATAATTTTAGATGTAGTAACAAACCACACTGGCGATGTCATTAAGTATCTGGGAAATGAAGCCTACCTTCCAGCGGAATCTAAGAATTTGAAGAATCCTGCATGGCTCAATGACATCAAGAATTATCACAACGTTGGAGATGTAGGTAGTTGCTGGGGAGTTGGAAATTGCACCAAACTCGGTGATTTCTATGGTCTAGATGATCTCGCTACCGAAAAACCTGTTGTGTACAAGGGTTGGGCCGATGTATATGGAAAATGGATTTCAAAGTATGGGATTTCAGGTTTTAGAGTAGATACTGCGCGCCACGTTGATGACAATTTCTTTAAGAATTGGACTCCATTAATAAAAGCTACAGCCAAAAAATCTCAAATTACAGACTTCACAATCTTTGGTGAAGTCTATGACTACAGCACATTAAACCTGATGACCTATGTACGACAAAACAAGATCGAAACTGTTTTAGATTTTCCATTTCAGGCAAAAGCAACAGAGTTTGCGGCCGGATATTCCAATGCACCTGTGTTGTCGGCACTTTTTGAAAATGATGATTATTACACCAGCGCACAATCATCAGCCAGCAATCTAGTAACATTTTTAGGCAATCACGATGTTGGTCGAGTCGGATACACAATTGCTAATAAAAGGATTCAACCAGCAGATCAGTTATTACCTAGAACTAATTTAGCTAACGCCTTGATGTATTTCTCACGTGGCATTCCAGTCGTCTATTACGGTGACGAAGTCGGAATGACCGGCTCAAATTCTGGTAGAGATCAATTTGCACGACAAGATATGTTCCCAACCGATATCGAACTGTGGAAAAATGAAGTTCGAGTTGGTGGCTCACCGATTGGAAACGGGGATTCATTTTCAGCCACTAGCCAAAGCCCGGTAGCCAAATATCTGATCAAGTTAGCAGAGATTCGTAAAAGCAACCCTGCCTTAGCAAATGGCCCAATGCTCGAACGCTATTCAAAGTACGCCTTATATGTAATTTCAAAGAAAGATGTTGTAGAAAATAGAGAGTACTTAGTAGCCTTCAATAACTCCGACACTGATGAGATTGTCGAAGTAACTACCGCAACTTCAGGCGGGGAATGGACTCAAATCCTTGGTGCTACTGAGGTGACAACCAATCAAAACAAGGTCAGCTTTACTGTTCCTGCACTTTCTACCATCGTATTAAAGGCCACGAGCACCATTAATCAATTCGCTACTAAGCACACAAAACTAACTACTTCTGTGGATGATTTAACAGGCTTTTACAAGGTCAAAGCAGGGATAAGCTCAAAAGACTTCTTGTCAGTTGAATTCTTTGCCAGAAATGTAGGAAGTACTAAGTGGCTCTCGCAAGGCATAGATACAGGAGCTCCATATTCGATATTTGTTAATCCACTAGATTTCCCAAAGAAAAAGGTTGAATTAAAGGCAACCGCACGCAATTCAAAAGGAGAAAGTTTTGTTTTCCCAATTACCAAACTTACAATCTCCGCACCATGATGGAAGCGAACTGTAAATTAGCAATGCTGCTCCAAAACCTGGCAATCTCAAGGAGTCTGGGTCTTAGAGTCCAGCCAAAAACTAAGCGGTTGATCTAAATACTTAGCCCAGGATCTTTCGTTGTGACCACTACGTGGGTACACACGAGAGATAAAATCATTGGTGCGGTAACCACGCTCGTACATTAATTTATCAGCGTAGGCTTGAAAAGGCGCGTACTCAGAATCTAAACCTTTTGTTCCATGACTCATCCACACCTTATGAGTTCCAGGAAGTGGTAAAGAATTAATTGTTTTCTCCACCAAACCATTAGCACCAAATGGCCAATGTGGTGAAAGAGCTAGCGCTGTTGTAAATCGCTGCGGCATTTGAGCCACTGCATATAAAGTTGCTAGCGCTCCCATGGATGCACCAATCATCGCTGTATTTTTGGGGTCAATATCAGGTTCCAGAGCTGGAACGATTGTTTCGAAAATTTCTCTAAAGTAACTGTCGCTTTGCAACAACGTCTTATCTTCGATTATCTTTGCAAAATCATTGTGCACTTCTAGGCCTTCACGAAAGTACTTCTCTGGGACTAGATCTTTTCCACGCCCCCATGGATTTTCTTTTGTAGAGCTATGCCACACACCAATTATTGATGGGGTAGAGATACCTAATTCTCGGCTGACGCGGATAGCTGATTGGGCCATTTCCCACGTCTGACCACGGTGGGTAGAGGACTTACCGTCAAATACATTTTGACCATCATGGGCAATCAACAACTTGTCTGATCCCTTTTGTGGCTTCCAGTAATCAACAATTCGTGCACCAAACTTCAGACGCACAACTTCGCCCGGAACCCCACGGACTTGAAAACGCTTTATCTCTTGCATCATGATTGAATTATCCCATGTCAGTCACGAAAACATCAATCATCTGGTTTCGTCGCGACCTTCGAATTAATGATCATCCTGCCTTGTTAGCAGCAATCGAATCGGCAGATCAAGTAATCCCACTTTTTATTCTAGATAAGACACAAATAAATGAAGCTGGTGAAAAATTGTTGGCATATATGGGCCAATCTCTAAGGGCTTTAGATGAATCTCTTGGAAATCGTTTGCACATAATTGAAGGAGAACAAGTCACAGTCCTAAAAGAGCTTATTGAACAATATGACGTGGAAGAAGTTCATATTTCTGCCGAATATGAACGTTACGGAGCAGAACGCGATGAGCGTGTTGAAGCGGCAGGAATTAAGTTAGTTCGTACAGGAAGCCCATATGCCGTTGCTCCCGGTCGAGTGCTAAAGCCAAGTGATGCAACTCCATACAAGGTGTACACCCCTTTTTACCGTGGATGGCGAACACATGGATACAGAGCCCCTGCTGTGACTCCAAAGAAATTCACAGTAGTTCAACCAACCGATAAATATCGAAACTTTCCTGATTTTCCAGTTCCTGCGGGGGTGCACATAATTGCAGCGGGAGAAAAAGCTGCACTTGAACGCTTCAAGACATTTACGAAAAATGGTCTAGATGGTTACGATGAAAATCGCAATCTTGCCTCGGTTGATGGAACCTCAAAGATGAGCACATATTTGAAATTTGGAGAGATTCACCCTCGCACCTTGCTTGAAAATCTTGGCGAAAGTAAAGCTCACGACACCTTCCGAAAGGAGATTGCTTGGCGCGAGTTTTATGCAGATGTTCTCTTTAACAATCCGATGACAGATATTAAATACTACGCACCTAAATTTGCGGAGATGCGATATGACAAACCTGGTAAACAATTTAAGGCTTGGTGCGAAGGTAAAACTGGGTACCCTTTTGTAGATGCTGCAATGCGCCAGCTGATTACTGAAGGATGGATGCATAACCGAACCCGCATGGTTGTGGCCTCATTCCTAGTAAAAGATTTACACCTGGAATGGCAAATTGGAGAACGATTCTTTGCCCAACATTTAGTTGATTATGACGTTGCATCTAATGCCCATGGCTGGCAATGGACAGCAGGGTGTGGCACCGATGCATCTCCGTATTACCGAATATTTAATCCAATTGAACAAGGAAAACGTTTTGATGAAAACGGAGATTACATCCGAAGATACGTTCCCGAATTAGCACACCTATCTGCATCCGAAATTCATGAACCATGGTTGTTCCTTGATGGTTACAGCAAGGGGTATCCAGAACGAGTGGTTGATCATGCCACTGAGCGTCTGGAATCTCTTGCTCGCTTGCAGGAAATTAAAGCCGACAAACCCCTAGACCCTCGCGCTTAGCTTTATACATCGCATTATCTGCACGCACTAGCAAATCATTATCTCCAGTGTTTTTTGCAACACCAATACTCACACCCAATTGTATTTCTTGATTATTGATATGAAATGGATAGGACAAAGTCGCACGTAAAGCCAATGCAATCTCTACAGCGCTTTCATGACCACCTTCATATAAAACGCCAAACTCATCTCCACCAAGTCGTGCCAATAAAGCACCATGTGGCAAAGCGCGCTCAAAGCGCAGCGCAACTTGTTGCAAGATTTTGTCCCCAGTTTCATGTCCATGTACATCATTAATTGGTTTAAATCCATCTAGATCCAAGAGCAGCAACGCTCCTTCTTTTTCGATAAAACTATCGATCTCACTCACCAAACGTCGACGGTTAGGTAGTCCAGTTAATTCATCAGTCCTTGCTAACAATCTTTCTTGACCAATGTTTTTTGCTTGAGTTAAGGCAAGCGCCATGCGTGCAAATGCCAGTGCCAAGGTCGCAATGGCAGGAATCAGAATAAATCGTGGGAAGTAATCTGGACGAATAGCGATCAGCGCCAGCAAAGTTGCACTCAGTGAAACTGAAATTGAAATCAGAACCGGATTGATTCCCTCACGGGCTTTGCTATCTATTCCTGGCTGCCAAAAACTTTCGGCAATGATCACAAGCGCTATAACCCATCCTGTATCGAGCAATGAACCCATGTGATAACTGCTATTGATATTTTGCATTAAGAAAAGAAAGTCAGTTAGCGCAAATACGGTTACTCCGAGGATAAGCACTACTCCGCGTCTTGAGTAACCCTGCATCGAAACATTAGCAAAGACGACGCATACAAGAATTAGATCTGCAATTGGATACACAATCGCAAAAAAGGTTTCACTTATACTGCCATCAAAGTGCGGGAGAACAGGCTTTGCCACAAGTGCAGAACACAGAGTGCTTAGACCTAAGCCAAATATTGAGGAATCCACAAGCTCAATTACAGTCAGTGTGCGTTTTGTTGCAAGCAGCCGTGGTAGCCCAACAATTGCGAATGGATAAAAAAGTAAGTACATAACCTTAGAAATATTGTTTGATAACGATTGTGACGAAAAATAGATTGCTACGCTGGCAAGAGCAGAACCAAAAGCCCAAAACACCACTGCGATGGCAATACTTGGCTTGGCAACTCCATCACTTATGTGTGGTGCAAAAGCTATCCCAACAATTACAGCAACAGGGACGATGTTGTAAGCAATTAACTCAGACCACTCTGTTGGGAATAGCAGATGAAGAAACAGATAGATGGCTAGCAAGTAAACCCCTGAAAATCTGACTACTCGCATGTTTTGAGGATAGGAAGATCCAAACAATAATGAAATAGGGGCATCCATAGGTAAGAAAAAACCCGCTACCGTGTTGGCAGCGGGTTTTTAATGAAGATTTAAGGTCTTATAGACCCTTCATACAAAATAGCTTTGCATCTTCGCGGTTGATGTTTACATCGGTTGCGAGCTCTACCGGCTTGTTAACCGCTGCAAGCTTTGACGCTTCAAGGCTCTTGATTACCTGATCAATATTGCGCACTTTGCTTTCGTATCCACGAATCGCAGATGTCCATGAAGCCACAGCAGTTGTCAGCAATTTCTTGTCTGCATCTGTTTTTGCAGCTGCAAGCTTTGTTTGTGCACCAACAAGTCGGAGATTTGCCGCGGCAATTTTCGTTTGAATCTCTGCACGGTTGGCTGTCTCTGTTGCAATTCCAAGCTCGATGACTGGAATTTGTGCAGTGAATTTAGCTGCTGTTTCACGTGCAGTCTTCTCTGCGGCAAGTGTGGACTTTCCTGCTGCTAAGCATTCAGAATTCAACCATGTCAACTTTGTGCTTGATACAAATGGGTTCTTCGCACACTTGTATGTCACTTTGCCTACCTTGGTAGTTGATCCTGACTTTGTGCACGCGACACCATTTGAAACCTTGGCTGCGGCATTGGCTGGAACAGCAACCATGACGCCGCCGGCGACAATTAGTGCTACTGATAATGATGCGATTTTGCGAAGCATGAAAGAACCTTTCGTTGTAATAGAGGCCATACTATCGATTTACTGCTTAAGGAAGACTTAAAACACGCCGAGAATCAGTAGGTATGACTATTTCGTGCGTTGTTTTTTCCGCACATTCATTCCGACTTTTCTGACAATAGATCGTGGCAACCTTTTGATTAGAAAGACCAAGAGTTGATATTGCCAACCAGGAATTGAAATCGCTTCACCCTTGAGCGCATCGCTCCAGGCCTTTGCAACCAACTCATCTGAATCCAGCCATAAGAAGCTAGGTAACCCCTTCATGGACATCCGACCACGCTGGTGGAACTCGGTTCGAGTAAACCCAGGGCACAGGGCGCTGATTTTCACATTAGTGCCAGCTAGTTCGGTATGAACAGACTCAGACAACACCGTTAGATACGATTTTGATGCGCTGTATGTGCCACCAGCGATAAAGCTGGCAACAGATGAAACATTGATGATTACGCCCTTGTTTCGTTGCTTCATCAAGGGAAGTGCCACATGCATCAGCCGCATTGGGGTACGAACCAGAACGTCCAATAACTGTTGTTCAGCATCTAACTGCGAGAGCGTGAAAGCCTTATTGATGCCAAACCCTGCATTATTGATCAACACATCAATGTGATTATTTGCGATGTACTGCTCGACCGAACTACAACCGGAATCTGTTGCAAGATCTGCCTGAATAAGATGGGTTTTGATATTGAATTTTGCCTCAAGCCCGGTAGCTCTCTCCTGCAAACGCGGTAAATCACGGGCAACTAAAACAATGTTGTAGTTATTTTCCGCCAACAATCTAGTAAAGCTTTCACCTATTCCAGAAGTTGCACCGGTAACTAGCGCCCACGATTGCATTGTTTTCTCCTATCGAATCTTGAGTTCACCAAATGCCCCTTGTGGAACAAATGGTGCATGTGGTGCAACGGGGGATAAAGATTCATATCTCTGCCCTTGCGTTGGGCGAGAATCAATCTCTCCCTTATTTGGCCATAACGATAAAGCACGTTCGGCCTGAGCAGTAATAGTTAGCGAGGGATTTACACCCAAATTTGCGGTAATGGTTGAGCCATCAACAATGTGTAGCGATGGATAGTTCCACACGCGATGATAAGGATCAATCACGCCACTGTTTTGATCTTCTCCGATTACACATCCACCAACAAAGTGGGCGGTAAAAGGAGCATCAATTAGATCTCCAATATGTCCAGCAGCATTTCCGCCATGCTTTGCAGCTATTCGCCTGACAACCTCGTTAGCTGCAGGAATATAGGTTGCATTGGGGTGCTCAGGATCATTTGTAGAAGTTAAGTGCCAGCCAAACCAATTTCTTTTTGACCTTACCGAGATAGATGAATCCACATTTTGCATTGTTAAAGCGATAACTGTTCTCTCACTCCACTTCCGAACATCCATAATTTTTCTTACTGTAGAAGGTTTTGCAATTAAAAGGTTCCACCATTGTTTACGGCGCTCCTTTGATGAATATCCATCTGTCATTACGGTTTGCAGAAGCCCCATCAAATTACTGCCCTTTCCATAACGAACAGGCTCGACATGTGTGTGCTCATCGGGAAAGAAGGAGGATGTAATTGCACTGCCTTCACTAAAATCTATGGATGAATCTTTCATTATCGCACCTGTCAGTGCTTCACTATTCGTTCTAGATAAATCACCCAATCGATCGGATATAAAGGGAAGAACTTTTGAATCTTTCATTTTATGTAATAGCTTCTGAGTGTTGAATGTGCCCGCTGCAATAATCAAATCCTTTGCATAGAAAACATCTCCCCGAGAACCAAAAGAATCATCTGTTTTCTTGGTTGTAACTTTCCAATCACCATTATCTAACTGTTCTATCTTTGTGGCTGTTGTTAATGGAAATACCTTTGCTCCAGCTAATTCTGCAAGACCTAAATAATTCTTTGGCAAGGTGTTCTTTGCATTGAACTTACAACCTGTCATACATGCACCACATTGCTGACATCCATTTCGATCAGGTCCTACGCCACCAAAGAATGGATCCTTAGCGGATACCCCTTTCCCCTCGCCGAAGAAAACTCCTAGAGGTGCCATCCGAAATGTGTGACCAACGCCCATTTCATCGGCAACATCCTTTATCGCTTGATCGCTGTTGGAAAAATATGGGTTCTCGGTCACGCCAAGCATTCGACGAGCTTGATCGAACCAGGGTTCTAGCTCTCTTTTCCAGTCTGTTATGGAAGCCCACTGTTTGTCATTGAAGTATGCATCGCCAGGTTGATACAAAGTGTTGGCATAAACCAAAGATCCACCGCCAACACCTGCACCACACAAAACCAAGACGTCCGGAAGAACATGAATTCTCTGAATGCCATACAAACCTAAAGCAGGTGCAAATAGAAACTTGTTAATTCTCCAAGAGGTTTTCGGAAAATCTTTATCTTCAAATCTGCGCCCCGCTTCAAGTACTGCAACTGAGTACCCCTTTTCACGCAACCGAAGCGCAGATACCGAACCACCAAATCCTGATCCGATTACTACAACATCGAAGGTGCGTTTAGCCATTTACAAAGCCAAACCTGCGGGATCTTCATCTCGAATGTGCCAGCTACTACCGTACGAGTCGATTAAATCTAAGAATGGCTTTGGTTCTAGCCATTCAGGACCAACAACGCCAGCAGGTTTCCAGGTGCCGTTGGCGATTAACTCCATTGCAATGACTGGATTAATCGCTGTTTGCCACACAACTGCTTGATCTCCATAATTTTTCATCGACCATTCATTGTCAACAACGTTGTAGATGTAGCACGCATATGGCTTGCCATCTTTATTCAGTCCAGCGACATGAGCACCCGCACAGGTCTTACCGTGCATAACTGGACCAATTGTTGCAGGATCAGGCAATAAGGATGCTAAGAAATCACGAGGTGCGATCTGCATTCCACGGTAGTTGACTTTCTCCTTGTTTGATAGCCCTAGAGCATGGATTGTTTTTAACTTTTCAATAAAGTCGTTTCCAAGTCCGTACTTAAAGGTAACTCTCTTTGCATTTACCTTTTGTGGAATCAAAACAACTTCTTCGTGTTCAACATCGACACATTCAACTGGGCCAATTCCTTCAGGGAAATCAAAGGTCACGCCACCAGTAAATGGCTTAGCGGTATGCCAGCCTTCATTCCAAATTAGTGGGGGATTCAGACACTCTTCGATAGTTGTCCAAATTGAAAATGATGGAGCAAATTCATATCCATCGACCGTAAGACTTGATCCATCCAAGATTGTTACAGCATCAATTTCACTGAACAAATAATCCTGGGCATACCGTGCAAAAATATCGCTCATACCAGGTTCAATACCGATACCGATAAGTGCGTAGTTGCCTTGGTTTAACCATGCATCGTGTTGGGCAAATTGATCATCGCCTAACTTAACTCCAACTTTATTAAATGGATCTGTTGGGTGTGCAATAGAAAGTGACAAGGCCATATCAATGTAATTAACGCCTGCATTCTTTGATGCATTAAAGATGTTCATCACAAAGCGAGGGTCAACTGCGTTGATTACAACATCGGGATTGACCTTACGGATCAATCCCTCGAGAGCCGCCAGATCGCCGGCATCCACCTCCACTGACGTAAATCGTGGGTCTTGGATTTTCTGGGTGACAGCGTGCGCTTTTGAAGCATCGTAATCAGCGATAACTAACTCAGTGATAAATGACTTACGGGATGCGATATTTGCGATTGCACTGCCAACTCCGCCTGCGCCGATAACGAGCGCTCTCATGGTTGGCCTTTCGGGT
>CAEZSB010000020.1_pt1 | contig 11320 bp, 9 predicted proteins | sample 7263851 | NCBI WGS metagenome assembly CAEZSB01 (sample SAMEA6813770, study PRJEB35770) | freshwater metagenome | biome: Freshwater; feature: Freshwater reservoir; material: water | place: Czech Republic | collected 2017-04-14 | depth 0.5m m | reverse complement strand
GGAATCCCGGCAAAGAAGATCATGGCAATTGAAGAAGGTCGAGATACCTTAGTAAGCACTAAAGCATATGCAGCTGTAATGAAAAAGCGTTATGTCAGCGATGTCATCATTGTGACCGATCCGTATCACTGCAAGCGTGCAATGGCTATGGCAAATGATCAAGGAATCATTGGTACTTGTTCACCCGTACAAACTGGTCCCAACACAATTGCAAATAGCGGTTATAGATATTTACTTCGCGAAGCCGGTGCATATTTGGTCTACATAACTGTAGGCAAACGCGGCATACAGATAAGTGATCACTTACCTGAGGCAGACATTCTCACTAAGATATTTTCATGAGCTATAGCGCATTTGACCAAGAGCGGTTCTTAGATGAACCAGCAAAACGCGCGGGCCGCACAGAATTTATGCGTGATCGTGCACGAGTAATTCATTCAGCATCATTGCGACGATTAGCAGCAAAGACTCAAGTAGCAGTCCCTTGGGAAAATGACTTTCAGCGCACACGACTTTCGCACTCATTGGAATGCGCACAGATTGGTCGCGAACTTGGCGAATCACTAGGTGCAGATCCTGATCTTCAAGATACCGCTTGTCTGTCACATGACTTAGGCCATCCACCCTTTGGTCACAATGGTGAAGAAGCTTTAGCAGAAATTGCACAAGAATTTGGCGGCTTCGAAGGTAATGCGCAAAGTTTTAGATTGCTGGTTCGTCTAGAAGCAAAGACAGTGGATGCACATGGCAAAAGTATTGGACTCAATTTAACAAGAGCGTCATTAGATGGTGCAACAAAGTACCCCTGGCCACGGTCAGAAAATCCACGCAAATTTGGTGTATACGATGACGATGTCGAAATCTTTAATTGGATGCGCACAGATGCACCCGCAGGCAAAAAATGCATTGAAGCTCAAATTATGGATTGGTCTGATGATTGTGCATATTCAGTACATGACTTAGAGGATGCAATCTTTGCTGGGCAAGTATCGGTAAAGAATTTCGAACAAGACTTTTCAGAGCTGTACAAAGTTATGACAGTTGATTACAAAAGCGATGCAACAGAACAAGAAGCACTAGATGCCCATGCACGTCTATCGGCACTTTCGGCTTGGCCACACTATTACGACGGAAGTCATCGCAGCCTTGCCCGCATGAAGGATTCAACTAGCCAATTGATTGGCCGCTTTGTTTTAGCTGCGGAAGTTCAAACTCGTGCAGTCCATGGGGATGGACCGCTTTCACGCTATAGCGCCGATTTGGAAATTCCACGCGAACAAAAACTTGAAGTAGATTTCTTAAAAGCAATTGCTGGACATTATTTGATTAATGCGGCTCATTCACAAGATCGATATGCAAAGCAACAGGTAATCATTGGTGAGCTTGTCCAGATGTTATTGAAGTATCCGAACGAACTAGATTCGTACTTTCAGAAGCCCTGGAACGAGGCGTCAGATGAAATCGCCAAAATGCGCGTGATTATTGACCAAGTAGCAGCGCTAACTGACCCGGGTGCCTATGCCCTGCATGCACGCCTACTTGCTAATCGGTAAGGTACGAACATGAGTGGGCGCATAAGAGATGAAGATGTTGCATACATCCGAGATCGTGCACCCATCGACGAAGTCGTTGCTGACTATGTTCAGTTAAAAAATGCAGGCGGCGGACAGAAAAAAGGTTTGTGCCCATTTCATGATGAAAAATCCCCTTCATTTCATGTGACACCAAGCAAGGGATATTTCCATTGCTTTGGTTGCCAAACAGGTGGCGATGTCATCGCATTCTTAATGAAGATTGACCACTTAACTTTTACTGAAACTATCGAACGACTAGCAGATCGCATTGGCTACACACTTCGATATGACGAAGGATCCAGCACCGGACCGGTGGTTACTTCAGGAACTCGTAACCGTTTAATCGCAGCACATGCAGAGGCAGCAAAGTTTTATCAGGAACAGCTCAATTCATCGCCAACAGCTGCACACGGCCGCGAATTACTGACAAAGCGTGGCTTTGATAAAGCAGCCTGTGAGCAATTTGGTGTTGGTTACTCACCAGATGAATGGGATGGCCTAACAAAACATTTGCGCGCGTTGGGCTACACAATAGACGAACTTGAATTAGCGGGGCTTTCAAAGATGGGCCAACGTGGACCAATCGATAAATTCCGTAATCGATTGATGTGGCCAATCAAAGATATTTCGGGGGACATTGTTGGATTCGGTGCCAGAAAGTTAGCTAGTGACCAGGACGATCAAGGTCCAAAGTATTTAAATACATCCGAAACCCCGATTTATAAGAAAAGCCAGGTCTTATACGGACTTGATGTTGCTAAGAAAGAGATCGCTAAGAAACGTCAAGCAGTTATCGTTGAAGGCTACACAGATGTAATGGCAGCCCATCTTGCAGGGATCACAACTGCGGTTGCAACCTGCGGTACTGCATTTGGTGCAGACCATATTCGCATTTTGCGCAGATTATTAATGGATGATGATGCTTTCCGTGGCGAAGTTATTTTTACCTTCGATGGTGATGCAGCAGGACAAAAAGCCGCGCTGCGCGCATTTAGCGAAGACCAAAAGTTTGTGACACAAACATTTGTTGCTGTCGAGCCTGATGGACTAGATCCCTGTGAACTTCGTCAAGAAAAGGGCGATCTAGCATTGCGTGATTTGATTGCACGTCGCGTTCCGCTATTTGAGTTCGCAATCCGCGCAGAACTAAAACACCACAAATTAGATTCAGCTGAAGGTCGAATCAACGCACTAAATGCCGCTGCACCTTTGGTTGCACAGATCAGAGACAAGTCCTTGCGCCCCGAATACACGCGACTGTTGGCAGGTTGGCTGGGTGTTGAAGTTGAAATTGTTACTCGCGCAGTTTCTCGTGGGGTTAAGGCAGCTCCAACACAACAATCTGCAGTTGAAGAAACAATTGCTCAGCCAAATTTCAGACCAGATCCCAATGAAGCACGATTGATTCTTGAACGTGAAGTTTTAAAGGCAAAGCTGCAAGAGCCATCACTATTTGTGGGCGAACTATGGAGTTCGATAGAGCAAGGGGCTTTTACTCATCCTGCATATGTGGCATTACGTTTGGCGATTGATTCTGTTGAAAGGATTTCACCAGAAAATATTGTTGATGAAAATGTGAAGGCATTATTTACAGAGTTAACTGTCGAACCGATCCGCGCCGATGGAAAGCCAACAGCTACATATGTTGCAAGCATCGTGGCGCGTTTGCGGGAAGTCGCAATTTCACGTTCTATCGCCGAACTAAAATCATCGCTTCAGCGCTTAAATCCAGTAGAAAATGAGATCGAATACACCGCCGCTTTTGCCCAATTAGTTGCATTAGAAAGCGCCCGCCGTTCTTTGCATGATTTGGCGCTCGGCAGCCTCTAGTTTTTGCCCAAACCCGTGTGTGCGCTAGAGTTTGCGCTTGCACCGTTAATCCCTGATAGCTCAACGGCAGAGCAGTCGACTGTTAATCGACAGGTTCTTGGTTCGAATCCAAGTCAGGGAGCATGAAGCTCACGCGTAGATCGGCGCTTCGCATGGCCCTAATCGGCGCAAGCACAACACTGTTTGGAACTCCCGCCCTTGCTGCCAACCAACAGATAGTTAAATTGAGCAAGATCAAAGTTGGCGGTACGTTCTCGTTTCAACTCAAAAATGGCGCACCAGCAACCTTGTTTCGTACCAAGACCGGTGTCTTTGCGTATCAAACTATCTGTACTCACGAAGGTGGCTTAGCCCAGTATTTTGCCCCACGAAAGTTATTGGTTTGTGATGTGCACAATGCCAGTTTCGACCCATTCAAAAAAGGAAAAGTCGTTTCAGGACCTGCAACTAAACCTCTGCCTGTTATCAAAGTGGCCGTTAAGAGTGGCTGGGTTGTCCTTTTGTAAAAGTTGCACCAATAAGTAAGGCGTTTCTAAACTATCTCTCAGGTTAAAGTGAAAACTTGTTTTTAACTATGAAAGAGGTTGAGATGAAGAGTACTGCCACAAAGGTCATTGCAGGATTCCTGTTAGGTGCAACCTTGGCCGGAGGCGTTGCAACCGCTGCTACATCCGAACCACTTGGTGTAAAGGTATGTGTTGATAAAAGAACCCAAGCGATTTTCTTAGCTGAATCAAGCGGATGTTCAACTTCCAGAACCTCACTCACATTGGGGGCTCCAACAATTGATGTGAAAAGCATTGCATCACTTGTTACCCCATCAGTTGTTTCGATCAAGGTCACCTCAACTGCGGGTAGCGGCACAGGAAGCGGCGTTATTTACAAATCAGATAAAGCGGTTTCTTACATCATCACAAATAACCATGTAATTGAAAGCGCAGTAACTACCGGAACGATTTTGGTTGAGTTATTAAATGGTGACACAATTTCCGCGCAAATAGTTGGTCGAGATGCTGCCTACGACATAGCGGTGATAAAGGTCAACAAGGGCAACCTTCCTACAGTCACTATTGGAAATTCATCTAGCATCCGTGTAGGAGAATCAGTTGTTGCCATTGGTTCGCCACTTGGTCTTGCTAGCACAGTAACCAGCGGGATTATTTCAGCATTGAATCGACCAGTGACAACAGGAACAGTTGGTGCTGAGTCCTTTGTTAATGCAATCCAGACTGATGCAGCGATTAATCCAGGTAATTCTGGCGGTGCACTTTTGGATTCTCAAGGTCGGATAATTGGTGTCAACTCTGCAATCGCAACACTTTCATCAGGTGGCACTAGTGGAAGCATTGGACTTGGGTTTTCGATTCCGATTAATGAAGCGAAACGTGTTATTGATGAGCTAATTGCGACAGGTAAATCAACACGTCCAGTTCTGGGCATCTTCTTTGATACAACCTACACAGGCACCGGCGCAAAGATTTTGCGTCTGAGCCCTGGTGAAGGAGCTGAGAAGGCTGGTATTCCAGCAGGATCGATAATCACCGCTATTGATGGGGTAAAGATTGCAGATCAGGTTGGAGCGATTGTGAAGATCCGTTCATACGCACCGGGCAGCGCAATAACCGTAACTGTTGAACTTCCATCCGGAGGCTCAAAGAGTTTCAACGTCACCTTAGGCTCTGCGCCATCTAATTAATGTCGTGTGGTTGAAATAGTGTCAGGGTATTGTTAACCCATGGCACTATTTCAACTTAACGTAGCGATTCCAGATAGACCCGGTTCATTAGGTTTACTTGCATCCGCAATTGGTGCAGCAGGTGGAGACATCCGAGCGCTCGCAGTTGTTAAGTCCGAAGATGGCAAGGGTTATGACGACATCACTGTTGCAATTCCAGGAAGCGACCCAACAGATCTGCTGAATGTTTTGGGAGCAATAGGCGGGGTAGAAGTTTTATCAATCGTCCCGCTGTAAACCTTTTGATCAAAACTAGCGTCTAGAAAGTATTTCTGCGCCTTGGCTTGGTAATGAAGTAAAGAAGCGTGGAGCCTTAAATTTCTTATAAGCAAATGCGTTTTCAACGGCGTGAATAGTTTGTGCGGTCTGTGAAGCCTTAATTAGAGCGATCGCACTACCACCAAAACCACCACCAACCATTCGTGATCCCATTGCTCCTGCAGCCAGAGACGCTTCAACTGCTGTATCTAATTCGGGACAAGAAACGGTGTAATCATCGCGCAGAGATACATGGGACTGGTTAATCAATTCTCCTACCTTTGCAAAATCAGCAATACTTAATGCATCCACGCAATCTAGAACACGTTTTACTTCACCGACCGCATGGCGTGCTCTGATGTATTCGGTATGTGTTATCTGATCTCGAGCTGCATCTAAATCCGTCATCGTTAATTCACGCATTGATTTAACCCTTAATTTAGCTGCAACTGATTCACACGAAGCCCGACGTTCTGCGTAACCGCCATCGGTCAAAGCATGGTGTGCCTGAGTATCGATTATCAATAGCTCTAATCCGTGTGATGCTACATCAAATGGAATATTGCGAGTTGAAAGATCACGACAGTCAAGTAAAAGTGCGAATCCTTGAGTTGCCATGAGAGATACAGATTGATCCATGATGCCGCAGGGGACTCCGACATATTGATTTTCAGCTTTTTGTGTCAAGCGTGCAAGTTCTTCAAGGTTAAATCCCATATCAAACAAGTGATTCATTGCAGTTGCCACAGAACATTCCAGAGCTGCAGATGATGACAAGCCCGCACCAAGTGGAACATGTCCATCGATCATTATGTCGACTCCGCTAGTGACTCCCATAGACCAAAGCACGCCTAGTGCGTATCGCTCCCACTCACCCTTTAGTCCTGGCTTAACATCTGCGATGTCAACAGTGACTATTTTGTTACGACGCTGTGCAGATGCAATTCGAACGGAGGAGTCACCTCGCTTTCGGACAGCGGCCAAAGTTCTATCTTTGATGGCAAAGGGAAGAACAAATCCTTCGCTGTAATCAATGTGTTCGCCAATTAAATTAACGCGACCAGGAGCCGCTGCAACTAAATCCGGTTCTTCTCCAAAAGTTTTAAGAAATTTCTCTTCAATTGCGCTCATGGCTACGCCATAGATTTCAAAGTGTCTGAAACCATTACATTCAAATCTCTGGTTGGTTCCCAACCGAGTTGTGATTGTGCTTTAGTAATATCTGCAATCAGAATCGCAGGATCACCCGCGCGGCGTGGAGAATCAAGAAATGGAATCTGGTGACCTATAGCAGCACTAGCCGCTGCAACAACCTGGCGCACTGAGTACCCAGAACCACTGCCCAAGTTATATATCTGATGTCCAGCATTGCCCAATGAATCAAGTGCTTTTAGATGTGCATCAATCAAATCGATGACATGCACATAGTCGCGGATGCAGGTTCCATCTTCTGTCGGCCAATCTGTACCAAATATTTTTACAGGATTTTCTGTCGTGCTGCGCAAAACATTAGGAATTAAATGTGTTTCAGGGTTGTGCCGCTCCGCCAACCATCCACGATCTGCCTTAAGCGCGCCTGCAACATTGAAATAACGCAGAGATGCAGCAGAGATCCCGTGTGCTGCAGCTTCGGCTGTGATCATGTGATCAATAGCTAGTTTTGTAGCACCATATGGATTAGTAGGAATAGTTTCGGAAGTTTCAAGAATTGGAACAACTTTTGGCTCTCCATAGGTCGCGGCAGATGATGAGAAAACAATTTTATTGATTGATTGTTTACGCATTTCATCTAACAGGTTGCGGGTGCCATTAACGTTGACCGAATGATAGAGATCAGGTTTTTCAACAGATTCTCCAACTAACGATTTGCCCGCAAAGTGCATTACGGCATCACACTGCATTAGAGCTTTAGCGACCTGAGCGCTATTGAGTAGTGAACCTTCAACAAAACGCACTCCGGCAGGGACAGTATCTGCATGACCTGTGCTGCAATCATCTAAAATCGAGATTTCAATACCCCGTGATAGCAATATTTCAACGGCGGTAGAACCGATATATCCGGTTCCACCTGTTACTAAAACACGCATTACAAAACTACTTCCCGCAACTGCGCCGCAGATTGTTCTGGACGCATGTCCATGATGAATGCACCCATTGCAGATTCAGAACCAGCCAGGTACTTCAATTTTCCAGGCGCACGTCGCACACTGGTAATTTGCCAGTGCAGACGAAGGACATCGCGGCCAGCTCGCACAGGTGCTTGATGCCACGCGGCGATATACGCCATCTCAATTCCAAAGACACCATCAAGTCTGCGAGTGACTTCTAGTGCAATTTCTGGAAATGCTTCCCGGTCTGCGTTCGTTAACCCAGTTAGATCCGCAACAGGGTTTAATGGAGCAACGTGAATCTCAAATGGGTATCGTGCAGCGTATGGAACAAATGCGATCCAACGATCATTCTTAGCAACGATGCGCTCGTTGTCCCTAATCTCACGGGCAACAACCTCATCGAATAAAACCTTGCCAGTTTGTTCCTTGTATCTGTTGGCTGCTGCAAGCATCTTTTCGACACGCGGAGGGATAAATGAATAAGCATAAATCTGCCCGTGTGGATGAGACAGAGTCACACCAATTTCTTCTCCGCGATTTTCAAAAGGTGCGATGTGCTCGATGAAGCTTTCTTGAGATAACTCTGATGTGCGATCAATCCACGCTTCAAGCAATGTCCGAACACGTTGCGGGGTCAGATCCTTAAAAGCATTTCCATGTTCTGCCGTAAAACAAATAACTTCACACTTGCCGGCAGCTGTTCCCAAATCAGTATCTGGGCCAACCATGTCCGGAAGCGCCCAATCGCCAACTGGTGGGCGAAATGATGGGGAACGATTATCAAAAACAACGACCTCAAAATCTGATTCAGGGATTTCAGTAAGCAAATCACCTGTTGTGGGACACAAAGGGCACAGCTCTTTTGGCGGCAAGAAGATTCGTCCTTGTCGATGAGCCGCCATTGCAACCCATTCATTGACCAATGGATCGAGGCGAAGTTCACCTATTCCTGGTTGCTCTTCTTGTGGCCTGGCATCTTCAACAATTCGCGCTTGGCCGGAGGTGTCGTAGTACCTAATAGTTCGACCATCGGCCATGTGGCGATCATTTCTGATGACGCCCGCTTTTAGTTTTTTACTCTCGACCATAGTGTCGTTACTCTACAGTTGTGAGTAAGCAATCTGCACTATTGAGCGCGACATCGTCATCACTTCTGCTTGAAGTAGTGGATGGGGCCCTTGTAATCCAACACTGGGGAGCACCTGTTCATGGTGATCTTGCATCTGTGCAAACTGCGATTCGTCCATCGATTGCAAATAGCTCTTGGGATCAGCCACAATTTCCCGGATTTATGCGCGAAAGTTCACGCGGCTTTTTGGGACGTCCAACCCTTTCTGGACACAGAAATGGAAAAGCTTGGTCAACTAAGTTTGAGGTAACAGATTTTCATCATCAAGGAAACCATGTAGCGGTTACATTGCGAGATTTTCATGCAGAGCTAGAAGTCGTTGTTGCTTTTGATCTAGATCAATACGGTGTCTTATTCCAAAGAGCAACTGTTAAGAATCTGGCTGATTCCGAATATTGTCTTAACGAGTTTATCCATTGGTTGCCTCTGCCCAAGGAAGCCACACAAACTTTAGATTTTGCCGGTCGTTGGTCAAACGAACGTAACCCACAACGCAAAGAGATCGCCACGGGTACATGGGTGCGAGAATCCCGCGAAGGTCGCAGCGGACATAATTTTTCTATTGCAGATATTGCATTAACAGAACAAACATCTTTCCAATCAGGAAATGCTTGGGCGACAAGTATTGCCTGGAGCGGTAACTCACATTATTTAGTTGAAAAACTATTTGATGGTTCACAATCAATCGGTGCCGGAGAATTATTGTTACCTGGCGAATTGATATTGTCTTCGGGTCAAAGTTACGAAGCCCCGGCACTAGTTTCTGTTTTTTCAGCGCAGGGTTTAGATGGGGTAAGTGCTGCTTATCATTCTTACCTTCGAGCACGTGATATTCATCCACAGCGACCTCGCCCATTAACTTTAAACATGTGGGAAGCTTTGTATTTTGATCACAACGAAGAAAAGATCAAGGCGTTAGTTGATGTTGCTGCCGAAGTAGGTATCGAGCGTGTAGTTCTAGATGATGGCTGGTTTCATTCCAGACGTAATGATCGCGCCGGCTTGGGCGATTGGGTAATTGATCCTGCGGTCTGGCCTAATGGTTTGTCACCAATCATTGAGTACATAAACGATAAAGGAATTGAATTTGGCCTGTGGTTTGAAGGCGAAATGGTTAACCCAGATTCAGATTTGTATCGCGCCCATCCTGAATGGATTTTGCATGAAGCAGATCGCGTTCCTCCACTGTGGCGCCACCAGTTAGTTCTAGATATTGGTCACGAAGGTGCGTTCAATCATGTACTTGAGCAAACCTCTGCTGTTCTTGCTGACCACAACATTGCCTACATTAAATGGGATCACAACCGTGTGTTAGTTGATGCGGGCCACCTTGGTGCTGCTGGTGTTCGCCGCCAAACACAAGCAATTTATCGTTTATTTGCAGAGCTCAAAAAGCGTCACACTGGGCTTGAAATTGAATCTTGTGCTTCAGGTGGAGCACGGATTGACTTGGGAGTAATTGATCTAGTTGATCGGTTCTGGACTAGTGATAACAATGATGCACTTGAACGCCAAACTATTCAACGATGGACTGCTCAGGTCATTGCACCTGAACTTCTCGGAACACATATTGGACCCACGCATGGGCACCAGACCGGTCGCACACTAGAACTTTCCATGCGTGCAACAACAGCACTATTTGGTCACGCAGGTATTGAATGGGATATCACAGAAGCTACACCAGAAGAGCGAAAGCATTTAGCAACATGGGCGCAGTACTACAAGAATAATCGTGCTCTATTGCATTCAGGGAAAATGGTTCGTGTTGATTATCCAGAACCACATGCCTATTTACATGGCGTTGTGGCACACGATGCCTCCCGAGCAATTTTTGCTTATGTGCAGTTAAATCCAACTGTTTCTATTCATCCATCACCATTGAAATTTCCTAGTCTTGATGAATCAACAAACTATGTAATCAAAGCAGTGTTTCCAGCAGGCAAGCCACGATTTATGTTGATTACTCCACCTGAATGGATGGCAGGAATAACACTGTCAGGATCAGCGCTCTCTGCAATCGGGGTAACAGCACCAATTCTTGCTCCAGCCAACGCCTTCTTGATCGAAATTAGTAAAGCTTAATCAACCCAATTCAAGGTTCGCTCTACTGCTTTCTTCCATCCTGAATAACCATTAGCTCTTTGTTCTGCAGTGCTTGTTGAATTCCAACGACGAGATTGTTGCCATTGCTTTCGAACTTCATCTGTTGATGACCAAAAACCAACGGCTAAACCTGCAGCGTATGCTGCACCTAGAGCTGTTGTTTCACCGATTAATGGACGAGTGATATCGATTCCCATAACATCTGCCTGCATTTGCATGCAGAATGAGTTTGCAGTGATTCCTCCATCAACACGCATTTCCTTCATCGGCACGCCACTATCGGCAACCATTGCATCCATCACATCGCGTGTTTGGTAGCAAATAGCCTCAAGGGCTGCGCGAGCAAGGTGTGCCTTAGTTGCGGCGCGAGTTAATCCAACAATAACTCCACGTGCATCACTGCGCCAGTACGGAGCAAACAAACCAGAAAAGGCAGGGACGAAATAAACGCCCGCAGTATCTGCAACAGACGATGCCAATTCTTCAGTTTCTGCAGCATTTGAAATAATTCCCAATTGATCCCTAAGCCACTGGATAGCTGAGCCAGTAACAGCAACTGATCCTTCAAGTGCGTAATGTG
>CAEZSB010000019.1_pt1 | contig 11436 bp, 8 predicted proteins | sample 7263851 | NCBI WGS metagenome assembly CAEZSB01 (sample SAMEA6813770, study PRJEB35770) | freshwater metagenome | biome: Freshwater; feature: Freshwater reservoir; material: water | place: Czech Republic | collected 2017-04-14 | depth 0.5m m | reverse complement strand
GTTGGTGTTGGTGTTGGTGTTGGTGTTGGTGTTGGTGTTGGTGTTGGTGTTGGTGTTGGTGTTGGTGTTGGTGTTGGTGTTGGTGTGACAACAACAGCTGGGGTTGTGAATGTGTTGATTGGTCCAAACTTCGTTCCGACGAATGGTCCTGTATAAGAAAGTACTTTTGACCTGAAATAGTACGTTGTAGAAGCTGTTAGCCCTGTAATCGGAGCCACAATAGTTGTATCTAGTGCGTTTGTAAGAGTAAATGGAGTTCCATTAATTTCAGTTCCAACAGTCAAAGTTGGATCAGTACCCCAAATGAATGACTGTCGAGTATTACTCGCTCCAGCATTTACAAGTGACTTCAGTTGAGCACTAGTGCTAGTTACTGATGCAGTTGAATTAGAAATTACTTTTGGCTCAAGGACCAATACGTTAGATCGAGGTGCGGATCTAGTGATTCCAGAAGCATTGGAAGCTTCAAAAGCGTAGTAATAACGTACTCCAGGAGTAAGAGTTGGAGTCAAAGCCATTATTTTGACAACATCGACACCGGTGAATGGGGAGTTAAGAGCGTCAACATAGCGTGGCGCACTAGTTAGAGATTGCTCCGTTCCGACAATTAATCGAACCTTAGTTGTCTGGCCCTGTGGATTTACAGTTCCGACAACTTCCATAATTGGCTTTGAGAATGCTGAATTCTCAGAAGTAACTACTGGCGCTAGGCCTGGTGCGACCGGTGTATCAAATGTCATCACATCAGAATGAGTTGTAGCAGTTGAATTGATTGCAACTGTCTTGACGTAGTACTTCTTGCCACCATCTAAGAAGGAAACATTCAGCGAAATATTGTAGAAATTAGTTCCACCACTGATGTCAAAAGGAATAGCAGAAATTGTCTGTGTGTTTGTTTTAAAGTCAGGATCAGTACCGTACATAAAGTAGGCCTTGGTCGGAGCGTTACCAGCTTGTGCTACGCCGTTGAGTGTTGCGCTATATGCAGTCACATTTGTTGCAGCTGCAATTCGGGCAATCGGTGCTGTAACTGGTGGAGCCAAAGTTGCAAAAGATCCAATTGTACTTACGGTGCGACCTGACTCATTAACTCCAATAATACGGAAAGAGTAAGTAGTCAGTGCAGTCAATCCTGTTAGCTTCACAGATGCAGTTGTTGGTGCACCACCATCAACCATTCCTGGTAGAACAGTTGCTGTTGCTGTTTCAACAAAGTTTGCAGTGGTGCTGTATTCAAAACTCAAAGTAGTTGGTGCATAACCTGGATTAACATCAATTAACACATCTGCAGATTGATGCGTAATATTTGTGACGCTCTTTTGTGCAACAACTGGAGCAACTATCGCAGCACCACCATCTGTTGGTGATACATACAGCAACTTATTTACAGTATCTACCTTGAGGCCAGTTAAAGCATCCTTGGTTGATTCAGCATCTAAATATTGAGCAACCTGTGCAACAGAAGCCGTCGGATTTAAGCCTAAATAAATCGCTGCTGCGCCCGCAACATGTGGGGTCGCCATCGATGTTCCACTGATGTTATTTGTTGCGTCTGCTGCGCCAATCCATGCAGAAAGAATGCCTGAACCAGGTGCAAAAATATCAACACATTTGCCTTGGTTTGAATAAGTTGCCGGTACATCTGCCGAAGTAATTGCACCAACAGTAATTGCACTTGGTGTACTTCCTGGAGATCTGGTGCAGGCATCTGTGTATTCATTACCTGCAGCAGCAACAACTGTGATGCCAGCATTTGTTAAACGCAAGATCGAAGCATTAATTGCTGCTGAATAACCTCCACCAATACTTAAATTCAATACAGCTTGGGTTTTTGGGTTTGGGTTTTCTGGACTAAGAATCCAATCAAGGCCTGCCATAACGCCTGCATATGTTCCGCTACCTGAGCAGTTCAATATTCGAACTGGAACAACCTTGGCATTTTTTGCAAGTCCATACTTTGTACCAGCTGCTGTAGCAGCAACGTGTGTACCGTGACCGTTGCAATCAACGGTTCCATTTCCATCTGTAATTACAGAGTATCCAGATGTTGAAATACGTCCGGCTAAATCATTATGTGGGTAAATACCAGTGTCACCAATATAAATTGTGGCCCCGGCACCTGCGCTTCTGTATCCGTATGCACTAACAGAACCTGCTAATCCAACTTTTTCACGTTGATCAACACGATCCATTCCCCAGGCAGGTGTAGGGCTTTGGGTATTTTGAATTGCAAGACCCATTACTGGCATATCTTCTTCAACGGTTAATACGTTAGGAATTTTTGAAAGCAGACCGGCAACAAGCTTTGGGAGTTCTACAACGTAACCATCAAATACATAGTTGTACTTGGAATCAATCTTCCAGCCATTTTTGACAACAGTTGCTTCAATCGCAGCCTTTGCCGATGGTGTCACAGAGATGATGTATTTCGCCTTAGCGCCAAGATCAAGAGCTGTTGTTGGCACCATTGTTGAGCTGAGAGAAAAAACAGTCAACAGGACGATTAATGAAACTCTTACATGGTTTCCAATTTTCTTGCGCATGATCTCTCCCAGAGGTCTTGCATACCAAGTGTGGTCGCAGGGTTAAATTCTACGCGATCAACCAACATCTGCTCTAGAGATGAGCCCGTTTTTGATGGTCACACTTACGCGATCAAGCCTGTAATCAAGGGTTGCTGGGTAATCTTCCCCATCCCGAGCGACCACTCGGTATCCCCATTCCAACAGTGACGCACAGCTTTCAGCGTCAATCTCTTTCATGCCAATTAATGTATTTGCTCTAGCAACCGTGATTCCAGAACTTGCATCCAATGCGCTGGCTTGAGGACAGACTCCTGCTTTTAAAGTTGTACTTTTTTTCACGATAACACCTTTGTTCCACACCAATTTTGCGCCAGATTTAATACACGTATATTTCTTACCTGAAACAGTTGCTGTTGCATTTAGCTTTGAGCATTTAGATCCGGCTTTAACCAATGCATGAGCAGGTGAAGCAAGAGTAAAACACAGTAGCCCGGCTACAACAATCAAGAGCATCTTTCGCATGATGATATTTAACCAGATAGAGCTGAGTAATTGTTATGAAGTACGATCTGGACATGATCACTATTCCAGAATCCGACCTAGTAGTTCACCCACTATGCCTAGGCAGCAACATCTTCGGTGGCAACGCAACAGAGGCTGAAAGTCACCTGGTAATGGATGCTTATCGCAGCCATGGTGGAAACTTTATTGATACTGCAGATATGTATAACCAGTGGGTTGAAGGCCACGTTGGCGGAGAATCAGAATCTGTTATTGGCTCATGGATGAAATCTCGTGGCAATCGCGCAGATATGGTGATCGCAACAAAAGTTTCTAAAATGGATCGCCGACCTGGGTTATCTGCACGAAACATTGTTGCTGCGTGCGAGGAATCGTTAGATCGCTTGCAGACTGATTACATTGATCTGTATTACAGCCACGCAGATGACGAGACAGTTTCGCTAGAAGAAACCCTTGGCGCATATGCTCAATTAATTGCTGAAGGCAAGGTGCGCTACATCGCAGCCTCTAATTTCACACCAGCCCGGCTTCGTGAATCAATCAAGTTCAGCGAAGAAAACAACTTGCCGTCTTACATTGCTGTTCAGGATTTATACAACTTGGTTGATCGCACGCACTATGAAGCTGAAATGGCAGCCACTGTTGCAGATTTAGGAATATCAAATATCCCCTTTTACGGAATCGCCCGCGGATTTTTAACTGGAAAGTACCGCCCAGGAATCACTGAAGTAGATTCCAAGCGCGCAGCTGGTGCAAGGGAATATGCAACAGATAAGAATTACGCGGTATTAACAGCGATGGATGAAGTCGCTAAGGCGCATAACGCTCCTTTAGGTGCAATCGCTCTAGGCTGGCTTCGAGCACAACCAACAGTTAGTACTCCAATTGCTTCAGCCCGCACAGTTGCCCAGCTCGAAGAGATCATTCAGATTGTTGAGCTAACTAGCGATGAAGTCGAAACGCTCAACGCTCTTTCTGCTTAATTACTTTTGTTGTAGCCGATTCGCCATTGTGACCGCAACATTTAGCCACTTTGCAACCTGAGCATCACTAAAGCCATTTGAGTTCATGACATACAAGCCTGTGAAGGTGTCACCATTAAATTGGTAGAAGCCCAACAGAGTTCTGGCATCCTCACCCGAATCAATCACTGCATAGACAAATACTCGGTTACTTTCTGAAACTACCCCGGCCGGAATGTTTTTTAGCGTCTTAAATTCATAGGGAACGAGTGCTCCGGCTGCATTTTTATAACCCTTATCCAGCTGACACTGGGCTAAGACTTTAACTAACTCTTTTTGCGCCGCACTGGCTGCTGCTGCAGATGAGTACTTAACAACCTCAGATGATAAAAAAGTGAAGGTTGAACCTTCTTTTGTAGCGGCGATTTGGCGGCGTTGTACGCGATCTCTTTCAGAGGGGAAAGTGCCACTGCACAAGTCAAGAGATGGATCATCAAGTTTTGTTCCACCGTCCATTGGTAACACGGTCCACTCTTGACTGAAATCATCTGCTCTAAAGCCTAACTGTGCAAGCTTTGCCTGCTTGTCATCTGACAATGATGGATCGTTTATTGCTGGTGCGCGATCAATTCCCTTGAGCGCTCCGAGAGTTGTTGTGATCGCGCTTAAGCCAACCAATACAAAGTTGCTACCGCTAATACGTACAACTTTTTTAGTAGCACCCGCATCAATTGTGTTGCTGTTAAATACTGAATTTGCTGTGCCCTGTGAAACTGAGGCAACTTTCTTTCCACCAATTTCAATTGTCGCATTACCAGCACCTAGCAGCACATGAAATTTTCCTGATGTGCTAATTGATGCGGTGCATTTACCGACACATTTAAGGGAACCAGCACCAAATGGCGTTGTTGCAGATGTCCATTTACCAGTACGAGAGGATTTAGAAGCAGCAATAAAACTATTGGTGATACTTAATTCACCGCTTTGGCCGTTACCAGCACAGTCAAATACTTGGGCGATACCAGTAAGTGATTCACCACTTTTTAAGATAAAAGCTGGAGCATTCTTGGCAGAGGTCGATTGAATTACTAGTCCATCCTCATCAAGAACATTAGCCTGGCAAATTCCAGCGCCCGCATCTGTTGCACCTTTCCACACCACGGTTGATTCTTTGGTATTTGCAGCGCTTACAACAAAGTTATTGGTGACAACGGGGTATACGCGATCAATGACAGTTTTTACTGGCTTGGACCATTCACTTTTGTTGCCCACAACATCGATTGAACGCAGAGCAAATGAGTAACTACCCTCAGGCAAATCTCGTAAATACACAGTCTTCGGTGCAACAAATGGACTTAAATAGGTTGGAGCCCAGCCTTCAACATCTGATGCCTTTAATGTTCGGACAACACCATCGATTTGTCCTTCAAAGCCCGTAATTGCAGTATCTGCATCCTCATTGCCCGGTGCGATGATCACCATGTTGGGGGATTGCCACTGTGCAACAGGTACTAATACCGGTGTTGGCGGCGGTGTTACATCCGCCTTTTTAGTAATAGTTACTACTGCATTTGTTTCAGATGCAACCGCGCTAAAGGAAACATTTCCTGAATATGTTGTGGCAGTTGTTGCGGTCATAGAACCTGAAACAGAGCTGGATGTTGTGTATTTGTAGGTATCTAAATTAAGCATCCACACATCTGTACCAAGTAGAGATCCAAATTCGGAACCAGTTGAATCTTCAGGATTTGGAGAAACGATTGAAGAAATGGGTGGTGGATCTATTCGATAGATCGCAAGACCTGGCTTGTATTGAACACCATCTGTCTTTCGACGATATTCAATCCAGTAAGCAGCTTTTCCATCACGGATAAATACCGCCTTAATGCCATTTGCGAAATCACTTGGTGACAAGGTCACGTTTTCTGATTGCCACACCTGTTTAATCTGTGAATCATCCATTAATCCCATGCGCCACTGGTGATACGTACTGAGCGGTGATGAAGTTTCAACATTTCCCATCACATCAATGGTTCCGCCGTATTCAACAGCTTTACATGTACTAGACCAAGCTCCATCAAAGGCTGAGTTGTCACAGCGCAAAAAGTTTGAGTGCCCTAAGCCAAGTGCGTGCCCAAGTTCGTGAGTAATCACAAATGATGATTCACTATCATGCAAAATCAATGTACCGCTTGTACTTTTTGGCCCACCTAGCTCGGCACGGCCAGACCACACGCACCCAGCTTTTGGTGCATACACAACCAAGTAACGATTTGAATAATCAGCAATTCCCAAACGCTTATATGCCTCAGGTCGAATTGATGTCATGAAATCAGAAGCGGCATATCCCGTGCAGGACATCCTCGAAAGCAGCGTGATTGGGGTATCCAAAACTTTGCCAGCTTTAAATGAAATTGTGCGATCTTTTGTCGCACCAACCATCGTCGTAAACTTTTTCCAATCTGCATTTACTTCGGTATTAATAACCCCAGCAATACTTTGCGGCTTACCTATCGCTGATGCTGACCCGTTCCAATTAACTGCAACAACATCGATCACGCGCTCATCTACGGCGTAAGCAGGTGCCAACCCCAGCGAAATTGAGGCAAAAACAATCGCGATTAGTGCAGACAGTCGTTTACGCATAGTGAGCATCTTAAATCTCCCAGGCAGAATCTTCATGCCGATTTACCCCGAACACCTGATATCCCTGAAGCTCAGGCTGCCCAAACCATTGTGCGCTATCTGTTCCGCCCACCATTACTGCAGTTGCCATCGCATCGCACAACCAACCCTCAGCTCCAACAACTGTTGCAGACTGTGCGCCAATTGCAATCAACCCTGTGTGTGGATCTTTAATGTGAGCACCACGTTCGTATGTTCCAGATGTTGCAATCGCACCATCAGTAATTTCATACACCTTCACAACTTCCAAGCGATTGTCAGGATTTACAACACCTATTGACCACGGCTTCACTTCTTCAGTTGATGAATCAAACCATCCACCGCGCAACGCAACATCACCTGCAGCATTTACCTGCACATGCTCTGCCCCGACTGCAACCAAGATGTTGGCGCACTTATCGGCCGCCCATCCTTTTACTAACCCAGATGGATCAAAACCACCTTCGACAGCCCATGGATCAAAAGCTCCATCACTTAACCACTTTGCCTGTGCACATAAATCCCAGACTTCAATCACATCATCAGGACAGTTTTCAATCGCAACTTTTCCTTGGCGCAAACGTGTAATCCATGAGCCATCTTTGTATGTTGAAAAATTCTCATCCACTAATTGGCAGAAATCAATCATTTCTTTCATAGCTTCATTTAAATCTGCATCGCTGACAAACTGCGAATAACAATCCACATCCACAATAGTTCCCCATACAGGAAACTGTCGACGCAAGTGATTCATGCACCCAACCCTACCCGCTTAGAAACCAGCGTCGGCGAGCGCTCCCTGCAATGACTTAAACCAGCCATAGCTTGTGTATGAAGCACCAGATGCACCTTGAATATTTGCGCTCTGGGCTTTCAATGTTTGTTGCTTCAAAATCGGCACAGCCATATTTGTATATCGATCATTTTTTCCAGTTGGTGCCTTAACGGCAATGGCGTCGGTAATGCGACCGTTTACAACGGTGATCTGCACTTGAACATTTCCGTAATTCACATACACAGATGGCCCGGTAAATGTTCCATCCTTTACCGTTGATGTAACAGGTGCAGTTGTCTTAGTCGCACTCGCACTTGGACTCGCTGAAGCGGAGGCAGAAGCTGATGGTTGCGTTGTGGCTGTTGCACTCTTTGTGGCTGTTGCACTCTTTGTTGCTGCCGGATTAGTTGTTGCCTTCTTGGTTGCACCGGCACTCTTTGTCGCAACTGGCTTTGAAGAGCTGCCAGTTGTTGCTGAAGAAGTTGAAGATGATGAAGCAGACGCTGAAGAACTTGTCCCCGTCGTACCAATTACAGAACCACCAGCGATGTTAATAGTGCTAGTGGCGGACAACTGCGGTGGCGTAATCGCCAACACAGCACCAAGACCCCCCACAGTGCCTCCTGCTATTAGCAGCGCCCGCTTCATCTCATACCCTCACTTCTTGCTGCGTACCGTGTGTATCTCCCTCGAGAAGACCAACCCCTGAATAAAAGCCTATTTACCTGAACTATTTCTGAGAACGTCCGCAAAGCACCCACAGAGTTCTGACTACCCCAACACCTCGCGGGCAATCCGGCCGATCAATTTCTCCCAGTCCGCATCATTCATGTGGGTAGTCGTAATGTCATCAACGATTCTGCCCAGTGTGTATGCCTGAATAAACACTGCACCAGTTCTGGCTTCAAAGCTCTTATTTAAAAACCCTTTTTCCTGCGCCTGCGCAAATGCCAGGGTCAAGGCATCGGTTAACTGCTGCTGCAATTCACCAAGTGAGCTCCTAAAGTTTGCACTGCGCTCGCTTCGAGCCAACTTACGTGCACGCATAAAGCGAATGGATTCATTCTCGCGGGCCTGTGTAGTTGCGGTCAGCCGATCTAAGGCGAAGAAAAACTCATCCTTTGTTGTGGAATTCTTGATGATTTTTTCAATCACATAAATTGAGATTCTCACAGTTTCACCAAAGCGATATAAGAAAGTCGCTTCCAGTAAATCACTGAAATCTTCGAAGAAGTGATACATAGAACTCTTTGATGCACCAGCGCGTTCAAGCACCATCGCAGCATTAATCTCTTCGAGTGCGACCTCATCCATTAAATCAGAGGTCGCCTGAATTAATTGTTGCTTTGTTTTATGAAGGCCGTTTTCCATTCCTAGACTTTACTACTCTTTGTGGAACGCAAAGGCCTCATCATGGAAACGGTTCTTCGGAACACCAAGGTCTTCTGCCGCCTTGCGCACCGCGCTGACTAACGGTTCAGGCCCACAAATATAAATATCGCTATCTGCAAACTGCGGGACCAGCGCCTTTAGCGAATTCGCATCCATCGGATGGTTCTTACGCGATCCCACCAAATAATGAATCCGCATCGACCCTTCGCTGGTGTTGGCCAAATAATCCATTTCAGACTTTAAAACTAAATCCTCTTCCTTTGATGCGCGGAAAATAACATCGATCTGCGCTCCACCCTTGAACTCATCCATCAGCGCTCTAATAGGCGTAATTCCTACGCCTCCGCCCACCAATACAACATGCGGTTGAGTCGAACGCCCAGCGGTAAATGCACCATAAGGGCCTTCAACAAATACTCGTGTGCCCGGCTTCAAAAAGGCCAGTGATCGCGAATGATCGCCCAAGTCTTTTACTGTAATTCGCAAATGTTTTTCAGTTGGTGCAGCAGATAATGAATATGGATGAGACATCAACGCATGTCCTCTTGCTAAAAAGCGCCACCCAAAGAACTGTCCGCCTTGAGCCGCTAATTGATGCAGATTGCGACCCTTCATAATTACTGAAACAACGCCCGGGCCTTCGATAACAACTTTTGAAACCCTTAAATTTACTTTCATCGAACGATACAGCGGCACCCAGAATCGCCAATAAATAATCGCAGCTGCCATCGCAACATATAACCCAATCCAATATGCGCGGTTAAGTGGATGACCAATAAACATCGAACCATTAACAATTTGGTGCATAAAGGATGCAGCCACTGCGGCATAGGTCAAGATATGGACCATCCACCATGTTTCATAACTCATCTTTGCTCGAGCTTTTTTATATGACGTCACACCAGCCAGCACCATCAACATAAATCCAGACAGTGCGAACCACATCCATTCGTACTTTGTTAGAAACTCCCACAACTCTTTGTACAGCGGAATCGAATCTTGTCCGGCGAAACCAACAATAATTAAAAACACATGCGCGCCAATTAAGTACAAACTCCATGGCCCTAATGTGCGATGCCAGGTCACCAAGCGATCATGGCCAACTCCGCGTTCTACCCAAGGAATTCGCGCGACCAGAAATATCCCGATCACAGCAAAATAGGTTCCGACTAATGCAGCCAATCGACTGATCGAAACCACAACCGCATAAAAAGTATTGAAATCACTTAAACGCACCGTGGTCAGCTGCAACGCCAAGGTCAGCCCCAGCCCCCCACCCATCATTAGCGCAGCCCAATCGGTCCCTGCCGAAGAATGCTTGTAAATGCGGGTTGCTGCGGTCATGGCTCAATTACACCGCATAACCCTGAGAACTACATGAGCACAAAGGGGAATACCACTTAAACCACCGATACCCTTACCCCATCATGAAATATGCCCAACTGATCCGCTTGCTGGTTAATCGCGAGCTGACTCTTCGCTACAAGCGCAGTGTTATTGGTATTGGCTGGACCCTATTAAACCCAGTGCTTACCAGCGCGGTTCTTTGGTACGTCTTCTCATTTGTTTTTGCATCCCGTCTGCCAAGTGGCCAACAGTTTGCGCCGTATCTAATGGCCGGAATTTTGCTCAATACATTTTTCAATCAAGGTTTAATGCAATCTGCAGATTCGATTGCCAGCAATGGTGGGGTCTTAACAAAGATCTATGTCCCACCGCAGATCTTTGCCATTTCATCGGCATTAGCTGGACTTACAAACTTCTTTATCGGAATGTTCCCGCTTGCAATTGTTTGTTTTATCTCAGGACAATCACTTGCCTGGTCCCTGCCGCTAGTTTTGCTTGTTGGTATCGCACTGGCCCTGCTGACCGCAGGTCTTGGTTTAGCTCTATCAATCATGTTTATTCGCTTTGATGACACTCGCAACATCGTCAATGTCATGCTAATGATTTTGATGTATTTGACGCCAATCTTTTATCCGATATCTATCATGAGTGAAAAAATGCAGCGCATCATTCATTGGAATCCATTAACAAGTTACCTAGAAATTTTCCGTTGGGCATTTTCAAATAATGCTAACCCGACTTTGTTTAACTGGCTATATATGAGCTTCTGGAGCATCTTCGCACTGCTGCTAGGCACCTTTGTTTTCCGCAAGTATTGGCCAAGAACGGTGGCGATGCTCTAATGCCAGTTATCGAAGTTAAAAACCTCAACGTCACTTATCGCGTCTTAATGAACAAATCAGGTTCGCTTAAAGAACTCTTTCGCGATGCAATTAAGGGTAAGGCGCGCGTTATTGATTATGTTGCACTGCAGGATGTTTCCTTCACAGTTGATAAGGGCGAAGTTGTAGCAATCCTTGGCCGCAATGGCGCAGGCAAATCAACCTTGCTTAAAGTTTTGGCCGGTGTTCTGCCCCCAACAAAAGGAACATCAAAGGTTGATGGCCAGATCGCTCCAATGATCGAACTTGGCGCGGGCTTTCACCCCGAAATGACAGGTGCTGAAAACGTCCTGTTTTATTCAGCGTTAATGGGCCGCGATGTAAAGCGGGTAAAGGCCCGCACGGCAGCTATCGGTGAATGGGCTGGG
>CAEZSB010000017.1_pt1 | contig 11950 bp, 12 predicted proteins | sample 7263851 | NCBI WGS metagenome assembly CAEZSB01 (sample SAMEA6813770, study PRJEB35770) | freshwater metagenome | biome: Freshwater; feature: Freshwater reservoir; material: water | place: Czech Republic | collected 2017-04-14 | depth 0.5m m | reverse complement strand
TTTCTCAAATGCAAGCCTTAGTTGAACGACCTCATAGTTCTAACGAGCTCATTTGAGTTTCATATCTTTCATATCCATTCGTTGTATGTGATTCATTGTTGTATCAATTCGGACTAGCTTTTAAGAAATTCCAGAAGTTCCGATACATCGATCGCTCCGTCATGCACCTTATTATTTAATTTAAGGGCAAAACGAAAAGCGCCTCGACTTATCGCACCTTCTGCACATTTCTTGTGAAGCCAAGCGCCCCGACCCGGAGCACCGCCTTTGATATCTGGAATCAATTTTCCATCGATCAAAACCACTCGAATTAATGCTGATGGGTTCGCCTTCTTTCGGCAGCCAATGCAGCTACGTACCGGAAACTGTGAATCCAACTGGCTCATCGTACCCAAACTCTGCCCCTCAGTCCTAATTTAGATAACTGCGTCTGTGGCAGCGGGCACAACTGTGTCTGGATGAATATCGATACGCCAGCCTGTTAAGCGCGCAGCCAAACGAGCGTTCTGTCCATCTTTTCCGATGGCCAATGACAGCTGGTAATCCGGAACAATCACCTTTGCGCTGCGTGTTGCAAGATCGGTGATTTCAACTGAACTGACCTTTGCCGGAGCAAGTGCTGCAGCAACAAACTCTGCTGGATCTTCAGACCAATCAACAATGTCAATCTTTTCTCCATGAAGCTCATCCATCACTGCGCGTGCACGAGATCCCATTGGACCAATCAACGATCCCTTAGGACTAACACCGGCACGATGAGTTTTAACCGCAAGTTTTGTGCGGTGTCCTGCTTCGCGCGCAACAGCCATAATTTCAACGATGCGATCATTAATCTCTGGAACCTCAAATGCAAAAAGCTGCTTTACAAGTGCTGGGTGCGAACGAGATAACATAATTTCTGGTCCTTTTAACCCTTGCTTCACTTCAACGACGAAACACTTAATTCGATCTCCATGGTTATAGACCTCGCCAGGCACTTGTTCTTGTGGCGGGATGCGTCCTTCAACGCGGCCAAGATTGACGTTAATCATCTTGGGATCGCGCCCTTGTTGTACAACGCCTGAGATTACATCGCCAACGGATGCAGTGAACTCTCCAACAATTTCTGCATCATTGGTTTCACGCATTTTTAACTTAATTATTTGGCGCGCAGTCGAAGTTGCTACACGTGAGAATCCATCAGGTGAATCAACTTCTTCGCTTACTCGAGTACCGTCTTCCCCAAAGATTGGGATCAAGATCGAAATTTCACCGGTTTCTCGATCCAAATGTGCTCTAGCATGACGCTTAGCTGTTTCAGTCTGATTGTATGCGCCAAGAACAGCAACCTCAATTGCATAGATAAGGTCTTCGAGATGAATGTCTTTTTCCGTCGTAAGTGCAGCTAAGGCAGACATTTCTACATGCATTAGATTTCATCCTTACGATTGAATTCGATCTCAACATGTGCTCGCTTGATATCTGCAAAAGCAACTTCGTGAGTCTTCATACGACCTTTAATGTTTTCAATCAAAATTGCCTTAACTTCATCAAACTCAGTTAAACGGCCTGAGACTTCAGTGTCATCCTTGAGCGTTGCTTTAATAATTCTCGTTAGATTCTTTGTCCAGTGACGTGGCAAGGTAAGAGGTCGTTCGATTCCTGGCGATGTAACTTCAAGGGTGAAAGCTTCAGTTAATAGCGGTGATTCATCAAGAATCGCTGAAATTTCACGACTAACGACAGTGACTTCATCAAGGCTCAGTGGCTGTAATCCATCAATCATGCAGGTAACGATGCGGTGATTACCAGGATTGCTTGTAAAGACATCTTCTAGAAAGAAGCCTGCATTTTCCACAGCAGGTCTAATTGCATCGGCGATTGAATCTTTAAGGGCCATCAATTTCTTCTTTCTATTAAGTTGTGACGTAATTGTAACGCGAATAATTAAAAGGTTGCAATTCCTACCTTTACGATCAACGCCACCGTAACAAATAGGAAGACTTTACGCACCAAAGTAGAGCCACCTTTAATGGCCAAGCGAGCTCCAATTACAGCACCAGAAATGTTTGCAACTCCCAAAATAATGCCAATTTGCCAAATTACAGCGCCATTAATTCCAAAAACCATAATTGCGCCAACATTGGTTGCGACATTAACCACCTTGGCAATAGCAGAAGCGGTTATAAATGCGTACCCCAAGGAGGCAACAAGGATTAGCATCAGAAAAGATCCAGTACCTGGTCCAAAAATTCCGTCATAAAAACCGATTACTACTCCGGCAAATGCAGCTATTTGTACTCTGCGCTTTGGAAGATGGCGTAGGTTTTCAAACTTTCCCAAATCTGGCTTAAACCATGTATATATCGCAACAATAATCAACAGCACCAAGACCATTGGTCGCATACTGTTGGTTGGAATCTTTGAAGCAAGAACTGCTCCCCCAGCAGAGCCTACGAATGCGGGTAGACCCATTGCTATCAATATCTTTGGATCTGGCTTAATTTGTTTTCTATATAGCGCAGCAGCCGTCGTTGTTCCAAAAACTGCTGACAACTTATTGGTGCCTAGCACTTCGACGGTGTCAGATTTTGGTAGACCGATTAACAATGCAGGCAGCTGGATTAATCCACCACCACCCGCAATTGAATCAATAAAGCCAGCAAAGAAGGATGCTGCCAAGAGAAAAAGAGCTGTTGCAATAGTTAAATCGTGAAACACGCTTATTTAAGAAGTTCTGCGATCGAAGTTACCGCACTTGTAAGTGGAACTTCTTTTTTGTCACCACTCTTGCGAACACGGATTTCAACATTGCCATCTGCTAGTGCTTTACCCACAACAACAATTATTGGATTTCCGATTAATTCGGCGTCCTTGAATTTCACACCTGGGCTTGCATCACGACGATCATCTAGCATCACAGAAATACCTTGAATTTCTAGATCTGTACCGAGCTTAAGTGCTGTTTCGAACAAAAGTTCATCTTTACCAGCAGCAACAATGTGCACCTTTGCAGGGGCTAATTCGGCTGGCCAATTAAGCCCAATTTCATCATGGGTTTGTTCGGCAATGGCAGCAACTGCGCGCGTTACGCCAATTCCATATGAACCCATAGTCACAATTTGGGATTTGCCATTGTGATCTAGAACCGTCAAATTAAGAGCTTCAGCATATTTACGACCAAGTTGGAAAATATGGCCAATCTCAATTGCTCGATCAATTACAACCGGGGTCGTGCACTCTGGACATGCATCTCCGGCGCGGACTTCGGCAGCTTCTACATATGCATCAGGTGTGAAGTCACGGCCATTAACAACATTTCGAGCATGTCGATCCTTTTTATTTGCCCCAGTTACCCATGAAGTTCCGGGTGCAACACGTGGATCGGCATAAACAGTAATTCCAGATTTCTTTGCATCCTGCGGTCCGATGTAACCTTTAACAAGACCAGGAAACTTAGCAAAATCTGCTTCTTCAAATACTCGAAGCTCATGAATTCCGCCACAATTTTCTTGGAAGCGCTTTAAATCAACTTCGCGATCTCCCGGAACCAAGACAGATACTGCCTTGTTATCTGCCATCAGCATGACATTCTTTAGAGTGTTCGCGCCAGTAAATCCCCCACCAAACTTTGAATTGAGAAGTTCTACTAAGGAATCAATCGTTGGAGTGTTTGGTGAATCAAAATCTTCTAAAGCTGGAGTCTGGGCAAAATCTTGTGGTTCAACTTTTGTAACCATAGCTTCAACATTTGCCGCAAATCCACAACTTGGACACAAAACATATGTGTCTTCACCTGTAGAACAAGGAGCTAGGAATTCTTCTGACTTTGATCCACCCATGGCACCAGATACAGCCTTAACGATGTTGTACTTCATCCCAAGACGATCAAAGGTTTTTACATATGCTTCGCGATGGTTTTGATATGACACTTCAAGTCCAGCATCATCAATATCAAATGAATAAGAATCCTTCATGACAAATTCTCGCCCACGAATAATTCCACTGCGTGGACGTGCTTCATCGCGGAACTTTGTTTGTATCTGATAGATACTTAGTGGTAAATCTTTATAGGAAGAGTATTCACCTTTAACCATCAAGGTAAACATCTCTTCATGTGTTGGGCCTAGTAAGTAATCCCCACCCTTGCGATCTTGTAAACGAAATAATGCCGGGCCGTACTCTTCCCAGCGATTAGTCGTTTCATAAGCTTCACGTGGAAGTAATGCCGGAAAATTAACCTCTTGAAAGCCAGCGTTATCCATTTCTTCACGAATGACACGTTCTACGTTACGAAGAGTGATCACTCCAAGCGGCAACCATGAATAAATACCAGCTGCTATCCGGCGCACATAGCCTGCTCGAACTAACAACTTATGACTTGCAACCTCAGCATCTGCTGGGTCATCGCGAAGAGTACGCAAAAATAGCGTAGACATTTTCAACATGAGCGAACCCTACCGAACATCAACAGAAGGTTGCCCTGAAGCAACTCCGGCGGCTTCCATTTCTTCGGCTAAGCGCATTGCTTCTTCGATGAGAGTTTCAACAATTTGTGCCTCTGGCACAGTCTTAATGACCTGACCCTTAACAAATATCTGACCCTTGCCATTACCTGATGCAACACCTAGATCTGCTTCGCGCGCTTCACCCGGACCATTAACAACACACCCCATAACTGCAACACGCAAAGGAACAGTCATTCCTTGCAGCCCCGCCTGAACCTTTTCAGCCAATGTATACACATCAACTTGTGCGCGACCACATGAAGGGCATGAAACGATTTCAAGTTTACGCTGACGTAAATTAAGTGATTCTAGAATTGAAATTCCAACTTTGACCTCTTCAACAGGTGGAGCTGATAATGAAACGCGAATTGTGTCGCCAATTCCTTCAGCAAGCAAAATTCCAAATGCAGTTGCAGATTTGATCGTCCCCTGGAAAATTGGACCTGCCTCTGTTACTCCAAGGTGTAATGGATAATCACACTTGGCTGCAAGAATTCGGTAGGCGTTAACCATTGTTACAGGATCATGATGCTTTACCGAAATTTTTATATCTGAAAAACCATGTTCTTCAAACAAAGATGCTTCCCATAATGCGGATTCAGCTAAAGCTTCAGGTGTTGCTTTCCCATACTTCGCAAGCAGGCGCGGGTCTAACGAACCAGCATTGACTCCAATACGAATAGGAATGCCAGCATCTCCTGCAGCCTTTGCAACCTCTTTAACCTTGTCATCAAATTGTTTAATATTTCCTGGATTTACACGTACCGCAGCACAACCCGCATCGATTGCCGCAAAAATATACTTTGGCTGAAAGTGAATATCTGCAATCACTGGGATCTGTGACTTCTTGGCAATCTGAGCAAGCGCATCTGCGTCATCTTGACTTGGCACTGCCACTCGAACTATTTGGCAACCAGAGGCGGTGAGTTCGGCAATTTGCTGCAATGTTGCATTTACATCAGCAGTCAGAGTCGTACACATCGATTGAACGGAGACCGGAGAATCGCTTCCAACGCCGACTGAGCCAACTTTTAACTGTCGTGTCTTACGACGTGGATGCAGAGTTGGAGGTGGTGCACTTGGAATTCCGAGATCAACCATGGCTTTATTCTGCACTACTCAGGCAAAAACCGCCGAATTAGAGCCAGATTCGCTTGCTTAAAGATTGAGGGTCACGGGATTGATCACATCAGCTACCAATAAAAGCAATGTTAAACAGGCAAGAATCACAAAAACTACCATTGTTATTGGGGTTAACACTGTGACATCAATCGGTGCTGGCCGCTGGCGACCACGCAAACGAGCAAAGAAGGCACGGATTTCATCTGCAATTGCAACAGCCATGTGTCCACCATCGAGTGGAAGAATTGGAAGCAGATTAAATATTCCAACAAAAATATTAAGGCTTGCAACAATTAGCACAAAGGTCGCTAAACGCTCCATAGGATCCAGTTTGTCGCTGCCAACAGCTTGACCAGAAACTCGTGCGACGCCAACAACGCCAACTAAACCATTAACATCTCGTTCTTCACCGCGAACAGTTGCACCCCATAGTGCTGGGATTTTTTCTGGCAATTTAGCAAGTGATTTAACACTCTCGTTTAAAAAGCTTTTAGTCACAATCGAAGAGTTTTTAACAGAAAGCCAAAGCCCTGAACGTTTTAAACCAACATCATTGACTATTCCAAGTACATATCGTGATGTTCCATCAATTTCAGTTAATCGCGCTGATGCGGTAGTTGAAATCTCTTCTCCATTGCGATCTAGTACCAGAGTTAGTTCTGCGCCTTCTGACTGACGAATAACTTCGACATCTTTGTACCAATCGGTGACCTCCTTGCCATTAATAGAAAGAAACTCATCCCCCGGTTGCAAACCCGCAGCCTGCGCTGCTGAATCTGGAACCACTTCGCTGATTACTGGAAGAACTTGATTAGTTCCGATTCCGGCAAAAAGAGTAAATAAAAGAACAAAACCAATAACAAAGTGGAGAAATGATCCAGCTCCTAGTACAACTAACTTCTTGAGCGAGGATGCTTTATAAAAAGCACGCTCTTCTTCCCCAACAGGCATCTGGTCACTAGGAGACATTCCTTCGATCTTGCAATATCCACCTGCTGGAATCGCTTTCACACCAAATTCAGTTTCTCCGCGCTGTACAGACCAGATTTTCTTACCAAAACCAACAAAAAATTCGGAAACCCACATCCCAAATCGGCGTGCAGTTATGTAATGTCCAAACTCATGCACCATGACAGAAAGCAGCAGCGCAACAACAAAGGCCAGAATTCCAAGAATTTCCATGAACTACCTAACGTGAGAAGTTGTGCTTGAGTATGCACGATAGCGCTGACACCTTAGAAATGTTCACTTATCTATCGAGAAGGTTCTGAGTTGGCACATACGGTGTACCAGAACGACGCTTTGCAATTGCACTAAGGGCTTCTAGAACAACCCTATTGGCCAAAATTGCTGTGATATCTGCCGAATCAAATGGTGGGGCAACTTCAACAATATCGATGCCCACAATTGGAAGCTCTAAACAGATTCGTCGAACCGCTTCTAACAATTCGCGGCTTGTCATTCCACCAGGTTCTGGAGTTCCGGTTCCTGGTGCCATTCCAGGATCAACCACATCAATATCTACTGAAAGAAATACCCCGTCGCAACCATCGACCAGAGTTGCAAATGACTCATCAAGCACATCTTTTAATCCACGGTGATGGATTTCGGTCATTTCATAAGATCGCATTCCTTGATCGCGCATCCAGTTAAGAGTTGCATCCTCTGGCCAATATCCACGTAATCCAAGTTGCAAGAAACGATCTCCGCGCACGTAGCCTTCATTGATTAAATTGCGCATTGGAGTTCCGTGACCAACTAAAGCTCCAAACTGATCTTCACCAGTATCGGCGTGTGCATCGAAGTGAATCATTGAAACTTTGCCATGACCAAGATGGTTTGCAATTCCTGCAACATCAGCCGATGCAATTGAGTGGTCCCCGCCAAGGACTACGGGAATTATTCCTGCTCGTGAAATCTTTTCTGTAGCTTCGCGAAGTACAGCAAGTGATGCGACTAAGTCGCCACCAGGCATCAACAAATCACCTGCATCTAGAACTTTCAGATCCTTCAAACCATCTGTACGTAATGCCAGATGGGGCCTAGAGCCATCATGTGGAAGATAATCTCCCCCGCGAATAGCTTGTGGGCCGAACTTGGCACCTGATCTATGCGAAGTTCCGCTATCAATTGGCGCGCCAAGAATAATTACATCTGCGCCTTTATAACTACCTGGATCATCTAAGTCACAGGTGGGAATACCTAAAAAGGTAAAACTTGGGCCATACATATTGCCGTGATTGGTCACTTAGAAACCTTGACTCTGCGACCTACAAATTGACCAGCAATAACTATGAGCAATGCCAGGATAAACATGGCTGAACCAATGACATTTGCTTGAGCCGGAATTCCACGAGCAGCTGATGTATAGACAAATTCTGGAAATGTTTTCAAAGTTCCGGAATTAAAGTTAGTGATGATGAAATCATCAAATGACAAGCTAAAGGCCAATAGTGCAGCTCCTGCAATACCAGGGGCGACTAGAGGCAAGGTAACCCGGCGGAAAGTTTCAAGCTCGTTTGCATAGAGATCCATCGCAGCTTGTTCTAGGCGTGGATCTAATGAAGCAATACGTGCTTTCACAGTCACTACAACAAAGGAAATACAAAACATTACATGTGCAATAACTGTTGGCCAAAAGCCAGGGTTAATGTGAAAGACCAAGAACAAAGAAAGTAATGATGCACCTAAAACAATTTCAGGGGTTGCCATTGGTAAGAAAATCAACAAGTTTGATGATGAGCGTCCCTTGAATGCGTAACGTCCGATTGCAAATGCAATCATGGTTCCTAAAATTGTTGAAAAGACTGTTGCCAATAAACCAATTTTGATTGAGTTTCCAAGAGCCGCACATACTTCTGGAGCACCGCATGGGTTCTTCCAGTTATCTAATGTAAAGCCCTTCCAGATAAGGTTTGATTTGCCTGAATCATTAAAGGAGAAGGCAAATGTATACAGCACTGGAATGAATAGATAAGTAAATCCAAATACTGCATAAATGCGGATTAAGTTGCGGCCAAACCAGCGTGAGAGTCGAGCTTTGGCTGGAATTGTTGGAATCGTTGCATCTTTCTGCTTGTTCATACCAACTCCTCCGTTCCGGCTTTGCGAATATAGAGAGTCACAAGAATCAAAATTGCAGCCATTAAAGTGAAGGAAAGTGCCGCGGCTGTTGGGTAATCAACAATCTTGAAGTATCGGGACTCGATAACATTTCCGATCATTTTGGTGTTAGGACTTCCCAAAATGGCAGCGTTTACATAATCTCCTGCTGCAGGGATAAAGGTCAACAACGTACCTGCCACAACACCTGGCATAGACAAAGGCAAAGTAACTTTGCGGAAGGTAGTAATTCCGTTGGCGTAAAGATCTCCAGAAGCCTCCATGGTGCGTGGATCAATTCGCTCTAACGATGCGTATAAAGGCAATGTCATAAAGGGCAAGAAGTTATATGTCATACCCATAACGACTGCAAAAGATGTTGATGTCAGTGTTGTACTTTGACCAATAATCCCTATATTTCGAAGGGTCGGAACAACAAATCCTTCTTCACCAAGAATCTGTTTCCACGCAATTGTACGAAGTAGAAAAGAAACAAAAAACGGAGCAACAACCAGTACCAATAGAAAATTCTTCAATTTTCCAGCTTTGAAAGCAATTGCATATGCCAATGGATAGGCGATGGCTAAAGCCAAGATGGTTGCACATAAGGCAAATACAAAGGAGCGAGCAAACTGTTCTTTATTTTCAGTAAATGCTGTTATGTAATTTGAAAACTGCAATGTTTGTTCATATTGACCAGTGTCTCCCCCAGCTATTGGCGTTTGGGTTGAAGTCTGAGCCAGATTAACAATAGGCAAAATAAAGAAGGTAAACAGGAACAAAAACCCTGGCAACAACAAAAGATAAGGCAACTTCACCTTAGTCAAGACGTTGCTCATTCTTCGTCTAGTTCCTCGGGATTAACTTCAAGTCCAGCTTCGACATCATCATCGCCGCGCAGAGCAAAAGTGAAGTTAGGTTCCCAAGAAATTACAACCTCATCGCCCTTATCAAATGGTGGGACACCATCATCATTTTGCTCAAAGACCATTACTTCTTGGCCCCAAGGCATTAATACTTGGTACTGAGTTGAAACACCAATGTATGAAACATCTTCAATACGACCACCGGTCAAGGTATTTCCGCGAGTAGGCGTTCCGACCAATGAAATACGAAATTTTTCTGGACGTATTCCGGCGTACATAGATTTATCGACTGCGTGGCTTCGGTTCTTTGGCATAGAAATCTTTTGTCCAAACAGATCAACAACTAAGTTATCTCCGTCTGTACCTTCGATGCGCCCCTTGATTAAGTTTGATTGTCCCAAGAAGTTAGCAACAAAAGCTGTACCTGGATTGTCATACAGATCTGCAGGAGATCCCATCTGCTCAATTTCGCCCTCGTTCATAACAGCGATGGTGTCAGCCATAGTCATGGCCTCTTCCTGATCGTGTGTTACGTGAACGAAAGTTAAGCCCACTTCGCGCTGAATCCACTTGAGCTCGATCTGCATCTGGCGACGTAGCTTTAGATCTAACGCGCCTAATGGTTCATCGAGTAGAAGTAGGGCTGGACGGTTAACAATTGCCCGAGCTAATGCAATTCGCTGCTGTTGTCCACCAGATAACTGAGTTGGTTTGCGTTGTGCAAGGTGTGGAAGTTCAACAAGATCTAGAACTTTGTTTACATCTGCAGTTACATCTTTGATGCCACGGCGGCGCAACCCAAATGCAATGTTCTCAAAAATAGTTAGGTGAGGAAACAGTGCATAGTTTTGGAAGACTGTATTAATTGGACGTTGATAGGGACGCTTAGTCGTGATATCCGTTGCACCTAAATGAATACTGCCAACAGTTGGCTCTTCCAACCCTGCGATCATTCGCAACGTTGTTGTCTTGCCGCACCCTGAAGGCCCAAGTAAAGCAAAAAATGAGCCTTCAGGAATCGTTAATGACAAATCATTAACTGCGGTGAAATCTCCGTACGTCTTTGTAATACGTGTTAGACGTAAGTCGCCATGCGTTGCAGATGAAACGTCTGCCACTAGTTGCCGGCGGCCTTCTGGAATGCTTCGCTCCAAGATGTTTCTTCTGCTGGGGTAAGTGAGCGGAAGACGTTAAGTCTCTTTGACATTGCATCATCAGGGAAGATGAATGGGCTGCTTGCAAGTTCTGGAGCAATCTTCTCCATCTCAGCCTGCGCACCCTTAACAGGGCACACATAATTAACATATGCAGCAACTTCAGCAGCAATTGCTGGGTCGTAATAGAAGTTGATCAACTTCTCAGCATTTGCTTTGCCTTCTGCAGATGCTGTTGAAGGAATCATCAAGTTATCACCTGAAATTGTTCCTCCTGAATCAGGGATTGCGAAGTCAAACTTTCCTTCATTTTCAGACTTCAAAATGAACATATCGCCGGACCAACCAATAACAGCTGTTGCATCACCAGATGTCAGATCTTCAGCGTATTCATTACCCTTCACACCACGAATCCAGCCATCGTTAATCTGCTTAGCCATGTAATCAACTGCGTTCATGAACTGATCTTCAGTAACAGTCTGCAGATTTACACCCTGTGCCAACAAAATGATTCCGATGGTGTCGCGCATCTCTGAAAGAACAACAATCTTTCCCTTGTTCTGTGGTGCAAACAACTCGTCAAGCGTGTGAATTCCCTTTGGATTCTTTTCAGTGTTCCAACCGAATCCAGCCATGATGCCTTGCCAAGTCAATGACTGTTCGCGGTTAGCATCAAATGAAGGTGTTGCTAATGAATCAAGAATGTTTGACTTGTTTGGAATATTTGCAGCATCAAATTTTTGTGTGTAGCCAAGACGGATCCAACGTGCAGCCATCCAGTCAGTTGGTGTAACTACGTCGTAACCAATGTCCTCGCCCAACTTAAGCTGTGCCTGGACCTTTCCATAAAATTCATCGTTGTCGTTGTAATCTTCAAAGTACTGTGCAGTGATTCCAGTTTGCTCTGAGAACTTATCAAGTGTTGGGTACTTCTTAGTATCTTCGTCATAATCAAGATACAACGGCCAGTTACCCCAACGTACTGAATTCGCGCTATCTGCAGAATCAGATCCGCCACACGCAGCAAGTAATCCTGCTGCACCTAAACCGCCTGCGCCCGCGAGAACCGCGCGACGAGAAACCATTGCACCTAGAACAGATTTAGCCTCTGGTGAGAGTGAACTTTCTTTTGACATACTGATTTACTCCTTAAGGATTAAGCACAAGCTAGTTGTCGGATTACCGAGCCTCAAGCTTTCTGTGGGTAGTGGGTTGATAG
>CAEZSB010000016.1_pt1 | contig 12023 bp, 11 predicted proteins | sample 7263851 | NCBI WGS metagenome assembly CAEZSB01 (sample SAMEA6813770, study PRJEB35770) | freshwater metagenome | biome: Freshwater; feature: Freshwater reservoir; material: water | place: Czech Republic | collected 2017-04-14 | depth 0.5m m | reverse complement strand
GCTGACTTATCTGTGCTGCGCAACTTAGTTAAGAAGATTCCGATAACCGCTGTAACAGTTCCGATTGCTGGAACGATCAATGGGTAAATCAGACCAGCATCACCAAATGCTGCCTTACCAAGAATTAACGCTGCAACAAGTGTTACTGCGTATGACTCGAACAAGTCTGCTGCCATACCGGCGCAGTCACCAACGTTGTCTCCGACGTTGTCAGCAATTGTTGCTGCGTTGCGTGGGTCATCTTCAGGAATATGCTTTTCAACTTTACCTACAAGGTCAGCTCCAACATCTGCTGCCTTTGTAAAGATTCCGCCACCAACGCGCATAAACATTGCAAGCATCGCTGCGCCGAAACCAAAGCCTTCAAGAACAGCAGGTGCGTTCTCGCGGTAAATGATCACAACAAGAGACGCGCCAATTAGTCCAAGACCAACAGTTGTCATACCAACAACGCCGCCTGTACGGAACGCAATCTGAACAGCCTTCTGGCCATCCTTGTTACGTGCAGCATCTGCAACGCGAACATTTGCACGCACTGCAAGCCACATACCGTTGTAACCAACTAGTGCAGAAAATGCCGCACCTAGTAAGAAGAAGATTGAACGGCCGACGCGAATTTCAGCATCGCCAGGCAATGCGAACAAAAGGAAAAATACGATTGCTACAAAATATGAAAGTGTGCGGAACTGGCGAGATAAAAACGCAGCGGCTCCTTCTTGCACAGCTTCTGCAATTTCACGCATCTTGGGTGTTCCATCACTTGCTGCCAATACCTGGGCGCGTAGGCCATAGGCGATTGCCAGCGCAGCTAGGGAAATTCCTAGAACGATGTAGGCATATGTCAGGTTAGATCCGGTCACTTGGACCAGCGATACGGTGCTTGAAGCACGCATAGGTTCTCCTCCGTTGGAGTTGTGGCGCTCGGTTGAGGCGCGAGACTGGTGAAGTGTAGGTCAGGAAACCCCGTTTAAGGCAAATTACACATATCTATTACTGCACGGTGGGCGTGAAAACCTATTTCACAGCCCCTGCGGTTAGACCCCGAATGAAGTACCGCTGCAGAGTGAAAAAGACCAACAGTGGCACAGAAAGGCTGATGAAGGATCCGGCCGCAACTGCTTGCCAGCCTTCTCCGTACTGACCAAGCATGGCAAGCAATGTGTAGGTCAAGACTGGACGTTCGTTTCCTACAAAGACGAAAGCGATCAGATAGTCGTTCCACACCCACAGGAACTGGAAGATTGCAAAGGATGCAAGCGCCGGAACAGAGATCGGGAGAACAAGTCTCCAGAAAATTGTGAAGTTACTTGCACCATCCATGCGCGCTGCTTCGATTAATGTGTTTGGGATCGTCATCATGTAATTACGTAAAATATAAATAGCAAGCGGCATGGCAAAAGCCGAGTGTACAAACCATGCCGCTGCATATTGCCCAGATATTTCGATCCCGGTTTTATCGGTGAAGGAAATAAACATCTTTAAAACCGGAACCAGCGCACCTTGTAGTGGAACGACCAGCAAACCGATAATTACTGAAAAGAAAAACTCGCGGCCCCGAAAAGTTAGAAATGTAAAACCGAACGCTGCATAAGCTGCAAATAGCAAAGGCAAGATTGTTGCGGGAATAGTCACGGCCAATGAAGAGATAAAACTAGTTGCTAGTTTATTTTCTGTTAAGACTGTTGTGTACGAACTTAAATCCCAGTCTTGTGAAAATGGGTTGAGCAGAACATCCCACCAACCACTAGTTTGCGCCTCGCCCTTGGCGCGCAGTGACGTAATAAATAGCCCAACAGTTGGCAATAGCCACAAAGCTGAGAGAAACACAAGAACTATAAATGAACCACGACTCTTTGTTGTACCGTTTGAATAACTCATCGCGCAGCCTCAAACTTTCGATAGTGGCGAACTTGGTAAAACATCACAGGAATAATTGCTGCAATCAAAATTACGACCGCTGCCATTGCTTTTCCGGTGTTTCCATAAATGAAGTACTCAAGATAAAAAGTTTGGGCCAGAACTGTGGTGTTGTAATTTCCACCAGTCATCGCCAATACGATATCGAAAATCTTCATTGCACCGATTAAAACGGTGATAAATACTGCAACAACGGTTGGCCAGATCTGAGGAAGAACAATCTTGAAAAAGATTTGTCCTGTGTTGGCACCATCTACGCGCCCTGCTTCCAATGTATCTTCGGGCACGCTCTTGATTGCTGCAGACAAAAGAACCATGGAATACCCGGCACTTAGCCAGATCAATATGACCATCAGTAAGAGATTATTAAATCTAAAGGACTCGATCTGGAACCAGGCTTGAGGAGATCCGCCAAGCTTGATCCACAGTGTATTAAGTAGCCCAACCTGATCTTGTCCTTCAGGGGCGTAGGCGTAAATATATCGCCAGATAACGGCAGCGCTGACAAATGAAATTGTCATGGGCATAAAAAATATTGATTTGAAAATCTTTTCGGAGCGAGAACCAACATTATTAGCAAGTTGTGCGATCGCTAATCCAATAGATACAGTCAGAAGCGGAACAATTGCAATCCACATTAGATTGTTGACAACCATGCTTGGGAAATACTCTTCGGCAAACAAATCCTTAAAGTTTTGTAATCCAACCCAAGTTGTCGAGCCATCAATCTCTTCCTCCATAAAGCTGAGGCGAATAGATTGAATTGTTGGAATCACAATAAAAATTCCAATAAGAATTAGAACTGGACCGATGAAAACGTAAGGTTCTATCTTTTTCTTGATCTTTTCAGGTAGGCGATGAATCAACAGATTGAGAAGCCAATAAATGAGCGCAGTAATCGCAATACCGCCAATTACGGCTTGTGCTGCGGTCAACAGATCTTTCATTGAGTTCCCTATATCTGATAGAAAAGTAACTGTAGTGCAATCAGCGCCAGTGGAAAATATCCACTGGCGCTGATCTTTACACTTTGGTTTTAGCTAAAGCTAAGCGCTTAAGCCTTTTTCCATGAAGCATCAATTGCATCAAATGCCTGCTTTTGAGTCTTCTTGCCGGCGATCCAGTTTGTTAATTCTGTCCACTCAGCTGCGTTAACAACTGCTGGAGCTAGATCTGAACCATCAAATCCGAAGAGCTTTGCTGATGAAAGAATTCCAGCGATGTTCTTTGTGATTGGGTTCTTGTAACCAGCACTTGGGAATGTCTTGTGTGCTGATAGGTATGAAGGATAAGTAGCAAGCATTGCGCCTGTACCTAGCTTGTCAGAAAGGATGAAGTTAAGGACCTTCTGAGTTGCTGGGTTTGCATCAAATGCAGCAGCTAGATCTCCACCACCGAGAACCGCATCAGTTGTTCCAGCTGGTGCTGGAAGCTTGAATACGCCCACGTGTGTGAAGTTATTAGCCTTGTATTCAGCCTTGATTGCATCTGGGAAGAAGTCAGTGATGAATGAGCCTTGACGCATCATGAAGCACTTGTTCTTATCTGTTGCAAACAAGCTAGCTGTTGTTCCGAAGCCTGTAGCTGCAATTGCCTTACCGCCACCATTTACGTTACCTGGTGTTAGTGCAACTTCTGCAAACTTCTTTGCTGCTTTCTGAACTGTTGGTGATGACCAAGCAAGCTTGCCCTTCCACCATGCTGTGTATTCTGCTTCTCCGCCGTAACGAAGTACGTACTCTTCCATCCAGTCAGTTGCAGCCCAACCTGTTGCGCCACCTGACTCAATACCGATACACCAAGGGAAGCCAAGCTTTTTTGCCTTGATTGTTGCAGTCAACTTTGTCATGTCTGCATCTGTCTTTGGAACAGTCAATCCTGCAGCCTTGAAGTTTGCTGGGTTGTACCAAACAAGTGACTTCACGTTTGCAGAAACTGGAAGACCGTAAGTCTTTCCACCCTTAGTTGCAAGACCAGCCCATCCTGGAACAAGTGACTTCTTGATTCCTGCTAGATCAACTGACTTCAATGAGTCGATTGGTTCTAGAACTGATGAGTACTCAAGCAATCCGCCTGGCTGTGGCCACATACCGATGCTTGGTGCTTGTCCTGCTTTTACCTTTACACGAATATCTGTGTCGTATGAAGCAAGTGTTGTGTATGTAATTTTAATTCCGTTTGCTGCGCCGAAAGCATTAAGCTCGGCTTGAAAGCCTTCAGCTTGAGCTCCACCGAAGCCACCAAAAATTGTAACTTCGTCAGCAGCGTGTGCTGATGGTAGAACAGCAACTGATGCTGCTACCGCTACTGCAATAAATGCAGCGCTAATTTTCTTCATGAAGATTCCTTTCGAAGGGGTACGAGGTGTACGAAGGCACACCTCATCGCTGCGAAAAGTACTAGGGCAGATACAGGTAAAAAAGCATTTTGTGGTAACGCTTTGCCAAAGATTTATGAGGTTTTTTGCAGTTTTTTACAGTCCCTCTTGAGCGTGAAAGCGTGCAAAATCGTGTCGTTATTGGCTAAAACTGGCCAAATCTCGTGACGTCCCCACAGGTGGAAAAGTCGCAACCGTGATTGCTCGGATCCCGTCACCCGTAAACAGTTCTACAGAGGATTGGTCGACTACAACTTTCAAATGTAATTCTCCGCCATCAATTTCATACGGTGCTTCAAATTGATCAACAAAGATAACTTTCTTATCCGCGTTATAACCAACTTTAACAAAACCTTGTAAACCAATTACTCCACTGTTAGGCATTGGCATTTCTATTTCATATGTAAGCGAACACATTGGTTGCTGTGTTACAACAATTTCATCTGCGTATTTTGCTAAACCTAATTCTCGTGGGATCGTCATTGCATTTGTCCAGGAAGTTTCAGGATGCTCTTTCACATGTTCCCAATTAGCCATCCAACCAATAAGAATTCTTTTCCCATTTGGTTCATTATTAAAAGTTACGCCCGCATAATTATCTCTTCCGTAATCTAACCAACGTGGTTCATCAGTTGAATACTTGGGAGTAAAAGTAGCCCCATCAAAATCGCCGATAAAGTATTGAGTTCCGGATCCATACAAACCACCAGGATTAAGTGAAACCAATAAAACCCAAACCTGTTGTCCGTCAATTGTTAGTGGAAACAAATCTGGGCATTCCCAAACCCCGCCAATGGCTGCTGCGGGACCAAAATTACTTAAATGTTGCCAAGTGATTAGATCCAAAGATTTGTAAAAAGACACTTGGTGATCCCAAGGTTGAACCGCACACATAATCCAATGATCTTCATACTGAAAAACCTTTGGATCTCTAAAATCTTTTTTATTTTCATCAAGAACTGGATTGTGGTCAAACTTCACAAAACTTCGGCCGTTGTCCAAACTCCGAGCGATGCATTGTGATTGATGGGTCTCTGTATGGCGCGTGTATATAGCGACTATTTCATCGCCAATGCTGACGGCACTTCCAGAAAATATTGCTCCGTCATCATCTTCTGCAATTGCTACAGGCAACTCTTTCCAATTCAATAGATCTTTTGAAACTGCATGCCCCCAGGACATGTGTCCCCATTGCACACCACAAGGATTGTGCTGAAAAAATAGGTGGTACTCGCCCTTATGCCACACCAAACCATTGGGATCATTCATCCAATTTTTTGCAGGCGTGAAGTGAAAGCGCGGGCGATACTCGTGGTCTAGTGACACGGCGGAATCATAGGCTAACCTCGCCCGCATGAACCTTTTCGATGCGCATTCAATTGTTGGCGATCTTGGTCTGATCGGTGTTCTGGCGATCATCTTCGCTGAAACAGGATTGTTGGTGGGGCTAGCTTTCCCCGGTGATTCATTGCTTTTTATTGCCGGAGTCGCTGCCTCGGGATCAGGTGCGGCAATTTTGGGTAACGCCTCGTTAGATCCAGTCCTGTTGTTTGCGCTTTCACCATTTGCTGCAATTTTTGGAAGTGCGGTTGGCTATTGGTTTGGTGAAAAATATGGAAAAAAGTTATTTGATAAACCAGATGGAAGAATCTTTAACCATCACAAAGTTGCTACTACAGAGAAATGGCTTACTAAGTATGGAATTGGTAAGGCGCTTGTTTTAGCTCGCTTTGTTCCATTTGTTCGCACCCTGATTAATCCAATGTGCGGAATTATCGGTGTTCCAAAGAAGACATTTATGATCTGGAATGCAGTTGGTGCATTGATTTGGACCCAAGGTGTTATTGGTTTGGGCTTTATTTTGGGCGATGTTCTAGAAGGTTCGGTTGATAAGTACCTGCTGCCGGTTATAGGACTTATTGTTTTTGTAAGCCTTGTTCCAGTACTTATTGAGCTCTTTAAAGAGTGGCAGTCAAAACGTTTTAAAAATAATTAAAGCCCTAGGTCAGCTAACTGGTATGCAGCGCGGTATTCATATCCTGCTTCTTTAATTTTTGGTTCTGCACCACGTTCAACAATTACAGCCACACCAACAACGATTGCGCCAGCTTCAACTAACGCTTCAACAGCGGTTAAAACTGATCCACCAGTTGTTGATGTGTCTTCTACTGCCAGAACACGCTTGCCCTTTACATCGGGTCCTTCAATACGGCGTTGCAAGCCGTGTGCTTTTTCAGCTTTGCGAACTACAAAAGAATCAATCTTTTTTCCTTGAGCAGCTGCCACATGCATCATCGCCGTTGCAACAGGATCAGCGCCAAGTGTTAATCCACCAACTGCTTCGTAATCTAGATCTTTCGTAAGATCCAACATGACCTGACCAACTAGCGGAGCTGCCTGTGAATCCAATGTGACGCGACGAAGATCTACGTAGTAATCCGCCTCTTTACCGCTAGAAAGAATCACCTTTCCATGCACAACTGCCTTGGTAAGGATCTGTTCTCTGAGAGTTTCGCGTGAATTCATGCCAGAACCTTACCGTGGCGACCAACCTTCTCTACAGTGCAGACATGAATGAACAGAGATTAGAAACCTCACGATTGTTGCAGCGCTTTGGCTTTGGGCCACGTCCTGGCGAATATGCACAAGCTCTCAAAAGTGGTGTCGCGGCAACGCGCACAAAGGTTTTGACTGTTCCGGCTGTTGATGCGGGTGCGGCGCAAGTTGTTGACCCTGAAATAACTGATTTAGGAAAACGTCCTGCAGCTAACTCAAAAGAGATTGTTCCCTTTTCAATTGCACTTAGATATCAATCGCAACAATTGACGTTGTGGTGGCTAGATCGCATGGCGTTAAGTGATCACGGATTAACAGAACGAATGACATGGTTTTGGCACGGTCACTGGGCAACTTCGATTCAAAAACTTAATTATGCAATGCCGCTCTATATTCAAAACAAAACATTGCGTGCACACTGTTTAGGTAATTTTAAAACTATGTCGCGCGCCATGATAAATGATGCTGCTTTACAGTTTTGGTTAGATGGACAAGAAAGCACAGCAAAATCTCCTAATGAAAATTTAGGACGCGAACTAATGGAACTCTTTGTTCTAGGAGTTGATCGCTATACCGAAGATGATGTAAAAGCGGCAGCACGTGCATTAACTGGATATCAGGTTGAAAAGAGCAGTGGTGTAGTGACTTTCAACGCAAAACGCCATGATGCAACCCCAATTACCATTTTAGGAACTACTCAGCCTTTTACCGGCGAATCGCTCTCAGATTTCTTAGTAGCACGTCAAGATAACGCAACATTTATTGCAGAGCGTTTGTGGTACCGATTTATTTCAAGCACCGAAACTATGCCATCAACTTTTGCTGCAAAGAACGCCTTTGCTGCTCGAGATATTTCTGCTGCGGTTACTGCAATGGCAAATGATCCAGCAATGAGAGACCCCAAGAATGATTTAGTTAAGGCCCCTGTCGAATGGTTTATTGCTGCGTGCAGAGCCTTAGAGCTAACACCATCAAATCTAAAGACACCTGGACAACTATTTAATTACTTAGACAAGTTGGGCCAAGTTCCTTTTACCCCTCCAAATGTAAGTGGTTGGCCAGCTGCCGAAGCGTGGTTGTCCTCTGCAACAGCGCAGTACCGAATCGCATTTGCTGCCTGGTTAATTAAACAAAGTGATCTTCGTGCATTAAAAGAGATTCCCGTGGGATCGCGTGTAGCAAAGAGTGCGGATTGGTTAGGTGTTGCCGAATGGAGTCCACGAACTCAGTCAACATTGCGCGCATCGCTAGCTGATCCTGCGCAGTTTGCATTACTTGCATTGTGTAGCCCCGAATTTATCGTGAGTGCATAGGAGACGATCATGGATACAGTAACCAGAAGAAAGTTTCTTAAGCTAACAACAGGTGCGGTCGCCGTTGGCGCAGCAGCACCATTGCTTAGTATTAATGAGATCGCACAAGCTGCAATTGATCGACCGCTGCCTGCAAATACTCCGATTCTTGTAGTTGTTACTTTGTATGGTGGTAATGATGGATTAAACACTGTTGTTCCGTATACAGATCCTTTGTATTACTCATTACGACCAGAGCTTGCATACAAACAAGAAGTTGTCCTGCCGCTAAATGCAGAACTCGCTTTGAATCCTGCAATGAAGGGTTTGAAATCTTTGTGGGATCAAAACAAGGTAGCAATTGTTCGTGGTGTTGGTTATCCCAATCCAGATCATTCCCACTTTTCATCGATGGCTAAGTGGCAAACGGCATCTCCTGCAAAACATATTTCAACTGGCTGGCTTGGCCGTTGGGTTGATTCACAACCCGAAGATTCAATGCTTGCGATCTCTTTAGGTTCTGTTCTGCCACCACTTCTTGCCGGTGCAAAGCGTTCAGGCTCTGCTCTCCCACTTGGCGGATTAATTATTCCTAAAGGAGATTTAGCATCGCAGTGTCTAAAGCTTTCAAAGCCTGTTGCTAAGGATTCAAAGTTGATGGCTGCTGCAGCAACTTCTATGCGCAATCTATTTTCTGTCTCCACGAGTGTGCAGCCAGTGCTTAAAGCACCGGCCCCAGTTGACCCTGATCTGCCTACAAGTAATGGCGGAAACGCTGGCGGAGATAGCAATTTGGCTCAGCAGTTAGATGTTGTGGCAAAACTAATTGCTGCAGGTGCACCTACCAAGGTCTGGTCTGTCTCCCTCGGTGGTTTCGATACCCACGCTAATGAAGCAAATGCTCAAGCATCATTGCTCGGAACTGTTTCAGATTCTTTGTCACGATTTATGGGTCAGTTAAAAGCGACGACCAGAAGCAATGATGTGACCATCATGGTTTACAGCGAATTTGGTCGTCGTGTTCTTGGTAATGGATCAGATGGAACCGATCACGGAACTGCAGGACCAATGTTTATTGTTGGTAACTCAGTCAAGGGTGGTTTTTATGGAGAGCAGCCATCACTCAAGAATTTGTATAAAGGTGATTTGGCAGTTACTACCGATTTCCGCGATGTTTACGCCACTGTTATTGAAAAGGTTTTGAAGTCACCGGTTGGCCCAACATTAGGAACATGGGCTGGACGAATTAACTGTATGAATTAATCTTCTTTATAGATTATTACTTCAGTTTTACGACGTGTAACTAAACCTTTAGGTGGGTTTTGCTCAATCAAAGCGTTAACCTCGATTCGCAGTTGTGCAACTTCAACAGCCATATTTGCAACCGCTGATTCTAATTCAATAATCCGTTTGATACCTGCGTGGTTAATTCCTTCGCCAACAAGTTTTTGAACTGCACGCAACAAGGCAATATCTCGCAGGGAATAACGGCGATTGCGACCTTCTGTGCGAGATGGAGAAACTAAACCTAACTTGTCGTACTGACGCAATGTTTGTGGATGCATCCCAGAAATTTCAGCGGCGACGGATATGACATAAACACCAGCATCATCATCTGGCGGGTTGTTGTTTTCGATGCTCATATCTTCGCCTTACTTACAAAGTCAGCCCGAACATCTTCACTAGATGTTTCTTCGGCGAATTGTTTCAGTGCTTCCAATGCTTTTCCATCAACGCGCTGTGGCACCTGAACTTCTACGGTGACCAATAAGTCGCCTGTAACACTGCCTTTTACGATGCCACGACCCTTTACGCGCAAGGTGCGGCCGTTAGGAGTTCCGGGTGCAATACGAACTGTTACATCATCACCAGCCATTGTTGGCACCTTTATGTCAGCACCTAACGCAGCTTCAGCAAAGGTAACTGGCACAGTGATCGTTAAGTTTTCACCTTTACGAGAAAAAATTGGGTGGGGTTTTACATGCAGTTGAATAAACAAATCACCTGGACCTGCTTCACCTTGTGCACCTTTACCTTTAACGCGAATCTTTGCCCCATCATTAACGCCAGTTGGAACGCGTGCTGAGATATTTTGTGCTTGGCCTCTATCTGTTGCTAAGCGCAGATCAAGTGTTGTTCCAAATACTGATTCACGAAATGTAATTGTTGCTTCTGTTTGTAAATCTTGACCTTTGCGGGGACCACGACGTCCGCCACCACCAAAGAGGTTTGCAAAAATATCTTGTGGATTTCCGCCGCCAAATACATCGCTGAAATCTCCACCTTGAAAGCCACCACCTTGTGGTGCCCGGAAACCGCCTCTTTCAAACAAAGTTCGAGCTTCATCGTATTCAGCACGCTTTTTAGCATCAGACAAGATTTCATAGGCTTCAGAAACCGCTTTAAACTTTTCTTCTTTAGCAGCATCACCTTTTGTTTTATCGGGGTGTAGATCTCGAGCAAGAGCGCGATACTTCTTTTTTATTTCATCGGCAGCAGCCTTCTTATCTACTCCTAGGACTTTGTAAAAATCCTTTTCATATAGATCTTTGGCTGCCATGTGAAATTACGCTCCCGCTGGATCTGTTACTGCAACACGTGCAGGACGCAAAATGCGTTCTTTGTATTTGTACCCTGATTGCAAAATCTTAGATGCAGTCGGTACTGAAACCTCTGCAGACTCTTCATGCATTAACGCTTCATGAATCTGTGGGTCAAAGGCTTCACCTTCAGTGCCGTACTTTTCTAGCCCAATGCGAGAAGTTATTGAATTTAGCTGATCTGCTACTGCTTTAAAGCCACCAGATAGTTCACCATGTTGTTCTGCACGGTCAACATCATCAAGTAGCGCCAATAGCTCTGTCAGAACAGCACCGACTGCGCTTTCATGTGCAACTGCGCGATCGCGTTCTACACGCTTTCGGTAATTTGCATACTCTGCTTGCAGGCGTTGTAAGTCAGATGTCAGCGTTGCAACCGGGTCAATTTCTTGACCCGGTTCAACAACATCTTCTACTACTTGTTCAGTTGTTTCTTCGCTCATTTCGCTTCTTCATCAATGATTTCGGCATCTTCCACACCATCTTCTTGAGGAGCAGATCCAGCGGCTTCGCCTTCAGCTGCTGCGCCGGCTGCGTATAAAGCAGAGCCAAGTGCTTGGCTAACTGTTGCAACCTTCTCAGTTGCTGACTTAATCATTTCGTAGTTTGAACCACCGAGTGCGGTCTTCAACTCTTCTAGAGCAGCCTCTGTCTCTGTCTTCTTCTCAAGAGCATCACCTTGTGACAATTTTTCCTCGTTGTCCTTGATGAACTTTTCAGTTGAGTACAGCAGTGAATCTCCAGCGTTGCGGATCTCTGCTTCTTCCTTACGCTGACGATCTTCTTCAGCGTGTGATTCGGCATCAGCCATCATGCGCGCGATTTCATCTTTGTTCAGTGCAGATCCACCTGTGATAGTCATGCTCTGCTCTTTGCCTGTTCCTAGATCCTTTGCAGACACATGAACAATTCCGTTTGCGTCGATGTCAAAAGTAACTTCGATTTGTGGAACTCCACGTGGTGCTGGTGGCAAACCTGTTAGTTCGAACATTCCTAGCTTCTTGTTGTAAGCAGCCATTTCACGTTCACCTTGGTATGCCTGAATCTGTACAGCAGGCTGATTGTCATCAGCTGTTGTAAACACTTCACTGCGCTTTGTAGGAATCGTTGTGTTGCGCTCGATTAAACGTGTCATAACGCCACCCTTGGTTTCGATACCAAGTGACAGCGGAGTTACATCTAGCAGCAATACATCCTTTACTTCACCCTTTAAAACACCGGCTTGAAGGGATGCACCAACTGCAACAACCTCATCAGGGTTAACACCCTTGTTTGGCTCTT
>CAEZSB010000015.1_pt1 | contig 12579 bp, 11 predicted proteins | sample 7263851 | NCBI WGS metagenome assembly CAEZSB01 (sample SAMEA6813770, study PRJEB35770) | freshwater metagenome | biome: Freshwater; feature: Freshwater reservoir; material: water | place: Czech Republic | collected 2017-04-14 | depth 0.5m m | reverse complement strand
CTAATGCATCGAGATATTTTTGAACTTGCGCAAATTGTTGGCGCGATGCATCACTTAAATAGTTGATCAATAGGGGCGCATCAGCCATCGCTTTACGAATTTCCTCACGCTTATCATCAAAAAGTCTAAGTGGATTTATCAGTGCACGAGCTGCCGTGGCTTCATCCAACGTTAGAGTCGAAATAAATTTGACTAGATCAATACGGTGGGCTGCACGGGATTCTGCATCCCCCAGAGAAGTAATTTCTAAACGATACTTGCTCAGTCCTATAGCTCTAAAACCGGCGTCGGCTATGGCAATTACTTCTGCATCAATAGCAGGGTCATCCAAACCAATTGCTTCGATTCCTACTTGATAAAACTGACGATAACGTCCAGCTTGCGGACGTTCTGCACGGAAGAATTGACCTGAGTACCAAACCTTTACCGGCAGCTGTCCGCGATCCAAACCATGTTCGATGACGGCGCGCATTACACCAGCAGTTCCTTCAGGACGCAAAGTTATAGAACGCCCTCCTCGATCTTCAAATGTGTACATCTCTTTTGACACTACATCGGTAGATTCACCAACTCCGCGAGTGAAGAGTTCTGTATCTTCAAAAACAGGTAGTTCGATTAATTGATATCCAGCACTCTTTGCCGGTGCAATTAAATTCTCGCGCACAAATTCGAATGCACTTGATCTACTTGGAACGTACTCACTAACGCCCTTAGGTGCAGAAATCTTTTGTCCTGCCATCAGTACCGACCCACCAAACTCTTCAAATAGGGATTGTTCTTCTTTTCGTAAGCCATCGTTGTATCGGGACCATGGCCCGGTAATACGCGCAAGTGATCTGATAAAGGCATTACTTTCTTCCGTAAAGTTTCTTCCATGTCCTTGGCCGAGCCAGTCGGTAAATCTGTGCGTCCAATGGAACCAGCAAATAGGACATCGCCGCTGACTAATACTTCGTTGGACACTTCAAACATTAATGAGCCTCTGGTATGCCCCGGTGCGTGTATCGCCTTAAAAGAAAGTCCTACAAGCTCGATCACATCGCCATTTCGAACTTCGCGAACATCTTTTGGTTCAGAAAAAGTCATTCCAGACAAGGTTTCTACAAACTCTACTCCGTGAAGTTTTTCGGGATTGGCTAAGAAAGCGCGATCCTCGCTGTGAATATATGAGGCGATCTCGTACCCATCAGCAATCGATTGAATAGAAAAGGTATGGTCCAAGTGTCCATGTGTAGCAATTACAGCCACCGGCTTCAGGTTGTGTTTTTCTAAAAGCTCCGTCACCTGATGGGAAACATCTGGCATACCAGGATCAACGACAACACATTCTGTCCCAGGCGCGGTCGCAATGACCCAACAATTGGTGGCAAACATTGGAGCAGCAAATGAATCGATCAGCATCAGCCAAGCCTCCCAATTCCACGCTCAATTTCGGGTGCGATTGACGCTCACACCATGAGACAGGGTACCTTTTGCACACGAATACACCGTCAACCCACGCTCAGAAGCGTTGAAACTTCTAAGCATCGCACCCACGACATAGCGAACTTCATAACGAAGAAACGCGCTGAAAGGATCACTCTCATGACAGATATGAATTTCCCACAACAGGCCACCGCGGCAAGTGCGTTGATCGGAGATCCTTCAGCTTTTGGTCGAGTCGCAGATGATGGGACAGTTTATGTTCGTACATCACACGGTGAAACAGCGGTCGGTTCATATCCGGGTAAAACCCCCGAAGAGGCATTAGCGTATTTTGTTCGTAAGTTTGAAGTTCTTGCCGCCGAAGTCGCACTACTAGCAGCGCGCATTAAAAGTGGCGCAATGGTTCCATCCGATGCGTACGCAGCGGTCAAGAAACTGCGAGATCAGGTGAAAGAACTTAATGGAGTTGGTGATCTTGAAGCATTGGCCGCCTCTGTTGAACAGATCGAACCGCTGATCGAGGGACACCGCGAAGCATTTGAAGCAAAGAAAGCAGCAGAAACCGCGGCAAAGGCAGCTCGTCGTGAACAAATTATTGTTGAAAAAGAAAAGATTGTTGTCGAGGCAGAAAGTCTCGCGCTTTCAGAAAGTTGGAAGAGCACCGGCGATCGACTAAAGGTGCTTCTAGATGAATGGAAGGCCGCTCCTCGTCTTGATAAAAAAGCAGATGCTGATCTATGGAAACGTTTTTCATCATCTCGCAATAAGTTCGATAAGCGTCGCCGCACTCATTTCGCAGCTTTGGAAGCAACTCAATCAGTAGTTGCTGATGCTAAGAAAGCAATCGTAGAAGAAGCTGAAAAACTTGCTACATCAACTGAATGGGTTCCAACTGCAAAACGCTTCAAAGCGTTGATGGATCTATGGAAAGCATCTGGACGCGGTAAGAGAAATGATGATGCAAAACTATGGGCACGTTTTAAAGCGGCGCAAGATCAATTCTTCACAACAAAGAATGCTGACCTAGAAAAGCGCGATCTCACTATGGCTGCGAATTTGGCTAAGCGTGAAGAACTTCTAACACTTATCGAAGCTGTCCTACCAATTACCGATGTTAAAGAATCACGTAAGGTGCTCAATGAGCATTTACGCTCGTGGGAAAAGATTGGGATGACCCACCGCGATAAGCGCGCTGCTCTAGATGCGCGCGTCGCACAGGTTGAAGCTGTCATTAAGGAAGCCGAAGCTGACATTTGGCGCAAGACTGATCCTGCCGCTAAGAAGCGTGCGCAAGAAGTTGTTGCACAACTGACTGAATCAATTGCTAGCTATGAAAAAGCAGCTGCAAAGTTCGCCGCTAGTGGCAACACAAAGAAATCTGAGGAAGCTGCAGAATCCGCCACTGCACGTAAGGTGTGGCTGGCTGAAGCTGAAAAGGGACTTGCTGAGTTCAATTAGGACAAGGATTATCTAATTGTTTGTTGTCCGATAAACATCGTAAACGCCTTCAATTCCACGCACCGCTGCTAGTACCGCATCTAGGTGCGTCGCATCAGCCATTTCAAAGGTGAAACGTGAAAAAGCGGTTCGATCCTTTGATGTGCTTACAGCGGCGCTGAGAATATTTACATGTTGATCTGACAAGGTTCGTGTTACATCGGCCAACAAAGAGGCTCGATCCAAAGCCTCTACTTGGATATTGACCAAGAAAACTGATGATGCACCAATCCGCCATTTAACATTTACGACACGATCTAGCTGATGGATCTGTAAGTCATGGGCGTTGGTGCAATCCGTCCTATGAATGGAAACTCCGCTGCCCTTAGTAATAAAACCCATTATTAAATCCCCCGGAACCGGGGTGCAACAACGCGCCAGTTTTACGAGAACATCATCGGCCCCTTCTACATCGATCGCATTACTTGACCGTCGTGTAGTGGGTGCACGATTGGGAAAGACTTCCATCGTAGGTTCTGGATGAGAATCTTCAGACCCTAATGAAGTAACTAACTTGTCAATAATAGAAGCGGCCGAGACATAACCATCCCCCACTGCAGAATACAAACCTTCGATATCTGAATAGCGAAGTTCGTGTGCTAACTCCAATAAGGAATGACCCGCAAAAATCTTTTGTAAGGGTAATCCCGCTTTTCGCATCTGACGGGCTATGGATTCACGACCAGCATCGATAGCTTCTTCGCGACGTTCCTTGCTAAACCAAGCCTTAATTTTGGAACGCGCACGTGGACTCTTAACAAAATTTAGCCAATCCCGGCTTGGGCCAGCTGATTCGCTTTTGTTAGTTACGATTTCAACAACATCACCGTTGTTAAGGCGCGAATCAAGTGGTACCAAACGACCATTTACTTTTGCGCCTGCGCAACGCAATCCGACATCTGTGTGAACTGAAAATGCAAAGTCGACCGGTGTTGAGCCTCCAGGTAGAGCGACAACGCTGCCCTTGGGTGTAAATACAAATACTTCAGGAGATCCCAGGTCAAAACGTAACGCTTCGAGAAATTCGGAAGGATCTTCGGTTTCTTTTTGCCATTCATGTAACTGCCGAAGCCACAACATCTCCGGTGAACTGTCAGTGTTCTCTGGACCCTGCTTATATTTCCAATGCGCTGCAATACCGAACTCAGCACGAGCATGCATGTCATAGGTTCGAATCTGAATCTCTATGGCTTTACCGGTTGGACCAATCACAGTCGTGTGTAGAGATTGATACAAATTAAACTTGGGCATTGCTATGTAATCTTTAAAACGTCCAGGCACAGGACTCCAGCGCGCGTGTATTGAACCAAGTACTGCGTAACAATCACGAACATCATTAACCAAAACACGTATTCCGACCAGATCATAAATATCATTGAACTCGCGACCACGAACAACCATTTTTTGATAGACCGAGAAAAAATGCTTCTTGCGTCCCGTAACTGTCGCTTCGATGCTATCCCTAGCTAGGTCTTCTCTTACAGAAACAATTACCTGCTCGGTTAGTGCATCACGAGAAGGAGAGCGCTCTGCGACTAAACGTGAAATCTCTTCGAACTTTTTTGGTTCTAGAACTTCAAATGAGAGATCTTCAAGCTCCCACTTAATTGCGTTCATTCCTAAACGGTGAGCAAGAGGTGCATAGATATCAAGAGTTTCACGAGCTTTTCGAAGAGCGCTTTCTTCAGATACAAACTTCCATGTTCGAGCATTGTGCAATCGATCCGCCAACTTAATCACCAAGACTCGTATGTCGCGTGACATCGCAATAACCATTTTGCGAACCGTTTCGGCTTCAGCAGTTGGTCCATATGCCAGTTTGTCTAACTTTGTTACACCATCGACTAAATTAGCAACTTCATCCCCGAAATCACTGCGCAGTTGTGTTAAGGAATACTGAGTGTCCTCAACTGTGTCATGTAGCAGTGCGGCGATTACGGTTGGTTGATTTAATCCTAAATGCGCGAGAATTTCTGCAACAGCAACTGGATGGGTTATGTACTCTTCACCTGATTTACGGAACTGACCGTTGTGGGCATCTCGCGCGACTTGATACGCGCGAGATACCTCATCAGAATCTACAACGGCATGATTTTCTTTGAGAGCACTGATTACTGGTGCTATCAAAGTATCCACAAAAAACCTTACTTACGACCCTTGCGCTTTGGTTGATTGCGAGGACCGCGACCATTAATCGCTTCTACTGTAGTTGTAGGTGAGTTCGTCGTTGATCCACCAGAACGTGCGTGTACGCGCTTTGCAAGAGCTTGCATAGCTGGTTCCTTTTCACGCAGTTGTGCAAGCACTGGTGGTGCGATGAAAATCGAAGAATACGTTCCAACCGCAAGCCCAATGAACAGAGCCAATGAAAGGTCTTTTAATGTTCCTGCGCCCAATAGACCCGCTCCAACAAAGAGGATCGAACCAACAGGCAAGAGCGCAATCAAAGAAGTATTGGCAGAGCGAACAAGTGTCTGATTTACTGCATGATTCACAGCCTGTGAATACGTTTTTGTTGAATTTGAGGTAATGGAATGTGTGTTTTCACGGACCTTATCAAAAACAACCACTGTGTCATATAACGAATAACCTAAAATGGTTAAGAAGCCGATGATCGTTGCTGGAGTAACGTCGAAACCAACGAGAGCATAGATTCCAACGGTAATGAAAACATCGTGAACAACCGCTGCAATTGCAGCGATCGACATCTTCGGTTCAAATGCCATTGCAAGATAGAGCATGACAACGATTAAGAAACCAGCGAGTCCATAAATAGCTTTGCGAGTAATTTCCTTACCCCATGAAGGACCAATAATTTGTGTATCAATTGATTCAACTGACACACCAAACTCTGCTGCCAATGCATCTTGGACTGCGTTGTTTTGAACTGTATCAAGTGCACCCGTTTGAACGCGAACCTTGTCACTGCCAATTTCTTGGACAATAAGCTCTCCTGGAACGCCCGTAGCTTCAACGGCAGAACGTGCTTGTTCAATAGTTGCAGTCGCCTTATTTACTGTAAAAGATGACCCACCCTTGAATTCAATTCCAAGGTGCAGTCCTTGCAACGAAAGCGCCGCAATTGATGCCAGGACAAATAGGGCCGAGATTGCATACCAACGACGACGTTTACCAATAAAATCAATCGCTGTTTCACCGCGATAGAGACGACCGCCAAGACCAGACATCTTTGACATTATTATGCCTCCTTCGCAATAACAGTTCCCAAGCTCTTGCTTGAGAATCCCGACATTGAATGACCTGAATTAAAGAATGAAATTCTCGCCAACAGTGAAACAAGTGGTTTTGTAAATACAAAGACCACGAGCAAATCCACCAGAGTCGTTAAACCTAAGGTGAAGGCGAAACCTCGTACTCCGCCAACTGCGAAGAAATACAACAGCGCAGCGGCAATAAGTGAGACAAAGTCAGCTACCAAGATGGTTCGTCGAGCCCGAGTCCAGCCAGTCTCAACGGCGGTTCGCAATGATCGACCCTCGCGCATTTCATCCCTAATGCGTTCAAAATAGATAATGAATGAGTCAGCGGTAACACCGATTGCAACAATTGCGCCGGCAATTCCTGCCAAAGTCAGCGTGAATCCAATCCATTTTCCTAGAAGCAAGAACAGCAGGTAAATGAGACCACCGGCAACTGTTAGAGAACCAACCGTGACGATTCCTAACCCACGGTAATACAGCAATGAATAAATCATTACCAGTCCTAAGCCAAGCGCACCTGCAAGAAGGCCAGCATTGAGTTGGTCAGCACCCAGCGTTGGTGAGACTTGTTGTACTTCGCCACGATCAAATGCCAATGGCAAAGCACCGTACTTGAGTACGTTTGCCAGATCTTGTGCTTCTAACTGGGTGAAACTTCCCGTGATTTGTGCATTACCTGAAGGTATAGCTTCAGTAATCCGAGGTGCTGAAACAACTAGTCCATCTAAAACAATAGCAACTTGATTTGTTGGTTCTGGAAGAGACGTAACACGAGTAGTAAGAGCACCAAATGCTGAAGTTCCTTCATTGTTAAATGTCAGACTAACAAACCAAGCACTACCACCTTGAGTATCTATTCCAGCTGATGCTTTAGATATCTGGCGGCCCAAAACTTCGGCTGGGGCCAAGATGTACTTTGTAATGCCTGCACGATCACAAGCAACCAATGTATCTGTTGGTGCATCGACGCCGGTGCCTTGAAGATTTTCAGGCTTTGTGCAATCAAGTGCTGCAAACTTTGCATTTACATCAGCACTGACACCTGCTGCTGGTGTTGCTGCAGCATCAGCAGCCGCAGGAATACCTGAACCCGATGCAAGTACCTGACGAAAACGAAGCTCTGCGGTCTGGCCAACTAATTCAACAACACGACGACCGGTATCTCCGGGAACGGAAATAACAATCTGACGATTTGTTCCACTTCCCTGCGCTGCAACCTCTGATTCTGCAACACCCAACGAATTAACACGTTGGCGGATAATTGATACCGCCTGATCGATCGCCTCGCTAGTTACCTTTCCCTCATCACCAGGTGCAATTCGTGGCTGCAAAGTTACTGAAGTTCCACCACGAAGATCTAGACCCAAGCGCACCGATGTTGCCCCTTGAATAAAGACCAAACTCGTCATGGCGATGAGTACCAACGCCAAAATCGCCAAAGTTCGGCCGTTGCGGGCATCCTTCTTTAATGGTTTATTAGTTGTAGACATAGGGCGAGAGTCTAGGCGTCAGGTGCTGGTAAGTCGAAAAGCGTTGAGATTTCAGCAGGTGGTGTTCGTCCTATATGGCGCCAACCCTGCGCAGTAGCCACTCGCCCACGTGGCGTTCGGGCCATAAAGCCATTTCGAACGAGGAATGGTTCGGCAACAGATTCCACGGTTTCGACCTCTTCACCAACGGCTATGGCCAAAGTCGACAGTCCAACTGGTCCCCCATTAAATCTTTCAATCAAGGCAATCAGAACTCCGCGATCAAGGCGATCTAAGCCAAGCTCATCTACTTCATACATTTCCAGAGCGGCCCTGGCATCGGCTAATGAAATACGAGCTCTTCCTTGAACCTGGGCGTAATCTCGAACACGACGTAATAATCTATTGGCAATACGTGGCGTTCCACGCGAACGTCCCGCGACTTCGACAATTGCATCTGCGTCAATAACAATTTTGAGTAGTTCGGAACTGCGAGTAATCACATGCGCAATATCTTTTTCATCGTAGAAATCGAGATGAGCTGTAAAACCAAAACGATCACGCAATGGACTGGGCAACAAACCCGCTCGAGTAGTTGCGCCAACTAAGGTGAAATGTGGAAGTTGTAATGGGATGGCCGTTGCCCCAGGACCTTTACCAACAATTACATCAACACGAAAATCTTCCATTGCTAAATACAGTAATTCCTCGGCTGGCCTAGGAAGGCGATGAATTTCATCTAGAAATAGAATCTCACCTTCGACCAATGAAGAAAGTATTGCCGCCAAATCTCCCGCATGAGTAATCGCTGGTCCACTTGTTATACGAATCGGTGCCTGCATTTCGCTAGCTAAAATTAGAGCAAGGGTTGTCTTACCCAATCCTGGTGGACCAGACAATAAAATGTGATCAGCAGGAGAATTTCGATGACGTGCAGCAGTTAATAAAACATCTATCTGTTCACGTACGCGCTGCTGTCCAACAAAATCTTGTAATGTTTTTGGACGCAGTGCATGTTCCACAGCTGACTCTTCACCCTTTACTTGAGGTGTTACTAAACGATCATCAGCCACGAGCGCTCTTTCCGCTAGCAAGAGTTAACTTAAGCAGTTCGCTCAACTCTAGATTCGATGCATCGATTCCATCTGCCTGCAGAGCGGAAACGACCTGTGAGATCGCACTATCTGATTCCTTTGGTGAAAATCCAAGTGACACAAGTGCACTAGTTAACTGTTCGCGCCAAGCGGGTTGATGGCCCTTGTATTGATGGGAAGCTGAAAGATCGTTTAATTTTCCTTTAAGTTCCAAAATCAACCGCTGTGCGCCTTTACGACCGATTCCTGGTACTTTCTCAATAGCACCAATATCTTCTTGTGAAATTGCTCGACCCAAATCCTCTGGCGTCAATGCTCCCAGAATAGAAAGGGCGACCTTTGGGCCAATACCTGAAACTGTCTGGACTAATTCAAAAAGTGAACGTGACTCGTCATTAATGAAACCAAACAACGTAAGTGAATCTTCACGGACCACCAAAGAAGTGAACAATTGAACTTGTGATCCAAGTGTAACCTGCGCTGCTGTTTGTTGATTAACCAATACAGAAATTCCAAATCCGCCGACTTCAATTACTAGTCGATCAGATGCAATTGAACGAACCGACCCGTTGAGTAAAGAAATCATCGTGCACGCAGTTTCTTTAAACGTGATTGTTCTGCGGCAAGAGCCTGAGCAATTTTGGAATTTCCGCCACCTCGCCATATGTGACAAATTGCTAATGCAAGTGCATCGGTTGCATCAACCGGTTTTGGAATCGTGTCAAGATTAAGAATCTTCTGAACCATCAATGCGACTTGTGTTTTGTTTGCTCGGCCACTTCCGGTTACAGAAGCTTTGACTTCAGACGGGGTATGCATCATCACCGGGATGCCCGCTTTAGCTGCAAGCAATAATGCTATTCCGGCTGCTTGACCTGTACCCATAACAGTTCTGACATTGTGTTGTGAAAAAACACGTTCGACCGCAATCACATCTGGTTTCCAGAGATTTATCCATTCTGATAGCTGTTGATCTAAATCCAACAAACGTTGATCAAGAGCTGCTTGCGATGGAGTAAGAATTACACCTACTCCCACTAATGAGATTGGGGAACCAACAGCACCATCGACTATGCCGACGCCGCATCGAGTTAGACCTGGGTCAACGCCCAAAACTCTCATGCTTAGCCTCGTGCTTTCCTCGTTAGTTCAGTCTTCAAGCCTAGAGATAACGAGCAATTACTTAATCTAGGCTCGCCATAACCTCGTCGGAAACATCAAAGTTGCTGTACACATTCTGTACATCATCAAGCTCTTCAATGGCATCGATAAGTTCGAAAACCTTTTTAGCCCCGTCGGCATCCAATGGAATAGACATAGATGGCAAGAATGAGGAGTCGGCAGATTCATAATCTATGCCAGCATTTTGGAGCGCTGTACGTACTGGAACAAGATCTACAGGTTCACTAACAATTTCAAATGCTTCCCCTAAATCATTGACTTCTTCAGCGCCAGCGTCAAGAACAGCTTCAAGGATTGTATCTTCGGTTAGCGCACCATCTTTTTTAACAATGACAACACCTTTACGATTGAAAAGATAAGAAACAGATCCTAGATCTGCCATCGACCCACCGTTGCGCGTTACGGCAACTTTTACTTCTGATGCAGAACGATTGCGGTTATCTGACAAACATTCGATCATAATTGCTACGCCGTTTGGACCGTAGCCCTCGTACATGATTGTGATCCAATCTTTTGCTCCAGCTTCAAGACCAGCACCGCGCTTGATTGCGCGATCAATATTGTCAGCTGGCATCGAAGACTTCTTTGCCTTAGCGACAGCATCAAAGAGTGTTGGATTGCCATCCATATCAGCTCCACCGTTACGAGCAGCAACTTCTATAGCGCGAATCTGTTTTGCAAATACCTTCGCACGACGACTATCAATGATCGCCTTCTTGTGCTTGGTCGTCGCCCATTTGGAATGGCCGGACATTGGAACACCTCTATCTGACGTTAAATGATGCCTTTACTTTACCTTCTCAAGTGCAGGTCGTGCTACTTCCTCGATAAAGTAACGATGAATCCGATGATCTGCCGTAAGTTCAGGATGAAATGAGGTTGCAAATAATGTGCGTGACCGCACTGCCACCGGATGCGTATCCACCGTCGCTAGAACTTCGACACCTTCGCCAACTCGCTCTACCCATGGAGCACGGATAAATACAGCTCGAATCAAATCTGAAGAGCCATCGGCAAAAGGAATATCTGACTCGAATGAATCAACCTGCCGACCAAATGCATTTCTGCGAACAGTAATATCTAGTCCACCAAAACTTTTTTGACCTTGTTTGGCATCCAAAATTTCATCTGCAAGAAGAATCATTCCAGCGCAAGAACCATAGATAGGCATACCCACAGCGATTCGATTTTTGATCTGACTATAGATTCCAAACACTTCAGCTAATTGTGCAATAGTTGTTGATTCTCCACCTGGCAAAACCAATGCATCAACTTGATCCAACTCCGATGCACGTCTGACGGTACTTGGATCAACACCACAAGCAATGAGCGAACTAATGTGTTCGCGGACATCTCCTTGAAGCGCTAAAACTCCTACCTTCATTGTTTAAAGAATTACCAACCACGATCAGCAAGACGATGTGGCGCTGGCAAATCTGCAACGTTAATTCCAACCATTGCTTCGCCTAAACCACGTGATGCATCTGCGATGACCTTTGGGTCATCCCAAAATGTAGTTGCCTTAACGCAAGCAGCTGCACGTTGAGCAGGATTTCCTGATTTGAAAATTCCAGAACCGATAAATACTCCATCTGCACCCATGCTCTTCATCAAAGCCGCATCGGCTGGTGTTGCAATTCCACCAGCGGTAAATAGAACTACTGGAAGTTTTCCAGTCTCTGCAACCTCTTTTACAAGTGCGTAAGGCGCTGCCATTTCTTTTGCTGCAACATAGAGTTCATCTTCACGCATTGATGACAAGCGACGAATTTCTCCACCGATCTTGCGCATGTGCTGCATGGCATTTGAAACATCACCTGTGCCTGCTTCGCCTTTTGAGCGAATCATCGCAGCACCTTCGTTGATTCGACGCAGCGCTTCTCCTAGATTTGTTGCGCCACAGACAAAAGGAACTGTGAAGTCCCACTTATCAATATGATTTTCATAATCTGCTGGAGTTAATACTTCTGACTCATCGATGTAATCAACACCCAGCGATTCCAATACTCGAGCTTCGACAAAGTGACCGATGCGTGCCTTTGCCATAACTGGGATTGAAACAGCGGCCTGAATCTTTTCAATCATGTCTGGGTCAGACATACGCGCTACTCCGCCTTGAGCACGAATATCTGCAGGAACGCGTTCAAGTGCCATAACCGCGACCGCGCCAGCATCTTCGGCGATCTTTGCTTGTTCGGCATTAACGACATCCATGATGACGCCACCCTTAAGCATTTCTGCCATTCCGCGCTTAACGCGAGCCGTACCTGTTACTTCAGCCATGGTGAATCACTCCGCTTCGATCGAAAGATAGGTCGTAATCCTACTTTGTCTTGGCCACGGGTGGCGAGGCGAAATCAGGCTCACGATCTGTCAAAGCAATCCAAATTTGCCCTGGATCGAAGTTCATTACGGTCCCATCGGTAAAGGTAAAGAAGGTGCCGGATTCGGCATTTGGCCTGTTCCACGTTGTTACAAATCGTTGACCATCGCGCAGAACATAGGCCTTACCAGTTCCAACTGTTTGCGAGAACGGCGTTACTCCCCCAACTTTGTCCTTATATTCAGAAGGCGTAATGGAAACCATTTGAATAATTAGAGTGGTCGGACCTAACACAACACCAGAATCGGCAACATCAATCGCATTGTTATGTGAAAGCAACCAACGGGACTCATCAGATGACCATGTTG
>CAEZSB010000014.1_pt1 | contig 12630 bp, 13 predicted proteins | sample 7263851 | NCBI WGS metagenome assembly CAEZSB01 (sample SAMEA6813770, study PRJEB35770) | freshwater metagenome | biome: Freshwater; feature: Freshwater reservoir; material: water | place: Czech Republic | collected 2017-04-14 | depth 0.5m m | reverse complement strand
CGGATTGTCTTATCCAAGGCCCCAGGGACGGCTACTTCAACGGACCCTATGAGGGGAACATTGGCAAAACCCATCTCTCTGCACGCAGCGGCTGGAAAAGCGGCATTTAGATCCACGGTGCTGGTGAAAAAGACCGAAATGACATCAGAAGGTGTGAGTCCATTGGCCTTTAAGATCGCAGCAATGAGCTCCTGAACACCCGCGGCGATATCACCTGCGGTGTTAGCTGGAACCTGGATTGCTCCACGAATTGCGCGTAATGCCATGAGATAAGGGTACCTTTCCTAGCCATTTTTAGCGTTCATTTAAATACTTGCTTGTCGATAAAACCTTTTAACCTTTAAACCCTTTTGCTCTTTTACTAACGTGGCTGATACTGCAAAAGTGGAAAAATCACAGGCTACTAATTATCGATAAATCGCTACTCCGAGCACTTCTTACGCACAAGATATGTCGATAAATTGATACTTACAACCAATATTATCTATAAAGTAATAAATAGTCTTTTCTCTAATTATCGTTTTATAGTAAAAGCGTCAAATATCTAAAGCCTTTCGTAGATTCATCAACTCTCCAGCATTCAAGTCTCGCCAACGTCCTTCGGGGGTATCGCCCAAAGAGATCGGTCCAAATTTGGTTCTGATCAACCGCAGGACATCTACCCCAACAGCTTCCATGAGACGACGAATAATGTGATAGCGACCCTCGTGAATTGACACTTCAATCCATCGTGGAGACAGCTGCTTGAAGGTCAAGACTCGACCCATTCCATCTTCCAACTCGACCCCCTTCAAAAGCACCTTGTCGACACCTGTCGGCAAAATCCCATCAAATTCGATGATGTAGGTCTTTTCGAGGCCAAAGGAAGGGTGGGTGGCTCTAAATGTTAAATCTCCATCATTTGTAAGCAAAATGAGGCCCTCGGAATCCTTATCCAGGCGTCCAACATGAAAAAGTCGTTCCTTACGTAGGTCAATAAAATCATCAAGTGATGGTCGACCTTCTGGATCAAACATCGTAGACAAAACACCTTTAGGTTTATGAAGTGCAAGATAAGACTTAGTCATTGTTCTTGAAATTGTCTCACCGTCAACCATTACATGATCTATTTCCGGGTCGAACTTACTACCCATCTCGCGAATTATGATTCCATTGACCGCAACACGGCCATCTTCGATTAATTCATCAGCTCCACGACGGCTAGTAATACCGGCATCAGCGATTATCTTGTTAAGCCTCATTTGGGCCATGGCTATCCTCCCGACAGTCAGGAGGAAAGGTTAGCGGAAAAGCTAGTCAGTTAGCGAATCGAGGATCTCATCCAGGCCATCGAGATCTGGCAGATATGGCGCTAACGCTGGAAGATCTTCGAGTGAGTTTAAGCCAAGGCGCTCTAGAAAATAGCTGGTCGTCTTGTACAAGATCGCTCCGGTCTCATGCTCTACCCCTGATTCTTCAACTAAACCACGGGTGATAAGGGTCTTCATGACCGCCTCAACATTTACGCCTCGGATCGCTGACACACGGGCTCTTGAAACTGGTTGGCGGTAAGCAATCACCGAAAGGGTTTCAAGTGCTGCTTGAGTCAACCGAGACTGCTGGCCATCTAGCACAAATTTTTCGACAACCGCTGAATAGTTGGGGTTGCTATAAAAGCGCCATCCCCCGTTTATCTTGCGTAAGGAAAAGCCGCGATCTTCGTAACTTCCCTCAAGGACAGCCAAAGCGGTTTCGATCTCCTCGATTGGGCGCTCCAGGACCTGAGCCAAAATGATCTCCGTTACCGGCTCATCCACCACCATAAGGATCGCCTCGATCGAACGTTCAACTTCTACATTAGACATTATTGCCACTTTCTGTCGAGTCTTCCATCTCCAAAACTACGGGTATATCAAATTCATCGGTAATTTCGACCTCGCCTTCAAGGCTTCCGGTCCAACTGATTTGTAGCTCCCCAAGGGCGATGACCTGGTTAAAGCGCAGTACGCCCTGGCGATAGAGGTCTAGGAGTGCCAAGAACCGCGCAACAACAACCAATGTGCTATCGGCATCGGATATCAGATTTCTAAAGCTAAGCGTCTTTGAGTGTCGTAGAGCTTCCACGACCATCTTTGACTCTTCAGCAACGCTCACGAGGGCCATATGGAGGTGTTGGACCGCCACTGTCGGAATTACCTTGGGTGTAAGTACGCGCTCGGCAATAGCAGCAAAACGTGCCGCCCCTACCCCAATCAGAACCTCAGGCAACAGCGCGGCGAGGGCGGGATCCAGCGCTACCACGCGGGCAAATGACTTATCAGCGGCGGCGATACGCTCATTGAAGGTAGCTGCAATCTCCTTGAACGCTCGGTACTGTAAAAGGCGGGCAAACAATAGATCTCGCGCTTCAAGCAGAGCTAAATCTTCTTCATCCTCAACATCACCAGATGGCAACAGACGGGCCGCTTTGAGATCCAGCAAGGTTGCCGCTACGACTAAAAATTCAGTCGCCTGATCAAGCTCCCAGCCTTCACCAGATGCTTCAAGAGCACGAATAAAGGCGATGAATTCGTCGGTCACCATGCTTAAAGAGACTTCGGTGACATCCATCTTGTGGCGAGAAATAAGCTGAAGTAGCAGATCGAAAGGGCCATCAAAGTTAGCCAGGTGTACGGAGAAGCCGTCTGAGGAGGCGTTTACATCGGTCGACGCCTCGACAGATACGTGATCTGTTACTCCAACATCTGTTGATCCCACATCTGTTAATCCCACGGAGGCACCTTACTTCACGCTTGCCTGTTTTATGTGTAACGCATAGGCTCCCGCGTATATCAGGAAAGAGGTTTGACTATTGAACGCTAAATCGACAATTGCAGAGGATGTGGCCACGACATCTACTTTGCTAGGCAAAGTCGCACAGCATTTTCCAACACCTGCTCAGTTAACAGAGCATGGAAGCGCCAAGATAATTTCTATTTTTAACCAAAAGGGTGGAGTTGGAAAGACAACAAGCACCATCAACTTAGGTGCTGCTCTTGCTGAAATGGGTCGCAGAGTTTTATTGGTTGACTTCGATCCACAAGGTGGCTTGTCTTTGGGTCTTGGAGTAAATGCCCATTCTTTGCCCTTAGAACAAACCGTCTACTACGCATTGATGACTCCAACTGCAAATGTTGATGACATTGTTTTGAAATCATCTGTTGCGGGCTTGGATTTTTTGCCTGCAAATCGTGACCTTGGTACAGCTGAAACAACTTTGGGTGCTGAAATTGGTGGTCAGCAATACCTCAAGCGCGCGCTAGCACCACTTCGCGATTATTACGATGTCATATTAATTGACTGTCAACCAACAATGGGTCAGCTAACCATTAACGCTTTGGTTGCATCTGATGAAGTAATCGTTCCGATGCAATGTGAGTACTTTGCATTACATGGATTCATTGAACTTAAGGGTAACTTGGATAAAGTTAAGAGTTTCCTAAACCCAAATCTTCGACTTATTGGAATTTTGGCAACTATGTATGACAAGAAAACTTCACACAATCGCCAGGTCCTAGAAAGAATACTTGAGCAATTTCCTGATGATGTTTTTGAAACGATTATTGCTAAGACAATTCGTTTCCCTGAGACAACTGTTGTTGGCGAACCGATCACAACATATGCGACATCATCTGGTGGAGCAGCATCTTATCGACGTTTAGCACGAGAACTTATCGCCAGAGGAGGCGCACGATGACACGCAGAGCAAACCTTCCCGGTGCAGATGAATTATTTCGTTCGACAGCACCTGCACTAACTTCAGTACCAACACAATCTGTACAAGAGGTAGCTACTCCTCTCGTGGCTCCTGCAATTGCAACCCCAAAAGCACCGTCTTCTAAAAAGGGGGTGCGCACGATTGCACGTCGTCGCGTGACAACAGTTGATCGCTCTCCATCAGGTCGTGAACGTCATGATGAGAAAATTACTGTTTACCTCTCACCAGATGAACTCTTTGATCTTGATCAAGCACGTCTGCAACTACGTGGCGATTTGGGTCTTGCAGTAGACCGTGGTCGCATAGTTCGTGAATCAATTGCAGTGATCATTGCTGATCTCGAAGCAAAGGGTGATCAAAGTATTTTGGCCCGTCGTTTGCGCGGTCTGTAAACCTAGTTATCTGGCTCGTGGGTGAGCCATTGAATAGCTCTCTCGTACTTTATCTATTGTTATGAGCGTGTAAATCTGAGTAGTTGTTACTGAGGCATGTCCCAGTAATTCTTGGACAACGCGGATATCTGCGCCACCATCTAACAGATGTGTCGCATACGAATGTCTAAATACGTGTGGCGAAACATGGTCAGTTATTCCCGCTGCTTCTGCTGCATCTAAAACCAACTGCCAGGCAGTCTGTCTGGAAATTCTCGTTCCGCGCGAATTTAGAAACAGTGCAGATGTTGTCTTGGCGCTCTTTGCTGCTAAATCTGGTCTGCCTCGCACTAGATAATTTTCGATCGACTTTGATGCAAATGAACCCAAAGGAACAATTCGTTCTTTGGACCCTTTACCCCGCAGCTTCAAAGTTGTAATGACTCCATCATCAGTTTTAACCGAACTTAGATCGTTCAGATTAATCCCAATCAATTCACTAACTCTGGCACCACTGCTATACAAAAGTTCAAGCATCGCTTGATCACGAGTAGTAACTGGTTGACCTTCGCGATAGGCCGCATCGATCATCGAAACTATTTGAGCAATAGTCAACGCTTTAGGTAATCGACGAGACGACTTACTTGGTGCGATTTCTAGCGTTGGATCTGCATATCCGTACTCTTGTTGCAGATGCTTAAAAAAGGATCGCAAAGTGGAATCCACCCTGTTGATACTTGCAACCGACAATTTTGCTTCCCGCAACGATGTTTCAAATGCGCTGACTGTCTCTGGATCAACTTCTGACAATGTTTTATCATTTAGAAAATGTGCAAACTTGTTTAAATCTCTCCGATAAGCAGAAATGGAATTTGCTGCCAAACCTCTCTCAATCTGTAAATGATTGAGAAAGGATGTCGAAGCTAGCTCAAAGTTCAACGCTCGGGTAACCATGTGCTTCTGCTACAGCTGAATAGAAAATTTCTCCTTCATGGACATTTAAACCCTTGGCCAAGTTTGGATCTTTCCTGCATGCCGCTTCCCAGCCCAGGTTTGCCAAGGAGAGTGCATATGGCAACGTTGCGTTAGTCAGCGCATATGTAGATGCCACAGGAACAGCGCCTGGCATATTGGCAACACAGTAGAAGACCGAGTTGTGAACAATGAATGTTGGCTCCGCATGGGTAGTTGGTTTGGAATCTTCGAAACACCCACCCTGATCAATTGCGATATCAACTAACACCGATCCGTTTTTCATTTGTGAAACTAGCGAGTTGGAAACTAGTTTTGGTGCCTTTGCGCCATGAACCAGTACTGCACCAATAACTAAATCTGCTTGCTTTACTTCTCGCTCTATTGCGTGCTTTGAAGCAACCAACGTCTTTATGCGCCCAGCATAAATAGTGTCGATATATTGCAAACGGCTTATTGAACGATCAAAAACAGTGACATCAGCACCAATGCCAAGTGCGATAACTGCGGCGTTTAATCCAGCAACTCCCCCACCAATTACAACAACTCGGCCAGGTGCAACTCCTGGAACACCCCCTAGAAGAACTCCACGGCCACCATGTGGCTTTTGCAGAGCTGTTGCACCAACCTGCGTTGCAAGACGACCAGCAACTTCACTCATTGGGGCGAGCAAAGGCAATGTTCCATTAACTTCAACAGTTTCATATGCGATTGCAGTGGTTCCAGAAGCTACAAGTGCATCGGTACACGCCTTAGAGGCAGCTAGGTGAAGGTATGTGAAAAGAGTTTGCCCTTTACGCATTTTCGAGTATTCAGACTCAATTGGCTCTTTTACCTTCAATAGCAGATCAGCTTTTTGCCACACCTCATCGGCTGTTGCAACAATTGTGGCCCCAGCTTGAATAAAATCTTCATTAGTAATTGCAGAGGCAACTCCTGCGCCATCTTGAATCACGACACTGTGGCCCGCGTGAACGAATTCGGAAACACCTTCTGGGGTAATGGCAACTCGCGATTCGTGAACTTTAATTTCCTTCGGAACACCAACGAGCATGATTAGCCTTTCGCTGCTACCGCCGCTGCTATCAAACCAATAAATAATGGGTGTGGTCGCGTTGGACGTGAACGCAGCTCAGGATGAGCTTGCGTGCCTACATAGTAAGGATGCACCTCTTTGGGAAGTTCTACAAACTCCACGAGGTCTTGTTCCTTAAACATTCCAGAGAAAACCAGCCCAGCGTTCGAAATCTGATCACGGTAGGTGTTATTGACTTCATAACGGTGGCGGTGACGTTCCGATACTTCTGTTGCGCCATATGTGGTTGCAACGACTGAACCAGCCAGCAAATCTGCTCGGTAAAGACCAAGGCGCATCGTTCCACCCATATCGCCTTTACCCGAAACTACATCTTTTTGATCATCCATTGTTGCAATCACGGGAGTACCGGAATCAGAAAATTCTGCTGAAATTGCATCTTTAATGCCGGCCAAATTGCGCGCTGCTTCAATAACCATGCATTGCAATCCTAAACACAATCCCAAGGTAGGAATCTTGTTCTCGCGTGCATATTTGAGAGCGCCAACTTTGCCTTCAATTCCGCGAATACCAAAACCGCCTGGAACACAAATAGCATCTACACCGTGCAAATGCTTTTTAGCACCTTCCGCGGTTTCGCATTCATCACTTGCAATCCAAACAATCTCAATTTTTGCTAGGTTAGCAAAGCCACCAGCCCTTAATGCTTCAGAGACCGAAAGATAAGCATCTGGTAGATCAATGTACTTTCCGACTAAACCAACTTTGATGTGATGTTTCGGGTGATGCACTTTCTCAAGTAGTAGATCCCAATCGCCCCAAACAACATCATGGCAATCAAATCCAAGACGTTTCACGACGTACGAATCAAGACCCTCGCTATGCAAAACCTTTGGAATGTCATAAATCGAAGGAGCATCTACTGCTGCAACAACAGCTTCAGAATCTACGTCACACATCAATGAAATCTTCTTTTTTACACCTTCTGGAATCTCGCGATCAGATCGAAGGACTATTGCATCAGGTGCAATACCGATGCTGCGCAAAGCTGCAACAGAATGCTGCGTTGGTTTGGTTTTCAATTCACCAGATGGTCCAATGTATGGAACCAAAGAAACATGCAAGTAGAAGACATTGTCGCGTCCGACATTCTGGCGAATCTGGCGAATTGCTTCTAGGAATGGTTGAGATTCAATATCTCCAACTGTTCCACCAACTTCTGTGATTACTAAATCAATATCGGGACCGGCCATCGCCAAAATACGTTCCTTTATTTCATTAGTTATATGAGGGATGACCTGAACGGTTTCTCCTAAATACTCACCTCGGCGCTCTCGTGCGATCACACGTGAGTACACCTGGCCTGTAGTTACATTTGCTGAACCATGAAGATTCCGATCCAAGAACCGTTCGTAGTGTCCAATATCTAGATCTGTCTCAGAGCCATCATCGGTAACGAAAACTTCACCATGTTGAAACGGATTCATGGTCCCGGGATCAACATTGAGGTACGGATCAAGTTTTTGCATTGTTACGCGAATACCGCGGGCTACTAATAATCGTCCAAGACTTGAGGCGGTGAGCCCCTTACCTAAACTTGAGGCGACTCCGCCTGTTACGAATAAATGTTTAGTCACATGTGCTTGGCCCATGGGAGTCAAACCTATCATTTAAAACAGTAGGTGAACTACACCTTCAGGGAAAGCAGCTCCGTGGCGTGCTCGCGGGCGCTAGAAGAGTTCTCAAGACCCGCCAACATGCGGGCAATCTCTTCGATGCGATCCTCCCCTGACACGTTTTTGACATCACTCTGACTTACTGTCCCATCATTATTTTTCGTTACAACAAAATGACTATCCGCCCATGCTGCAACTTGTGGCAAATGAGTGACAACGATTACTTGGGCATGTTGGGCCAACTGATGTAAACGTTTTCCAACTTCAATAGCTGCCTTTCCTCCGACACCAGCATCAACTTCATCAAACACATATGTACCAATGGGGTGCGTTGTTGCAATAACAACCTCCAACGCCAACATCACGCGCGACATCTCTCCACCCGATGCTCCTTTAGCCAAAGACACCAAGGGTGCATCCTTGTGGCCTTGAATAAACATTGCGATCTCATCGCAACCTTGAGCAGTGAAATCAGATTCTTTTGGCGCTGCATAATCAGCCGTATCTACCTTTGTCACAAATGTCGCATGTGGCATAGATAGTTGCTGAATCTCTGCAGTTACTAACCGTGAAAGTTGATCAGCCGCTTTTATTCGATTCTCAGAGAGAGTTTTAGCAGCAGAGAGCAGAATTTTCTTATGCGCTAACAATTGCTTTTCAAGTTCTTGTAAACGTTGATCTCCACCTTCTAGATCAGCAATCGCATCTGAGGAATTCTTATAGCGGACCGCTAGTTCGATCAACTCTTGCTCATGTGTCCCCAAACCGCCAAACTTCTTAATCAATGTAGTGATATCAGCCTTACGGGCGTGCAGAAAATCGAGTCGTGCAGGGTCGGCTTCGAGCTTACTTTGATAGGAATTCAAGGCACTTTGGGCGTCATCAAGAAGGAAAAAACTCTCACTCAACTGCTGGTAAATAGATTCTAGAAGTGGATCCTTACTTCTTGCCGCCTCTAGCGCACGTCGTGCGATACCCAGCGAAGTTAAGGCACCAACTTCTTCATCTTCGATAGCAGACGATGCCTGCGCTGTTGCTAAACGAAACTCTTCCACACTTGAAAGTCTGGAAATTTCACCGTCAATCTCTGCGAATTCTGAAACTGTTGGATTTAACTTCTTAAATGCAGTTACGAACTCTCGTAATTCAAAGAGCTCCTTGTCCTTTTGTGCGATGCTCTTCTTGAGAGCACTGATGCGCTCTTTCAGTTCGTGGTATTCCTGTAGTGCTTCTTGATAAGCGCCTAAGTCAATCTGTCCAAATCGATCAAGCAACTCTCGCTGCCTGAAACTCTTGGTGATGTTTTGATTTGCAGCTTGCCCATGAACTTCAACCAAGTTTTCACCTACGGAAGATAAGGTGCTAGCCGTTGCACTCACACCATTTGTAGTTGCTTTACTCTTTCCATCCGAGGACACCGTGCGTGTAACAATCAACTCGCCATCTTCAACTAGAACATCTTCAAACAAATACTCCGAAGACCGTGGAATAGAAAAACGACCACTGGCAACTAATCTTTCAGATCCCTTGCGAACTAATGCGCTGTCAGCCTTACCCCCTAAAATCAGGTTCAACGCAGTCAAAATCATTGTTTTTCCGGCTCCAGTTTCACCGGTCAAAACAGTTAAGCCTTTAGAGATTTCAAGCGTTGATTGATCAATAACACCAATAGATCTAATTGTTATCTCTTCAAGAAAAGTGCGTTCACTCACCACGCCATCCTTCAACCGGAAGTTTGAATTTCGCCACTAAACGATCACTAAACAATGTATTTTTTAGGTGAGCTAACTTAATGATCCGGGGGTTCTTTGTAACAACAACTCGGTCGCCTTTTTGCAATGCATATTTACGAAGAGCATCCGCCGAAAGAAAAGCTTCAGATGATTCAATACCCACGGCAATTTTAGATTGTGGCGAGATTACGAGTGGACGCGAAAACAAAGCATGCGCAGAAATTGGCAAAACAACAAGGGCATCGACCTCTGGCCAAAGAATTGGTCCGCCGGCAGAGAATGCATACGCTGTAGAACCAGTTGGCGTAGAACAGATCAATCCATCACACCCCCAACGCGAAATTGGTCGGCTATCAATTTCAAGAAAGAGTTCAACCATAGTTGCTTTTTCGCGCTCTACCGTTACCTCATTTAAAGCCCAACCAGTAGCGATAACTACACCATCTCTTTCGACGGTGTATCCCAAGGTAATCCGTGGATCGATCACATACGTCTTATTAACAAGTGCGTCAATAACATCGGATAGTTTGGTCTTTTCAACTTCTGATAGAAAACCAACAGAACCCAAGTTCACGCCGAGCAACGGAATATCACGTTCTTGAGCGACTTCTGAGGCACGTAGCATCGTTCCATCTCCACCCAAAACTACAGCGGCTTCAAGTTGTGGAAGGTCAGCTACTGTTGATTTGATCATTCCAGGAATCTCTACGTCAGAAATCGTATAGATACCAAATGTAGATGCAAGGGACTGCTGCAGTTCAACAGCTGCAACAACGGCATCGACTCGAGCTGGATTACATACAATCAATAAATTGCGCATCACTGTGGTCCAATCGCGATAGCTTCATCCAACATTGCATGATCAATCTCGGGGGCCCCTCTACGAAGCCATAAAAAGTATTCAACATTGCCAGCAGGTCCTGGTAATGGACTTGCAGATATTCCTAAGGTTCCAAGTCCCACATCGTATGCCGACTCAGCTACCTCAATCACGGCTGCTTTACGAAGAGCTGGGTCTCGAACTACTCCACCGGCGCCTAACTTCTCTCGTCCCACCTCAAATTGAGGTTTAACCATCAAGACAAAATCAGCCTCTGGTTTAGAAACCGCAGCTAATGCAGGAAGTACCAAGGTAAGTGAAATAAAAGATAGATCGGCGACTACTAGATCAATAGCTTCTCCCACCATGTCCCCTGTTAAATGACGGATATTGGTTCGATCAAGAACAGTTACGCGTTCATCTTGTCGTAACCCCCATGCGAGTTGACCATAACCAACATCTACCGCAACAACATGTCCAGCGTTTCGACGAAGTAAAACATCAGTAAAGCCACCGGTGGAAGCACCCGCATCAAGGCAGCGTTTGCCTTCGACAACTACCCCACTAAATGCGCTCAGCGCTCCATCTAACTTATGTCCACCCCGAGAAACAAAATCATCACGGTCTCCGGCAATGACGATTGAGGTCTCAGCATCGACTTGAGTTGCTGGCTTTGTCGCCGGAATCCCATTTACAAGCACCGAACGCTTTTCAATAAAGTCAGCGGCCTGTTCACGCGAACGCGCAAGTTCTCTACGTACCAACTCGGCATCCAAACGTGTTTTCATTTAAGAATTAAAGACCGTCGATTGAGGACAGTGCTTGATTGAGCCGTTGATGCAATGTTTCGAAACGTTGCGCGTGATCTCCAACTTCCATCGCATCAATTTCCTGAAGTTCTGTGCGAAGTTCCTCTACAAGTGATTCGCCATTGACCTGATTGTTGTTTTCCATTTATTTCACAACTTTCTTTTTTGCAGCTTTCTTCGCTACCTTCTTTACTGTTTTCTTGATTGTTGCATCCTTCGTACTCTTCTGGTGTGTTCCCTTTTTCAATGCGGCAACCTCTTGTTTTAGCGCCTCAAACTCCCCACGCTTTACAAAACCCATTTTTGAAACCGAACGCTCAACCTCATCTTCGATTTTAACTTTGAGCGCTTCGCCACCTTCTTTAAGCCAGCCATTTAATGAGTCAGCGACATCTGTTGCCGTTTTGTTGCCGAAGTGGACATTGTTAGATATTGATTTAAGAGTCGAAAGAAAATCGCTGTTTTTGCTCATGCCATAAGCCTACCTAAATTCGGGAAATCTCCACCGCTTCAACCTGCCAACGACTTGCAAGCCCACCTGGCCCGCTCCAAAAGCGACGATGAATTGAGCCTGTGATCTCCACCCATTCATCGGGGACAAGAGTTAACGCTGCTCGACGTGACTTTGCGCTCCATGAACCTATATCCAAAGTGTCAACGCCTGGTTGTTTGTCTCGGGTGACTATTAATCGAAACTCAACCACCTTGTCTCCGCTTGGTAGTTGCTTTTCAACCGCTTCTTGCGACACTCGACCTCTGAGCAACACATCATTTAATGAGTAATCCGCTTGGACTTCACTGCTTTTCTTCGCAGTATTTTTCTTCACCATGAATCCTCCAATAATTTTCTACGTGGAGGTTAGATCATCAAGTGCGCTACCGACATAACTAGAGTGAAAAGAATTAGTTGTGGGTAACTATTCTGCGGCCCGCTCTGCAGCGTCAGTAAAACCTTCTTCATCTAATTCAGCACACTTGGCAAACCATTGTCTTGCTTCATCTTTTCGGCCTGCGGCATCTAAAGCATCAGCATATGCATAACGCAAACGCAAAGCCCATTCATCGGTTTCATTGTTTAACTCTTTACATGTCAATGTCACCACAGCTGCTTCTAATTCACCTAAGTCGCGCCGGGCACCGGCCGCAACGATTCGCATTTCGATTTCTTCTGGTTTTGCCAAGCGTTTTACCTCTGGAGAACCAGCCAAATTCAATGCTTTTAGAGGGTTACCCAGCCCTCGTTCACAATCTGCCATAACCGGAAGGGATGAGACATCTCCTGAAATTCGATGGGCGGCACGCAATTCTTTTAAAGCTACTTCATAATGACCAGCACGATATGCGGCATATCCGGCAGATTCACGAACTACGGCAAGACGTCCAGCATGGTGTGCTGCTGCGATTCCATGCTTGTGGGCCAACTGTGGATCGGTGTCTTGATACAGATTAATACACACTAAATGACGTGCAACAACCT
>CAEZSB010000012.1_pt1 | contig 14019 bp, 15 predicted proteins | sample 7263851 | NCBI WGS metagenome assembly CAEZSB01 (sample SAMEA6813770, study PRJEB35770) | freshwater metagenome | biome: Freshwater; feature: Freshwater reservoir; material: water | place: Czech Republic | collected 2017-04-14 | depth 0.5m m | reverse complement strand
TTACAGAACTTACAAGTTGCGGAAGAACTGATGTCGCAATAACAACTGCTATAGCCAGCTCGTAGATATAAACAGGCAAAACACGTAGAAGGCGATGTGGGCTAGTAAGAGATGCGGCTGCTCCAAATATCACGATGATGGAACAGATGAGCAAGCCCTCTTCCAATGATGTTGACAATCTCTCCCACGTAACCACGCCACCGATTCGTATTCCAGGCATCCATGAAGGTAAGGGAAATACTGGCAAGCGAAAGAGTTCTGTGCCAGGTATCGGAACACCAATGGCGATTCCAACGACAGTTCTTACCACCAAGATCCAAGCGGAAAGTTTTAAGGTCCAATCAAAACTCTTTGCCCAAGGAGCATCATCTCGAAGTGTGTACACGACAACCGTCACTACACCCACACATGACAGGGTGAACCAGGTTCCATCAAAACGGACAATGGCTACAGCTAATCCGATGGCCCAGAGCCACCAGGTAAAGGGGTGCAGTGATGGTTTGTTCATGATTATTTCTTGAGGTAGCCCTTAGGAGTTTTAATTTCGACGCCGCACTCTTTAGCAGGATAACCATTGATCCCACATATAAAGCCTGAACCTTGCGCGCGAACCTTTACCACCTGGCCCAGAACTTCGATTCCTAACGCATCTTTATCTGCGACTACGCATCGTTGAATCAGACGTGGTGTTGATTCGCCCTTAGGGCGTAGAACAGATGAACCAAAATCAACCATCACGCCAATCCGTTTTTTTCCAGCGACAGGTTTCGTTTTTCCGCAAATCGTTGAAAATGCTGGAGCAACTTTTGGTGCTTTTGCATCTGGAATCGCATCATTGCTAAATGTAAATGCCCAACCCTCTACCGCTCCATCGGCAACATCAACGGTGGGTCCAGTCATCGCAGCTACCCACTTGGTTGCACCAGGGGCTGCTTGGAAATAACCCCAATATCGCCAACCTGTATCAGCTGCTTGTGATTGTGGAATCGATAGCACAGTTAAAAGTAAGATCAAGAAAAATACTTTGAATTTCATTGCTGTGTAGCCTCTCAAAAATGAAAGAGTCTCACAGGGAGTGAACCGCACGTAGATAGGACGAATTACTCGACACTTCTAGTGGTAGGAGCACACCCCGCAAACCTCGGCGGGTGTTTGTCTCATCAACACTTGCTAGGTAATCCGACTTAATTCTTTAGCAACTCTGAACTTCAAAGAATCTTACGGTTGCGGGTCAGCGTCGGATTTTCACCGAACTTCCCCTACCAAGTGAGCTATTAAGTTGTAGGCGAACCAAACCACACACATTTGAGGTTGGCAACTAGGCGCGCTAGTCATAGGCTTGCGACCATGGAATACAGACGCCTTGGCAGTACCGGAATGTACGTTTCTGAAATTTCATACGGAAACTGGATCACTCACGGAAATCAGATCGAATCCGAAGCAGCGATCAAGTGCGTAAAGGCCGCGCTAGAGGTTGGCATCACCACCTTTGATACAGCAGATGTTTACGCCGGAACCAAGGCAGAAGTGGTTTTGGGTAAAGCGCTAAAAGGCGTAAAGCGTGAATCATATGAATTGTTTACAAAGGTGTATTGGCCGACAGGTAATGGAAAAAATGATCGTGGACTTTCACGTAAGCACATCATCGAATCCTGTAATGCGTCCCTGAAGCGACTTCAGACAGATCACATCGATCTTTATCAGATGCACCGCTTTGATTACGAAACACCTATCGAGGAATCCTTAAGTGCATTTGACGATCTAATTCGCGCAGGCAAGGTTCACTACATTGGTTTTTCTGAATGGAACGCAGCGCAAATTAAATCTGCACTAGCTATTCAAGATGCTCGCGGTTACAACCGATTTGTTTCAAGTCAACCTCAGTATTCAGCTTTGTGGCGAGTGATTGAATCTGAGGTTGTGCCGCTGTCTGAAAAAGAGGGCATTGGACAGATTGTTTGGTCACCAATGGCTCAAGGAATTTTGACTGGTAAATACCTACCTGGCAAGAAAGCACCAGCAGGATCTCGTGCAACTGACAAGGGCAGTGGCGCAAATATGATCAAGGGTTGGATGCGGGAAGAGGTTTTGGAGGCAGTTCAGAAGTTAAAGCCAATTGCCGATGGCGTTGGATTAACTATGGGTCAACTTGCAATCGCCTGGGTCCTTCAGAATCCAAATGTGTCCAGTGCGATCATGGGTGCTACAAAGCCAAAGCAGGTCAAAGAAAATGTGAAAGCATCAGGAGTAAAACTCGATGCAGATGTTATGAAGGCAATCGATTCTGCTCTAGGCACGCTTCCAGAGCGTGACCCAAAGAAGAATGAAAGCCCGAACCCTCGCGCTTAGTTTTTCTTTTTGCTAACTGATACCTGAGGATGAGGTGCGCGGAGGCGTCTCATTTGTGTTGATCGAAGCCAGGCATACATTCCAAGTCCTTTTGTTGCTGTGCCTGGGAATTGAGCTTCGACCGCTTTGCGAATTTTCTTAGAAAGAAGAATTCCATCTATCACTGCGATAATTAACATCGCATACATAAGTGCGATTGCACCTAGTTGAATTGCTGGCACCGGAAAAAGTGTAAGTACGAGTACAACAAAAATAGTAGGAAGAAAATACTCGCCAGTTGAGCGACGAGAATCGACATAGTTGCGGACGAAACGACGAGCAGCCCCACGATCGCGCAATGGCAACGCTGCTTCATCGCCACGAAGATAAGCCGCGCGTTGGGCCATTCGATCCTGCTTACTCAATGCTTTAGATGCACGCTTTTGATCTTTAGTGACGATCGGTGCAAGTGAAGAAACCTTTCGTTTCGACTCGGCCTCTTTGCGCTTTGGGGTCGGACGACCTTTGCTCTCATGTGTACTCATGGCTTAACTATAGAGGCCGTGTTGAAATCAGACTCAACTCGCTAGCCGGGCATCAGGGGAGTAGGCTTGTCTCAGGAGTCAATCAAGGAGAGTTAATATGACAACTGAAGCAACCACCACTACTGGAATTCAGCTTACCGACGTAGCCGCCGCAAAGGTGTCTGCATTGTTGGCTCAAGAAGGACGCGATGACCTAAACCTTCGCGTAGCAGTTCAGCCAGGTGGATGCTCAGGTCTCAAGTATCAGCTCTACTTTGATGATCGCAATATGGAAGGTGACATCGTGCGCGAATTTGGCGCAGTAAAGGTGATTACCGACAAGATGAGCGATCCATATCTTTCAGGTGCAACAATTGATTTTGTTGACACAATCGAAAAGCAAGGTTTCACAATCGATAATCCTCAGGCACAAGGCTCTTGTGCCTGCGGCGATTCATTCAACTAAGTAACTGCGCTTTTCGCATTAGTATCCCCACATGAAAATTGGTGTTGCGGGTTCGGTTGGTCTTGATCATTTGATGACCTTCTCTGGAAGATTCACCGATTCACTCGTAGCTGGTTCGTTGGAAAAAGTCTCACTGTCTTTTCTAGTGGATAGTTTGGATGTTCGTCGCGGAGGATGCGCGGCAAATATTGCCTTTGGAATGGGAGTCCTGGGATTAAATCCCATACTTATAGCAGCGGTAGGCAAGGACTGGGCCGATTACAACGCATGGCTTTCACGACACGGAGTTGATACCTCGCATGCATTAGTTTCGACGACCTTGCACACTGCACACTTTGTTGTAACTACCGATCAAGAACTTAATCAGATCGCTTCATTTTTCCCGGGTGCAATGTCTGAAGCACGAAACATCGAATTAAGCCCGATTATGGACAAAGTTGGTCGGTTGGACATGATGGTGATTTCTCCAGATGATCCAGAAGCAATGTTGCGCCATTCCGAAGTCTGTCGCCAGCAGGGAATTGCATTTGCGGCTGATCCTTCTCAACAAATGGCACGTATGTCCGGTGAAGAAATCAAGCTTTTAATTGATGGAGCTGCATATTTGTTTTTGAATGAGTACGAACTAGCGTTGGCTATGCAAAAAACTGGGTGGACCGATCATGAAATTTTGGAACGTGTTAAATATCGAGTTGTAACTCTGGGATCAAATGGCGCCAAGGTTGAAAGCGCAATGGGAGAGTTTGTTCAAGTCGGCTGCCCCAAGGAGCGATCTAAGACCGATCCAACGGGTGTTGGGGATTCTTTCAGATCTGGCTTCATTGCTGGCCTAGCATGGGGGTTGTCGCACGAGCGATGTGCCCAGCTAGGTGCTTTGATCGCTACATATGTCATCGAAACATTAGGTACTCAGGAATACAGATTCACGCCCCAGGAATTTGTGGCCCGTTTTTCTGAGGCGTATGGCCAAGTGGCAGCAGATGAAATTGCAGCGCACCTTAAATAGCCTGTTCTAATGTCGATGTGAGGAGCGCCACCACTCCTGGTGAATGTGCTCGTGCCACGCTTGAGGCTAATACAAACTATCCTTACCTCCATGCCTCGCACCCTATTTTCCCGCTTACGAGCACTGCTCATTCTCCTTCCGGTTTTTCTGTTAACCAGTTGCTCGCAGAGCACCGATTGGGGATTTCCAGAAGGTGTTTCGAGCGTAAATGATGCATCGTTGTCATTGTGGCAAGGCGCATGGATTGCTGCGGGTGTAGTCGGAGTCTTTACTTTAATTTTGATTTTATGGCCCGCTGTTTTTCATCGTGGCAAAAAAGATGGTCCTGAGTTTCCAAAGCAAACTCAATACAACGTTCCAGTAGAAGTTGCGTACACGATCATCCCATTCATTATTGTTGCGGTTCTTTTTTATTTCACCGTTGAACGTCAAAACATAATTACGGAAAAAACTGACACCTACGCACACGAAATCACAGTTGAAGGTTTTCAGTGGTCTTGGCAGTTTGGTTATCCAGAAGCTGGAGAAAAGGCGGTTGTAACAGGAACACCGACTCAGCCACCTACATTGGTGGTACCTCTTGGCGAGCGTGTGCGTTACACAATTACATCAAATGATGTTGTCCATGGATTTTGGATCCCGGCATTCATGATCCAGATGCAAAATCTTCCGGGCGTAACCAATGAACTTGAATTCACGGCCAACAAATTGGGTGAGTACCCGGGTCGTTGCAATATTTTATGTGGACGCAATCACTCGCAGATGCTTTTCACGGTGAAGGTGGTTACACCTGCCCAATACGATGCTTATTTAGAAACACTTAAGGGGAGCAACGCATGACAACATACGCGGATCGTCCTACGACAACCCTGAAGGCTGCGATGCCGCCAGTAAAGGGAAAGTCCTTTGTAAAGTGGATTACATCGACCGATCACAAAACAATCGGATATATGTACTTGATAACATCTTTTGCCTGGTTCTTGATTGCTGGAGTTTTAGCTCTTGTTCTTCGTGCAGAGTTGGCTCGTCCAGGAATGCAGTTCTTAAGCAATGAGCAGTACAACCAAATTTTCACAATGCACGGAACAATAATGCTGTTGATGTTTGCAACACCCCTGTTTGTTGGCTTTGCTAACGTGATCATGCCGCTCCAGATTGGTGCAGCAGATGTTGCATTCCCACGTTTGAATATGTTCTCTTACTGGTTATTCCTATTCGGCGGATTAATGACATTCACCGGATTCTTATCTCCAGGTGGAGCAGCATCATTTGGTTGGACTGCATACGCACCACTTGCAAACTCTGATTACTCACCGGGCATTGGTGGAGACCTCTGGCTTATTGGTTTGGCAATCAGTGGCGTCGGAACAATTCTGGGTGGCGTTAACTTTATTACGACAATCTTTACGATGCGCGCACCAGGAATGACAATGTTTCGTATGTCTATCTTTTCGTGGAACGTTCTACTCACATCAATTTTAGTTTTACTCGCATTTCCACCGCTAGCGGCAGCGTTCTTAGGGTTGGAAGCGGATCGACTGTACGGTTCGCATTTATTTGATCCGGCCAATGGCGGTGCAATGCTGTGGCAACATCTATTTTGGTTCTTTGGTCATCCCGAGGTTTACATCCTTGCTCTTCCATTCTTTGGAATTGTTACTGAAATTTTGCCGGTCTTTAGCCGCAAGCCGATCTTTGGTTACTTGGGTCTTATCGCCGCAACAATCGCAATTGCAGCGCTATCGGTTTCAGTATGGGCGCACCATATGTTTGCAAGCGGGCAAGTTTTGCTTCCCTTCTTCTCCTTCATGACCTTCTTGATTGGTGTTCCAACAGGTGTGAAATTCTTCAACTGGATCGGAACGATGTGGAGAGGTCACGTCACCTTCGAAACTCCGATGTTGTGGGTTATGGGTTTCCTTGTAACTTTCTTATTCGGCGGTTTGACAGGAATTATCCTGGCTTCACCACCACTTGATTTTGCAGTTTCTGCAAGCTATTTCGTTGTTGCGCATTTCCACTATGTTCTTTTTGGAACGGTCGTATTTTCAATGTTTGCAGGATTCTACTTCTGGTGGCCAAAGATGACAGGTCGCATGCTCAATGAACGGCTAGGTAAAATTCACTTCTGGACTTTATTTGTTGGATTCCACTTAACCTTCTTGATTCAACACTGGTTGGGTATTAAGGGATTCCCGCGTCGTTATGCTGACTATCTTCCAGGTGATGGCTTCACATTCATGAACACAGTTTCTACTGTTGGTTCATTCTTGCTTGCACTTTCAATGATTCCATTCTTTGTAAATGTTTGGATTACTCGTAAATCTCCAATGGTTGAGATAGATGATCCATGGGGTTACGGAAGTTCTCTTGAGTGGGCTACATCGTGTCCTCCACCACGCCATAACTTCTTGTCTATGCCCCGAATTTCTAGTGAACGACCAGCTTTTGATTTGCACCACCCACACATCACAATTGAGGGGAAGCATTAAACAATGAAGGCCTCTTGGAAGTTATTTGGCGGACTTGCCGTTTTCTACGCGATTGTCACAGTTGTGTATGTCCTAGTCGGTGGAGAACCATTAGGAATTAGCGGTTTACTGTTGTCTGCATGTTTGGCGGGAATGATTGGATTTTATGTTTGGTTTACACAAAAACGAATCGGCGTAGACCTTCCTGAAGATAATCTCATGGCAGAAATTTCTGATGGCGCTGGAGAACTTGGTTTCTACAGCCCACATTCATGGTGGCCTTTACCAGTTGCGTTGAGCGCCTGCACGCTTGGTTTGGGATTATTAGTTGGTTGGTGGCTTTCACTGATTGGTCTCGGTGCACTAATGATTTCTGTCATAGGAATGGTCACCGAATATGAGAAGCCAACGAGTTCTTCGGTACATTAATGAGCGATGTACGGGCAGAGATTCTTACGACAGATTTTCCGAATACAACTGCTGCTCGCATAATCATCAAAGCTCCTGCACACAAAATCTTTGATGTCCTTGCAAATCCAGCGTCCCATCGACTATTTGATGGATCTGACACTATTCAGAAATCTATCTCCGGCCCAGAAAGATTGTTTTTAGGCGCTAAATTTTCCATGGCTATGAAAATTAAGGTCCCATATCGCATCAAAAATACGGTTGTCGCATTCGAAGAGAATAAAAAGATCACCTGGTGCCATTTGATGAAGTGGACCTGGTCATATGAGCTCGCAGATTTAGGCAATGGATCTACGCAGGTTACGGAGTCTTTTGATGCCAGCGCAATACCTGGATATGCAGCGCGTTGGCTGAAGATGACAGGAACCATGGCGCACAACCCCAAGTGGATGGCTAAATCATTAGTGCGGTTGAAGGCGATTTGCGAGGCTTAAAGCTTTCTAGATTTGCTCCCGCGCTCTTTGTGCTTTTATGGAGCACCGGATTTGTAGGTGCGAAATATGGTTTGCCCTACGCAGATCCCTTCGTGTTTTTGTCAGTTCGGATTTTGATTGCGGCATTCATTCTCTTTGTAATTGCTCTGGTTTTGAAATTACCCATATCAATTGGCGCATCCGCAATCAGGCGGTCATCACTGATTGGCTTCTTTCTGCATGCCTGTTACCTAGGGGGTGTGTTTTTCTCCATTTCCAAGGGACTTCCGGCAGGTGTGGCCGCTGTCGTGACTAGTCTGCAACCAGTTTTAGTGTCACTTATGGCTGTAAAAATTTTGGGAGAGCAGCTTAAGGCAAAGCAAGTAGCTGGATTAGTGATTGGATTAATAGGTGTTGTTTTAGTGTTGGGCCCTACCTTTGAGCAAGATATTCCTGCTAGCAGTGTTATTGGGATTCTTATTGCATTAATTGGCAGTACGACTGCGACTTTACTGCAAAAAAAGTTTGGCACGGATGTTCCATTGATCTCTGGAACTGCATACCAATATCTCGCGAGTGGTTTGATCCTCGCAATAGCTGCTGTAGCAACTAGTGGGACTCGGATTCAGTGGAGCGGCCAATTTATTGTTGCATTTGTGTGGTTAATTGGCGGTATATCTGTTGGTGCAATTTTGTTATTGCTCTGGTTGCTCAATACTGGCAGTGCAGCTTCGGTTTCTTCTTTGTTCTACTTAGTCCCACCAGCTACCGCAGTAGAAGCGTTCCTTCTATTTGGTGAAAAAGTAAACACCCAAGGCTTCCTAGGAATAGGAGTTACCGCCCTGGGTGTTTGGCTTGTTATAGCTAATTAGTGATGTTCGATCTCTTTCAGATCGTTAACTGAAACCTTAGGAATTGCTTCGGCATTTGCAACACTCATACGCGAACGCAGCTTGTTTCTTAAGGCACCTGCACGCTTTACTCCACGGCCATCTACCTCTGGTAGCTCTAGTGGTGGGGCTTGCTCGTGTGATGTCAGTAGGAATGCCTTCTCAGGTGAAATCGGTTCATGCACTTCTACAAACTCACCATGTGGCAAACGTAGAAGTGTTCCGGTTTCGCGACCATGTAGAACTAATTCACGGTCAGCACGCTGTAAGGACAAGCAAAGTCGTTTTGTGATCACAAATGCAAGCGGAGGCAGGATAAATACGCCAAATCGAGTGCCCCACATGATTTGGTTGATCGAAAGATCGAAATGCGTAGCAATAATGTCGTTGCCACCATTAATCAAAGTCACCATCACAAATGTAAGTGACATGGCACCAAGTGCGGTGCGGTTTGGTGCGTTGCGTGGACGATCTAACAAATGATGTTCACGCTTATCGCCAGTTATCCAACTTTCAATAAATGGATACAAAGCCATTCCAGTAAACAAGATTCCAGGAATAATTAATCCCGGTACCAAAATATTCCAGGAAATAGTGTGGCCAAAGGCGTGAGTCTCGATTGGGGGAGCCATTCGAACTAATCCATCCAGCCATCCCATATACCAATCGGGTTGTGAACCGGCTGAAATTTGTCCTGGCGTGTACGGACCATAAAGCCAAATTGGATTTATAGATGCAACAGCGGCTAAAAACGCTGTCACACCGAAGACAATGAAAAAGAAACCGCCAGCTTTAGCCATGTATGTAGGCATTAATGGATATCCAACAACATTCTTTTCTGTGCGACCTGGACCTGGATACTGAGTGTGCTTCTGATACCAGACAAGCATGAGGTGAGCGGTGATCAGAGCTAGGAAAGCTCCAGGCAATAACAGGACGTGAACTGTATAAATTCGAGGAATAAATGATTCTCCCGGGAAGGCTCCACCGAAAGCAAAGTAGGCGAGATAAGAACCAACGACAGGTAAGGCTTGAATGATCGCTTCGGCGATACGAATTCCGGTACCGGACAAGAGATCATCAGGAAGTGAATAACCAAGGAATCCTTCAACAATTCCGAGGGTTAAAAGTCCAATACCAATAATCCAGTTTCCTTCACGTGGCTTGCGGAAGGCTCCAGTGAAAAACACGCGCATCATGTGAGCAACAATCGCTGCCATAAAAATCAGTGCAGCCCAGTGGTGGATCTGGCGCATCAATAGTCCGCCGCGAACTTCAAAAGAGATATGAAGAGCCGAAGCGTAAGCGGCCGACATCTTTATACCCTCTAGCGGTTCATAACTGCCTTCATAAACAACTTCCCGCTGAGATGGGTCAAACCAAAATGTTAGGAATGTTCCAGACAGGAGCAAAATAACAAATGAATACAGCGCAACTTCACCCAATAGGAAAGACCAGTGATCAGGAAACACCTTTTGTAAATTCTTTTTCATCCATGCAGCAGCACCAGTGCGCTCATCTACATAATTTGCAACAGACCCTAAACGCGCTTCAACTGTCATTGTGAGTTTCGCTCCCAGAAACTAGGTCCGACGGGTTCGGAGAATGGTTGGCGTGCCACTAAATAACCCTCTTGGTCGATTGTAATATCTAATTGAGGTAATGGCCTGGCAGAAGGTCCAAAGATAACTTTTGCCCCACGGGTTACATCAAATGTTGATTGGTGACATGGGCAGAGAAGGTGCTTTGTTTGTTGTTCATAGAGCGCTACTGCGCACCCCATGTGTGAACAAATCTTTGAGAAAGCAATAATGCCATCATGAGTCATAGCCAACTTGTTAGCTTCAAGGTTGAACTCTTGCGGGCGAAGACGAATGAGCAACACTGCATCCTTAGCGATGTCGCTTAGTTTACGATGCTCTGGATCTTCTATTTCAGGAAGTACTTGAGCTACTGCGCCAACTTCAAGATCTGAGGCTTTGATACGACGATTACCTGGATCGGTCACTAGGTAGGTACCTGATTTCCAGGTTGTCTTTTCAAGTTCTTTTTCAGGCAATGGACCCAAGTCGCGAAGGAGAAGCAGAGGAGACAGTGCAGATAAACCAAGAGCGGCTCCGAGAGATTTCTTGATCAAAGAACGGCGACCTAATCCAGCAGCGCCTGCGCCAGATTTTACTGCTTCCACAAACTCTTTGCGATCAGAATCGGGGGAACGGAATTCGTGACGTTGTGCAACTACTTCTGTATCAGGCATCAAAGTTTTAGCCCAATGAATTGCACCCATGCCGATAAAAAATAATGAAATTGCCATGCCCAAGCCGAGACCGAGCTGATGAGCATTCTGATTTCCCATAACAGGAATAAAAATGAAAACATCATCCGGAATAAAAATGTAAGAAACAATAAGGAGAGCTGTTCCTAGTGCAGAAATCCCAAAAAGAATTGCTACTTGGCGTTCTGCACGATCTGCTGCAGCTGAATCGGTATCTGCCTTGCGGTGAACATGTGCAGGAAGTCCTGGATCTTTTATAGCTTCGATTTCATTAGACATGTTTCTATCTCGCCTTCATTGCTAGCCAGACGGCAACACCGATGAGTATGCCTAGTCCAAGAACCCAACCCAATAAACCTTCTGTCACAGGACCTACGCGCCCTAGAGATGCTCCACCAAGATTCGGTTCCTTTTCAGCAGATTTAATCCACTTAATGATGGATAGCTTTTCTTCAGGTGTAATTGTTTTATCACTAAACACTGGCATGGATTGTGGACCAGTAACCATGGCCTCGTAAATATGCCTTGGTTCGACACCCATCAATGTTGGAGCGTACTTTCCCTGCGATAGCGCACCGCCTTGACCAGCGAAGTTGTGACACATTGCGCAGTTATTTCGGAATAACTCTCCACCTTCGGCAGTGCTTCCATCACGTTCAAAATTAAGTTCTGACTCACCAGGAATAGCAGGTCCGGGTGCAAGTGATGCGACATAGGCAGCTAAAGCTGCTGTTTCTTCTGCATTATAAAGAGGTTCCTTGCGCATAGCTTGGGTGCTCATGTCCGCCATAGGCATGCGACCGGTACCAACTTGAAAATCTACGGACGCGGCTCCAACGCCTATTAGCGACGGTGCGATCTGTGCTCCTTCAGCATTTAGTCCATGGCAAGAAGAGCAACCCTTTAGAAAAATTTGGCGTCCTTCTTCAATTTGTAATGAGCGATCTGCAGAAGTAGTTTCTGCCGCAGTTGTCGCACTCGCAACACTAAAAGTTGTTCCGATTGCTAGTAAAGCCAAGAGAAGTAGAAATGGTCCAGCCGCTTTGTGGCGACGGTAGCGAGATATGCGCTTCACGTGATTCCTTTACTACTTAATGAGGTAGATCGCTGAAAAGAGCGCGATCCACACGACGTCTACGAAGTGCCAGTAATACGAAACTACGATTGCTGTTGTTGCTTGCTGATGAGTAAATCGTCGCGCCTTTGAAACTCGAACCATGACAATCAAAAATGCGATCAATCCACCAGTTACATGTAAGCCGTGAAACCCCGTAGCAATATAGAAAACCGAACCGTATGCATCTGATGAAAGAGTCTTTCCTTCGGACACCAACATTGCATATTCATAAATTTGACCCGAAACGAAAAAGGCTCCCATTAAAAATGTTGTCGCAAACCATTCGCGCATTCCCCATTTATTGATTTGAAATAAATTTCCTGTTCGATGATTCTGAAAACGTTCAGCGGCGAAGACACCAAACTGGCATGTCACGGATGAAAGAACAAGAATTGTTGTATTGAAGGCAGCAAAAGGAATATTAAGCAGCTCAGTAGATTCCGCCCAAATTTCTGGACCTTGCACAGCTCTGATTGTGAAATACATTGCAAACAAAGCAGCAAAGAACATAAGTTCACTTGCAAGCCACACGATTGTGCCCACTGCTACGGCGTTGGGGCGTGTGATTTTCTGGTGTGCGACTGTGCTTGACATAGGGGCGATTATTCCCGAAATCAGGCTCGCCGTCTTGCCATCAAGCCCATGGGGTGTCGAAAATGGGCGCATCCGAGGTGAAACGGATCACTTTAAAAGTGCTGGCTCCTGATCAAAAAAATGAGTTCGGGGCATCAATTCGAGAATAGACTTTGACCTATGACAGAACCTAAGAAGCAGATCATTGTTTACTCCGATGATTCATCGGTTCGAGCATCAATTGCTTCTGCCTTGGGGCGAAGAGTCGCGGCAGATTTACCAGAACACGAGATTCACGAATTCGCGACCGGGTCTGCCTTACGGGCCTATGTAGACAGCAAAAACGGAGGATCACATGTAGATCTATTCATTCTGGATGGAGAAGCTGCCCAAGAAGGTGGACTTGGAATTGCTCGCCAGTTAAAGGATGAAGTTTTTGAATGCCCGCCAGTTCTGGTTATTACAGGACGAAAAGAAGATGCTTGGCTTGCCGCGTGGTCATTGGCTGAAGCATCTGTTGTACACCCAATTGATCCATTTACTCTTGCAACAACAGCAGCACAATTATTGCGTGGCACATCACTCGTTTCTGCTTGAATGAGGCAATGATGCAATCGCAGTGGAATTCACATATTGCACATTTATTGTTGGGACTTGATCTTGAAACGGCAGATGTTCAGTGGTGCATGAATGAAATTCTCACTGGAAATGCAGAGATTGAGGAGATCAAAAGCTTTCTACTTGCACTGAAAGCTAAAGGTGAAACTTCCGACGAGGTAGGCGCGCTGGTTTCTCAGATGTATCAACATTGTGCCCCAATTTCTATTGACGAAAGAGCAGTGGACACCGTTGGCACAGGTGGGGATGGTGCTAACACAATAAACATTTCAACTACAGCTGCAATCATCGCTGCGGCTGCAGGGGTTAAAGTTGTTAAACATGGAAATCGTGCTGCATCATCAAAATCAGGGGCTGCCGATTTGCTGGAAGCCTTAGGAGTCAATATCAACCTTGATGGTGCGGGTGTGGAGAAATCTTTTGCAGAACTTGGAATTGGATTTTGTTTTGCTCCGATATTTCATCCGTCGATGCGCTTTGCTGCACCGGCACGAAAAGAGCTCGGAGTTCCAACTGTTTTTAATCTATTAGGACCTTTAGCAAACCCGGCTAGACCCAAGGCGGCAGCAATTGGAGTTGCAAATGAACGAGTGCATTTAGTTATGGCCCAGGTGTTGGGCGATCGGGGAGTAGATGGCTTCGTTTTCCGTGGTGATGATGGATTAGATGAAATCACACTTGCCACCACTACCTCAGTGTTAACAATTGGTAACGGTGAGATCTCCAGTGATCTTATTGATCCACTTGATTTTGGTATTTCCAGAGCGCCAATCTCAGCACTTGTAGGTGGAGACGCTCTTGAAAATGCGCGGATTACAACAGCGATATTTGCAGGCGAAAAGGGTGCACCACGCGATGCAGTTGTTCTTA
>CAEZSB010000011.1_pt1 | contig 14088 bp, 17 predicted proteins | sample 7263851 | NCBI WGS metagenome assembly CAEZSB01 (sample SAMEA6813770, study PRJEB35770) | freshwater metagenome | biome: Freshwater; feature: Freshwater reservoir; material: water | place: Czech Republic | collected 2017-04-14 | depth 0.5m m | reverse complement strand
GTTCCTTCAGCAGGTTGCAGCAAAGGTACTACCACGAGTTCTTCGGTCATAATTATTGACGACGCGCAGCAGAAATTGCGGAGACGCCTTCAGGTACGGGCGGTAAACCCGCTACCTCTGAAATCAAGTTGCACCAACTTTCAATATGTTTCATCAATTCGTGTGGTTCAGAGATGATTGGCGTCCACGAAGCTCGAATTTCAATTTCCGCATCATCATTACGAGGCGACAGTTTTCCAAAAGAGGCGCTAGATACACGTGTCACCGTTCCACTGGGAGCGTTGTACACACAGTTGTTGCTTTCAAGTGATTCCAGAAACCAACTCCAACCCACTTCTGGTAACAATGGATCTTCTTGCATTACTGGATCCACATCAGCACTGACAAAGGTCACACAACGAAATTCTCCATCCCACGTAGCCTGGCCACCCGGCTCGTGCAACAGCACAAATCGACCATTTGCCACTTCATCTTCTTCATCACCGACTAAACCGTTTGAAACATCGGCGGAAAATGCAAAAGAAAAGGTTGCTAATTTTTGCGGAGCAGGTACTTCGATGAGCGAAACTTCTGCCCGCGGAGTAAATGTACGAAGATGATCGACTAATCGCTCAAAAGCATTCGCATCCACTTACTAAGAATAAAGAATTAATGCTGCATTTTATGGGAGGCGGGGCTGTAACCTTGCGCAATGGCTTCGTTGTTAGCGCTTCTATCAAGTGCAATGTGGGGAACCGCTGATTATTTCGCGGGACGTCTTAGCAAAAAGCATCACCCATTTGCAGTTCTGGGTCTTTCTCAAGTTTTTGGCCTCTTTGTCGGAATACTAATTGTCGTTATTTCCGGAAGCTGGCAAGGAAAAATTCTGGGTCTTGACGGATTTTTGATCCCTGGTGCACTTGCCGGAATGTTTGGCTATATCGGACTGGCTTGTTTGTATGAAGGATTATCAACGGGTCGAATGGGCGTTGTATCTCCGATTAGCTCTTTAAGTACGGTAATTCCTTTAGCGTATGCACTAATTACAGGTGATGTTCTTTCCACAATAACTTTAGTAGGCGTAGTAATTGCATTGATAGGCGTTTTTTGTGCAAGTGGACCAGAACTATCTCAAGGCTTTCCTATAAAGCCGATCCTTCTTGCATTAGGAGCAGCCGTTGGTTTTGGTCTAGCGCTGACTTTCATAGCCATCGGATCGCAAAGTAGCGCCTTGTTAACAATGGTTTCAATGAGAGCTGCAACATTTTTTGTCACCATTTCATTAGCTTTAAAGTTTAGAACCACAGGAAATTTCAAAAAGAAAGATATGCCAATACTTATTTTTATCGGTGCTGCAGATTTTCTTGCCAACCTTCTACTTGGAATAGCCTGCACGAAGGGCCTTGTTTCTGTTGCAATGGTCTTCGGCTCTTTATATCCGATCGCAACAGCGGTTCTGGCATTTAAGTTCTTGGGGGAGCGACTACATAAAGTTCAGTACATCGGAATTGCCCTTGCAGTGACTGGAGTTTCTATTATTTCAGCCGTTTAGTTCCATGCTGAATAGAAGGTGGTGCCATCGACTTCTCGCGATTGGCAATGTTTAAAACGTGCCAATAACTCTTCCCAATCAATTCTGTTGTCACCGCCAGTTGCTGGTGTAACGCTCAGTTCGATTCGGTCCAAAATTTTCTGTTCAGTTAATTCGTTGATTAATGAAATCCCGCCCTCAATCAAAATCGTGGGACCAAACTGCGTACGCGCTTTGTCGACTGCTTGAGCCGGGGAACAATTCCACAGTAGCGCCAGATGATTTCCTTGCACGGGATTTACAAGAGATCGTGAGATCACAACCAAAGGCACAGGAGTTCGGTTGTATGGCTCGTGGCGGGCGGTATTTCCACCGATGATTATGCAATCAACCTCACGGCGACGTTGTAGAAAAACCTTGCGATCCGATACCGAGCTAACTCCGGCTGATCGGCTTTCCTTCGAGGTCGAGCCATCCCTGCCCACAACAAGTGTTGCAACGATGCTCACAGCGCTAATTATTGCTCACAGCAGATTAAATCGTGTGAAGAATCTGTCAGTGGCAGCCTCTACCTTTATTTCCATGATCATCGATTGCACTACATGCACTATGGCTACGATCGCCTGCAATACATGTGTCGTGGCTTTTTTCCTCGAACCTTCACGAGAAATCAGCGAGGCAACGGTTTCAGCCCTTACCGTTCTGGCTGACAGTGGACTCACGCCTCCACTGCAATATGACGCTCGTGGAGCCTAATTCAATCCGAATTCACAGCCCTTTAGGGCGATATGAGGTTGAGATAGGGGTCTAGGCGAGGTTAGCCTTGTGCCCATGTCTTTTTCCTTGCGCATTGGTGCGGCTCTGGCGATGGTTGCTGGAGTCATTGCACCTGTCTCGGCCAATGCCGCCCCTAGTTTGGCTCAAGTCCAAGCCAAGGTGCGCCAATTAGAAGAGGATGCAACAGCGGCCGCCGAAGGTGCTCAAGAAGCAAAGGTTAAATTGGCTGGCTTAACAAAAACCCTTAATGGAATTAAGGCAAAAGCTGAAGTTCAAGGTCAAACAGTTTCCACTCTACAAAGATCATTAGGAACAATTGCGATCGAGCAGTACAAATCTGGGGGATTTGGCCAAAGTTTTGAGCTTCTTTTTTCTAGTGATCCAACCTTGTATCTTTCATCGGCAGGATCACTTGAGGCGATCACCCGCAGAAAGTCTGCCCAACTGCGAAAGTTTGAAGCCGCACAGCAGCGCCTCAATGCAACCACCTTGACGGTTAATGACAAGATCGCACTTGTTGCTGCAGCACAAAAGAAATTGGCGGCGCAATCTGCAATTGCCCGAAGCAAATTGGTAGAGGCTGAAAAATTACTGTCAAAACTTTCTAAGGCAGAACGTGAGCGGTTAGCACGATTAGCTGACGACGAAGAAAATGCAGATCAGGCGTCATCATTGCAAGCGGCAAAGAGTGCCAATGGGGTATCTGGACGGGCCGGCATTGCTCTCAAGTATGCGTTGAAGCAAATTGGAGATCGTTATGTCTTTGGCGCAGCAGGTCTGGTTACGTGGGACTGTTCAGGTTTAACTATGCGCGCCTATCAGGCAGCAGGTGTGTCTCTGCCTCATTCATCGGCTGCGCAATCTCGAATGGGTAAAAAAGTTTCTTTCAGTTCATTAAAGCCTGGCGATCTTTTGTTCTACGGTCGCCCAGTTTCGCACGTTGGAATATATCTAGGTGGAGGAAAAATGGTGCATGCGCCTCGTTCTGGTTCGCGTGTAAAGGTTACGACTAGCGGTTCGCTTGGTAGTAAGCCATTGGTTGGAGCCCGCCGTTTCTAATTCTGTTGTGTTTGTCACCAACGACTTTGGTCCACGCGCCGGTGGTATAGAAACTTTTATAATTGGATTGATCCAACGTCGCCCTTTTGGTTCCACGATTGTTTATACATCGTTCCAAGAAGATTCAGAACTCTATGATGCTGACTGGTTAGCCAATTACGGTGTCCGTGTGATTAGGGACAGATCAAAAATACTGTTGCCGACTCCTCGAGTTGCCGTAAACCTTCGCTCAATTATAAAAAGGGAAGGCATTACAACTGCAGCATTCGGAGCTGCCGCACCGCTGGGACTCTTATCTGCCAGCATGAAGCGTGCGGGGGTAACACGAACAGTCGCCCTCACTCACGGACATGAAGTTTGGTGGGCCAAAGTATTTCCATTCAACCTTTTATTGCGCAGAATCGGCTCAACAGTTGATGCACTCACATATTTAGGGGATTTCACTCGCGCAGCTATTTCAAAAAGCGTGAGTACTAAAGCACAGCGTTCAATGGTGAAAATCGCACCAGGCATTGACGTCGATCATTTCACACCAACTGATGCATCAGCGCTTCGAGAATCTTTAGGCTTAACACAAAAAAAGGTGATTGTCTCTGTTGGGCGCTTAGTTCATCGTAAAGGTCAGGATTTCTTAATCAAGTCCATGCCGCACATTCTAAAAAGTGTTCCTGAAGCACACTTATTGTTGATTGGGCAAGGGCCATACCGAGAACACCTCGAAAAGTTAGTGCGCAAAAACAAGTTAGAAAGCTCTGTAACTTTCATAGGCCGAATTCAATATAAAGATTTGCCGATGCACTTGTGTGCCGGAGACATTTTCGCAATGCCCAGCCGCTCACGTTTAATGGGCCTTGAAGTTGAGGGACTTGGGATCGTGTATTTAGAAGCAAGTTCTTGCGGATTGCCAGTATTGGCAGGAAATTCTGGGGGAGCACCCGATGCTGTTGTGCAGGATAAAACGGGTCTGGTCGTTGACGGAACAAATGAACTAGAGATTGCAGCTGCTGCAATAGAACTGCTCAATAACAGTACCGCTTCACAATTGATGGGTATTACTGGTCGCCAATGGATTATTGATAATTGGCGTTGGGAGATCTGGTCTAAAGATTTTGAGGACTTGTTACAGAAGTAACCCGCGTTCACGAGCGATTGACAACGCTTGAACACGGTTGTCTGCTTCTAATTTTCTGAAGATCGATGAAATATGAGTCTTGACAGTAGAGACCGAGATAAACAGATGTATAGATATTGCAGTGTTGCTCAAGCCGAGGTTGATTGACTGCAAAATATCTATCTCTCTAGCTGTCAGTCCTGAATCTATGCCAATCTTGAAAATAGGTTTACTACTAAACGAAGTTGGGCTAGAAATTGCAAAATCAAGGGCAGCTAGGAGATCAGACAGCGGAGCGCTTTTTACGATAAAAGCATTTGCACCAGCATTCTTTGCTGCTCGCAGATAATCGGCTCCGTCATTGAGAGTGAGCACAATAATCGCAATTGTTGGTGAGAGTTTGCGTGCCCAAGTCACTAATTCAAATCCAGACCCGTCTGGCAAGTTGATATCAATAATGATTGCATCAGGATTTGTTTGCGCCATGAACGCCTGTGCTTCATTGATTGACCCAGCAACTGCTGCAACTTCATACCCATGTGTTTGAATTGCAGCCTTCAATCCTTGTCGAACAACTGCGTGGTCATCAACGATTAAAACCTTCATTGTTACCTTTCTAAAGGTAGCTCAATGGTGATTTTCGTTCCTAATTCGCTGGTTTCAATACGGATATCCCCATTGAGTTGTGTGATTCGTTCCTGTATGCCCTGCAGGCCGAAACTGCCTTCCTTGCTAATAGCGCCTCCTATTCCATTGTCAATGATTTGAATAGACAAGTGCGAGGCTTGCGCGTGCTCAGAGACATTTCTTAATACCTCTGAGAGAACACGGAGGAGTTCGTAATTCCGATCAGTTTCCTCAGCTTCAGAAATTAAGTCAGAGGCAGAGCGTAGTTGATGAATTTCGAGTCTAACTTTGTTGATTAATTCCGTGATTGCAAATCGCACTAGGCGCAATGATTCTCTGCTCGACTGATCAACAGTTGTAGCTATCAATGAGTCAATGGAAAAGCCCAGGCCTACTAGGTCCTGGGCAATTCCATCATGAAGTTCTTGAGCGAGTATTACCCGCCGATCGTTCATTTAGTAAACAATGCGTCGATCTCTTGAGCAAACTCCTTTGCAACTACGTGCCGCTTAACCGATAGTTTTGCAGTCAGATGGCCGCCGGCGATAGTGAAGTCCACAGGAAGAATTGTGAACTTGCGAATCGATTCAGCTTTACTTACAGCCTTATTCGCTTCATCGACAGCGGTTTGTACGACAGCAATCAAATCAGGATCATTGATCAAATCATTAATTGATGCGCCATCTTTTTTGTGGTTAACAACCCAGGCTTTCAGAGCATCTGGATCGATTGTTACGAGTGCGGCGATGAATGGCTGGTTATCTCCAACCACCATACATTGACTGATCAATGGATGAGAACGTAAGCGATCTTCTAGTACTGCTGGTGCTACATTTTTTCCTCCAGCGGTCACAATAATTTCCTTTTTACGGCCAACGATATACAGGAACCCATCATCATCCAGTTTTCCAAGGTCACCGCTCTTGAACCAACGCTCACCATCAAAAACTTCGGCATTCGCGGCTTCGTTCTGCCAGTATCCCTGCATAACAATTGGTCCACGTAGAAGAACTTCTCCATCTTCTGCAATCTTGACTGACGTGCCTGGGATTGGCTTACCAACAGAACCTACGCGGTGCGCTCCATACAAATTAAGAGTTGCACCCGCTGTTGTTTCGGTTAAACCGTACCCTTCAAGAATCGTTACTCCAGCACCACGATAGAAATGTCCAAGGCGTGCACCGAGTGGAGCACCACCTGAAATTGCCGCCTCTACATTTCCGCCCATACCCGCGCGAATCTTGCTGTAGACCAACTTGTCAAAGAGTGCGTGTTTAAACTTTAGAACTGGCGACATGCCCTTCTTATCCAGTGCTTCGGAGTAAGCAATTGCTACATCAGCAGCCTTCTTGAAAATCTTGCCTTTGCCAGCAGCTTCTGCGCGTGCTTCTGCTCCGTTATAAATCTTTTCAAAGATACGCGGGACAGCCAACACAAAAGTTGGCTTAAATGAAGCCAAATCCATAGGCAAGCGTGTTGCTGGATCGCTGCAATGTGCCATATGCAGACCAGAAGCAATTGCTCCAATTTGAACCATGCGACCAAATACGTGCGCAACCGGCAAGAACAGAAGTGTTGAACCACCAGGCTTTAGGAACAACTCGCTTGCGCCCTGTGCAACATTTCCAGTTTCTGAAAGAAAATTGGCATGTGTTAGCTGCACGCCTTTTGGCTTTCCAGTTGTTCCTGATGTGTAGATCAATGTTGCTAGAGATGAGGGAGTTACCGCATTACGACGACGATCTATCTCATCATCACCGATGTGCTTTCCAGCTTCACGCAAAATTGCCAGTACATCATCTGTCATCGTCCAGACATGTCGAGTATGAGAAGGCAAAACAGTTTGCACTAAATCACGAAGGGCAGGTGTCTCGACAATGATTCCAACAGAGTGTGAATCGTTGAGAATCCAATCGATCTGTTCTGCAGATGATGTGTCATAGATTGGAACGACAACGGCACCTGCGTACCAGGTAGCAAAATCTAAAATCGTCCATTCATATCGCGTGCGCGCCATGATTGCTACGCGATCACCAATTTGAACTCCGGCTGCAATTAATCCCTTGGCTGTTGCGCGAACTTCTTCATCAACTTCGCGCGCGGTTACGGGTTGCCATCCCTCGCCCAATGGACGAGACATGATGATGCGCTCTGGTTCAAACCAGGCACGTTCAGCGATCAAATTTGTGAGGTTTCCAGCCGTAGCAGCGGGAACAAGAGGAGGGATTGTGATTTCATTCATGGGGCAACGCTAGCGTGAGCGAAGCGGAAAGGTAAAGAGGGTAACCTTCCGCTATGGCCGAATTCAGCAAATCAACAGTAAGTATCGATGCCCCAATCGCCGCCGTCCAAGAGGTTCTTTTTGCCTTGGACAAATACCCCGAGTGGTCCACCCAGATTAAATCTGCCGAAGCAATCGCCCATGATGATCAGGGACGCATTACTAAGGTAAAAATGAGTATTGACGCAGGCATGATGAAAGATCGCCCAACTTTAGATTACGACTGGAGCGGTGCTCCCAATAAATTGAGCTTCTCATTAGATGAGGCAGATCTTTTGACCGGTATGGATGGGATTTATTCTTTCAAGAGTATTGATGAAGATACAACCGAAGTTACTTACGAGCTTGAAGTGTCACTATCGATGCCGATCCCCGCAATGATGCGACAGAAAGCAGAGAAGGCAACGATTGATGCAGCGTTGTCACAACTCAAAACTCATCTAGAGGGATAATTCCATGTCGTATGCAATTGGTATCGATGTGGGGGGAACAAAAGTTCTTGGCGGTGTTGTTGATGAAAATGGAAAAATTCATGCAACCGCACGCAAAGACACTCCTCGCCAAGGTGGCGCTGCCTTAACACAGACAATTGCGGACACAGCGCGAGAGCTCATGGCTCAATTTGATGTCTCATCGATTGGTGTATCTGCAGCAGGTTTTGTTTCATCTGATCGCAAAACAATGCTTGCAACTCCAAATATTGCCGACTGGAATGGTGTTGATTTAGATGCCGAGCTAACCGCATTGATTGGGTTACCCGTAGTTATAGAAAATGATGCAAACGCTGCGGCGTGGGGTGAAGCAAAATTTGGTGCTGGTCGCAATCAAAATCACATGATGATGTTAACCGTCGGAACTGGTATTGGTGGAGGAATTGTTGTTAACGGTGATTTGTACCGAGGCGCATTTGGAATAGCCGCCGAGTTTGGTCACTTACGTGTTGTTCCTGATGGCCATCTGTGTGGTTGTGGTGCGCGTGGATGTTTTGAACAGTATGCATCAGGAAATGCACTTCTGCGTCATGCCCGTGAAGCAATCAGCGCCAGCCCTGAAATTGCTCGAAATCTTTTATCCCGTGGCGATGGAACTATCGCTGGCTTAACTGGACAAGCGATTACAGATGCTGCCCGTGATGGTGATCCCGTTGCACTTGCTGCCTTTAATACAACTGGCCAATGGCTAGGAGCTGGAATTGCGTCATTATCGGTTTTATTGGATCCGAGTTGTGTAGTTATTGGCGGGGGAGTAATTGATGCGGGAGAAATCTTGCTTAAGCCAACTCGCGAAGCGCTTGAACGCACCATGCCATTTGCAGGAAAGCATCCATACCCAACATTAATTGCTGCTGAATTAGGCAATGAAGCTGGACTTGTTGGTGTTGCCGACTTAGCCAGAAACTAATTCAAATCAGAGTTTCAATTTCGCTTGGATTTATTGCTCAAAGGGGTAGCGCAATCCGATTAGAGAACGCACGGTGTCTAGAGTCTGCATGATGTCGACAGTATCTTTCCAATTCAAGATCTCTGATTGAGTTTGACCTGAAACAACCAATTTCTTGAAAACTTCTGCTTGTTCACGCAATCCATGTCCTGCATAGGTATGCGGATATTGCGTCACAGAACCGTCAAATAAAGTTACCCGCATACTTGTTGGGCTATAGAAGACTCGATCAATTTCTAACCACCCATTTAGCCCAGCAACAACAGCGCGACATGGTGTTTCTTCAATCATTGTTGTATTCAAAATCGCTTGTGCACCATCGGCATAATCAAAAATCATTGATGTTTGCGCATCAACGCCTTTCTCGGTCAGAACACCGCTTGCAGTAATTTTTGTTGGGTTACCCAAAATCATATGGGCAAAGGAAACTGGGTATATCCCAAGATCCAACAGTGCGCCACCTGCAAGTGATGGCTCTATTAGGCGAGGGATATTTTGATCCGCTAAACGCTGTCCGTGATCTGCATGGATCGTCACAATTTTTCCTAAAATCCCACTTGCGATAATTTCTCGGACCTGGGCGTAATGCGGAAGGAAACGTGCCCACATTGCTTCCATGAGTGCCACATTGTTTCTACGCGCAGCAGCCACCATTTCTTGTGCCTCTAGGGCATTTACAGCAAAAGGCTTTTCACACAAAACTGGTTTGCCGGCGCAGAGCGCTGCAATGACATTGTCTTTATGTGCAGGATGTGGTGTTGCTACATAGATTGCGTCAATCGATGGATCTCTGAAAAGTTCTTCATAATTTCCGTATGCAGTCCCTCCGAAAGATTTTGTAAATTCTTGTGCATTGCTAAGAGTTCGTGAACCAACTGCGCCAACCGTATGACCGTCTATTAGTTGTAGATCAGTCGCAAATGCTCGTGCGATACCACCCGGTCCCACAATTCCCCAACTGAAATTACTCATAGCGCTGCTCTATCATCTTCGTGATAGCCGCGTTTTAACCAACGGTTGATCGCGCTCTTTGCAGAATGGATGAATCCTTTAAGTGTTTGTCGTGGGGGATTAGGTTGAACAAACCCATCGTGATCAAATCGATCGAGTTCGTCCAAATAGGTTGTTGGAGATGATTCATCTAGGGACAGGCTAGAGACTATGGAGTCAAACTCAGAGCGAATCAACTCCTCTTCATCAAACTCATCTGGCTCTTTTTTGGCGTCACTCACCCTCAGATAGTGTCATAGTCGTCAATAACCACTAAATTATCCTCGTGCTCAACAACCTGCCCTACGGAACTTTGCGTGCATTCTTGACCCCATTTTTAATGCTTGCCTTCCGTCCCAAGGTACGCGGACTTCGAAACGTGCCATCAAAGGGCCCGGTGATTATTGCCTCCAATCATTTGTCCTTTAGTGATTCAATTTTTATGCCTCTTGTTGTCCCACGAAAAGTTACATTCCTTGCAAAAAGTGAGTACTTCACCTCTCCTGGTCCAAAGGGTTTGCTGAAGAAAATAACCTTCATCGCATTAGGTCAGGTACCTGTTGATCGTTCAGGTGGTCGTCGTAGTGAAGCTGCATTGATAACAGGACTTAAAGTTTTGGCTGATGGAGATTGCATCGGCATCTACCCCGAAGGCACCAGATCACCCGATGGACGTTTGTATAAAGGTCGCACTGGCATCGCACGTTTGGCAATTGAATCGGGTGCACCGGTAATTCCAGTGGCGATGTCAAACACTGACAAAATTCAGCCGACCGGAAAAGTTATTCCCAATGTAAAGCGGGTTGGAATGAATTTTGGTAAACCCATGTACTTCGATGGCGATTCCACAGATCTACAGCACCTGCGGGATGTCACCGATCAGATTATGAATGCGATTCATGCAATGTCTGGCCAGGAGTACATTGACATCTATGCACCGAAAAAAGTAAAGCTTGGTGAAATACAGGAAGAGGATTAATCCAATGCGTTACGTGCAACCAGATAGTTGCATGTTTGGCATTCAGGACCGGCTTCAGGTAGTTCGCCTTCCAAAACATCTATGAACTCACCGATAACCTTTATAAAGTTTGCTTGATCTCGTTCAACCGGAACATACTTCTGTAAGACACCAAACCCATAATCCTCAACCGATGTACCAATGGCAGTTGTTGGTTTCCACACTAAGAGACCTATTGACGCAACTGTTTGGGATTTACCAGCAGCAGGATTTTCAAGGCTATAGGCATAGGCTTCTAGTTGAGGTGAGTAAAACTGCCCACTGTCTCGTTGACTATCAGAAACCTTGCAATCAATTAGACCAATTGTTCCATCCTCGTTTGTTGCGACTAAATCATACTTTCCTAAAATTCGCCATCGAGTTTCAGAACCATTAATAACTAGCGGCTTGCTCTTAACCCATTCGCCCCACTTAGTTACTGTTCCTGCACGAAGAGAAGGGTCGATAGTCGGCATATCTGCCCCCTGAAAGTGCTCTTCTTGTAAAGCGGCTATTGTTCCAACTAATGGAAAAGCACCGGGCATTGTGACTTTGTACCAATACTTAATCCACAAACATCTTTTACAAGTTGATAGGCCAAAGGTTAGATCAGAAGGAGAAATGTTTTCGCGGGCGGGCTTGGCTGGTTTAATCATGAAGCAATTGTGTACTTAGCCACTGACAATTGCTGACACCAAAACTGATATTCCCAAAATAATCATGATGGTTCCGCCGGCAGCTCGAAGCTTTTCTAATCGATTGGAATCAGTGGCTAACCATTCGCGCGCAGTTCCGGCCAGCAGACCCCACGTTCCATCCGAAAAAAATGCCAAAATCGCAAAGATTGCACCGAGCAGAATTAACTGAGATGTAACGTTGCCACGTTCTCGATCTATGAACTGAGGCAACACTGCAGCAAAGAAAACAATCCCTTTAGGATTGAGCGCGCCTACCCAGTAGCCATCCCACATGGAACGACCGGCACTTGGTGCAACATCGCCTTGGTTGGTCATATCGGCTGCATGCACACTGCGTTTTCTAATTGCATCAATTCCAAGGTAGATCAGATAAAGCCCGCCACCCCATTGAACTGCAATGTAGGCAATTTCTGAACGTTGCAAGATGGGACCAACTCCAAGTGCAACAAAGACCGAAAGCGAAAAAGCTCCAGTTACATTTCCAGCGACGGAAAATACCGCTGTCTTTCGGCCCCACGCGATGGCCCGAGCGATAACAAACAATACGCTCGGGCCAGGCGCCAAGATAATTACCATTGCGGCAATGATGTATTCAGGAAGCCGCGTTGGAATAATCATGCAGTGATGTTACTTATTACCTCGTGCATCTGCAATTGAGTGAAGGATCCGGTATCCAAGGATTGCTACCAATGTAGCGTTGATGATTCCGTTGAATGTGTAATCCCCACGAGTCCATGACATATCTGCAATACCGATAATCAGCGCAGAACCTGCGATCAAAAGGTTAGTTGAATTCGCAAAATCAACCTTTCCTTCGATCCAGATACGTGCGCCAACAACACCGATCATTCCAAACAAGGCAACGCCAACTCCACCGAGTGCTCCCACAGGAGTCGCACTCAGAACAGCACCGAATTTAGGTGACAAGGAAAGTCCAATTGCACCGACACCTGCGATCCAATATGCAGCTGTTGAATACACGCGAGTTGCAGCCATTACGCCAATGTTTTCTGCGTACGTTGTTGTACCGGAACCGCCACCGAAGCCGGCAAGTGTTGTTGCAACACCGTCTGCCATCAGCGCAGTACCCATTTGATCATCAAGATCTTTGCCAGTCATTGAAGCAACTGCCTTAACGTGGCCAACATTTTCTGCAATCAAAACAAGTACTACTGGTAGGAACAAAACAATAGCCTTGCCATCAAATGTTGGATTTGTAAATGTTGGCAGTGCAAACCACTTTGCCGCTTTGATTCCATCGGTATTTACATCGCCCTGTACATAGGCCAATCCATATCCGATCATTAATCCGGCGAAAATGCTGATTCGACCAAGGAATCCACGAGAAAATGCAGAAATTAAACCGATAGAAGCCAAAGTAACTACACCAATCATCGGAGCAGCAACAAAGTTATTTTTTGCAGCACCAGCCAAGTTCAAACCAATGACCATAACAATTGTTCCGGTCACTACAGGAGGCAGCATCCAGTTGATCCAACCAATTCCAGCTTGGCGAACGATTAGACCGACAGCTGCCAGGATTAAACCTGTAACGACGACGCCACCGAGTGCAGCGCCCATTCCGCCACTTGTCTTAGCAGCCGCGATTGGCGCAAGGAAGGCAAAGGATGAACCCAAGTAGCTAGGAACTTTGTTTTGGGTAAGAGCTAAGAAAAGGAGTGTTCCGATTCCTGAGAAAAACAGAGTTGTTGTTGGGGGGAAGCCCGTAATGATGGGAACTAAAAATGTTGCGCCGAACATTGCGGCGATGTGTTGCAGACCTACACCGATGGTGCGGGGCCAAGTCAGGCGTTCGTCGGTAGAGACGACCTCGCCGGAGCTAATTGATTTACCGTTTCCATGGAGTTTCCACGTTAGTAGAGACACTTGAAACTTCCCTTCCTATGAGTATCCGGAGTAGGACACATATAAAAGGGTAGAACTGTGCTGGGCGTTACCAGTGTGTACGCCACGCCCGGGCAGGGTAAAAAACTGCCGTGTTGGCGAGTCCGAGTTGCACGCCCGGGTATATCCCAATAGATTACGGCTCGATATATCGAATAGATACATTTAACGGAGCATTACACAGCAAGAAGGGGGAGGTGTCAGATGCGCTCACGGTCAGAGTCACTTGAATTTGCCCTCTTAGGCCTACTCTCACAAGCCCCATTGCATGGCTACGAGCTCCGCAAGCGCATCGGCACCATCTTCGGGCCATTCCGCGCATTGTCATTTTCAGTTCTCTATCCACAACTTCGTCGAATGGTTGAAGCGGGTGTGATCGAAGAAACCGTAGTTGAGGCAACTTCACGACGTTCTCGCATTGTGTACGACATAACAGATAAGGGCGCTCGCAGATTTGAAGCGCTGACCGAATCAGTAACACCAGAAACTTGGGAGGACGAAGGATTTGAAATTCGTTTCGCATTCTTTAGCCCAACTTCTGCGAACAACCGAGTAAGAATTCTTGAGGGACGCCATCGTCGCCTTAAGGAGAAAGCCGAAATCCTTCGTGGTGAACTCGAGAAGTCACCTGTTGGTATCGACAAATATCTGGAGGAATGGCGACGTCATTCACTAGAAACAGCTGATCGAGAG
>CAEZSB010000010.1_pt1 | contig 15554 bp, 13 predicted proteins | sample 7263851 | NCBI WGS metagenome assembly CAEZSB01 (sample SAMEA6813770, study PRJEB35770) | freshwater metagenome | biome: Freshwater; feature: Freshwater reservoir; material: water | place: Czech Republic | collected 2017-04-14 | depth 0.5m m | reverse complement strand
GCTCTCTGAGCAGGTGCAGCTCCTCTGTATGCGGGAAGCAATGAGAAATGTAGATTTAGGAAACCATTTCTGGGCAAATTCAAGATGCTCTCTGGAAGCAACACTCCATAACCGATAGTTAATACTAAATCCAAATCTTCAATTCTTCCGATCAAATCCTTTGGATTGTCTGGCTTAACAACTGGTATCTGATGATCATTGGCCCAATCGGCAATCACAGATTGCTTAAGGATACGACCACGTCCAGCTGGGCGGTCAGGTTGTGTGATAACTAAGACAATTTCATGTTCCGACTGCAGTAACCAACTCAAGGTTGGTATTGCTACATCCGGAGTAGCGGCTACTCCGATACGCACTAAGAATTCCGTCCGAAAATTGTGTGTGGAGAATCCTTTACTTGAATTGCTCGACCCTGTTCAGTAGCCAGATTGAACCACTCTGATTCACGGATTTCCTTCATCGCAAGTTTTCGATCCTCCGGTAACAATTTGTCGATGAATAAGATTCCATCCAGATGATCAGTCTCATGCTGCAAAGCACGTGCTAAAAACTCAGAACCTTCAACGGTGATCGGTTCCCCGTACATATTGAAACCTTTTGCAACGGCTCTCATGGCTCGAGGTGTTTCATATCGAATCTCTGGAAAGGAAAGACACCCTTCTTCGCCCTCTTGCATTTCTTCACTCAAAGTTAGTACGGGATTAATTAGGTGACCAAGTTGTTCATCTACATCCCAAACAAAAACACGCAGAGAAACGCCGATTTGTGGTGCGGCTAACCCAGCACCGGGGGCATCTAGCATCGTGTCAGTTAAATCTTGGACCAGCACTCGCAATTCTTTATCAAAATCGACTACTAAGGATGCCGGAGTTGTTAACACCGGATCTCCGAAGAATCGTATTTCTTGAATAGACACGGCGTTAGTCTATCAATTCATCACAGTGAATATGGTTCAACTCTAAGCGTGAAAAGTTCCTTCTTTGCAATACTTCTGCGTCGTTGGAGTTCATGAACCACATCTGTTAAAGCTTGTGAGTCCTTCTTGTCGGCATGTATGACGATTTTTACCTGCCCCTTTGATATTTCGGTGGGGCCATAGATATTAGATGAATTTGGTATACGGCCCTCTACGGATGCCTTCTTGAGCCCGTTGTAAATCTGCATCCCAATAGATTGATCCATAGCCAAAACCACCGAGAAAACTGAAGGAGGGAGATGTAGTTCAGTGCGTTCACTCAATTCTCTCTTTAGTAGTGGCGCAACATTCCAACGAGCGATCGCTGATACAACAGGATGGGAATCCTCAATAACTAAAAGAACCGTTCCATTTTTGGAAATCATTGAAGCAGATTCAAGGAAGAGCTCACGTGCACGTTCCTGTGTGCGCAAATCCGTGTGAGAAAAGAAGCGCACTCCATCCAAAATCACGACCGCTGCGTACCCGCCTTCTACCTGTGGCTGGGCTCCGGCTGTTGCAAGTACTAGCGCTGACTTAGGTTCTATTCGATCTTTAATAACATCACCAGCTGAGACAATAACTGGAAACTTCGGAAAGGCTCGTGAAATCTCTTCAGCAGCCCGCTCGATACCGCGACCGGCTAAATACTGTTTGTCACGATTACAGAAAGAACATTTCCAGTCTTGAAATGAAGTACCGCAATGAACACAAGTGGGAGCTTTATTTTTCGCCGTAACGGACAATCGACCGCCACAATCACAAGAAGCCACGTTACGACAATGAGCGCACAGCAAAGCGTTGCCATAGCCTTTTCTAGGGGCGATAAACAAGACGGGTCCCACATTCAGAGCCTTTTTGATCTCAGAGAAAATTCTTCCTGGCAGTAAAGCCCCTTCATTTGGTGTGAAAGCTTTAACGCTTACTGTTTGCCTCGAATTGTAAAACTTGACTTCTCTTTCTTCGATCAGTTGCGATATTTCAATCGACGGAGAGAAACCAGTTAGTATCAACTTAACAGACTCGGTGCGCGCGCGAATAAGAGCAATGGATCTTGAATTCCAACCTGGAGAGCGAAGTTCGTAATGATCAAATGAAGACTCCTTATGAATGATGATGGTCCCCAGGTTTCTAATAGGTGCAAAAATCGCGCTTCGGGTTCCTATTACGATGCAGTTCGAACCATTAATCGCTTGAAGATAGTTTCGATATCGCTCATCGCGAGGCATCGCGGCAGTTAGTTTTAGAACCACTACTGACGATGTTCGTAGTGCAGCGAAGATTAGATCTACTTCCTTTTCATTAGGAGCAATGATTAAGATAGAACCTGCGTGTTGATTTTCTTTGACCAACGGAATTACTTGCTCATGTGCCTGGATAAAAGGTGCAAGGGTTTGGAATGCAATTGATTGCTTGACGCTCTTGTGAGGTTCTGGCACACCAAAGGAAATACTCTTCTCAACGGATGCAACACGAGGAGGTATAGCGGAGCGTATTAGATCCCATGGGTTACACGCATAACGGCGGGACATTAAATCAATCAGTTTGAAACTTTCACAAGTGGCTACTGGGATCCCTGATAACACCTTAGTGATGCTCTTTAATTCACCGGCTCTTTCGGGTTCGGCCACCCGCTCTACAACTATGCCCTCAGTCTCTCTGTTACCAAAAGGTAACTGCACGCGAACCCCTACGCGAATTGAGTCGGATAGTTTTTCGGGAATCAGATACTCATACAGCTGATCCAAATGGAAAACACCTGTATCAACTCGAACACGCGCGTAGGGCAAAACCAGAGCTCTAGGCCCAGAAGATGCAGGTGCAACTTCAGCCTTTAATCGAAAGAGCTTCGGCGTTGCCACCGACTACTTGATTGCGTTTTGAAGCGCTGACACACGATCGGTTCGTTCCCATGCGAACTCGGGAAGTTCACGACCGAAGTGACCATACGCGCTTGTAAGTGAATAAATAGGACGAAGTAAATCAAGATCTCGAATAATCGCCGCTGGTCGAAGATCAAATACTGCCAAAACTGCATCTTGGATTTTAGAAACAGGAACAGTTTCAGTTCCGAAGGTTTCTACAAAAACACCAACCGGCTGGGCCTTACCGATTGCATAGGCAACTTGAACCTCGCAACGACGAGCAAGACCGGCTGCAACCACATTCTTAGCAACCCATCGCATGGCATAAGCCGCTGAACGATCCACCTTTGACGGATCTTTGCCGCTAAATGCACCTCCGCCGTGGCGTGCCATTCCACCGTAGGTATCAACAATGATTTTACGACCTGTTAACCCTGCATCTCCCATTGGGCCACCAATTACAAATCGACCAGTTGGGTTAATCAAAGTGCGCAGTTCCGATTTAGGTAAATCTATGCTCGCCAAAATTGGATCGATAACATATTCAATAACTTCTGGTGTTAGCTTCTTAACAACATCTACCTCTTCAGCATGCTGGCTTGAAATCACAACGGTATTCAAGGCTATAGCTCGATCACCTTCATATTCGATAGTTACCTGAGTTTTTCCATCAGGACGAAGGTAAGGCAAAGCACCAGATTTGCGTACCTTTGTTAGCTGCTGCGCAAGTGCGTGTGCCAGCCAAATAGGCAAAGGCATTAACTCCTTTGTGTCATCACACGCATACCCAAACATTAACCCTTGATCGCCAGCACCTTGCAAGTCCAAAGGATCAACAGCTGAAGTAACACGATGTTCGTAGGCATCATTGACGCCCTGTGCAATATCTTGTGATTGTTGACCAATCGAGATCGATACTCCACAACTATTGCCATCAAAACCCTTGTCAGAAGAGTTATATCCAATATTCAAAACAGTATCGCGGACAATACCCATCACATCTGCATATCCATCAGTTGTTACCTCACCGGCAACATGTACCTGGCCTGTGGTGATCAGCGTTTCAACTGCAACACGGCTCTTTTTATCCTGTGATAATAATGAATCCAGAACAGCATCTGAGATCGCATCTGCGATCTTATCTGGGTGGCCTTCGGTAACTGATTCTGAAGTGAAAAGACGCTTTGACATTTTTTTAACCTAACTGCCGGATGGCTTGATCAAGAAGTAAATTTCCGAGAGCGTCTTTGGAGACTTCCTTGACCGCTATATCCGCATCATTGCGTAGGAGAATGGTACCCATAGTCTGGTCCTGGCCAAATATCGCCCCGCCAGAAACATCATTAACATAAATCAAATCTAACCCCTTTGCCTCAAGCTTCCTGCGAGCCTCTTGCAGGTGATCCTTAGTTTCTGCGGCAAAGCCAAATATTAGTTGACCTTTTTTAGATGCGGCCAAAGAAGCCAACAGATCGGGATTTTCTTCTAAGTCAATACTGCCAAACAGTGCTTTCTTAATCTTATCCATGGACAGACTTTTAGGACGCGCATCGGCAACTGCAGCGCTCATGATCAGTACATCGCACAACGGAAATTGTTGTGACAATACCTTTTGCATGTCTGCAGTACTTTCAACCTTTGAAATTTCGATTCCGTCCAATTTAGAGGTATCAAAGTTTGCCGCAATTAGATGAACAATTGCGCCTCGATCGCGTGCGGCAAGAGCTATCGCAATCCCCTGTTTACCTGAAGATTTATTGCCAATAAACCGCACAGGATCTATTGCTTCGCGTGTTCCACCTGCTGTTACAAGTATTCGCTTACCTTTGAAATCTTGAATGTTGCCTGTCAGTGCATCGAATTTTTCTAGGATTGATGAGGTTTCAGGAAAACGTCCGGGTCCAAGGTCATTACCGGTCAATCGGCCAACGTCGGGATCCATCACAATAAATCCACGCGTTCGCAGAGTTTGAACATTTGAAACTGTTGCGGGATCAAGCCACATGGAAGGATGCATGGCCGGAACCAACATTTTCGGGACATCTGAAGCAAGAACTAAATTAGTAAGCAGGTCATCGGCTCGACCTGCTGCTAAACGTGCGATTAAATCTGCTGTAGCAGGGGCAATTAAGAAGTAATCAGCAGAATCTGCTAAGGCTATGTGTGGAACTGTATGAACATTCTCCCAAACTTGTGTATTTGCAGGTCGACCAGAGAGTGCCTCCCATGTTGCCTTGCCTACAAAGTTTAAAGAGGATGGAGTTGGCACAACTGTGACGGAGTAACCTCGATCTTGAAGACGTCGCAACACGTCGCAGGATTTATAGGCTGCAATCCCACCACCAACGCCGAGTACAACTTCACGGCCCCTTAGTGACATAGAAAAGTTTTAAGCTGTTGGCTCGAGGTTTTCGATTGTAAGAAGACCTTCATTTATTTCTCGAAGAGCTATAGAAAGAGGCTTTTCATGTACATGGGTTTCAACTAGTGGTCCGACGTACTCAAGAAGACCTTCTCCGAGTTGTGAATAATATGCATTAATCTGACGCGCTCGCTTTGCGGCGTACAAAACTAAGCTGTACTTGGAACCACTTTTGTCTAGAAGTTCGTCAATCGGTGGATTAGTAATTCCATCCATGGTGTACCCCGCTTCATTGATCAATACCGAATTAATAGCACCTACTAATTATGGGTCAACTCTACCAGTTTCTTGACCACGCTCTCGACCTGGTCATTTATGAGAACAACATCGAAAAATGCTGCGGCAGCGAGCTCTTCCTGAGCCAATTCCAACCGTTCAGCGCGCCTCTCCGGGCTATCAGTGCCCCGTCCTTCCAAACGAGCGACTAACTCCTCCCACGTAGGAGGCTCAAGAAATACCAAAATGGATTGCGGCAGATGTGCCTTAACTTGCTTTGCGCCTTCAATTTCAATTTCCAAAAGGACATTCTTGCCGAGCAATAATGCATGTTCCACTTGTTCTTGCGGAGTTCCATAGCGATTACCTGCAAATTCTGCCCATTCTAAGAATTCGTCAGCGTTGATCATACGACTGAACTCTTCATCACTAACGAAATAATAATCATGACCTTCAATTTCATTGTTTCGAGGTTTTCTAGTTGTTGCACTCACGCTCACCCAAAAATCACTAGCCTCACGGACTTTTTGTGCAACTGTACTTTTACCAACTCCACCTGGTCCAGAAAGAACGATTAGAGTGCCTGGACTATTCGCATGTTCTGATTTCATGAACTCCTCGCGCAACTGCCCAATTTGTAAACGACCTAGGCCTTGAATCCTACGAGAGGATGAGATATTTAGTCGCTCCATTAATGATTGAGCGCGAACTTTTCCGACGCCGGACAAAGACTCTAATAGTTCTCGTACTCGCATCTTTGCAACTGCTTCATCTTCTTTAGCAAGTTCCAGAATTTTGTCGATGGAAAATTCACCAGTTTTTATTTTCGCTTTCACCTCGGCCCGACGTTTCCGAGAGCCGGCAGCTTTTAGCAACGCTTGATGGCGCTGATCGGGGGTCAACTGCGGTGGTAATCCCATATGAGAAATCTAGCCTGAAATCTAGATAAGTTCGCTAGCTATTTGAGCAGCACGCTCACTCATAGCTTTCGCTCCAAGGCTCCAACTGTGAGTGATGGGACGTCCGATAACAACCAAGCTTGCTCCGATTCCTATCGCAGCTTTTGGTGTCATCGTGCGGACTTGATCATCGGTCGCCGATGAATCTGCGGGACGAACACCGGGAGTAATAATGATTGGAGAATTACCTACCGCATTACGAATGGCTGCGATTTCTAATGGAGAGCAAACAATTGCGCCTGCCCCGGCAGTTACGGCCAATTTGGCCAAACCGACAGCTGAATTCAGAGCATTGTTAGCAAATCCAATCGTGCTGACATCCTCATCAGACAACGAGGTTAAAATTGTGACCCCAGTGACATGTGTCTTCGGTGATGCATCAACAGCCGCTTGAATCATGGCTGAACCGCCAGATGCATGAACCGTCAAATACTTCGGGGACAAATGTGACACTGCTCTTGCAGCACCACTAACCGTATGTGGAATGTCGTGGAGCTTCAGATCTAGAAAAATATCCGCATCAGTTACATCTTTAATCGCTTTAACGCCATCGCTTCCAAAGGTTAAAAAAAATTCCAGACCAAGTTTGAATACTGATACATAATCATGGGTCGCCTTAACCCATTCAATAGCTGTCGCTAATTCAGGGGTATCAACTGCTAAAACAATTGGGGCTTTACTCATGAATATTCTCCGACTCTGGTCGATGTGCGTATCCAATGGCTTGTTTAAGCGATGTGAAACCTCGATCAAGAAGCAACTGCTTGAGTTCGTTCTGGATCTTCATTATCGCTGTTGGATTGCCAAAACTTGCAGTACCAATAGATACACCGCTTGCGCCAGCTAAAATCATTTCCAATGCATCCTTGCCACTTGAAACTCCACCCATACCCAATATTGGAACATTCGGAAGCGCCGCATGAACTTGATAAACCGCGCGCACGGCAATGGGTCGAATAGCTGGACCGGATAAACCTCCAGTTTTTCCTCCGAGATGGGGTCGCATCGTGTCTACGTTAATGACCATACCCAGTACAGTATTAATGAGTGCTAATCCATCTGCGCCAGCATCTACTACACCTCGTGCGATCGACACTAGGTCTGTCACATCAGGAGACAATTTTGCAATAATCGGAAGTTCTCCCCCGATCGTACGGCGGACCCCATCAATTACACGACGCGAAGCTTCGGGGTCACATGCGAAAACTAGACCACGGTTTTCTACATTAGGACATGAGATGTTTACCTCTATTGCGCTAATACCCGACACTGTTCTTAACTTACGGGCTAATGTTGAATACTCTTCCGCAGTTTCTCCTGCTATTGAAACAATAATGCGAGCTTTTTGCTCTACTAGATAAGGAATGTCTTTAGCTATAAATGCATCGATACCAGGTCCTTGCAGCCCGATCGAATTTAACATTCCACTTGGCGTTTCAGCCATGCGTGGAGTCGGTCGTCCGTTTCTAACTTTAGACATTACTGATTTGGTCACGACTCCACCCATGTCACGTAACGGAAAAAATTGCGCTAATTCACGACCAGAGCTTGCACAGCCACTAGCGGTAAAGGTTGGCGCTGGAAACCAGGTGTTGCCGATGGTGGTAGAAAAATCTAATGAACTCATAGCTGCTGCCCAACCTGACTCCACTGCACTTTAGAACCATCCATAACAGGACCATCGATACATGAACGTAGCATTGCAACAGATCCATCATCATTTCTCACAGGTAAAACACACGTCATGCACACACCGATACCGCAGGCCATGGCTTCTTCTACTGCGCATTGATGAACAACTGACAGAGAATCCGTTATTTTAGTTATTGCCGACAACATCGCCATCGGTCCGCAAGAGTAGACAACAGCAACATCTAAATCATTAATGATCTCGGGAATAGGATCGGTAACTCTTCCCATCTGCCCCATGGTGCCATCTTCTGTGTAAATGCGGATTGAATTGACGGCGCGCTTGCCTTCCATAGGTGCATATATTTTTGACGCTGTACTAGCGCCTAGCAACATGTCAACTCTGCACCCACGAGCATTGAGTACTTCTGCTAAACCAAACAATGGGGCTGAGCCATATCCCCCTCCTACCAATAAAACCGAGACAGCTTCAGTGGGAATACCAAAAGCAGTTCCAAGTGGTGCGACGATATCTAAGACAACACCCTCACCTTGGGCACATAACCACTTACTGCCTTGACCATGTGGCGCCACGATGAGTTCCATAGTGCCACCAAAAGTTGCGCTTACCGATACCCGCGAAATTGCAAAAGCTCGCCGCAAAATCATGCTGGATGTATCTCCACCAACATTGATCGCTACAAAATTTCCCGGCTTACAATTCGATGCTAAATCGCCCACGTTCACAATAATCTGGTGATATTGACCCACTTTTTTATTGCTAATAATTGGCGCTAGCAATTGCTGTGCACTTCGATTTATTTGAGACATTTAGGCCAACCATTCCTGCAATGATTTGATACTTAAGGGGCTGCTTTGTAGGAAACTAATTGCATCTACAGCAGCGCTAAAACCAGCGGTTGTGGTTATGCAGGGAATAGAGCGTTGAACGGCAGCAGTACGAATAGCCCATCCATCTGCACGAGTTCCACGGCCGACTGGTGTATTAATCACTAGATTAATTTCGCCTGAATTTATGATATCTACAATCGTTTTCTCGCCCATTGCTCCGGTTCCTTCAGAGTTCTTACGGACTGTTGTGCACTCTATTCCGTGCTTTCGTAAATATATGGCAGTACCTTCTGTTGCAAGGATATGAAAACCAAGATCAGAAAATCCCATGGCAGGTTCTATTCCAGTTCCCTTATCCTTATCTGCCAAGGAAATAAAAACCGTTCCAGATTTTGGTAACGGACCAAAAGCAGCGATCTGACTCTTTGCGTAGCTTTCACCAAATGTCGGAGATATACCCATAACTTCACCTGTCGAACGCATTTCAGGGCCCAATACGGCATCGACTCCTCGACCATCGGTGCGACGGAAACGATTCCACGGCAATACTGCTTCCTTTACTGAAACACCTTGAGCAACTCCATCGCCAGATGTTGGTAGTAAACCTTCTGCCCGAAGCTCAGCGATAGTTGAACCAACGGAGATTCTTGCGGCAGCTTTTGCCAACGGAACACCAGTTGCTTTACTTACAAACGGAACTGTTCGTGAAGCTCGTGGATTGGCTTCCAGAACATAAAGCGTATCGTCGGCTATGGCAAATTGAATGTTTATCAAACCTCGAACATCAACGCCACGCGCGATTTTCTCAGTTGCAATTCGTATCTCAGCACGTTGTTCATCCGTCACCGTCATTGAAGGAAGAACGCAGGCACTATCACCACTGTGAATGCCTGCTTCCTCGATGTGCTCCATGACGCCACCGAGAAAGAGTTCGTGTCCATCAAAAAGTGCATCGACATCAATCTCAACTGCGTTATCTAAAAATCTATCGACTAGAACAGGATGATCGGGGGTGATATCTGTGGCCCGTGTAATGAATCCGCCTAGAGCGGCATCATCATAAACAATTTCCATGCCTCTGCCACCAAGAACAAATGAGGGACGAACCAATACTGGGTAGCCGATTTCATGAGCAATTGTGGTTGCTTCTAATTGAGAAGAGGCCATTCCAAACTGTGGTGCCTTTAAACCTTGTTCTGCCAAGATATTTCCGAAAGCGCCACGTTCTTCGGCAAGATTAATTGCGTCAGGAGAAGTTCCAAGAATCGTGACTCCGTTAGCTTTCAAACCAGCGGCTAAACCGAGTGGTGTTTGTCCACCTAATTGGGTAATTACACCTAAAACTGGACCAGCTTGTGTCTCTGCGTGGACAACTTCCAAAACATCTTCAAGAGTTAAGGGTTCAAAATATAGACGATTACTGGTGTCGTAATCTGTAGAAACAGTCTCTGGATTGCAGTTAACCATGATTGTTTCGTAACCAGCTTCTCGCAAGGTGAAAGATGCGTGAACGCATGAGTAGTCAAATTCGATTCCTTGTCCAATCCGATTTGGGCCACTCCCCAAAATAATTACTGCAGGAGTTGTTCGCGTTCGAACTTCAGTTTCTTCTTCATAACTTGAATAGTAATACGGAGTGAATGCCTCAAATTCGGCCGCACATGTATCAACGGTTTTATACACAGGACGTATGTCTAAATGATGGCGTGCTCTGCGCACCTCATCTTCACTCACACCTCGTAGGATCGCAATTTGACTATCCGAAAAACCTTGGGCTTTGGCAGTGCGAAGAAGTTCCTTTGATAATTCGCCGGGTTGAGAAATAACCAAAGCTTGCTCATTGATAATCTCGATTTGTCGCAAATACCAACGATCTATTTTAGTCGCCTCATATACCTGTTCAACACTTGCTCCTGCCCACATGGCCTTTTGTACCTGTTGCAACCTGTATTCAGTTGGTATTTTCATTGATTGGAGCAATGAAAGCATCTCTGTTTGCGTTACCACTGGCCAGGAAAAGATTGCTTCTTTACGTTCAAGAGATCGAAGCGATTTCATGAGAGCCTCAGAAAAGGAACGACCAATAGCCATCGCTTCGCCTACGCTTTTCATAGTTGTTGTTAAGCGAGGATCAGCATCTGCGAACTTTTCAAATGCAAAACGAGGAACTTTCACAACAACGTAGTCAAGAGTTGGTTCAAAAGATGCTGGAGTAACTTTCGTGATGTCGTTTTGGATTTCATCTAAGGTGTAACCAATCGCCAATTTCGTGGCGATTTTTGCGATCGGAAATCCAGTTGCTTTGGATGCTAACGCGCTTGAACGGGATACACGAGGATTCATCTCAATCACGATGATGCGGCCATTATCGGGATTGACCGCAAATTGGATGTTGCAGCCACCGGTTTCTACGCCCACTTCTCGGATGATATTCATCGAGAGATCACGTAATTTTTGATATTCCACATCTGTCAAAGTCATTGCCGGAGCTACCGTAATTGAGTCACCTGTGTGTACACCCATTGGATCTAAATTCTCAATAGAGCAAACAATTACAACGTTATCTTTATGATCTCGCATAACTTCAAGTTCATATTCTTTCCATCCAATAATGGATTCTTCGAGCAAGACCTCTGAAGTTGGACTATGACGCAGCCCCGCACCAGCGATTTGTCGTAGTTCTGCCTCGTTAAAGGCTATTCCAGAACCTAATCCACCCATAGTAAATGACGGACGAACAACGACTGGATAATTAAGATGAACAACCGCTTCCATGATTTCTTCCATGGTATGACAAATTTTGGATCTGGCCGATTCTCCGCCAACCTTTTCTACAATTCCACGGAATAATTCCCGATTCTCTCCACGATGTATCGCCTCAACATCGGCACCAATCAGGCGAACTCCGTACTTCTTCAATGTACCTCGTTCGTACAATCCAATGGCAGCGTTTAAAGCTGTTTGGCCTCCTAATGTTGCAAGAACCGCATCAGGTTTTTCGTGAGCAATAATCTGTTCGATGATTTCCGGTGTAATTGGTTCAACATATGTTGCATCTGCGAATTCCGGATCAGTCATAATCGTTGCCGGATTAGAGTTGATAAGAATGACGCGAATCCCCTCGGCTCGAAGAACGCGGCATGCTTGTGTTCCTGAATAATCAAATTCGCAGGCCTGACCAATGACAATTGGACCGCTGCCGATCACTAGAACGCTTTTGATCGTCGTATCGAGAGGCATTAGGCGTTTACTTTCTTTGACATTAGATCAACGAATCGATCAAAAAGGTATGCCGCATCATGTGGACCGGCAGCTGCCTCTGGATGATATTGAACTGAAAATGCTGGTCTATCTAGAAGTTGCAAACCTTCTACTACACCGTCGTTTAGACATGTGTGAGTGACTTCCCCGCGACCGAAGACAGTTGCAAATTCAGCATCTATTGGGGCCTTTACGGCAAATCCATGATTGTGCGCGGTTATTTCAACTTTACCGGTGTTCTTATCCATTACCGGTTGATTAATTCCGCGATGACCAAATTGCAATTTATAGGTTTCAAAACCTAAAGCACGACCAAGAATTTGATGACCAAAACAAATCCCAAAGAGTGGAACTTCAGCTACAAGCAATTCACGAACAACGTCAATCACATCGGTCATCGTCGAGGGATCACCAGGACCGTTTGAGAGAAAGACTCCGTCTGGGTTAATAGCCATAATCTCTGCATAAGAGGAGTTAAAAGGCATGACATGAACTTCAACGCCTCTTTCTGCCAAAGCGCGAGGTGTTGCACCCTTAATGCCGAGATCAATGGCTGCGATCGTAAACTTCTTTGTTCCGATCGCCGGAATAACCACGGTAGTTGGTGTTGATACATCGCGAACCAAGTAAGAACCAGTCATAGCCTCTGTCTTACGAACTTCGACGACCATTTCTTCGCGAGTTAATTCAAGCCCGGAAAATATTCCGACCCGCATAGCCCCACGGTCTCGCAAGTGGCGCGTAATCGCACGAGTATCAACACCTTGAATACCAACAATCCCTTGGGATATGAGTTCAGCCTCCAAATCATTCTGTGCGCGCCAATTAGAGGTAACGGATGATGGATTACGGACGACAAATCCCGCTACCCAAATTTTTGCTGATTCATTATCAGTCTCATTCACACCAGTGTTACCGATGTGTGGGGCTGTCATAACCACAACTTGTTTGTGATACGAAGGATCTGTCAAAGTTTCTTGATACCCAGTCATGCCTGTTTGAAATACCGCCTCACCAAAAGTTTTACCGGTGGCAGCCCACGAGAATCCTTCGAATATTCGTCCATCGTCCAAGACAAGATATGCACTAGCCATTACATGCCTCCGATAGAAGCGACGTTTCCGTTGCTATATGTGGCTTTGCCCTTGTAGAAGGTATGAGTGATCACGCCAGGCAACTCGTGACCATGGTATGGAGTATTAGATGACTTTGATAGAACTAAATCGCGATCTACAGTCCATCTTTGGGTTGGATTGATCACAACAAGATTGGCAACTGCGCCAGCAACCAAAGGTTGCCCGTGATTCTCATAGCCACCAATGCGGGCAGGTGCGATAGACATCCGATCAGCAACTTGGATCCAGTTCATCAAACCTGTGTCGACCATGGTTTTTTGCACGATAGATAGAGCGGTTTCCAGTCCTAGCATTCCAAAAGCCGCTTCTTGCCACTCGCACTCTTTGGATTCAGTGGGGTGTGGTGCGTGATCGGTAGCAACAATGTCAATTGTTCCATCTGCCAATGCTTCTCGGAGTGCGTAGACATCTGTTTCGGTGCGCAGTGGTGGATTAACTTTGTATACAGGATCATAAGAACTAGCTAAATCATCAGTAAAAAGTAGGTGATGTGGTGTGACCTCTGCTGTTACATCAATACCCCGAGCTTTTGCCCAACGAATAATTTCGACACCACCGGCTGTTGTTAAATGACAAATATGTAAACGTGATTTCACATGGTCGGCCAACAAAACATCACGCGCGATGATTGCTTCTTCTGCGACCGCCGGCCATCCCTTAAGACCCAGACGTGCAGATATTTCGCCCTCATTCATCTGAGAACCGATAGTCATCCGTGGATCTTGCGCATGTTGGGCGATCACTCCCCCGAATTTCTTGATGTATTCCAATGCCCGTCTCATAACTAAAGGATCTGAGACGCAATTGCCATCATCACTAAAAACTCTGACACGGGCAACTGAATCAGCCATTGCGCCGATTTCAGAGAGTGCTTCTCCCTTCAATCCTTGCGTCACCGCACCTATTGGGAAAACATCCAACAAGCCTGCCTCTTGCCCCAATCGATAAACCTGTTCAACAACTCCTGCAGTATCTGCAACCGGTGAGGTATTTGCCATCGCCGAAACAGCGGTGAAGCCCCCCTTTGCCCCAGCACGACTGCCACTTAAAACCGTTTCGGCATCTTCTCGTCCAGGTTCACGCAAATGAGTATGAAGATCTACTAGACCAGGTAAAACTATGCAATCCTTTGCATCTATTGTTGTGCGCGCTTCACCGATAAAGTCGCTACCAATCGATGCGATTAAGCCATCATGAATTGCTAGATCGGTCCTTGAGCCATCAGGTAATGAAATACCCTTGATCAAATAGTCCGTAGTAGTCATTTAATTGCTCCCTACTTCTAAGGCTCCACCAGCAAGTAGTACATACAAAATCGCCATTCGCACACTGACGCCATTAGTTACCTGCTCTGTGATGACTGAACGTGCGCTATCTGCAACTTCAGCCGAGATTTCTAGACCACGATTCATCGGCCCTGGATGCATAACAATTGCACCCTTCTTCATACTCGCCATACGATCAGTGTTTAATCCAAAATAACGTGAGTATTCACGTGCATTTGGAAAGAATAAATCTGACATTCTCTCTTGTTGAACTCGCAACATCATCACAACATCTACATGAGGGATGATCGAATCAAAATCATATGAAACTGTTGCCGGCCAATTATCAATACCTACAGGTAACAACGTTGGCGGTGCAACCAAAGTTACTTTTGCTCCCAACATCGATAGTAGTAAAACATTTGAGCGCGCGACCCGTGAATGTAAGATGTCTCCCACGATGGCAATACTAAGTCCAGATAAGTCGCTGCCACCCATACCCAGATGTTTACGAATTGTGAAGGCATCTAATAATGCTTGACTCGGATGTTCATGGGTTCCATCACCAGCGTTAACAACACTTCCAGACATCCAATGGCAATCAGCCAATCTTTGTGCAGCTCCCGATGCTGAATGTCGTATGACGACAGCGTCTGCTCCCATTGCTTGTAAAGTCATTGCAGTATCTTTCAACGACTCACCTTTACTGAGACTTGAGCCCTTCGCAGAAAAATTAATCACATCTGCGGATAACCGTTTTGCTGCGGCTTCGAAAGATATTCGAGTTCTTGTTGAATCCTCGGCAAACAAATTTACAATTGTGCGACCTCGCAACGTGGGCAGTTTTTTAACTGCGCCATCGCTTACACGTGCTAATTCACTTGCAGTATCTAAAATTGATACAGCATCAGATTTATTCAGATCAGCAATGGACAAAAGATGGCGCATTATTCAACCCCCTCTTCGATACTTACTTCATCTCGGCCATCTATAT
>CAEZSB010000009.1_pt1 | contig 16910 bp, 13 predicted proteins | sample 7263851 | NCBI WGS metagenome assembly CAEZSB01 (sample SAMEA6813770, study PRJEB35770) | freshwater metagenome | biome: Freshwater; feature: Freshwater reservoir; material: water | place: Czech Republic | collected 2017-04-14 | depth 0.5m m | reverse complement strand
TATTTGCTTTCTACTCAAACAAAGATTTACTTGCTAAGGCTGGATTCACTCGTCCACCTAAGACAACAACTGAACTTCTTGAGTATTCAAAGAAGTTAACTACATTTAACTCTGATGGCAGCATTAAAACTGCTGGCTTCTTGCCATGGGCTGGCTACTACGGATTCGATATGGATTCAATGTGGCTAGGTCAAATGTTTGGTGCAAAATGGTACGGCGGAGATCAGACCGCGGCATTCGCATCAGATAGTCGATGGGCAAAAGCATTCAATTGGCAGAAGAGTTTCATCGCAAATGTTTACGGTGGCGGAAACTTTGATACCGGCAGCAAGTTACTCACAAAGTTTGTTGCAGCTAAGGGTGGTGAATGGGGTACTGATCATGACTTCATGACCGGCCGCGTTGCAATGAAGTGGGATGCAAACTGGATGGGACCTATGTTCTGTACTGGTGATGACTGGGCGATGGCAGATAAGTGCACAGCTAAATATGAATTCACCATCTCCGGTTTCCCAGTTTCACCTGAATTAGTTTCAACATATTCAGGGTCAGGTGTTGTGGGTCAGGCACAGATGGGTATCTCAAAGGGTTCAAAGAATGTGAAAGATGCTTGGATCGTAATGAAGGGTCTAGCAACAGATACAAAGCTAGCTTCAGCATGGGATTCAGCTAACGGAGCTCCTTCTTCACTTCTATCTAAGGATGCTCGTCCAGCGAAATATCCTGCTTGGTATCAGCCAATTTATGATGTAGTGGCACATCCTATGTCGGCTTACCACATCGTTAAAAACACCGGAGAACACCAAGAAGAGGCTCTTCTTCAGAACTTGATGGCTTCTTGGCAAGCTGGTGATACCCCAAATCTCAAGACAGCTCTTGCTGACTTGGCAAATAAGGTAAACCAAATCGTCGCGAGAAATAATTAATCGGCGAAAATGCAATTAACTAATGTGATGGCATCCTTCTCCCCGCGCAAGCGGGGGGAAGGTGCCCTTGCACCTGCGCGCAGGAAATTAAAAGTTCCGTATATTTTTATTTTCTTGTGCATGTCACCATGGCTATTCGGAATTTTATTTTTTACTGCGTATCCGATGGTTACAAGTTTTTATCAAGCATTTACTAAATTTAATTTGATCGATAAGCCAGAATGGGTCGGGTTAGAAAACTTCAACCGGATGCTCTTTGAAGATACCGATTTCTGGCTTTCTCTAAAAAATACGGTGTGGCTCGCGGCAATCAGTATCCCGTTGCGTATTGCCTTTGCGATGTTTACAGCTTGGGTATTAACTAAGCCTAAGCGTGGTAGCAGTATTTATCGCACGATATTCTTCTTGCCATCTATGGTGCCTGCAGTTGCTGCATCGATGGTCTTTACATATATTTTCAATCCAGCGTATGGACCAATAAATCGCGGACTTGAAGCAGTTGGCGTAAATGAACCACCATTTTGGTTTATGGACCCTAAGTGGTCCAAATGGGGCTTGATCATCTTAGGTTTATGGGGAATCGGCGACACAATGATTATCTATTTAGCCGGTTTGTTAGATGTTCCAAAGTCACTGTATGAAGCAGCCAGTATTGAAGGCGCTTCGCCATGGCAATCATTTAGGTTTATCACCTTGCCAATGATGACTCCAGTTATTTTCTTCTCATTTGTCACCGGAGTGATCGGCAGTTTCCAATACTTTACGCAGGCATATGTGGCTTCGGGTCAGGTTAATGACTATTCCCATGCAATGTATTTCTATGCAACCCACATTTACTTCACCGCTTTCCGAGCCTATGAAATGGGCTACGCATCAGCTTTAGCCTGGGTATTGCTAGTTATTACCTTGATATGCACGCTCATAATCCTTAAGACTCAAAAGCGATGGGTCCACTACCCGAACGGATCACTATTCAAATGAGTAATGCACTGAGCCACTTGAGCCCTGAGAAAATTGCCGAGATCGAACTGCATTCAAAAAAAGCTCACCGCAGTAAGAGATGGCATGATTTCCTTGAAATGGTGGGCAATCATTCAATATTGATTGCTTTATCAGTAATTTTCTTCATGCCGCTGTACCTTGTCATAGTTATTTCGTTAATGAACAAAGGACAAGCAGAAACCCGGTCGATCTGGCCCTCTCCATTTATGTGGAGCAATTACGTTGAGGTATTTACTTTAGTGCCGTTTTTGAAATGGACTTTGAACACCTTATTTGTTTCAGTTATGGGCACAATAGGAGTTGTAGTTTCAAGCGTTCCTCCTGCATACGTACTCTCACGACTTCAATGGAAGGGTCGTAATACAACTTTCATCATCATTTTGGGAACCATGATGCTTCCTGGACAGGTGACTATGATTCCTGTCTATATTATTTTCTCCAAACTGCACTGGATCCCTTCATTCTTGCCACTTATTGTTCCGACATTTTTCTCAAGTGCATTTTCAATCTTCTTGCTACGGCAATTCTTCACAAGCATCCCAGATGAGATCTCTGATGCGGCTCGGATTGATGGATGTAGCGAATTCAAATTAATGATGCGAATTGTCGTACCGCTAGCCAAGCCGGCCATTGCTGCGATCGCCCTTTTTGCATTCCTAGGTTCTTGGAATGACTTCTTCGGACCGCTGCTGTACTTAGTTGAGAATGAGGATTTGTGGACTTTGGGTATCGGACTTAATGCCTTTCAGGGTATTCATCATGTTCAAACAAACATGCTGATGACCGCTTCAGCCCTATTTATGGCACCAGTAATAATTATTTTCTTCTTCAGTCAGAAAGTTTTCATCGAAGGCGTTACCCTCACGGGCGTAAAGGGGTAGAAGATCCAATGAAAGAGGCAGCCGTAGGAATCCCAGCAATTCCCTCGCTCATGCGAGAGATTAATGAGCGTCGGGTTATCGATACCTTGCGCTCAAATGGAGCACTTCATGCAGCCGAAATAGCTCGCTTAATCGGATTATCAAAACCAACAACTGCAGATATTTTACGTGGCTTGATTGAATGCAACCTTATTCGCGAAGTTGAGCCCGGTGAGGAAGACTCCAAGCGAGCACGCTTTGTATATGAAGCAATCAGTGACATAAAAGTTTCTCTGGCTATAGATATAGGTACTCGTTATGTCAGAGCTGCTGTTGGGGATCTAAATTTAGTCAAACGAGCAGAAGTTTCTGTGCCTGTAATTTCACTAAAGCTCAGTGATCTAACAAAGGTTATGCACAAAGCAGTTGATCAAGCTCTAAAAGAATCTCGCTTTAAATTAAAAGATGTAGCCGCTATTACTGTTGGTACTCCAGGTGTAGTCGATCAAAATACTGGGATCGTGTCTATTGCCGGAAACATCCACGCACTCGATGGAGTGAATCTTGCCGATTTAGTAAAGAAAGAGTTTGGTATTTATCCAATCGTCGAAAACGATATCAACTTGGTTACGGTTGGCGAGCAAAGCACGGGACATGGTGTTGGTATTGAAAACTTTGCAGTTCTATCAGTAGGCTCTGGTTTAGGATCTGGAATTGTCTTAAATGGCAAGTTGCACAGAGGTCATCGTGGCGCTGCTGGTGAAATTTTTTATGTTCCGTTTGGAGATCCACTTGATACTCACCGAAGTGCGACAAATCCCTCAAGTGACCGTATCGCAACCATTGCTCGTGAACTTTCAAAGAAGTATAAAAAATCGACTTTAGTTGAACCATACTTGACGATCGATATTCTTAAAGCCGCCAAAGATGGCGATGCTCTTGGTCGTGCAGTGATTGCACAAGAGGCCGAACGAATTGCCCTTTACGTCGCGGCAATGTCGGCAATTGTGGATGTCGAATTAGTTGTCCTATCTGGCGGTATTGGTCGCCAAGCAGATTTCTTCATTACTCCGATTCGTACCTTGGTTAATCAAATCCTGCCCTTTCCTCCAAAGATCGAAGTTTCTCAGCTGGGAGAAAGTGGGATTTTGATAGGGGCTTTACGACTAGCCACAGCCCAAGCGTGTGATGTTGTTTTTACAAAACAGACCAGTTTTCCTTCTCTATCGAAAACTGGCTCTAAGTAATGAAGCTTTTTTTCGATCTATCCGCGCAGGCACAAACAAAAGGTAACCAATGAGAATTGCGTTAAGTAATGCATCACCACTTCAAATACAGATGGCTGAGGCATTTACCAACCGCCATAAGGCTCGGTTTGACGAGTATGAAGTCACCATAAATTTGAAAGCTCAGCGTTTGGAGAAGTTAGAAGGCTTTTCCCTATCGGCAAAGCGAAGTGGAGCTAAAGTAGAAGCCACAATCGGATTAACACTTGAGCACTCCTTGCGTTACGCACTCAATGCCTTAAGGAAGTGGCTAGAAACTAAAGAAAGCACAATTGAATTGATGGATGGTCCAGATTTTCCAGTTCGAGGTGTTGTCGAAGGCTTCTACGGTAAACCTTGGTCTCATGCACAAAAGTTGAAGGGCATTGAATTCTTTGCCGATTACAATATGAATACATATTTTTTAGCTCCGAAAGATGATCCGCTTCAAAGATTCAATTGGCGCTCCCCCTTTACGCCTGAATACTTGGATACAACACAGGAATTAATTGAGCGCGGAAAAATCCATGGCATTGATTTTGTACTATGTGTTTCTCCAGGTCTATCAGTTGAGTATTCAAATGAAGCTGATGTCGATGCTGTTGTGCATCGGTTTAAGCAGCTGACTGATTTAGGTTCTACCCACTTTGGAATGTTATGGGATGACATTGCCTGGGAGATGCAGCATGATTCAGACAATGCTAAATTCGCATCGACTGCGGCAGCTCATGCTCACTTTACAAACCGGGTCTGGGAAAAGTTAATCACGTACAACCAGAAAGCCAGATTAACTGTGTGCCCAATGAGTTATTCGGGTCGAGGCAATGAGCCATATTTAGTCGATCTAGGCCGCGAATTAAACTCCCGAATTAATCTAATGTGGACTGGGCGCTCTATTTGCTCTGAATATTTAGATATTGCAGATGCCGTTGTTTTCGAACGCAATGCCCTTAGACCAGCACTTTATTGGGATAATTTCCCTGTAAATGATGGTGGGTTACAGGTCAACCTACATATTGGACCAGTTCGTGGACGTGAGAAAGGCCTACACAGATACTCCTCTGGTCTGCTTTCCAATCCAATGTTGCAATTCGAAGCTTCTTTGATTCCAATCTCAACAATTGGAGAATATTTATGGAACTCTGAAAAATACAACCCAGAGGAATCGTGGGAACGTGCATTAATTAACTTGTTTCCAGATGTTGAGGATAGAGATGCACTTCGACGATTCTTCCGAACTTCGATGGGGACGCTCGTTGGAGGCGATCCGGCGCCTGATTTACGACAAATTTTCCGAGCTGGAGTGTCGGCATGGCGAGCTGGCGATATGCCAAAGGCTGCACAGGTATTTAGGGTCGAAGGCGAAGCAATTCTTGCTAACTGCAAATATTTACAAGATTCTAATTTTTCATATCCAGCGATTATTACTGAGATCCAACCTTGGTTAGTCAAGTACCAAGCAGGTGGTGAAACTCTGGTTGGGTTAGCAGAAATACTTCTTACCTGCTCCTATGACAGCAGTAAAATGATTATCACTGGCCCAATTGACGCACCTACAAAATTGAGAGCTTTGGCAGAAAATCTAGATAATGTTAAGAAAAATTTATTTGGTGATCAAATAGTCGGGCCACTCCATGAGCTGGCTGCTGAATTACAAACCTACAGTTTGTAACCAAAGATCAGCCATAATCGTATGGCCAAGTTTTGAAGGATGTATTCCATCATCAGCTAATTCGAGCATTGATATCTCTTGGGCTAGCTCATTAAAACGTTGATCAAAACGGACTAATGTAGCTCCAAATTCAGCAGCCATTGCATGAACTATTTCGATCTTTGGATCCAAATCTTCTCTCCAGGTGTTCATTTCGTCACGGACGGGGAGTAAAAATGGTTCGCATAGGACTAATTTTGCATTGCCAGCCGCTTTCGTAACCTGTAACACTCGGCGATACCGTTCTTCAAAATCTTCAACGGAAGTTGGATCGTTGTCGTCATAGCGGCGCCATGTGTCGTTAATGCCAATAGCTACTGACACCAATGTTGGCTGATGGGCTAAAACATCTGTATCCCATCGATTTTCCAAATCAATCAAACGGTGACCACTGGTCCCAACATTTATGATCTCGCCCATAAGTCGCCCACTGTTAGCAATGTTATAGACGTAACCATCACCGTATGGCGGTTCCACTAAGCGACCACAATCGGTCACGCTGTCACCAATGAATACAGTTACATTCGACATAGTAGGTATCTTAACGACTTCGGGGAGTTCTTGTAATCCCCTAAAAAATAGGCCACAGTTCACTGATGCAAACAGGGCGAAGTGTTGTTTATGCCAAAAACGGTGGAGCTGCCGCTAGTCAGCCATTAGCAGTTAGTGCTGCTATTTCAATCTTAAAACAAGGTGGATCTTTCATTGATGCTGCTATTGCACTTAGCGCTGTTATCTGTGTTGTCGAACCTGGCGCTTCCCATCTGGGCGGAGATGCATTTCTTGTAACTCATCATGCGGCAAGTAAAACAAACCTGGCATTCAATGGAAGTGGTGAAGCCTCGCACGCCGCAACACCAGATGCATATAAAGATGGAATTCCGCTGCATGGTTACAAATCTGCAACAGTGCCAGGTTTAGTATCGACATGGTTTGAAACACATTCTCGTTACGGGAAATTGCCGATTTCGACAGTTCTACAACACGCAATTGATTATGCAGACAATGGTTTCCCAGCCAATAGCGGCTTTGTCAAAAGAATTGCCGGTCACTTAGCAGTTGCACCAGATACACATGTGTTTAGAGATATGGGTATTGATGTCAATGTGAAGCTCGGCGATTTAGTTGTTCAAAAGAAACTTGCTCAGTCCTTACGAGAGATTGCCTCAGGTGGCCGTGCTGCTTTTTATGAAGGAAGAATCGCTCAGCAATTAATCAAAGGCTCTGAGGGTTGGTTTAACGCAGAAGATCTAAAGGCGCATACAACACGGGTTCTTGATCCCCTATCGGTTAAGTACCGGGATCTAACTGTTTATGGACAGCCTCCCCCAACTCAAGGCATGATCTTGATGGAAGAGCTTTTGTTAAATGAGCGTTTTGATGTTGCTTCGTTGTCTGAGTCTGAGCGCATTCACGTGGGTGTCGAGTCAAAAAAGATAGGTTTTGCTGACCGCAACGCGATTTTGGGTGATCCAGAGTTTATCGATGTGAATGTTCAAAAAATTTTGTCGAAGGACAATATCGATGCCAGGTATGACCAAATTTCTATGGATTCAGCAATGACTGACATCGCACCTGTATCTGAAGGAAGCGATACAACCTACTTTTTAGTTGCTGACAAAGATGGCAACGCTGTTTCATGGATTCAATCTGTTTTTCATGGCTTCGGTAGCTCGTGGATCATTCCTGAAACAGGGATTCTGTTGAATAATCGCTTAACTGGATTTTCACCAGATCCTAGTTCACCCAACATCATCGCACCGGGCAAGCGTCCAGCACATACTTTAAATGCATTTACTGCTGTAAATCCTGATGGAACTTTACATTTGGTGGGCGGAACACCCGGAGCAAATATTCAGGTCCAAACAAATCTGCAGCTGATTGTAAATATTGTGGATTTAAAAATGAATGTGCAAGAAGCAACTGAGGCCCCACGTTGGCAGCATTTAAGTTTGCCTGGACAAAGTTCTGAAGAAGAACTTGGGAACGGAGTTCTGGAGATTGAAAATCGAGTTCCAACGGCCGTCCTGGATCAATTACGCGCAAAGGGACATGATGTTCGGCCATTGGCCGCATGGGGACATGGTTCATCTGTGCAATTAATGCAGGTGCTACCTAATGGAACCCTTGCTTTTGGTTCAGACCCTCGTTGCGAAGGTCATGCTTCCGGAATTTAGAGAGAAGTCCGGTTTTTACAGAGAGGCTAGGGCTTCGTCGAGAACGCTTAACGCATCCTTTAAAAGCTCATCTGTAATCACAATTGGTGGCAAGAAGCGAACAACATTTGAGTAAGTACCAGCGGTAAGGACAAGCACACCCTTGCTCTGGCAGTACTTAACAACTGCATTCATCGCAGCAGTGTTAGGTGTTTTTGTTCCGGGCTCTACAAGCTCAATTGCTTGCATTGCACCGCGACCACGAACTTCACCAATCACTGAATACTTTGATTGCATAAGCCGAAGTGAATCACCAAGAATTGTTCCGATGTGATTTGCGCGCTCGACTAATTTTTCGGCTTCCATGGTTTCGAAAACTCCAAGTGCTGCAGCACAGGCAAGTGGATTACCACCATAAGTACCACCAAGACCAGAAACGTGAACTGAGTCCATAATCTCTGCTCGGCCCGTTACGCCTGCAAGCGGAAGTCCACCTGCGATGCCCTTGGCCGTAACTATCATGTCTGGCACAACATTTTCATTTTCAACAGCAAACATGTTGCCTGTGCGAGCAAAGCCAGTCTGTACTTCATCTGCGATAAAGATAATGCCGTTGTCTGTTGAGTACTTAGATAAGGCTGGCAAGAAACCCTTTGGTGGAACGATAAATCCGCCCTCGCCCTGAATTGGTTCAATCAGAATTGCAGCAACGTTGTGAGCACCAATTTCCTTTTCAATCTTGTGAGTAATCATGTCGATTGCATCTTCAGTAATCGTTGCTTGATCGCCAACCCAATGGAATGAGTAAGGCATTGGAACGCGATACACCTCGGGTGCAAATGGGCCGAAGCCTTCTTTGTATGGCATATTTTTTGCAGTCAACGCCATAGTTAAGTTTGTACGGCCATGATAGCTGTGTTCGAAAACAACAATTGCTTGGCGCTTTGTATAGTGACGCGCAATCTTTACTGCGTTTTCTACAGCTTCTGCTCCAGAATTAACAAGTAGTGACTTCTTCTTAAATGTACCTGGTGTCATCGCATTTAACTTTTCGCATACTTCGATGTACCCCATGTATGGAGCAACTGTGAAACAGGTATGTGTAAATGCTTGGACCTGATCAATAACACGATCAACTACACGTTGTGCCGAATTACCAACGTTGGTAACACCGATTCCTGAACCAAGATCAATGATCTGATTGCCGTCGATATCAAGCAAAATCGCATCACTGGCGCGCTCGATAATGACGGGGATCGCCATACCAAGTCCCCCAGATGTCGCCTCACTGCGGCGCTGTAGCGCCTCGAGAGATTTTGGTCCCGGAATTGCGGTAACCAACCGACGCTCTTGAGTCAATGCGGTAAGTGTTGTCATGGGTAAAGTCTAAGCCATCATTTCCTACTCGCCAGTCCATTGGTTAGGCTTGCACAATGAACTCTGAGTTAAGAAATAGCGCACCGTTACTAGATGCCTACTTGCGCTACTTCGAAACTGAGCGCACAGCATTCACAATTCCGGGTCACAAGCAGAAGGCACATCGATTAGATGAGGGGTTAGGAGCTGTAGTAGATACAGATACTCCGCTCTACGGTGGGCTAGATGAAATCAAGTTAACTGAAGGAACATTAAAGAAGGCTGAAGGGTTAGCGGCATCGCTATGGGGCGCAGATTACGCACGCTTTTCAACTGGTGGTTCAACGCATGCAAACCAAGCAATCATTTTGGCCCTGGGGAAACCGGGAGACAAGGTTGCAATCACTCGCACTGCTCATCGATCTGTACTAAGCGCACTCGTGCTTACTGGTCTAGAACCAATCTGGTTAACACCTGAGATAGATCAAGCTACTGGTGTTCCGACTGGTATTCCGGTTTCAGAACTTGAACGCGTCTTAGATCAAAAGCCAATCGCACTGTTACTTACCGAGCCTGGCTACTTGGGAACAATTTCAGAATTAGCTGCACTGATAATAAAGGCCCACGAGAGTTCAATTCCGGTAATCGTAGATGCTGCATGGGGTGGCCACTTTGGTTTTAACTCACAATTTCCACAGCATGTCTTGCAGTTAGGCGCAGATGCGTTGATTACAAGTGTTCATAAAGCTTTGCCAGGATATAGCGCTTCGGCTTTACTGTTGGCTCAAGGAAAGTTGCTGAACTTAGATCGTATTGAACAAAGTTTTGAAACAACTCATACGACATCACCTGCAGGAGCCCCACTGGCATCGATTGATGGTTGCCGCGCACTTCTACAAACTCGTGGCGATGAATTAACAGGAGAATTGTTAAGCCATGTTAAAGCATTTAAGGTAGCCGTTCAGGCAAACTTTGATTCACCAATATTTCTTAAAGCAACTGACTTTTCAACTGGACGGTTTGATCCCGTAAAAATTGTCTTGCGGGCGAACATTCTTGGTCTATCGGGTGTGGATGTTGAACGAGAATTACAGAAGGCAAATATCCGTGTTGAAATGGCAGATCGTGACACAATAGTTTTCTTAGCAACTTTGGCTGATAACGCTGAAGATTTTAAGATTCTTGAAAACGCGCTGGTTCCAATTCTGAAATCACTGCAAGGCCCAACCCGCACTACACAAACTTCTCTTAGCTGGTCAGTTGTGCCAACTGTTGCAATGTCTATTCGTGATGCCTACTTTGCAGATACCGAGTTTGTTCCAGCCAAAGAAGCAGTTGGTCGCATTAGCGCTGATTTGATCGCCCCATATCCCCCAGGCGTAGCCGTGGTTGCACCAGGTGAATTGCTGACAGAACAGATTGTTAATGGATTAGCAGCAACTCAAAAAGCTGGTGTGCGTATTGCTTATGCGAGTGATTCAACCCTTGCCACTTATCGGGTTACACGGTAACTCTTACTCCGGAATTAGTGAAGATGCGCCTGTTCATTGAGGCTACGTAGAGCACGCAAGCCATCGCTAGGCCAAATACTTACCGAAGTGATTGAGCACGGTGAAACATCAATATGAAAAATGCTTTCAGCCGGCGCACCAATAACTACCTTGGCTGCAGACTTAATTGTTCCGTTGTGAGTCACGACAACAACTCGTTGGCCTGGATATTCAGCAGCAATCTGATTGAGTGCAGCATCTATGCGAAGCGCAACATTGTCATATGACTCTCCTTGCGGTGGAGCAAAACCAGTTGATGAAATCCATGATTGATAATCAGCTGGATACTTTTCCTTAACTTCATCGATTGATAGGCCATCCCAAATACCAAAGGAGCACTCAATCCAGGTTTCTTCAAAAACAATAGGCAGGCCTGTTGTACGTGAAATCGCCTCGGCAGTTTGAGTTGTGCGTTTTAGCGGCGAAGCGATGATTACCTCTGGGTTTAGCTGGGCAACAGCCGCTGCAACCTTTTCAGCTTGAGCTAATCCAGTTTCTGTTAACTCAGGATTAAGTGGACCATCACCGGAAAAATTCTTGAATGGTGTCAATATCGTTTCACCATGTCGAATTAAGTAAATGGTTGTTGCCTTTTCAGTCGACAGTAAGCGTTCGGTCAGATAATTCTGCTGGACTTGTATGACTTCGCCGCCGCCTGCTTGTTGATCTAGAGCCTTGTTGGCTAAGCGATCAGCGTGTGAATTCTCATCACGTGGAATCCATGAGTATGAAACTAGGGAAGGGTTATGAGCAGAGCGCGCAGACTGGGCTAGTACTCGCATGTCAGCATGTTTAATCTGCCAACGTCCAGACATCTGTTCGACAACTAATTTGCTATCCATCTTTACATCAACTGTTGCAGCTGAATCGATTTCATTAATCGCTGTTAGCCCAGCAATAAGACCGCTGTATTCGGCGACATTGTTTGTTGCAACGCCAATGTAGTCATATAGCTCGGCAATAATTTTTCCATTTTCTGTGATCACGGATCCGTACCCGGCAGGACCTGGATTACCGCGAGATCCACCATCGGCAGTTAAATGAAAATGACGTGCCATTTAAACTCCACGTACCAAGATGCAGCGGCACTCTTCGCAGCGCACAACTTCATCCTCGGCTAAATCGGCAACACGTTTTAGTTCGACGGTATTAATAGAGAGATTGCATCCTGTACAGGCACCTGCAACTAAGGCAGCTGCGCCTGCTCCACCCGTGGTGTCACGGATTTTTTCATATAGATCAACTAAATCTTTTTCGATACTCTGCAAGTTTTCACTACGATCCTTAATAATTGCATCTAAATCATTGTTTATGCTGGCCATCGCATTTTCTTTGCGAATTTCTAGATCTGCAATAACAGCAGAGTGTTCGGCTTCTTCTGCTTTTAAAGTCATGATTCGCTCATTGATGGCATCTACACGCATCATAATTTCGAGTTCGATCTCTTCAAGCTCTGAGCGTCTAGCACCCAAGGTCCCAACTTCATGCTGCAGTTGTTCTAACTCTTTCGGTGAAGCACTGCCACTGATCAGTCGTGCTTCATCACGTGTAATTCGCATAACGATTTGCTCAACATCGCCTTCGGCACGCAGCAACTCGCGCTTTACATCATTTAATTCGGTTTCTGCTGCAATACGTAAATCGCGAGCATTGTTTGATTTAACTGTTGTGCTGGCTAACTCTGCGTGCTCTGGAAGGTTTGCAGCTTTGTGGCGAAGTGAAGTCGCCTGCTGATCTAAACGCTGAATTTCTAAAATAGAGCGCTGGTCATTTGGAGATGCCTTCATCTTTATTTTCTCCTGACCGCTTATGTAAGTGTTGGTTAAGTTTAGGTCAGGCCTGTTGTGAAAGCCAAATAAGTGCGCAAAGGGCCCTGCGCTGCGGATTCAAGATTTACTCGTCAAAACCTTAATTACGCTAAATGTCCTTTTATTGTGAGCCCGAACTGTTTAACCTTTGCCAGTTCATTCTCATACCCACTGAGGAGTTTGAACTGATCGCTGCCGAGAGTGCCCGCTAATTGTTTGACATCAGTAATGCAGACCCCGCCGCCATACAGTTTATGAAAAGCGGCAATCTTTGGATCAAATGAGATCGCTATGTATGGGCGTTTAAAGGCATAGGCAATTATGGCGCCATGTAAGCGAGTTGTTACGACAAAGTCAGATTTTTGATACATAGTCAAAATCTTCTTCAAAGGGTATCTCTCAGTTTCAATGTTTTCCGTAAATCTGTATTTAAATCCCGCTGCCTCAATAATTTGCTTAATCTCGGGTGTAGTCGAAGTTGGTTCTAGGTCCACATGTGAACTATGCAAAATCTCTTTCCCAGAACCTTTCTTAGCCGCAACTTTAAAATTGTTGGCTACATGAACCAAGGTTGGGCAAGCAGTGATGGAAATATCAGCTGCTAGTTGATAGAAATCTCTTGTTAATTCATCTCGAACATTTGCATAAATGGCTCTTGAAAAGACAGATTGAACAACTTCTTTAGGTACGCCTTTAACAGAATCATTATCTGGAAGGCAAACTCCAATACCCCAAATAATTATTGGAAGTGTGCAATTCTTTTCAAGATCCACCCAAAATTTTGTAAAGACAGAGTGCAGCAAACCAGCGCCACCAACTATTACATGATCGTAGTTTTCGTGAACAAAATCCCAATCAACAGGAGATTTATGAATATTCCACACATCAAGTTCTTGATCTAGCATTTGATGGATTGCTAGGACTGGCAAATAGTTACCGACATTCCGATTGGCGGAATAGAACTGTAAGGTCTTGCTCTTAACTGTGCGCTTGCCCTTAGAAACATCATTTAAAGAAGTAAGGGAATTACTAGAGAAACGCCACTTTTTGATTGTTGAAAAAATGAGTTCCACCCAGCCCTTTCATGTACGTGGGCGCTGAGGGTTTCGAACCCCCGACATTCTCGGTGTAAACGAGACGCTCTACCACTGAGCTAAGCACCCGATATTGCAGACCCAAATCTTAACTTAGGAGTCCACAATTTCCTAAATCACGCTTACAGGGCAGCGATTGCCGCCTTGTAATCAGAGTTTTCACGTGCAGCCCAACCGTTTTTTACTTCCCAACGAAGAATGCCTTCTTTATCAATTAAGAAACTACCGCGAAGTGCACATCCTTTTGACTCTTCAAAAACACCATATGTCTGTGCAACTGCTCCATGTGGCCAAAAATCTGAAAGCACTGGGAATTGATAATTCTCTTGCTCTGCAAATACCCGCTGTGTAAATGGTGAATCACAAGAGATAGCTAATACCTGCACATCATCATTTTGAAAAGAGGAAAGATCATCTCGAAGCGCACATAATTCGCCAGTGCAAGTTCCGGTAAATGAGAATGGATAAAACATGAGCAAAACGTTTTTGTTTCCCTTGAATGATGAAAGTGAAACTGCTTCTCCGTGTTGATTTGGAATTGTGAAATCAGGGGCTGCTTGTCCAATTGTTGTCATGTGCGAAACTTACCTCTTGCCTGCTTTACGTGCCACTAATCGAGTTGCTGACCAATCCCCTGCGAGCGCAATTGTTGATGTTTGACTCAACCCCGCAATAGGTGCAGCATCTTGAATATCGCTGGGTTCAACATGAAGATCTCGACCAGCCTTTGGTGTTAAGACCCATATCGGTCCAGATTCAGATAAATACGTAAGAGCATCCATTAATTCATCGACTAAATCTCCATCACCATCTCGCCACCACAACACGACAGCATCAACTACTTCAGATGCTGCCTCTTCAAGAAATGCTGTTCCGGTAATAGCCATAATCTGGTCTCGTATTGTGGAATCGCAATCGCTATCAAGGCCGACCTCTAGAACCAGGTCATCCTTGGCAAATCCCATCCGAATAGGCACGGGCTAAGTCCACACAATGCTGGGCTTGAGCGCAAGGGGAAATTGGCTCTATTTCACACCTTTTTAATTTCGACTTACGGGGCAGTACAGACAAGAATAGGCACATGAGCGAAAACTTCGAGGCGCCAGATCTCAATATTGAACAGCTAGTCGATACCGATCCTTCAGAGTCGGCCGAGTGGAGAGCATCCTTTGATGCCGCCCTCAAGGCTGCTGGCCCGGTGCGCGCTCGCTACTTAATGCTCAACTTGTTGCAACATGCACGAGAGAAAAATGTTGGAATTTCTGCATTGCGAGCGACTGACTACATCAACACGATCGCTCCTGAACATGAAGCACCATTTCCAGGAGATGAAGATTTAGAACGAAAAATCCGACGCATTAACCGTTGGAACGCGGCAATGTTGGTCCACCGTGCGCAGCGTCCAGGCGTTGGCGTTGGCGGACATATTTCAACCTACGCTTCTTCTGCTGCGTTGTATGAAGTTGGTTTCAACCACTTCTTCCGTGGACAAGATCACGCAGGTGGCGGAGATCAGATTTTCTTCCAAGGACATGCAAGCCCTGGAATGTATGCTCGCGCTTTTCTTGAAGGACGTTTATCAGAAAATCAGTTAGATGGTTTCCGTCAAGAACTTTCACATCCAGGTGGTGGACTTTCTTCATATCCTCACCCACGTTTGATGCCAGATTTTTGGCAGTTCCCAACTGTGTCGATGGGTATCGGACCACTAAATGCAATTTATCAAGCACGTTACAACCGCTACCTACACAATCGTGGAATTAAAGATACAAGCGATCAAAATGTATGGGCGTTCCTTGGCGATGGTGAAGTTGATGAAGTTGATGCATTAGGTGCTATCGGTCTTGCTACACGAGAAAAATTAGATAACTTAACTTTTGTTATCAACTGTAACTTGCAACGTCTAGATGGCCCAGTTCGCGGTAACGGAAAGATTATTCAAGAACTTGAATCCATCTTCGGTGGAGCTGGCTGGAATGTTATTAAAGTTGTTTGGGGGCGCGGCTGGGATCCATTGTTAGCTCAAGATCGCGAAGGCGCGCTTGTTAAGTTAATGAATGAAACCCTCGATGGTGATTACCAAACATTTAAGGCGGAATCCGGTAAGTATGTTCGCGATAACTTCTTCGGTCGGGACCCTCGCACCGCTGCAATGGTGGCTAATTGGTCCGATGATCAAATCTGGAACCTAAAGCGCGGCGGACATGACTATAAGAAATTGTTTGCTGCTTACACTGCCGCTACAGCCAAGAATGGTCGTCCAACCGTTATTTTGGCTAAAACTGTTAAGGGCTGGACGCTTGGCTCACACTTTGAAGGTCGTAACTCAACGCACCAGATGAAGAAGATGACACTGGAAGATATTCAAAAATTCCGTGACACATTGCATCTGGATATTCCAGATTCCAAGTTGGATAAGTATTTACCTCCTTATTACTTACCATCACCAGATTCTCCAGAGGCTAAGTACGTCGCAGAACGTCGTGCCGAGTTAGGTGGATCTATTCCACGTCGACGTACACAATCACGTCCGCTCACGATGCCTGATGATTCCGTCTATGAATCTGTAAAGCGTGGTTCGGGCCATCAAGAAATCGCAACAACTATGGCTTTTGTTCGCATGCTGAAGGATCTTGTTAAGGATCCAGGACTTGGCGCACGAATAGTTCCAATTATTCCTGATGAAGCACGTACTTTCGGTATGGACTCATTGTTCCCATCGATGAAGATTTATTCACCACATGGACAGAAGTACACAGCCGTTGATCGTGAATTAATGTTGTCCTACAAAGAATCAACTTCAGGTGTGATTTTGCATGAAGGTATTAATGAAGCAGGTTCTGTTGCATCATTCACCGCTGTTGGATCTTCATATTCAACACATGACGAACCAATGATTCCTATCTACATCTTCTACTCAATGTTTGGTTTCCAGCGCACAGGTGATGGCTTCTGGGCTGCGGCAGATCAATTAGTTCGTGGATTTGTGGTTGGTGCAACAGCAGGTCGCACAACTCTTAACGGCGAAGGTTTGCAGCATGAAGATGGTCACTCACTTCTACTTGCAGCTACTAATCCAGCTGTTGTTGCATATGATCCAGCATTTGCATTTGAACTTGGACACATTGTCAAAGATGGCCTACGCCGTATGTACGGTGAAAATAGTGAAAATGTCTATTACT
>CAEZSB010000008.1_pt1 | contig 17438 bp, 16 predicted proteins | sample 7263851 | NCBI WGS metagenome assembly CAEZSB01 (sample SAMEA6813770, study PRJEB35770) | freshwater metagenome | biome: Freshwater; feature: Freshwater reservoir; material: water | place: Czech Republic | collected 2017-04-14 | depth 0.5m m | reverse complement strand
GAAAAGCCCCCGGTGTGAAAGGCACCGAGAGCTTAACTTGTGCGCGCGAAGGGATTCGAACCCCTAACCTTCTGATCCGTAGTCAGATGCTCTATCCGTTGAGCTACGCACGCTTATTTATTTGTGAAACGCAATAGTACCTGCTTTTTATGCAGCACCCAAATGCTCTCAAACCCTTATAAATCAGCGTGTTTGAGCAGTTCCTCCCGTGTTACTGATTTCTTACGAGGCTTGCCATGAGGTTCGCCGGCTGCAACTTCGGCTTCATTGATTTTTTTCCAGTGATCCCGTGAAACAACTATTTGATGGGTTAATAGCACTGAAATATCGCCCACGTTTTTAGGGCTCTTCAGATCTTCAACAAGTAACTGCATAACCGCTGCTGCATCGGATTTATTAGTACCAATTACCCCTGATGGTCCGCGCTTTGCCCAGCCAACAACATACAGATTCTCATTTACTCGGCCATCGTTGTTAACAACCTTGCCGTTTTTAAATGGAATGCCTTCGATACCGTGGGCTTGATACCCGATAGCGGTAATTACTAGGCCGCACTTAATCGTTACATCGCCATTAGGAGTTGAAAACACAACACCTTCTACTCGATCTGTGCCAATAATTTCCTTTGGGGTGTGCTGGAAAAGAAATTGCATGGTGCGCTCATGTTCTGACTTTGGATTTTCGGCAATTAATAACATCGCATCCAAATTACTCTTTACCTCTTTCTCGGGTTCATCCCCAGTGCGAACAATCGCCGCTTCAATATCGCCCTTATCCATAATTACATTTGTATGTTCTAACTTTGGAAGTTCGCGCAATTCAGGTGATGTGAATGCTGCATATTCTGGACCGCGGCGAGCGCTGATATAGACCTTGCGTATATTGCTTTTCTTGAAAGCCTCAATTGCATGATCTGCAGTATCGGTTGGGTCTAACTCACTTGGTTCTAACGCCAACATTCGTGCAACATCCATTGCAACATTTCCGGCACCGATCACAACTGCTGTATCGGCATCCAGTGGAGTATCGACGCCGACAAAATCTGGGTGGGCGTTATACCAAGGCACAAAAGTTGCTGCAGAGAGCGAGCCACGTAAACCCTCGCCCGGTATCCCAAGCTTCTTACCCAAAGAAGATCCCGTCGCGATAATCACAGCGTCGTACTTTTCTTGCAGCTGGGCAATAGAAATATCGCTACCAATTTCCACATTTGCAAATAATCTAAAGTTTTCGTGTGATGCAATTTTCTCAAAAACCTTTGAGACCGTTTTAATCTTTGGGTGATCTGGTGCAACACCGCTGCGAACTAAGCCCCACGGTGTTGGAAGGCGCTCAATCATGTCGATTTCAAATGTGCAATCGTCGTTAGCAAGGTTTTGCAATGCTTGCGCAGCAAAGTATCCCGCTGGTCCGGCGCCAACAATTACGACCTTGAAGTTCGACAAAACAGCTCCCTCTTGACCTAACTTTATGAGATAACTCTATCGGCTCAATTTAAGACAGGAGTGTCATGGTCTACAAATGAAAAGAATTGCGTCGCTAATCCCTTCAATATTTCTATTAGCCATTGCCTTTCATAGATTTATACCCATAAACTCCCTGACGCTTTCCGTAAGCCATTTCTTTGGCTCCTCAAATGATGATTGCAGACTGCCAGACAAATCGCTCATAGAAAGATAATTCACTTTTTGATTGAGTGGTTCATCATTTGCTACGACTCCAGCGATCACTAAATGATCTTTTCCGCTGTGTTCGCACTCTTTAAGAATTTCGCCTGTAATTTTGCCCATCATCGATTGATTATCAAACCGGCCTTCTGTAGTAATTACCAGATCAGCTTTTTTAATTGCATCCTTTAATGTTAAGTGGTTCATGAACCACTTTGAACCTGAAACAATTTCTGACTTAAAGAGTGCAACCAATGCCACCGGAATACCGCCCGCGGCACCTAATCCCTTTATCTTCGAGGAATCAAATGGTGCTTCTTTCATTAAAAGATCTTGCCAAGCCTTTAGCGCATTATTTGCACCAATTAACTCATCTTCTTTTAAACCTTTCTGAGGGCCATAAACATATGCGGCACCCGAATTGCCAGTTAAGGGGCTATCTACATCAACTAAAACTGTTACTTTAATTTTTCCACGAATATCTTCTATTTTTTTGAAATCAACTGACGCTAATTGCATTAACCCAGATAAATCTGGGGTGACTTCTTTGCCGTTTGAATCAAAACCTTTCGCTCCGAGTGCGCACAAGAATCCAAATCCGCCATCTATAGATGCGCTACCGCCCAATGAAAAGGTAATTTCATTAGCACCAATTTCGATTGCGGCACTAAGTGCTTCACCTAACCCATAACTTGATGCTCGAAATGGATCTAGGGTTTCTTCTTTATCTAGAAGTGCGATTCCGCAAATTTCAGCTAGTTCAATGAATGCGTGGTGTTCGTGAACTCCAATCCTTCTTTTATCAGTTTTCCCCAGCGCACCCTGGCAGGTTACTGTAAATGCACTAAAAGCCTTGCCCAATAGGATGTTAAGTGAACCATCTCCACCATCAGCAACGGGAATTACTGTTACATCCCATTGAGTGGTTTGACTAAGAATTGCTTCAGATATTGTTTGACCAATTTCGAAAGCGCTTAAACTACCTTTAAATTTATCTGGTAGCACAAGAACTTTGAGTGGTCTATCAATTTCATACCTCTTCATTCTTATTGCGAGGTCGACAGGAGTTTAAAATAGATTCCATTCCATTTTATTTGATCTTGGAAAGACTGAGTATTGGTTTTCTCCGAAATATGTAAGTGCTCAATATTATAAATATTAGCAAAATCATTAAGGGTTTCTACATCTAAAGATGTACTTAGTACCGTGTGATGTGAACCCCCGCCATAAATCCATGACTCTGCTGAAGTTGACAGTGATGGTTTCGGCTTCCAAACTGCTGATGCGACAGGAAGTTTTTTCAAGTCTCTATCAGGTTTCACCACTTCAATGTCATTTGAAATGATTCGGAAACGACCACCCAAATCCATTAAACCAACAACGCACCCATGTGAAGGAGTAGCATTAAAAACTAAGCGCACCGGATCATCTTTTCCACCAATACCAAGCGGGTGTATTTCGCACTTTGGTTTTTGGTCTGTAATCGTTGGGCAAACTTCTAGCATGTGTGCACCTAAGACTTTTGGTTCACCTGGGCCAAAGTGATAGGTGTAGTCCTCCATGAATGAACTCCCACCAGGTAATCCTTCGGTCATGCTTTTAATTATCCGAAGCAGTGCAGATGTCTTCCAATCTCCTTCGCCACCAAATCCATATCCTTTTGCCATTAAACGCTGCACTGCTAAACCTGGCAGTTGTTTTAAAGTTCCTAAATCCTCAAAATTGGTCGTAAATGCGGTGAATCCACCGTCAATCAAGAACTTTTCGAGCGCTATTTCTAGTGCCGCTTGGTACCGTAAAGAATCATGTTTAGCTCCACCTTTTTTAAGTTCTGTAGAAACACTGAAGAGTTCTTCATACTCGGCAACTAATGCAGTAATTGAATCCTCTAAAACGCGATCAACTGCCGCACATAATTCATTGATTCCATAGGCCTCAACAGAAATTCCCAAAGTTATTTGCGCGCTTGTCTTGTCGCCATCTGTAACAGCCACATAGCGCATATTGTCTCCAAAACGCGCAAGTTTAAGATTTTGTGCCTCATTCCAACCGATTGCCGCCCGTATCCAGTTACCGATACGAGATGTGACCTTCGGATCTGACACATGTCCAGCAATAACTTTCCGAGGCGAATTTAGTCGAGCTTGAATGTGTCCATGCTCGCGATCACCATGAGCAGCTTGATTAAGGTTCATGAAATCCATATCCAAACTTTCCCATGGAAGTTCGGCATTAACTTGTGTGTGGAAATGTAACAAAGGAACTTGAAGCGCACTCAAGCCAGCAATCCACATTTTTGCAGGAGAAAATGTATGCATCCACGTTATAACACCAATACAGTTTGGATTACTGGTGGCTTCTATACATATCTTTTTAATATCTTCAGGATTTGTAAGCACTGGTTTCCAAATGATTTTTATAGAAATGTCATCTGCGTCATTCATGCTTTGAACAACAGATTGGGATTGTGAGGCGACTTGGGATAGAACTTCTTCACCATAAAGTGATTGGCTTCCTGTTAGAAACCAAATTTCAAATTGATTTTGCATCTTTAGCATTTCAAACCTCCTTTTGCCCATAAATGTTGTGGTACCGGTTGTACAGATAATCAATATTTTTTTGTAAAATCGGAACAATTGGTCCTAATTGAGATGCTATCCAAAGAGTTTTGGCAACATCCTCACACATCACGGCTGATTTGACTGAGGATTCTGCGTTTCTCCCGATTGTAAATACTCCGTGGTTAGCCATCAAAACTGCGCTAGAACGGCTATTTTTAAGAGTTTCTACAACCCCACGCCCGATATCATCATTACCAATTACGGCAAAAGGTCCTACTGGGATTTCGCCACCAAATTCATCGGCCATTGCAGTAAGTGCGCAAGGAATGGCTTTCCCTACCGCTGACCAAGCACTGGCATATTGTGAATGTGTATGTGTAATGCCACCTACATCTGGCATGTTTCGATAAATATATGCATGCGCGGCGGTATCACTAGAAGGTTGTAATTCTCCTTTTATCACCTTTCCATCAAAATCACACAAAACCATTTGACTTGGTTTAAGTTGCGAGTACGGAACGCCACTTGGTTTGATATAGAACCCTGTTCGATCTGGAAGACATTCAGAAACATTGCCTGAAGTTCCTTTGACTAAACCTTCCGACACTAAACTTACATTCAGGGCACACAGATTTTTGCGCAAATTACCTTTGTTCATCGCTTTAGCTCACCTTCGCAGTGTCACGTATATCGCGCAGTGCATGCATTTTCTCGCCTGTGCCAAATAGTTCATACAGGTAAACATACTGCTCATATAGTGAGTCATACACCGATGTTTTAGATAAATCTGGAAGATATTTTGCTTCTGTTCTTCCTCCCATTACTGCCGACGCCTCTTCAATATTCGTATAGGCACCGGCGGCAACTGCTGCGTGGATTGCTGATCCAAGTGCAGAGCTCTGCTCAGAATTAACTACATCTACAGGACGATTTAAGATATTTGCATAGGTTTGCATTACAAACTCACTTTTTGCTAACCCACCAGCAGCAATAAAGGTTTTTACTGGCACGCCACTCTCATTGAATGCTTCAATGATTTTTCTTGTCCCAAATGCTGTTGCTTCAACGAGTGCTTGATAGATATCCTCAGGTTTTGTTGCAAGAGTTAACCCCAGAATCAATCCAGAAAGAGTGTGATCAATAAGCGTGGATCGATTCCCGCTTTGCCAATCTAGAGCTACCAACCCGTGGGATCCCACTGGGTTATTTCGAGCTAAATCAGCTAAATAGTCATGAATATCCTTACCCTCGAGAGCAGCTTTTTCTTCATATTCAGCTGGTACAAAATTACGTGTAAACCAAGCAAAAATATCTCCAACTCCACTTTGGCCCGCTTCATATCCCCATTTTCCCGGGACAATCCCACCCATCACTACTCCACACATGCCCTGAACTGTCGAAAGTCCTGCACCAACCATTACGTGGCAGGTGGATGTGCCCATAATCGCAACAAGCTCTCCGACTTGAGTGGCATTAGCTGCAGCTGAAGTTGCATGCGCGTCAACATTGCCCACTGCAACGACAATGCCGGGGTTAAGCCCAGTCCATAGTGCTGCTTCCTCTGTGAGTAAACCAGCAACATCGCCTAATTGACCAAGCTCTTGGCGGACTTTTGTTTCAACAAAATCTTCAAAATCAGGATTGAGAGCTTTTAGAAACTCTCTACTTGGATACTCATTGTCTTGCAGTATCGCTTTGAATCCAGTGGCGCAAATATTGCGAATATATCTGCCACACAGTTGCCAGACTATCCAATCAGATGCTTCAACCCAATGTTTCATTGTTGAATAAAGTTGTTGGTCCTCTTCTAAAAGTTGAAGGCCTTTGGCAAACTCCCATTCAGATGAAATCTTGCCCCCGTACCGATTAATCCAAGGTTCTCTACGCTCATGTGCCAAATTATTTATGCGATCGGCATGCTTTTGTGCAGCATGATGTTTCCACAATTTTGCATAAGCGTGCGGACGTGATTTGAATTCATCTAGCTCACACAAAGGGGTTCCATCACTCATGGTTGGCAAGACAGTGCAAGCAGTAAAATCAGTGGCGATTCCAATTACGTTATCTTTAGAGACTCCGGCTTGTTGTAATACTTTTGGAATTGTCTCCTGTAATACCTCTATGTAATCGTGTGGAACTTGTAAAGCCCAATCTGGTTTAAGATTTGTAGTGCCATCCGGGAGGAATTCCTCCAACACACCATTTCTATAGGGATGAACGGCGGTAGCGATCTCGGCCCCATCAGAGACGCGCACCAGTAGTGCACGCCCTGAAAGGGTGCCGAAATCGACACCAATTACATACTTTTCACCGAACATCTCTGTTGACATTAGTTAGTGTTACTTAGCTTCATCCAGAATTTGCTTGCCTGTCATAACTCTTCCGATTTTTGGAAAAATCCAACGTTCAGCATAAGACTGTTCTTCTTCGGTATCTGTGGCAGTGCAGTCGCTCGCCACAATTACACGGTAACCTTTGTCATAGGCTGAACGAGCACTTGACTCAACACACCAATTTGTATGAAACCCGCTAAATACCACGTGTTCAATTTCGTTGGCGCGGAGCATGTAGTCAAGCGCCGTTGAATGGAAGGCATCTAGAGTCTTCTTTCCCTCAATCACAATATCTCCTGGTTGTGGAGTTAGTGGTGTGACGATTTCAGGTCCAGGAGTTCCTTTGAGCCAAGCACCTGTTCCCCAATCTGCTTCCATATCCATTTCAATTCCGCGCAATCCCGTAGCTCCTGGTCCAGAGCGTGGAAGTTCAGGGAAGCCTTCTTCAAAAGGATGAAAAGGCACGTACATGATTTTGATGCCTTTTTTACGTGCACCTTCAAGTAGATCAGCTATATGTTGAATGGTATTTCGTTCTTTTAGCTGATCTGCGATGTGGGCATACATAGTTCCACCTGCTGATAAGAAATCATTTTGTGGTTCTATTAATACGATTGCTGTCTTTTTAATTGGTAGTGTCATTTTTCCTGTCCTTGTCCGTTATTTAGTGTCTTCGTGAAATGGGATCCAGACACGCATAGTCGAAAAACCTCTATTTGACCATGCGTAATAAGGAATGAGATCAATGCTTGCATTAACCGCTGTTCTGGCTCTTTTATTTTCAAGATATGGCCACTCTTCATTGTTCTCTTTTGACAAAACTTTTCCGGAAATACGAATTGCTTTTGACGCATCTCCTGGGCCGTCTATGTTGACTTCCTGAATTGAATCCTTGAGATTGAATACAAAGTTATCTAAATCAACTTTGCTCCCGTTACTCTCCAATTCCTCCGCACAAAATAGAAGTGGGCCGCGCTCAACTGCTACAGTGTCGCGAACCGCATTTATCCGTGAGTCTGGCTCTAATACTCTAATTTTCATCTCAAGCTCTAAAGTCACAGTGTCCCCAGCTTGGAAATTGTGCTTAATTTCGGCAAAACCTGGCGCGACTGTCTGTGAATTTCCATTAAAGCTAAGAGTCGAGCCGACCGCCCAATTTGGGACTCTGAGTGCAAGGTTAATTTCCCCAGGAGAGTTTTTAAAGGTGACTTTTATAGTTCCATCCCATGGGTAATCTGTTTCTACAGCTAGCTCAATCAATTTTCCATCATCAGTTGTTGTTGAAATATCGCCAGTAAAGAACTGGTGAATCCGGATCTCAGATTTACTAGTCGTAGCCATATACCCTGAAAGACTTGCCATCAATCGAACATAGTTTGTTGGGCAACATGAAACCCAAAACCATTCGGCGCGGAGCGTATCTTTTCTGAAAGGCGCTTCACCTGGCTGCGCGTAAATTCCTGGTTCTCTTTTTTGTAGAGGATTAGCATAAAAGAAACGATCACCTTCGACAGAAGGGTGCGTTGCAATCATGTTATACAGCAATCGCTCTATAGCATCTCCATAATGTGAATCATTCGTTGCTAGAAGTAATCGCCACGCAACCATGATTGCGGCGACAGAACCGCAAGTTTCTGTATATGCACGTTCTGGAGAAAGTTCGAAATCATCCCCGTAAGACTCTCCAAGATGGCGAGCACCCATGCCACCCGTAATATAAGTTCTCTTTGCCCAAGTATTTGCCCACTGCGTTTTTAATGCTTCAAGCAACTGCAAATCATCGGTCTCTACTGCTAAATCAACTACACCAGCCGCGAAATATAATGCACGTACAACATGGCCTCTAAAAACAGTTGCTTCCCGTACTGGCATATCATCGCTGTAGTACTCCCAGCCAATTGCATGCTGCTCAAAAGTCTTATATCCGCGGCCATCAATAAATCTCTTTGCTTGGTCTAAATACTTTTTATCGCCTGTCGCTCTATAAAGTTCCATGAGTGCAACTTCTATTTCAGGATGGCCATCTGAGCCCTCTATCCCTCCAGGGCCAAAGTCTTCGCAAATTCGATCCGCAAAGCGGATGGCCGTTTGAGTTAGGAGGTCATCGTGTCCGCTTCTAATTCGTGCCACGGCTGCCTGAAAGAAATGTCCGCCGCAATAAAGTTCGTGCCCATGCGCAACATCTGAATAGCGAAATTCTCTGCCCTTTATTCCAAAGAATGAATTTATATACCCGTCATCTTCTTGTGCATCTGCGATTAACTTGGAAATCTCTAGGATCCGAGCTTCACGAACGGCATCTGGTCTAGCTGCAACTTCCCAGATCATTCCTTCTAGGGTCTTGTAAACATCTGCATCTGTGAAAAGTTTTCCCTGCAAAGGTCTTTTTGGAGTTCCACCAGCAGCGGCTATAAAGGCATCGTACCAACCAAGTTTTTCTATCCAGCTATCTGCATGATCGAGCACTCTTTCGGTATTTTGCTTCTGTCGCGTATACCAAAAACCACCTGTCAATTGCACATCACGAATGTCAAGAGGACGTGATTGATACTTCGATGGTGACACTGGAATCACACTGATTGCCTTTACTTCTTTTGTCATTTCCTATTCTCCTTTGTCGCCATTAGCCTTTAACCGCACCTGCTGAAAAACCGCCTACAAAATATTTCTGTAATACAAAAAAGAGTGCTACGCATGGGGCTGCAGAAATTACAATCCCTGCTTGTAATGCACCAAAGTCGATCGATCCAAAGTCGCCTCTAACAAGGTTGACCAGCATCAGAGGCACAGTAAATTTGGTTCCGTCGTTTAGTAAAATAAGTGCAGTAATGAACTCATTCCACGCTGCAAGAAATGCAAAAAGTCCAACTGTAATCATTCCGGGGCGAACGGCTGGAAGTAATACCTTGAAAATTATCGACAACCTGCCGCAGCCGTCAATCATTGCTGCCTCATCTATTTCTTTTGGTACGGATTCAAAAGAATTACGCATCATAAATACTGAAAAGGGTAATTGATACATAATCATTACGAAACTGAGCCCGATTAAGCTATTTCCTAGATGTAATTTATTTAACCATATAAATAAAGGGATCAATAAGCTGGCATGTGGAACCATTAAAATTGACAGTATTCCAATGAATAGTATTTTGCTACCTTTAAATTTAATTCGATTAAACGCATATCCAGCAAATAGTGAAACTACTAAAGAGCCTGTAACAGTTATAAGGACAACTACAAGCGTATTTATCACATACGTAGTTAACCCTTCGCCGTACTCAAACAAGCGTGAGAAGTTGTTAAAAGTAAAACTTCCGTCGCCATATCTGACAGATCCCCAAAGAACCCAAAGAATTGGTCCGAGAAAGAGCCCAGCTATTGGGATCCCCACAATTAATTGCAAGCGAGAACGTTTCATCTGGTTTCTCCAGACTCATCTTTCCGCACGAGACGAAGTTGCAGAACATTCATCATCACCAGGGCGATTAGAAGAACAACCGACATTGCCGCGGCTGATCCCATCTCGAATTGACTAAAAGCTTCACGAAAGATCGTCATTACTATTGTCACGGTTGAGTTATCTGGTCCGCCCGAAGTCAAGATATAGAACTGCTCGAAGGCAACCATTCCGCCCGTTAAAATCAAAATTAGGCAAAGTGAAAACGTAGACTTCATCAACGGAGCTGTTATATATCTAAAGGTATTTATGCGATTAGCTCCATCGACGGCTGCAGATTCATAAATATCTTGTGGGATTGCCTGCAATCCAGAAAGCATTATCACCATGTAAAAACCAGCAAATCGCCAGGTCATCATCATGACAGTACTTGTCAGTGCAAGATTTGGAGTACCTAACCAATCAGGTTCCATACCGAAGAAACTTAGTATTCGTGTCATTGGACCCACGGTTGGATTCAAAAACCCTAAAAATAGTAAGGCAGCCGTGCTCAACCCAGTGACTACAGGTAAGAAATATACAGTTCGCAATATTCCGCTTGTGCCTTGCTTACTTTCCTGCACCAACAAGGCAAGGCCTAGACTTAAAGTTAACAATATTATTGAAATTATCGCTGTGTATTTAACTGTGAACAACAGCGAATTCATGAAAAGTTCATTATCGGAGAGTTGTATATAGTTATCGGGAAAATTTGTGGGGCGGTCTGTTCCGAGAAGTGGCCAATTCTTAGTAGACATAACTACGGAATAGCCGAGAGGAACTATAAAAAAGAAGAGAAGAATCACCACTGCTGGAGCTGCAAACAGCCAACCCATACCTGTAGACCTAAACCCTCGATTCGGTCTACTTCGGCGCATTGAGTGTTTAACGCTCAATGCTTCTGGATTTGCAACTACCACGATGCGGTGATTCCTCTCTATCTATTTTTTAAGTGGAAGTCTCTACCTTCCGTTTTTTGCTAGCCCGCTAAAGAAGCGTTCAGCTTCGCTAGCAGTTGAGGCGACACACCATTTCCGAAGATCGCTTCTCGGACAAATAGGATCCATGGACCATTTGCGTCGTTGAAGGTCTGGAAAAAGCGATTTGCATATGGGCTTTGTCCAGTGGCAAGGAGCTTATTCAAAAGAACCATGCGTGGATCTGCGAGCGCAAACTTATTATTTGCTAGATCGCGACGTGATGTCATGAAATTCTTGGAAGCATAAATATCAATCTGTTGCTTCTCTTCCAAAGTCCATTGAAGGAAATTCCACGCTGCATCAGCATTTTTAGAAGTGGCAGAGATACCGATTGTGTCTCCTCCAACAAATGTCGAAGTGCCACCATCAGGTCCGCTCAAAGCAACAAGACCAATTTTGAGCTTATCGCTTTCTTTAATGGTTCCAAGTGCTTTTGATCCAAGCAAAGCAAAGCCTGCTTTTCCTGATTCAAATACAGCGTTCTGTGTCGCACCGGCTTCATTCTTTGACCCTGCCGCCATTGTTCCGGCTTTCCACATCTTGTTGTAAACATTGAAGACAGCCTTAGCTTTTGCTGTCCCAAGATATGAACCATTACCGTTTATATTCAAGACTCGTTGTCCTTGCGCCCAAATTGATGGGAACAGCGTAAACGCTAGACATCCGCCACAATTGCCTGGGAAGTAGAGTCCGTTAACTCCATCACCCAATGCACTTATCTTTGCAGCCATTGATGCCATTTCATTGAGTGAAGTTGGTGGCTTGTTTGGATCTAGACCAGCCTTCTCAAATAAAACTTTGTTGTAATAAATTGAACTTGCATCTACTACGTGCGGAACTGCATAGTACCTGCGGTTATAAAGAGCCGAGGCCATATGACCAGCTGCTAGTTCCCCGCGATAAGGCAACTTTTTAATTCGTGAATCAATATTCAACCACAATCCACTGCGGGTATAGTTGGGTCCGTCGATAACATTTGCCGCAAGAATATCTGGCAAATTATTTGCTGCTGCTGCCGCAGAAACTTTGGCAAGATACTCAGCAAAAGGAACGACTGTTAATTTAATTTCAACTTTGCCTTTATTGGCCAAATTGTATGCATTAACCATGTCTTGTGACTGAACGGCAGTGACCGAACGAGTCCACATGGTTAAAGTGATTGGATCTGCTGCCTTTGCTGGTGTCGTCGCCATTAACCCGCCGACTAACAACACCGCAAGGCTTGAAGCGGTTACCCGCCTCAAATTGCTGATTTTTTTCATGAATCTCTCCTCGAAACGCATTCGCGTCACTCGTCCTAACAAACCCACTCATCACATAGTGAATAGCGCACCCACTAGTACAGGGAATTGTTATCGATAACAATTATCGATGTGTTAATGTAAAACCAACGCATGGGTAAAGTCAATAGACTCTGAAAGCTGCGTGTTGGTTGAGAAAAAGGAGACAAAGTGCGAAAAAGGGCTGTTTCAATGCTCGATGTCGCTGCTTATAGCCATGTCTCACATCAAACCGTCTCACGCGTACTCAATAACCACAAAAATGTCAGCTTTAAGACGCGGTCTAAGGTTTTAGAGGCTATTAAGGAGTTGGGCTATGCGCCAAATTTGGCTGCTCGTGCTCTATCAAACGGTAAGACAACTACGATCGGGGTTTTAAGTTATAACTCCACTCTTTTTGGACCAGCTTCAATGCTTCATGCTGTTCAAAATGCGGCTCGAGACGTAGGTTACGCCGTTACTTTGGCTACCACCAAAGGGGTTAATGAAATTGCAATCTCTGCAGGAATTAAGGAGCTTGTACAAAGCGGAGTCGATGGAATTATCCTGATTACTCCCCTAACTCGCGGAAATCAGATAAGCAAGGAGACTTTATCCGGTACACCGTGTGTAATTGTAGAAGGTGAGAGTTTGAAAGACATTCCCTCTGTCAATGTGGATCAACTAACTGGGGCTCAAAAGGCTGTGGAATATCTGATTACTCTTGGGCATACAAATATTGCACACATATCTGGACCAAGCACTTGGTATGAAGCTAGTAAACGACGCGAAGGTTGGAAAAAAGCACTTAAAAATGCGGGGCTTGAATTAGGCCCACTTGAATTTGGGGATTGGTCAGCAAATTCGGGCTATCGTGCAATCAAAGAAATTGTAAAAGGCAGCAACGCAACGGCTGTGTTTGTGGCAAATGATGCCATGGCACTTGGAGTTCTAAAAGCGCTCAATGAACTTAAGGTTAAAGTTCCAACAGAAATGAGTGTAGCTGGTTTTGATGACATTCCCGAATCAGAATTTTTGATTCCTGGATTAACAACAATACGACAGGATTTTTTATCAGTTGGTAAGCTCTCACTTGAACTACTTATGGATCGTATAGAAAAGAGAACACGAGATTCATTTCATATCGCCATCCAACCAGAGTTAATAGTGCGGAAAAGTACTGCGCCTCTGATAACAAAGAGATAAGGAAAAGAATTTCTCTTACCGTTTACACAATTATTTTCTTAGCTGTTGGTTCAATTCCACTAATCCACTAATGACTTTTTGTTGTTTTAGAGCAATGGTTCCCAGCCAATATCTAAATCTGAGGGAATGGGTGATTCATGGCTCAACCAAGTGAGCATTACGCCATACTCAATTGAAAAGAATGAACTTGGAATAATAATAGAAGTTGAAATTTAGAACTTAGTGCGGAGATGCCCAGACCACAGAGCATCGATAACTTGTGATTGGTTCCGCGTTAATGAAGAACAGACTGCGGAGACGAGGAGATTTGAACTCCTGAAGGCTTTAACACCTTACCTCGTTAGCAGTGAGGCGCACTCGACCGGGCTATGCGACGTCTCCAAGTGGTGGCCATAGTTTACCTGTAATTCGCTTGAGGTGAATACCCGTGTTTAGGTCATATTCGTCCTGAGTCGCTACGCTTCAAAGACCTTTTCTTAAACGTAAGTCTTGGTGATTTCTTAGAAGGGTCTAACGACTCAGAATTTGGAGCTAGTATGAAAAAGATCGCAATAATTGTTTCCCTCCTTTTGCTTGGGACGCCACTTTCCGGTTCCCATGCTGCACAAGCGGTTAAATCTGGAGCCACCTGCAAAACTGTGGGTTCAAAGACGACTGTTGCGCCAACTACTTGGTCCAACAAATCTGTTGTCTACACATGTGCTCTTGTAAAAGGTAAAAAGATTTATGGTCCTGGTGTAGCTGTCTATAAAATCAGTTCCCTATTATCGGTTTCACAGCAATGGGAAGGAAACAAAGTCACACTGACTCTCATTGATTCAAAAGGAAATAACTGTGATCTTCAAGTTAATCAGGTAGCAGGCTCTGAGTGTTTCCATTTTTATATGGGTTGGAGAACTAATTTCAATGATGCCGAACGAACTGTGGAGTACTTAGAAGGTAAGACCGTTATCTCCGGGATGAAAATAGGTGACTCTGGAGTTTTTGAGTTGAAATATCAAGATGAAAGCGATCCAAAATTCAAAACTCCACTAATAGTGAAGGAGTTTTCGTTTAGCTACGGATATTAAAAGGTAGGTTTAATCCAAAGTTAAGGCCCTGGTGCATTTTGTACCGGGGCCTTAACACTTTTTTAAGTAAGCAAATTTTAATTACTCACCTGATTCCAGTATTTTCACATTAAAGCTCTCTATTAGCGGGTCCGAAAAAGCTTTCCACTTGGCAAAACCTGGTGTTTCTAGATGTGCCATTTGAGCAGATATATCGCGCCAAATTTCATACAGGACTACAGTGTGGCTCGATTGTGGATCGACAAGTACATCCAAACATTCACATCCATCTTCTGTGCGAACTTCGACAGCGTAATTGTTTAAATAGTTAAGCAGATTTGAGCGTGAGTCACTTTTAACTGTCAGTTCCACAATAAAGAACTTCTTCATGTGTGAAAGTTACCCGTTAATAGATGCGCTGCCAATACCGAATCTTGTAGGCTAGATATATGGAGAATTCAGATAAGGCTTTAGATACTGGTGCTAAGCGCGTTTATGACGTTGCACCTTCTGAAATGTTTGGCGAATTCATGAAAACTGGATGGGCGCCGACACCTTTAACTGGAATTCATCAAGATGAAGTTATTGCCCATTGCATAGACCGTCGCGAGAAATTATCTGCTGCATTTACGGGATTACGTTTGGTGCTTCCAAGTGGGGCAGCCAAGCAACGCAGCAATGACTCAGATTATTTGTACCGTCCCCATACTGCTTTTTCTTACTACACCGGTGTGCAAGGCGTGGAGGCAAATCCAGATTCTGTTTTAGTGATGGAACCAAGTGGATCAGGGCACGCACCAATTCTCTTTATCAACCCACGGTCAACTCGCAACACATCTGCTTTTTATACAGATGCAAAGCATGGCGAACTATGGGTGGGTCGCAGATTTACAACAGAAGAAGCTTCTGAGCGTTACGGGATTGAAGTTCGAAAAATTGACGAACTTGAAACTTTCCTCAAGGGTGTTAAGGCCGCGGCGCTTCATGGCTTTGATGAGATTGTAGATTCAACAGTTAAGGCGCATCCACGAGATTCCGAATTGGTTGAATTTGTTTCAGTTGCGCGATTGATTAAAGATGACTACGAATTGCGTGAAATGCAAAAAGCTGTGGATGCAACACATCGAGGATTTAATGATGTTATTCGTGCATTGCCAGCGGCAGTTACAACTCTTCGTGGAGAACGAGTTGTCGAAGCAGCTTTCTTTGGGCGTGCACGTATTGAAGGAAATGATCTTGGGTACAACACAATTGCTGCATCTGGTTCGCATGCGTGTGTGTTGCACTGGAACCGGAATGACGGAGCAGTTAAAAACGGGGACCTGTTGTTGTTAGATGCTGGTGTAGAAGTAGATTCGTACTACACCGCAGATATCACCAGAACATTGCCCATCAATGGAAAATTCACACCCGCACAACGTGCTTTGTATATGCTGGTTTACGAGGCTCAAAAAGCTGGAATCGCCGCGATAAAGCCTGGAGAAAAATTCTTGGCAATTAATAAAGCAAGTCATACTATTTTGGCGCAGGGGTTAATTGATATGGGAATCCTAACAATGAGCCTTGATGAGGTTATGGATCCAGCTGTCGGATTACATAAGCGTTGGACTTTGCATGGCGTCAGCCACATGCTTGGCATGGATGTTCATGATTGCGCACACGCGCGCGCAGAACACTATCGGGATGGAATTTTGGAAGTTGGAATGTGTTTAACGGTCGAACCTGGTCTATACATTCAACCTGATGATGAACTTTTTCCTGCTGAATACCGCGGAATTGGTATTCGTATCGAAGATGATATTGTTGTTACAGAAGATGGTTGTGTGAACTTAAGCGAGCACATCCCACATCATCCAGATGAGATTGAATCCTGGATGGCTTCGCTTCGTTAATTTTCTTGTAACTAGGCTAGTTGAATTCCACACCAAGCAGCAAATAGTCCAATTCCAAGTGATACAACTAGATTGATGGCTGCTTCTTTGTAACGCTTTAGCTCGTAGGCAAGATAAATGTCGAGCATAAAAGTTGACCATGTTGTAAAAGCTCCAGCGAATCCAATCGCAAATAAATCATGCACGTGTTCAGATTTTCCGTAGGTTAACCCCAAAAAGAATGATCCAAGTATGTTTACAGCAAAGATTCCATACGGCTTTGTTGTAAATTTGCGGATGTATTGGTCAATAGCAAAACGGGCAGGTGCGCCAACTGCAGCACCAAGAATTACAAGAAGTACATTCATGAACGCACCGGAACAACTTTCCGAGCCAGCGGTAAGACAACAATTACAATTGCTAATGAATAGATGATGTTTTGAAGCAAGAATGCAATTCCACCATTATGGGGCTCTAAGGATTGGGCCGTAACAGCTGAAAATGTAGTTAACCCCGCACAGAATCCCGGTAGCAAAAGTAAGCGTAATTCAGTGATTCCTCGTCGCTCCATCACCACCAAAAGAATTGATGCGAGTGCAACGCCAATCAGGTTTGCAGCTAATGTTCCTGCTCGGTCATTCGGAAATATCTCACCCAAGCCAAAACGTGACAAGGTTCCGGCGATACCACCAGCAGAAACCAGCACTAAGGATTTCAGAGTGGAAGAGCTTTCTTACCGACAGTTGAAACCAATCTGGTGATCACGCTAATAATGATTGCTGCAAAGATCGCTGACCAAAAGTTATTGACATCTAACTTATCGCTCCAGCGTGCAACTAACACCAGCATCGACGCATTAACGACAACTAAGAAAAGTCCTAAGGTCAAAATAACGGCGGGCAATGTTAGAAGTTTTAACAATGAGCCTAGCGTTGCATTAAGTAAACCAAATAGCAGCGCCACCCATAGGTATGTTGTAAACCCACCTTTAACATCGATTCCAGGAATCAATGCCGTAGCAACCCAAAAAGATAACGCCAATGCGGCCCAACGAACCAATAACTTCATGAAGAAAT
>CAEZSB010000007.1_pt1 | contig 18154 bp, 17 predicted proteins | sample 7263851 | NCBI WGS metagenome assembly CAEZSB01 (sample SAMEA6813770, study PRJEB35770) | freshwater metagenome | biome: Freshwater; feature: Freshwater reservoir; material: water | place: Czech Republic | collected 2017-04-14 | depth 0.5m m | reverse complement strand
TAAGCCTATGAGTGATTTCCGTTCGGGCTTTGTAGCCATTGTTGGCCGCCCAAACGTTGGTAAATCAACGCTGATTAATGCATTAGTAGGTAGCAAGATTGCAATTACTTCGCACCACCCAAACACAACACGTACTGCGATTCGTGGAATTGTTCATGGTGATAAATTTCAGGCGGTGCTTGTTGATACCCCCGGCGTTCATAAGCCAAAGACATTGTTGGGTCAGCGCCTTAATCAAGTTGTGGATCAAAGTATGGATTCAGTCGACATTGTCATTATGTGTATCCCTGCCGATGAAACATCGGGTGCAGGCGATACCTTTATTGCACAAGAGATTGCAAAGCACCCTGGTGCAAAAAAGTTTGCTGTAATTACTAAAACCGATCTAATCGCCAAAGAAAAGCTAGCAATTCGTTTGCTTGGCATTATGAAAATTGCCGAAGGTTTTGTCTGGGATGAGATTATTCCGGTATCTGCTGCGATTCATGATCAAGTTGATTTACTCAATGAATTAATTGGAAAGAATCTTCCTGCCGGACCGCAGTATTACCCAGAAGGCACTACAAGTGACCAAGCTATTGATCAAATAATCTGCGAATATATCCGTGAAGCAGCGTTGAAAGATGTTCGTGAAGAGTTGCCACATAGCATCGTGGTAACTATTGATGAATTTGGTGAGCGAGAAGAAAAAGGATCACGTCCCTTTTACGATGTCCATGCAACTATCCACGTTGAACGAGACACACAGCGCGCAATTTTGTTAGGCCACCAAGGTGCCCGGCTGAAGGAAATAGGAATTCGTGCACGTGCAGATATAGAGCGCGTATTAGGTGCCAAGATTTTTCTTGGCTTACATATCAAGGTTTCGAAGGAATGGCAGAAGGATCCCAAGCTGCTTGCTAAGTTAGGGTTCGGCGAAAAGTCTTAAGCAGTTTTGCGACTTGCTAAGTACGAACCAACAAGTACCAACGGTAGCCCAACAATAATTCCGACAGTTAATGGCTCACGCAAAATAATTACCCCTAGCACAACTGCAATCGCTGTATTCAAATAGGTAACAAGCGAACTTCGTGCTGGTCCAAGTTCAGCAATTAGCTTGAAGAATAAAATAAAGGCGAAAGCAGTACTAAATACTCCAAGTGCGATCAACGACAAGGCTGCGTTCATGGAAATGTTTGAAGGCCATTGGGCGATGGCAAAAGGAGTCCAAAAAACACTAGTTATAGCCATGGCTAAACCATTAATTGCGATGCCATCGACAAGTGGCAAATTGGTGGTCACCATGATTATGGCGTAGGCATATCCCATTGATGCCACGATCACCATAAAAATTGATAGAGGATCGCTGTTACCTGACAGGCTCTCAATTCCAACAACCAGAATCAAGCCAAAGAATCCAACAACGATTCCAATGATGCGTTTGAACTGCCACACTGAATGATCTCCGCGCAGAGAAGAAATAACTGTTGAAAATATAGGCACTGTTGAAACAAGCAATCCAGCAAGTCCCGAATTTATCTTTTGTTCCGCGGTAGTAATTAGAATCCAAGGACCGATCATTTCCATAAGTGCGTAAAAGGCAACATATTTAAATCCAAGGACCGCTCCACCAAATTTTTTGCGGTAGATCGCGATAGGGATCAAAATCAACGCACCGATTAAGGTGCGGCCTGCAACAACTGCAGCAGGTGGAAAATCTTCGACTGCAACCTTCATCAATAGATATGGAATTCCCCAGAGCAGGCTAACTAAAGCAAAGTGGAACAAGGATTTACGGGTCATTTAAGCAATCACGCGTCGATATAGATCTACAGTTAATGCAGCTACGGCATCCCATCCAAATAGTTTTTGTGCACGCACGCGTCCTGCTGCGCCGTACTTTTTCAGTAATTCAGGTTGGGCCATTAAGCGATTAATTGATTCGGTCAATGCCTTTTCAAACGCAGCAGCCTCACCGTTGTAATCAACAAGTTCGCCAGTTTCCTTATCTGCGACAACCTCTGGGATGCCGCCAACGCGAGATCCTAGAACAGCGGTTTCGCAACCCATTGCTTCTAAATTAACGATTCCAAGAGGCTCATAAATTGAAGGACAAATAAATAGTTCAGCTGCGGTCAACATCGCGGTTAATTGATTATGTGGCAGCATCTCTTTGATCCACCAAATATTGCTGCGCGTGCGCTGTAAATCTGCAATTAAAGCTGCTACCTCGTTGCCGATGCCCTCTTCATCTGGGCTGCCTGCAGCAAGTACCAAACCATATTCGGCAGGCACGTCCTTCCATGCACGCAATAAGTGCGCTAAACCTTTTTGTCGGGTTATGCGACCAACAAAGATTGCATATGGTCCACTGATTCCAAAACTTTCCGCCACAGCTGAATCATGGTTGGGGGCGAATTTTTGCGTGTCCACACCATTTCGAATTGTTACAACTTTTGCAGGATTTACAGCAGGGTAAGCCGCCAAGACATCGGCACGCATTCCATCACTGACGGCGATGATTGCAGCTGCTGATTCAAATGCAGTTTTTTCTGCCCATGATGAAATCTTGTATCCGGCGCCCAATTGATCAGATTTCCATGGGCGTAATGGTTCTAATGAATGTGCACTCACAATATGAGGGATCCCGTGTTGTAGTGAGGCAATATGTCCTGCCATGTTTGCATACCAAGTGTGTGAGTGAACAACATCAACATGTCCTAAGTGCGTTGCCATCTCAAGATCAATTGCAAGTGCTTGAACCGCCGGATTGGCATCAGCAAAACCTGCAGGTAGTGAATACCCAAAAGCGTCTTCGCGTTTTCCACCAAAGCAATGGACATCGACATGAACATCCTTGATTGTGCGAAGTGCTTGCGTTAACTGAAGAACATGAACCCCGGCGCCACCATAAATAGCTGGTGGCCATTCCTTGGTAACTATGCCTACATTTAACGCGGTCATATTCTGCTAATCCTCTTCCTTCGACAAGGGTGAAAGGCTATCGTTAAGCCATGGCTAAACTGCAACTTCCACTCAGCATCGTTCTTGCTGGTGGCGAGGGCAAGCGTCTTATGCCGCTTACAGCAGATCGCGCAAAACCTGCCGTCCCATTTGGTGGTTCATATCGTTTAGTGGACTTCGTTTTATCAAATCTTGCCAATGCAAATATGTTGAAGATTGCTGTACTAACTCAGTACAAATCTCATTCTCTTGACCGCCATATTACGACCACTTGGCGCATGTCCTCACTTCTTGGAAATTACATCACCCCTGTTCCTGCCCAGCAACGACTTGGGCCTCGTTGGTATACAGGCAGCGCAGATGCGATTTTGCAGAACTTCAATTTGATTCACGATGAAGATCCAAAGCATGTTTTGGTTTTTGGTGCCGATCACGTGTATCGCATGGATCCAATGCAGATGTTTCAACAGCATGTTGAATCTGGAGCTGGCGTAACGGTTGCGGCAATTCGGATGCCTCGTTCTGAAGCACATGATTTTGGTGTTATTGAATTAGCAGACGATGGAATAACTATAAAAGCATTTCATGAAAAACCTGCTAATCCACCTGCGATGCCAGGTCACCCAGATTTATGTTTAGTTTCAATGGGTAATTATATTTTCAAGCGCGATGTTATGGAAGAAGCGTTAATTCTTGATTCTGAAGATTTGGAATCGCGCCATGACTTAGGCGGAAACATAATTCCTTACTTAACAAACATGGGCGTTGCAAAGGTGTACGACTTTGCTCACAACGTTGTTCCGGGTGAAACGGAGCGCGACAAGGGTTATTGGCGCGATGTGGGTTCGATCGATGCGTATTACGACGCACATATGGATTTAGTATCTGTTCATCCAATTTTTAATTTATATAACCGCCAATGGCCACTGCTTACGAACCCACCTTCATTGCCGCCAGCAAAATTTAGCGAAGGTGGATCGGCTCACGATTCTATTGTTGGCGCCGGATCAATTGTTGCAGGTGGAATTTTGCATGGATCAGTTGTTTCCTATGATGTCTCTGTTGGAAAAGCGGCAATCGTTGAGGGCTCGGTGTTAATGCCATCAGTTAAGATTGGCGATCGAGCAATTGTTCGCAAAGCTATCTTGGATAAGAACGTCGTTGTAGAGCCTGGGGCACAGATCGGCGTGGACTTAGAGCGAGATCGACAACGTTTCACAGTTAGCGATGCAGGGATAGTTATCGTCGGCAAAGGTGTCCGAGTTACCCCCTAATCACAGTAGGACGGGATTTCCGACCCTTGCCTTTAAAGTGGCTATGAGTTGTTGAATGAGCGTGAGTCATGGCTAGACTGTGCCAGTCAGCGTTGACCACAGGTGGCGGGAAAATTTGAGCCGCTTAATCAAACAATAAAATTGTTGGAGATAATCATGCGTATTGGTGTCCTTACTGGCGGCGGAGATTGCCCTGGTCTTAATGCAGTTATTCGTGCTGTGGTTCGCAAGGGTGTTAAAGAGTACGGTCACGAGTTTGTTGGATTCCGTGATGGATGGAAGGGACCTCTAGAAGGTCTAACCATGCCTCTAAATATTGAAACAACCCGCGGCATCTTGACTCGCGGTGGAACAATTCTTGGTTCATCACGTACTAACCCATTTAAAATCGAGGGTGGCGTAGAAAAAATCAAGGAAAATCTTGAAAAAGCTGGAATCGATGCATTGATTGCAATCGGTGGCGAAGATACTTTAGGTGTTGCTACAAAGCTTGATGCTCTTGGTGTCAAGGTGATTGGTGTTCCAAAGACGATCGATAATGACCTTAACAACACTGATTACACATTTGGTTTTGATACCTCAGTAAATATTGCGATGGAAGCAATTGATCGTCTTCACACAACCGCTGAGTCCCATCACCGCGCATTAATCGTTGAAGTTATGGGTCGTCACGCAGGCTGGATCGCATTACATTCAGGTCTTGCAGGTGGTGCGACATGTATTTTGATTCCAGAGCAAAAGTTCTCTGTAGATAAGGTATGCGAATGGGTTGAGTCACGATTCAAGTCTCACTACGCACCGATTATCGTTATTGCAGAAGGTGCGATTCCTCAAGATGGCGACATGATTGTTAAGGATCAGACACTTGATTCATTTGGCCATGTAAAGCTATCGGGTATCGGTGACTGGCTAGCAGGTCAGATCGAAGCTCGAACAGGTAAGGAAGCTCGTACATCTGTATTGGGTCACATCCAGCGTGGTGGCACTCCAACAGCATTTGACCGCGTACTTGCTACTCGCTTCGGATTGCATGCAATTACAGCGGCTCACGAAGGTGATTGGGGCAAGATGGTTGCACTTCACGGCACCAACATTGCACGCGTACCTTTGGCATCAGCAACTGAGAAGCTAAAGACTGTTCCGCTAGAGCTATACAAGGAATCAGAGATTTTCTTCGGTTAATTGCCTCGCGCGATTACTTTCGAACTCTCTACACTTCTATGATGAGCGCAAATTTAGATTCCCTGTTTACACCTGGCCTTGTTGCTGCCCAGCAACCAACTTGGCCGGGTGGACCAGAGGGTGAGCCTGTCAAAGCAGCGGTGGCGCAATTAAAAGCCTTACCTCCACTTGTCTTTGCTGGTGAATGTGATGATTTAAAAGCTCGCATCGCGTTAGCAGCAGAAGGTAAAGCATTTTGGTTACAAGGCGGAGATTGCGCAGAAACTTTTGCGGCCGCAACAGCTGATTCAATTCGAAATCGTATTAAAACAATTTTGCAGATGGCTGCGGTTTTGCAGTATTACTCAAGCTTGCCGGTTATCAAGGTTGGTCGAATGGCGGGCCAGTTTGCTAAGCCTCGTTCTAATGATTTCGAAACTCGTGGTGATGTAACACTTCCTGCCTACCGTGGGGATGCCGTTAACGATATTGAATTTACGGAAAGCTCACGAAATCCAGACCCACAACGTTTGGTGCGCGTTTACAACACATCTGCAGCAACTCTTAACTTAGTGCGCGCCTTTACCCAAGGTGGTTTTGCAGATCTACGACAAGTTCACGAATGGAACAAAGGTTTTATCCGTGATTCTAAAGTTGGCGAACGATACGAACAAATGGCTAATGAAATTGGTCGCGCTTTAGCGTTTATGAAATCTGCAGGCGTTGATCCTGCAAGCTTTAAGTCAGTAGATTTCTTTGCAAGCCACGAGGCGCTAATCATGGAGTATGAAAAGGCATTAACTCGTATCGATTCACGCACAGGAGATGCCTACGATGTTTCCGGTCACTTCATTTGGATAGGTGAGCGCACACGTCAGCTAGATGGCGCACATGTTGATTTTGCTTCAAAGGTTCGCAATCCAATTGGTATCAAACTTGGACCAAAGTCCACAGTCGAAGATGCTCTTGCATTAATCGACAAACTAGATCCACATCGCGAACCAGGGCGTATTACATTTATTACACGTATGGGCGCAAAGAACATCCGAGAAATCTTGCCAGCACTTGTCGATGGCGTAACTAAATCTGGCGCAAAGGTTTTGTGGGTATGCGATCCAATGCATGGCAATACTTATGAAGCACCAAGTGGATATAAGACTCGCAGCTTTGATGATGTTATGGATGAGGTCAAGGGATTCTTCGAAGTTCATAAGGCGTTAGGAACTCATCCAGGTGGAATCCACATCGAGTTAACAGGTGATGACGTGACAGAGTGCGTTGGCGGTGGCGAACAGATTTCACATGAAGATCTTGCCTCACGGTATGAGACAGCGTGCGATCCACGTCTAAATCATGCGCAATCCCTAGAGCTTGCCTTTTTAGTTGCTGAAATGTTGCGCGATCGCTAATTTTGGACAGTGCCGCTTTTAATTACTTCTCACAAAACACCTGTAGGTACCCTTAATTTATTAGCTGATGATCAGATTCTGATCGGGGCTAACCTTTCAACTGTTTCAGCATTTAAAGCAGGACGTGATGTGAAGGTTGTTAAATCAATTCCTGTGATTTCAGATCTCATCAACGATTACTTTGATGGCGACCTGACAGCGCTTAATGGCATTCAAGTTCGTCAACCAGGTGCTGCATTTTCACAAGCTGCTTGGAAGGCGATGCGAAAGATCGCTCCCGGAAAAACATGGTCATATTCCGATTTAGCGGAAAAGGCTGGCTCACCTGCGGCGGTTCGTGCTGCCGGAAGTGCATGTGCAAACAATGCGATCATGCTTGTTGTTCCTTGCCACCGAGTTGTTAAAACCGGAGGAGCGTTAGGAAATTATGCTTATGGTGTTAATAAGAAGCAGTGGCTCTTAAGCCACGAGGGCTTTCTTTAAAATTTCTATTGCCTCTTGGCATTGAGCATCATCAAAATCAAGATGTGTTACCAAGCGCGCATATTTAGGACCAAGAGCGCTAATCCACAATCCAGCATCACGGCAGCGTTGGGCAAGTTCTGCTGCAGTAATTGGCATTCCGGCTAAATCCAACCCAACGATGTTAGTTTCAACAGTTGATGGATCTATCAATGATGAATTAACAGATGCAATTGCTACTGCGATTTCTTTGGCACGACGGTGATCTTCTGCCAAACGATCAATGTTGTTATCAAGTGCGTAATGAGCACCTGCCGCAAGCAAGCCAATCTGACGCATCCCAGCGCCATACCGCTTGCGCCACACACGAGCTTTTGCAACGCGATCCTTAGTAGAAAGCATCACCGATCCAACTGGAGCGCCTAATCCCTTAGATAAACACACGCTGATTGTGTCGAAATACTTTCCGTACTCTGTAAATGAAACACCAGATGCAACATGTGCGTTCCAGATGCGGGCACCATCTAAGTGAAGCGCTAATCCAAGATCATCTGCGCCTTTGCGAAGAGCGGCAATTTCGCTAATTGGTTGAACAGTTCCACCGCCAAAGTTATGTGTATTTTCTACAGCGATAGCAGTGGTTGAAACCAAATATGGACCGCTATTTGGGCGTGCGATTTCAAGAGCATCAACTGCCTTTAATTGACCGTTTTTTGCAGGAAATGTTCTTGTTGTTATTCCACTAAATACAGCGGCTGCACCTAGTTCGGCACGCACAATGTGGCTGTTTGTTTCTGCTATTAATTCTTCTCCGGGTGCAACCAACATACGTATTGCCAGTTGATTTGCAAGAGATCCAGTTGGTGTGAAAACGCCCGCCTCTTTGCCAAACATCGCGGCAACTCGTTCTTCCAGCGAGTTAACTGTTGGGTCATCACTATAAACATCATCGCCAACAGGTGCCTGTGCAATTGCTTCTCGCATTGCAGCAGATGGACGAGTAACGGTGTCGCTTCGTAGATCAATTGGCATGTCTTATATTCTCACGATTCCTTGAGGACTATGACAAACATTGCTATTACAACTAGTACGCCACCCAAAGCCTTTTGGAGAGTCAGGGTTTCCCCACCAAAGAGGATTGCAAATAAGGCTGCAAACACAACCTCCATGGTCAAAATAACGGCGACCTTTGTTGTGCTCATATGCGCCTGAGACCACGTCTGAATCACAAATGCCACCGCCGTACATGCCACTGCGGTAAAGATAACAGTTGCCCAAACTCCGCTATCAGGAGGAAGTTGATAGCCACCTTCAAAAATTGATGCAAAACCTGTTAAAGCAGCACACATTGCTAGCTGCACGACAGTCATTGCGTAGGCATCACGTCCGCTACTCCATTTACCCAGAGCAATTATGTGTGCACCAAAAGCCAATGCACTTCCTAAAACAAGCATTTCACCTAATCCAATTGACCAGCCTTGCAGTGACAGTAAAGCTAATCCAATAGTTGCAACCGCAACACAGCCCCAAGTGATCAGAGTTATGCGTGCCTTTAGAACAACTGCAGCAATTAACGGTGTAAAAACAACATATAAACCAGTAATGAAACCTGTGATTGCCGCACCAGTCCGCGCTAATCCCAGCGTTTGCAAGATATAACCTGCCCCAAGAAATAATCCCGCAGTTGATGCTCTAATCAGCAGATCCTTATTGAAGAGCTTGATGCATTGAGGACGAATCAGAATCATTACAACTACCGCTAGCACGAATCTGCTGAACAAGAAGTTATTAACAGTTTGACGCTCAATGGCATCTTTCATCACCACGAAGGCAAATCCCCAGGCAGCTGAAACTGAGAGCAAAGCCCACGGTGCAAGTTTTAACTGTAGTTGATGGCGAGCAGACATTAGCCGCGCAATTTCTTGAGCAATGCAACTTCCTTGCCATGTTCAGGTTCCATACCTGGAGTTTCAAGAATTAATGGAGCATTTGCAACTGCAGGGTGTGACAGTAATTCTTTAAATGGATCCACGCCGATATGACCTTCACCGATATTTTGATGGCGATCTTTAAGAGCTCCACAAACATCCATTGAATCATTTGCGTGGACTAACTGGAATCTTTCAATGCCGGCAATTTCAACGAGTAAATCAATAGTCGCAGTCATTCCACCTTTTATGGAAATATCGTGGCCCGCAGCAAAAACATGGCAGGTGTCCAGACAGATTGCTACCTTTGGGTGGTATTCAAGAGCTTTCAAATACATCGCAAGATCATCTAACTTCTTTACTAGTGATTGCCCCTGACCTGCAGTTGGTTCTAACAAAAGGTATGGGGCGTCATCTCCAAGTGCATTAAGAATTGGCATCATTCCTTCATGAATCTGTTTCCATGCTTTTTCAACATGGTTTACATCAACGGCAGAGCCTGTGTGAATTACCACTCCAAGTGCGCCGATATCAGCACCTCGCTGAAGTGAGTACTTTGTTGATGCAAGGGAATTCAAATACGTTGCCTCTGTTGGCGAACCTAAGTTGATCAAAAACGGAGCATGAACATACGTTTCGATATCTAATTCGGAGGCCTTGATCTTAAAAGCTTCATCGAGTTCGGGATTTGCTTCTGGCATCGCCCATGCACGTGGGCTTGACGCAAATACTTGAATTGCTTCAGCACCAATTTCTTGCGCATATGCGATTGAACGCTTGGCCATACCGCCAGTAGTCGGGGTATGAGCACCGATTCTGGGCTTCTTTGTAGGCGTAGGCATTGGGTCACCCTACGGTAATCGTCACCAAACTTCCACGTAAAACCTTGGTGTTAACGGCAGGAGAAACTTTTTTAACAACTTTCTTCTTCGCTTTTCCGATTGTTACAACCTTCACCTTTAACCCGAGAGACTCGAGCATCTCTTTACCTGCGACCGCTTCCATGGTGATGATTGTCTTTGGAATAAATGTATAACGAGGGCCCTTAGAAATAAGAATTGAAACCTTGGCTCCCTTATTTGCAGATGCTCCTCCAGCTGGACTTTGTGATACAACCGCAAGTTCTGGAGTTGTTTCACTAAATGCATATCCAAGTTCTACATTAAATCCAGCTTCCGTTAATTCATTCAACGCTTGTTCGCCGCTCTTGCCAATGTAAGAAGCTAGGGCAACTTGTTCAATTCCCTTTGATACTATGAAATTGACCCTTGCATCTCGCTTTACTGAACTACCAGACTTAGGTGTTGATGCGATTACGAACCCTTTTGGAATTTCGGAGTTGAAAACTTCTGTGGTTTTTCCGACAACTAGCGGGAATTTACTTATCGCAGATTGGGCAGCCTCTGGCGTTAGTCCGGTGGTTGGTGGAATTGTGTAACGCTCTGGTCCTTTAGAAATAATTAATTTAACACTGCCGCCAGCATCAACCTTGCCGCCTCCGGGGGGCACAGATTCAATAATTTTTCCCTTAGCAATATCTTCATCAAATCTATTTTCCAGAACCACAGCGGTTAACCCCAAGGGAGTAAAAGATGAAACCGCTTCGTTAAAGCTTCCACCAACAGTTGATGGAACAACTACTCGAGATCCAGGTCCAACCAAAGTCCACCAACCACCAACTCCAACGGCGATTGCCAAGAACAATGCAACCTTACGATTTCTGCGTACTCGTTTGCTGGCACGCTTCTTCTTTTCTTCTTGGCGCTTTATTTCGCGCGTGCTCTCTTTGACTTCAACTGTTACTTCTCTAACCGGCTCCTCTTTTACCTTCTTGCGTGCTTTTTCTCGAATAGGTTCAACTGGCAGATCTAAGCCAAGGTCTAGCTGATTCTTCTTTGGATCAAGTTCGATTTGGATCTTTTGTAATTTCTCTAAAAATTCACCGGCAGTGCGCGGGCGATCATCAGGATTCTTGGCCGTTGCACTTGCAATCAAATCATCCAAGCCTTGAGGAATCTCTTTGCGCTTGCTGCGAAGATGTGGAATTTCTTGGTTGACATGCATATAAGCAATTTGAATCGGTGTATCACCATTAAAGGGTTTTTCACCCGTAAACATTTCGTAGGCAACTATTCCAGCGGCATAGACATCGCTGCGTGAATCGGCGACTCCACGCTGGACTTGCTCGGGGGAAAGGTAGGAAACACTTCCCAAAATCACACTGGATTCAGCTGTCATGGTTGTGCCAATTAGTTCACCACGTGCCAAACCAAAGTCTGCAATCTTGATGCGGCCATCTTTAGAAATTAAAATGTTTTCAGGTTTGATGTCCCTGTGAACGATCCCTAGGTCATGAGCGGCGGCAAGAGCTGACAAAATAGGCGTCATGTAATTGATCGCATCTTTAATTTCAAAACGACCACGTTCATTCAAATACTCGCGAAGTGTGTGACCCTCAATAAATTCCATAACCAGGAACACGGCAGGGATACCACTTTGATTCCAGCCTTGATCTTGGACTGCGACAATATTTGGATGGGTAAGGGCAGCGGCAGCTTTTGCTTCACGAATAAAGCGCGAGACAAATGCTTCATCTTGTGCCAAATGAGCGTGCATGATTTTTACGGCAACTTTGCGATCCAGACGGGTATCTAAAGCTTCGTAAATTGTTGCCATTCCACCATTAGCGACCTGACGCAGTAATTGGTAGCGCCCATCAATGAGCTCACCGGACAGATCGGACATGTGCAGATTTTATTGAGTGCATCAGTGGCAGGTACCCAGGGCGCGCCCAAAACAGTTATGAAGTGAGTTTAAACTCGCAATTTTCACGAGTTTCATCCCTTGTAAAGTGTTTATCTTGATCAACTTGCCATTGACGCATCTGTTGTTCGATTTGCGCTCCATCACGATCTAACACGCGCTGTAATCCGATTTCGGGTTCAATATCTAGCCAATAGGTTGTAGCTCCTGTTTCGCGCACTATTTGTTGTGCAGCCCCAACCCCTTCGATGATCAAATAATCGGTTAGCTCGATTTTTTCTTCGCGATCAAACTGCATGGTGTGCCAGTTAAAGATCTTGATCACGCACTCTTTACCGGCAAGATGGGCAGTTGAAATTCGATCCAGAATTTCAGAAAGAGCATTGCTCAGGGCATTCTCCCAACCATTGTAAAGATCATCCATATGAATAACTCTTACAGTTCCTTTACAAGACAACTCTGCTTCTAGTTTTGCCGCAAAGGTGGTTTTGCCAGCACCCGCTGGACCATCAATGGCTAATAGAGTCACGCCAGCGCTTCAATCCGACTATGGCAACAACGGTAAACATCGCGTATAGAACAGCAGTAAACCAGTAACCAAGCATTGCATATTGAACTGTTCCAGCCAGATCTACGACTAGCCATACAACCCATGCTTCCCACTTTTCATAGACCATCATAATTTGAGCAACCAGGCTTCCGATTAATAGAAATGCATCTGACCAGGTTGCTGCAGCCCCGATGCTAGATAAAAGTGGTGATAGAGCTGCGACGCTTATGAAAGTTCCGACTGCAATATAGCGACGATTGCGTGCTGTCACCGATCCAGGGACCGCACCTGTTGGTGCCCAATCCTTCCAACCATAAACAGCGGCAGTAATAAATACCAACTGCAAGGCAGCACTAGCAAAGAGATCTACTTGATAAAAGAAAACACCGTATAGCGCGCTACTAAGTGCCCACCAAGGCCAGGTAATTCTTTTTCCTGTTGTACCTAGCCATACACCTACAAAAGATGTGACTGCAGCGATGAATTCGAGAATTGAGACTTCGTAGCCCCAAGCGGTAAATAAAATGGTTGACATGATTTTCCTTTCCACATCCGCATTACCGAATGGGTCAATCGGTCGGTCTGAATTTCAGACCCTCTCAGCCTTTACGGCTCCCGTGGTTAGTACTCTAGCGTGAAATCAACTGGCGTTTAATGAATGCAGCACCTGCAACACGAATACGTCGAGCCGTAGAAGTTTTTGCTCGCTGATTGAAAATGTCATAACCAATCTTTTCTACTTCATCCACAATGCCACAATACAAAGTACTTGCTGCTTCAATACATGGACGACTCGTAGCCTCAAGCATTGCAATTCCGGGGGCAGCTTCTGCCTGAAGTTGACGAACCCGCGCGATCTGAAACTTGAGTGCTTCAATTATTTCTGGCGTTAAGACACGCTCTTCTAACATTTCTCGGGTAACACCAAACTGGGCAAGTTCTTTTATCGGTAGGTAAACACGGCCACGGTCCAAATCCTCATCCACATCGCGTATGAAGTTTGCTAATTGAAATGCGATACCTAATTTCTTCGCTGCTTCATAGGCATCAATGTGCAAAGGTCCAAGGATTGGCACCATTTCAAGACCAATTACTGCTGCTGATCCGTACACATATTCCAACAGATCCTCATAGGTTTCATATTCCTGCACCGTTAAATCCATAGTCATTGAATGCAGAAAGGCCTCAAAATGTTCGTGGGGGATATCAAAGCGTTTAACGGTATCGATCAGAGCCCGACCGACATGATCATCACTTGTTCCTTTTTTTAGATCTGCCAAAACGCCATTGCCCCATTTACTTAATGCCTCAGACTTTTCTTCAATACTTAGTTCAGATGCCAGATCATCAACAATTTCATCTGCATAGCGAGCAAAACCATATAGAGCATGAACAAATGGGCGCTTTGCCTTTGGCAGCAAGAGAGTTGCTAGGAAATAGGTTTTTCCATGCAATGCATTTAAACGCTTGCACTCTTCATATGATGCACGTAGATCAGGATCGGTAATCCCAGCAGCAGTTAATTCATCCACTTACTTAACCGGACCTACGATTCGCTCTGCGGCAAGACGACCTGAAATCAAAACCATTGGTACTCCAACACCTGGTTGTGTTCCAGAACCGGCAAACACCACATTTTCAATTCCGGCTGCCATGTTGCGCGGTCTAAATGGACCGGTTTGGAAGAAGGTATGCGCGCTAGCAAATGGTGCGCCTTGCTCCATTCCTTGCGCTTGCCAATCAAGAGGAGTTGTTACAACTTCAGTTTCAATTGCATCACCAAAGCCCGAGTAGCCACGCTGTTCAAGAGTTTCAACCATGTGATCGCGGTATGGCTTAGCCTGCTTTTTCCAGTCAATATCTGCAGTTAGGTTCGGGGTAGGAAATAGAACGTAGTAAGAAGTTTTTCCTGCTGGTGCTAACGATGGATCATCAAGTGAAGGAATTGTTACGAGCACACTTGGATCACTCATTAGCTGCTTCTTCTTAATTAGTTCATCAAATACACCATCCCATGACTCTCCAAAGTGAATATTGTGATGAGCTGCAAAGTCATATTTCTTTGTTGATCCGACCAACATTGTTACGCAAGAAGGGGAGTAGTTAAGACGTTTTACATTCAAAGGCGTTTTGCCCAGTAAATCGCGCCATGCAACAGGCAGATCAGGGTTCAAAATTATTGCGTCGCATTCAATTCGTTGACCATCTTCTGTGATGACTGCTTTTGCACGTCCATTTTGTACATCAATAGTTGAAACTGTGGTGCTGTACTTGAATTCAACTCCATGCTTTTGGGCAGCCGCTGCCATCGCGCGCGGTACGGCATGCATTCCACCCTTAGGAAAGAACACACCGTTAACAGAGTCCATGTAAGCAATGACTGCGTAAATTGCTAGCGCTTGCTGCGGACTAACACCTGCGTACATAGCCTGGAATGAGTACACCTTTTGCAAACGTGGATCTTTCATAAATTGATTCACTTTTGGGGACAATCTGCGGAAGCCACCCAGTGCGATCAATCGTGCAAGATTTGGTGTCAAAAGATTAAAAGGTGAATCAATGTTGCGATCAATGAAGTCATTCATTTCATACTTATACAGCTTTGTAACAAATTCTACGTAGCGTGCATATCCAGCAGCTTCTTCGGGGCTGATTTTTTCTGCAATTTCAGCTTCCATTTGTTGAGTATTTGCATGAACATCTAATTGTGATCCATCTGCATAAAAAGCTCGGTACAAAGGAGAAACAGGCATCAGTTCAACCCAGTCCTTCATCTCTTCGCCGACACAACTAAATGCATCTTGAATCAGAGATGGCATTGTTAAAACAGATGGACCCGTATCAAATGAGTACCCATCTTTTTGTAACAACCCACTTCGACCGCCAGGCACTGATTCACGTTCGATGACAGTTACTTTGCGACCAGCTCCTGCTAATCGAAGCGCTGCGCTGAGACCTGCATATCCTGCGCCAACAATGACAACATGATCGGTCGGACCTTTAACGCGTGCGGGCATTACGAACTCCTCTTAGTAGCGATATTTGCAAGCTCAACGAGCATTGCATTTCCATCGTCGGTAAAGACTGCAGATTGTGCTGCGGTTAATGCTTGATCGGTTAAGCGCTCAATTGTTGCTTCAAGCTCTGCTCGAGCACCGGTGGATTCGATGATCTCTCTTAAGATTTCGACACCTTGGGCATCTAAATCTGGCTTTCCAAAATACTTACGAGCAATTTCTCGCTGCGACTCTGATTGGCGATCATTTGTCATTGCAATTAGGACTGTTCGCTTTCCTTCACGTAGATCATCACCGGCAGGCTTTCCTGTTACAGATGGATCTCCGAATACTCCCAGCAAGTCATCACGTAACTGAAAGGCTTCGCCCAAAGGAAGTCCATAAGCGGATAACGCGGTAAAGATTTCTGGAGATGGCGCAGTGGTCATAGCAGCACCTAAATGCAGTGGACGTTCAATTGTGTACTTACCTGATTTATAACGAGCGATCTTCATCGAGCGATCAACACTTGTAGTTTTTTGGGTTTGCTCGTGGATGTCTAGAAATTGACCTGCCATTAATTCAACACGCATCTCGTTGTAATAAGGCACAACGTGTTCGAATTGTTCAGTTGTTAATCCAGCACTATTTAACATTTGATCTGACCACACAAGTGCTAAATCTCCGAGCAATACTGCGGCGGATAATCCATACTGTGGCGCAAATCCATCTAGTTCGTCTTGCACATGAATAGTTTCAAAGTGTCGGTGTATCGAAGGCTTTCCACGACGGGTATCTGATCCATCCATCAAATCATCATGAATCAATGCGCACGCCTGCAAAAATTCCAACGCCGCCATTGCGCGGATGACAGGTTTTTCTAATGATCCACCTGCAGCTGCAAAGCCAGCGTAGGCAAACAGTGGTCGCAACCGTTTTCCACTATCTAATAAGAATGATGTCAAAGCATCGGAAACGGGGGACAGCTCTGCCGATATGGATTTCAGATATGCACTTTCACAGTTCAGGAAGATAGCCAACTCTTCTTCAACGGCGCTTCGAACGCTTGTTAACCGTGCTTTTGGCTCTGAACTCACTCGGTAACGGTACCCTCACCCAGTGGTAGTTCGCACTTCGTATTCATTCGAGTTCTTCCCTCCAAAGGATGTTGAGGGTGAAGAACGGTTGTGGGCTGCGATCGATGGCCTTAAATCCATAACCCCTGACTTTGTTTCTGTGACATATGGGGCAGGTGGTTCCACCCGCGATCGTTCAATTCGGATTGCTCAAGAAATTACCAAGCGCACCGGTATTTCAACTGTTGCTCACCTGACATGTGTTGGATCAACTCGTGATGAATTGATCGCAATTTTGCACAGCTATAAAGAAGCAGGCATCACAAGTATTTTGGCACTTCGCGGAGATCCAACAGGCGGACCAAGTGCACCGTGGACACCGACACCTGGTGGCCTCAATCACGCAGATGAGTTAGTTCAATTAGCTGATGAGTTTGGTGGATTCACAATTGGTGTTGCGGCTTTTCCAGATGGACATCCTGCGTCTTATGGAGATTTTGAAAAAGACATCGATGTGCTCATACGCAAAGAAGAGCTAGGTGCAACATTTGCAACGACACAGTTTTTCTTTGAAGCAGATCGCTACACACGATTAGTTGATCGTCTTGCTGAACGTGGTTCTAAGTTAGTCATCATTCCGGGCATCTTGCCTGTGACAAACGTCAAGTTGTTGCACCGGATGGCTGAACTTGGTGGAACACCGATTCCTTCACAAATTGCAGAAGCCTTTGCAAAGGTTGAAAGTGATCCAGTGGCCGTGCGTGCGTTAGGCGTTGAGATAGCAACATCACTTTGCCAACAACTATTGTCAGCTGGGGCTTCGGGATTACACTTTTACACGATGAATAGCTCAACTGCTACTCAAGAAATTTACGGAAACCTAAATGCTTAGCAAAGATGAATTTAAGGCAAAGTGGAGTGCTTTGCATAGTGATGCAGAAACAAACGGCATCGTTGGTGCCTGGCTAAACATTTCTTATCGTTTTGGATTGATCTGCACGCTACTTCGTATTTCTCCTAACGCACTTACTGTGTTCGGCTTAATTGGTGCGGTTGCCACCGCGTTAACCGCACAAACTGCGTGGGCGATTCTCTTCTTAGTATTTTCATTGTTTTGTGATGGCATCGATGGCAGCGTTGCTATTTTCCAGCATCGCGAAAGCAAATTCGGAGCAACTCTTGATTCAGTGGTGGATCGTATTAGTGAAGCACTGTGGTTCTACGCCCTATATGCAATAGGTGTTCCAGCGTGGATTCCAATCACCTTGTGGTGCGTGGCAGCTTTTCAAGAGTATGCCCGGGCAAAGCTGATCTCACTTGGCGTTAGCGATATTGGTGTCATTACTCCTGCTGAGCGTCCTGTTCGTGCAAGTTTCTTGTTTATTGTTTTGATACTCAATCAATTATCAATGCCAGGTGTGACCGAAATTTCAATCGCGTTCTTGTTGGTGCAGCTTTATAGTTTTATTAGTGTCGTGCGTTTTTCTCGTAGCCAATTGCTTCCGTAACTAAATCTCCGCCAATACCAACAAGAGGCAATCCACCGCCAGGATGAGCAGATCCACCAACTAAATACAAACCGTTAATCGGTG
>CAEZSB010000006.1_pt1 | contig 18677 bp, 15 predicted proteins | sample 7263851 | NCBI WGS metagenome assembly CAEZSB01 (sample SAMEA6813770, study PRJEB35770) | freshwater metagenome | biome: Freshwater; feature: Freshwater reservoir; material: water | place: Czech Republic | collected 2017-04-14 | depth 0.5m m | reverse complement strand
GGCATTTCCAATTCCCTTGAGATCATCAATGATTCCTAGGTTTGTTGTGCCAGATGTTGCAACAACTGCAAAGACACGCTTGTTTGTGGTTGCATGTAATTGATCAATTGCAGCGGCAACTTGTGCTCCTTGAAGTTTGCCAGTTTCATCAACGGAAACCTTTAATACATCTACATCCATGACATTTGCTGCAGAAGCAATGGATGAATGTGCCTCTTCGCTGCAGGCGATTACCCAACGCTCTGGATTGGCATGTTTCTTTCGCGCTTCGGCCCGAGCAACAACAAGTGCAGAGAGATTGCCAATTGTTCCACCTTGTACAAAGACACCGCCGGCAGATGCAGGAAGTCCCGCTAAATCAATTAACCATTGAATAGCTTGGTTTTCAGCAAAGACTGCACCGGCCCCTTCTTGCCATGACCCGCCGTATAAGGCACTTGCACCAACAACTAAATCAAAAAGGTTTGCGTACTCACTAGGTGCTGATGGAATAAATGCAAGGTTGCGTGGATGATCCGTTGATATACAAGCTTTTGCTAACACATTTGTAAAAACTTCCAATGCGTGATGTCCGCCCAAACCCTTTGCGGTAATTGTGTTGCCTACCTCGTTGAACAAATCTTCTGCAGATCGAGGTCCATCAAGTGGTGGGTCATCTCTTAAACGTTCCAAGCTGTACTTCAAAATCTCTGCAGCAAGTTCTTCTACTGCAGGTGTGAACTCATGCATTGATTCTTGCCTTCTTAACTATATTTCTAATCATCGTTGGAAAAACAAATAGGTGAAGTGGTGAGATCGCATACCAATACAACTGGCCACCTAACCCGCGTGGGTTAAAAGTTGCCTCTTGCACAATCTTCGTCTTTCCGTATTCGCGTGTAACTGTAAATTCCAGCCACGCTTTACCTGGCAAAACCATTTCGGCATACAGCTTTAACCTGCGACCTGGTTCTAACTCTTCTACTCGCCAAAAATCTAAACTTTCTCCAACGCGTAAGAAATCAGGATCGCGGCGACCGCGGCGCAATCCAACGCCTCCAACTATGAATCGATCCAAAACGCCGCGAGCCCACCACAGCAAATCAGAGCCAAACCATCCGTTGTCTCCTCCAATGCGTTCGACCTGCCGCCATACCTGCTCTGCTGGAACGTCGGTGATGCGTTCGCGACGATCGCGCAAAACCATTTCGCCAGCCCAATCTGGATCTCCTTGTGCCTTTTGCCATGGTGCAGTTGGCATAGTTGCATCAGACCAACGAGTTTCAACGTTATGAGTAGTGATTTTTGACAGCGCTAATGAAATCGCTGATTCAACATCAATCAATCCTTCGGCAGGTTTTGGAATAAGTCCATCAATACTTTTTGCAGGGTCTGCAACAACTTCGCTAATTAGCGAACCAACAAGTGGGCGGGCCAGTGCGGTTGGAACTGGAGTTACTAAGCCAATCCACAAACTAGAAAGCCCTGGGGTAAGAACAGGAACTCTAATGATCCAGCGCTTTTTTAATCCAGATAGCTTTGCAAACTTTTGCATCATGTCTGCATATGACAAGACTTCGGGGCCACCAATATCAAAGACTTTGTTGACTGGCTTTTCTAAATGCGCTGCACCCTTTAAGTAATACAGAACATCACGAATTGCGATGGGATGCGTTTTGTTCATCACCCATTTAGGCGTAGTCATGATCGGAAGTCGGTGGGTTAAATGGCGCAACATTTCAAAACTGGCAGAACCGGATCCAATAATGATGCCTGCACGAAGTTCTAGAACAGCAACAGATGTGGTGGCAAGTGAGCTACCTGTCATGGCACGAGATGCAAGATGTTTACTGATGTTTACATCATTTGCGATTCCACCCAAATAAATAATTTGAGATACGCCAGCTTGTTCGGCAGCCTTGGCAAAGTTACGAGCCATTTCGCTTTCGATTTCATCAAAGTGCGGACCTAAGTTAATCGAATGCAATAAGTAAAACGCTGTGTGAATGCCTTCTAAAGCGCTTTGTAAATCCGTGAAGTTTTCTGCACTTCCTTCGCAGATATCAACCAATGGTGCCCACGGTTGACCCATAATTTTGTTCTTATCGCGAACCAGTATTCGAACATTTTCTTTGTCATCAATGAGTGCGCGGACTAACCGACCACCAACATATCCAGATGCCCCTGTGACGAGAAAGGTACGGTCTCCAATGTGCGTGTTCATGCTGAGAAGCCTAGACTTAACCCATGCAAAAGACACTCCAAAAACCAAGGGTAGTAATTTTGGGTGCCGGTTTCGGCGGGTTAACTGCAGCCCGCAAGATGGCTGATTTTGCCGATGTAACTGTCGTTGATCGCCATAACTTTCAAACTTTTCTGCCACTTTTGTATCAGGTATCTACAGCAGGATTAGCTGCAGACCATGTTGCCCACCCAGTCCGAGGCGCGTTACGTAAAACTGGTGTGAAATTTCGAATGGGATCACCAATTGCTGTCGATCACAAAAACAAGTCTGTTAAATTGGACAGCAGCGAAGTTTTAGAATTTGACTACCTTGTTGTAGCACTAGGTTCTGCAACGGCAGATTTCGGAGTTCCCGGGGTTTTTGAGCATGCACTTGGAATGAAAAGTGTTCATGAGGCTTTGGCCATCCGTGCCGAAGTTCTGCGACGATTTGAAGATCTGTGCCGCTTTGAAGATGAAACTATATTTTCAATTTCAATTGTTGGCGGTGGACCCACCGGTGTCGAGATGGCTGGCGCATTTGCTGAACTTGTTCGTGGTCCGCTAAAGCATGATCAGCAACATGCAGCAGCACACGTAAAAATCAATTTGATTGAAGCTGGACCAAGAATTTTGCCAATGTTTTCAGAAAAACTCTCTGCCCACGGTAAAAAGGATCTCGAAAAACTTGGGGTAACAGTTCACTTAAATACTGCTGTAAAAGAAATTAAACCTCGCAGTATTGAAATTAGCGATGGCAGCAAGATTGCCTCAGAGGTAACAATCTGGGCTGCAGGCGTAAAGGGCGAACCAACAGGTGCGAAATTGAATTTGCCTTTAATCAATACGCGCATTGATGTTGAGAATACATTGCAAGTGAAGAACTACCCACACATTTTTGCAATCGGAGATATCGCAGGTTTTGTTGGAGAAAATGGGCGGATGTTGCCGATGGTTGCTCCTGTTGCGTTGCAGCAAGGTCGACATGTTGCCCACCAAATCAAAAGAATCGCTGCCGGCCAAGCTCTCAAGCCATTTAAATATCTTGATAAAGGATCCATGGCAACTATTGGTCGCCACAAAGCAATCGTTGAAGTTAAAAACCTTCGGATGACTGGTATTCCAGCCTGGTATGCCTGGTTGTGGCTTCATCTGTTTTATCTATTAGGTGGGCGCAATAAAATTGGCACTATGGCTGACTGGACCTATAACTATTTAACCTTTGATCGCGGTAACCGTCACATTATGGATTCGCAGTAATGCCTGAATATTTAAAGGTCGATGGTCATGATCTTTACTGTTACGAATGGGAAAACGATGGCGAAGCTGTTGTTTTACTTCATGGTGGTTTAAGTAAAACCTCTAGTTGGGATTATTTGCTAGTTCCTGCACTTGAAAATGATTTTCATGTTTATGCCTACGACAGAACTGGGCACGGTTTTACAGGAGATCGCACAGGCAGTCTGCACTTTGATTTTCAGGCAAAAGAAGCAATTTCATACTTGGAAGAGGTAGTAAAGGAACCAGCACACTTAATTGGTTACAGCGATGGTGGAATAATTGCTTTAATGGTTGCGATACAGCGTCCAGACTTAGTTAAATCAATTGTTGCAATTGGTGCAAATTATCATTTCAGCGCACCACTAAAGGATTTTACAGAAGCATTTGTCAGTGAAGGTGATCAGGCTGAATACAACTTAATTAGTCCAGATGCACCCCATACTCTTCTAGAAAAAATCATTCGGATGAACCAAATTTGGAGAACTGAGCCAGACATAGCTCTTTCTGATATCGCATCAATTCAGTGCCCTGTATTAGTTATGGCAGGTGATGATGATGTCATAAAGCATGATCACACAATTTCTTTATATGAGGCTTTGCCTCTGGGGCAGTTAGCAATAATTCCTGGAACTTCACACGGGCTAGTAAAAGAAAAACCAGCCTTAATGTTGGCTAACATAATGCAATTCTTAGAAGATCTGACCTACCCACAAACGCGAGATCCAATTAGACGAATTAGCAATCAACCGGAGTAATTTTTCCTGTCGCAACATCATAAATCGCTCCGCCCACTACAACATCCTTGTTGAGGAATGGGAAGGAGCGAATTCGATTCACATCGATCGCTAGCGCTGCTTCCTGATCCTTCACAGTTCTAAACTCAAGAGAGCGCGTATCTACGCCAAACTCTTTCTCGATATATTCATGAATGTCTGCTTCCTCTGCAGAAGCCATTCGACAATTTGTATGAGGCATAACCAGGATTTTCTTAACACCCAATAAATATGTAGCTAACACCAATGTACGTAAAACGTCTTCAGTCACGCGAGCGCCAGCATTACGCAAGATCTTCGCGTCTCCTGAATTCATTCCCATGACAGAAAGTGGATTGATACGTGAATCCATGCAGGTAACAATTGCTAAACCTTTTTGAGCAACTCCAGTTAACCCTGAGTATTTAAAGGTTTTGATGTATTCATCATTAGCTGCTAATTCTGCAGAAAAAGAATCATGCGGAAAGGAGTTATCAGACATTTCAACTCCTCCCCGGATTCATACCGGAGCCCCCCGTCAGGATTGAACTGACGACCTGCGCATTACAAGTGCGCTGCTCTACCACTGAGCTAGAGAGGCCTGCTCTTCAAGTTTCCTCGAATTCAGCAGCCGCAATTATGACAGTCGAAGCGCAAAACTTGAAATCGGACTCTGGCTGCGCGCTCAGGGTAGGTTGTCCTTGTGAGATTAGGCGTTCTAGATGTGGGTTCAAACACCATCCACCTTCAAGTTATGGATGCCCATCCAGGAGCGCGACCAACACCTACAACTAATTACAAAGTTGAACTTCGCTTGACTGAATACCTGGATATTTCTGGAGCTATTTCGGCAGGTGGGATACAACTGCTCAACGATGCGATTGCAGAAGCTGTCGCCCATGCGCGAGTCAATGAAACTGATGAGATCTTGGCTTTTGCAACCTCTGCCTTACGCGAAGCTAACAACGGTGCCCAAATAATCGCCGACATCAATAAAAAGTATGAGATAGATCTGCAAGTCTTGAACGGTGATGATGAAGCCTCAATGACTTTCTTGGCTGTGCGTCGATGGTTAGGTTGGTCTGCTGGAAAATTACTTGTACTAGATATTGGTGGTGGATCCCTAGAAATTGCAAGCGGAGTCGATGAAAATCCTGAAGCAACAATTTCTTTGCCACTAGGAGCAGCTCGCTTAACTCGAGAATACTTAAACGGTGATCCATATAGTGCAAAAGGTATTAAGGGTCTTGAAAGGCATGCAGAAGAAGTGCTTAGAGATTCGATGCCTAACGCTTTAAAGTCTCACGATGCAGATCATTTTGTTGCAACAAGTAAAACCTTTAGAACTTTGGCACGTATTTGTGCTCAATGGTATGGCGACAACCCAAAGTTTATTGAGCGAAAGTCACTCAACTCTGCAATGCCACGACTCATAGAAATGAATAACAAATCGCGCGCAGAATTACCTGGAGTTTCAGCTAACCGTGCACAGCAAATTGTTGCCGGTGGAATTGTGGCACTTGCTGTTATGGACAGGTTAGATGTGGATGAGGCTGAAATTTGTCCTTGGGCGTTGCGTGAAGGCATTCTTTTACGCCGTTTAGATTGGCTGAGCGACTAAGCGTCGGGTGCTGGCATCCAGTCAATTGCAATAACTTCACCATCACGGTGATGCAGAATAAATGCTTCACCCGGCATCAATCCATGATCTAACTCTTTGAAGTTCTTCTTACCTATGAATTTTGCAACAATGCCAGGAATAACTGGATTATGGCCACATACAAGTGCGTGTGCTTCATTCTCAATGATGTCATTGACTACATTAATTGCAGCTTTTTTATCTTTTTCAAAGGCATATTCACTCAGCTCGGTCCAATAAATCATATCTAGGGACAATGAACGTGCCATCGGTGCAACTGTTTCGTAGCACCGAACCGCATCAGAGGTATGGATCTCGGTAATCGCAAATGGTAAATAACGTGCCAACATTCGTATTGATTGAATTTGGCCTAACTGAGCAAGTGGGCGATCACCATCGTCGCCCTCCCATTCTTCCCGTGCAATTGCTTTGCCATGACGTAAAAGAACTAGTGGAATCGTGTCTGTTCCAAATTTTTCAAAGTTCTTTAATACTTCCTTATCGCCTTCACGAGAAACTTTGTCATAAGCATCTGCAACCGTTACCCAAATTAGTTGATCTACTTCTTCTACATCCATAACACCTTTGGCGTCACCAATTGCTTGGGCAGACCAATATCTAACTGTTTTAGTTGTTTCACCAACAAGGTATTCCACTTTGCATAGTTCGGGACCAAAGACAGTTTCATATCCGGTTTCTTCTAGCACTTCGCGGAAAGCGCAACTTATTTCAGATTCGCCAATTTCAACTTTGCCTTTTGGAAAAGACCAATCGTCATAACGAGGTCTATGAATCAAAGCTACTTGAAGAAGGTCATCGCTTAGACGGCGCCACAAAACCGCACCTGCAGCCTGAATCACTTGTTCTTCCACTTACCGATCCTTTGAATAATGATCGATAAGGGTTGCGTGGACATTTATTAATCCTTTTTTCGTTGGGCGGGTCCATGTGGTTTCGTTCAGCTGCCACGAAGAAGTTTCATCAGAAAGACCCAGGTGAAGTAGGTCCTGCAAACGTGTCTGATGCTCCTTTCTTTGTATTAGAACAAGGCTTTCAACACGTCGATCAAGGTTTCTGCCCATCAGATCGGCGCTACCAATCCAGTATTCATCATCCCCGCCATTAACAAAGTGATAAATACGAGAATGCTCAAGGAAGCGTCCCAAAATTGATTTAACAGTTATGTTCTCTGAAATACCCTTGATGCCTGGTTGTACGGCACAAATTCCACGGATTAATAATTCAATCTTCACACCGGCTTGCGATGCTTCATATAACTTAGAAACAAAGTATTCATCCAGAATTGAATTCAGTTTAAATTGAATTCCTGCAGGCCTTCCATTCTTTGCATGTTCAATTTCTCGGTCAATGCGTTCAATCAGCCCTGATCGCAATGTACGAGGCGCAACTAGCAATCGTGAATACGTCGATTGTGGAGCAAACCCAGAAAGTTGATTAAACAGACGAGTCAGATCTTCGGTTAATTCAACATCTGCACTGAGAATTCCTAAATCTTCATACATGCGTGCTGTCTTTGGATTGTAATTACCTGTACCTAAGTGACAATATCGTCGAATACCTTGTGGTTCATCACGCACAACTAACGAAAGTTTTGCATGAGTCTTTAGCCCCATTAATCCATACACAACGTGCACACCTGCTGCTTCAAGTTTGCGCGCCCAACGAACATTTGCTTGTTCATCAAATCGTGCTCGGATTTCGATTACAGCGACAACTTGCTTGCCAGCCTCTGCTGCTTCAATTAAAGCTTCAATAATTGGTGAGTCACCGGATGTGCGATACAAGGTTTGCTTGATTGCCAATACATGTGGGTCTGTTGCAGCGTTTTCTAAGAAGTGCACAACCGATGAAGTAAATGATTCATAGGGGTGGTGAAGCAGAATTTCACCTTGACGAATCGCTGCAAAAAATAGGTCGCTATCTTCAGAATCCACTTCAGACAAGGCTTTAGCGGTGCGTGATCTAAAGGGTTCAAACTTTAGCTCTGAGAAATCTAGATCTGCGATTTTATGAAGTGAAGTCAAATTTAGCGGTGCGGTGACATGAAAAATGTTTTCTGGGCCAATACCAAGTTCTGATCCAAGTTTTGAAACCAAAACCTCATCGACTCCTGATTCGATTTCAAGACGTACTGGAGGCCCAAATCGGCGGCGCAATAGCTCTTGCTCTAATGACAGCAGTAAATCCTCTGCCTCATCTTCATCTAATTCGATATCTTGATTTCGAGTTACACGGAATGTGTAGTGGTCTTCAATCGTCATTCCTGGGAACAATTCTTGTAAATGAATTGCAATCAGATCTTCAAGGGCTAGGAATCTGGTTGATCCAACCTTTGCTGTTGCAATAAAGCGTGGCAAAATTTCTGGAACCTTTACGCGAGCAAAAAACTCTTCGTGTGTTGCTGGGTTCTTAACCATCACAGCAAGGTTGAGTGATAAACCTGAGATATATGGGAATGGATGAGTTGGATCAACAGCCAACGGAGTCAGAACCGGGAAAATTCGATCCTGAAATAATCGTGCAACATATGTGCTTTCAGTCTCATCAAGATCTTCCCACTTAACAAATTCGATGCCATGTTTCTGTAACTCTGGCAAGATTTCATCATTCAAGGTTTTGGATTGACGATTAACAAGCTCATTTACCTTTGTGCTGATTAATGCCAAGAGTTCTTTAGGCTTATGTCCTGCCACATTTGCAGCTGTCACATCGTTTTCGATTTTGCTCATCAAGCTAGCAACGCGGACCATAAAGAACTCATCTAAATTTGAGGACGAGATTGCCAGGAATCGAAGTCTTTCCAGAAGAGGAACTGATGGATCTTCGGCCAATTCAAGGACTCTTTGATCGAATGAAAGCCAACTAACCTCTCGGTCGGTCAGATGTTCGATTTTCATGGCCAAATTCTCTCGTGATTGGGTGAACAACAGGTAATCAGTAAGCATCCTGCAGACAAACCAACCCCTTGTTTCACGCTCAACGAAGGTGTGCTTGTCCTCATTTCCTGAGAGACTTCCTCCCGTGATGAACAACTATTGGATGAGCCCTGAGACCACATCTGTAAACCGGTTGCCGATGCTCAACATCGAACACTTTGAGCAAATCTCTTTGGATGGCACCTGGCGTTTTCAGTTGTTGCATAGCCCGACAGAAAAGTTAGGCAAGCGTTGGGCGTCAATCCCGGTCCCTGGTTTGTGGACGATGCAGGAGCCATCTGAAGTTTTCTTTGACAGGCCAATTTACACAAACACTCAGATGCCTTTTGAAGAACATCCTCCATTTGTTCCGGCAGAAAATCCAACTGGTGTTTATGAGCGGGACTTTGAAGTGCCAAAAAGCTGGAATGGAAAGAGAATTGTTTTGCAGGTTGGTGGTTATGAATCAGTTGCACTTATTTACATCAATGGGCAAGAGGTTGGTCTTACTAAAGATTCACGATTGGCTGCAGAATTTGATGTTACTCAATTTGTCCAAAGCGGAAACAATGTGGTTCGAATTGATGTTACAAAGTGGTCTGATGCAACATTTATTGAAGACCAAGATCAGTGGTGGCATGGCGGAATAACTCGTTCCATTAAGTTGTTTGCAACTAACAAAGTATTTATTGAACGATTCAAATCTGTTGCTGGTTTAGAAAAAGATGGCACAACAGGCACTTTGAGTATTGAAGCCGACCTTGGCGCCCTTGATGATCTCTCAACAGATGGCTACACACTGCGTGCGTCCATTACCGAGTTGCCCAAGACAAAAAGTGCCAATCTTTCACAGACAGTTAAAAACTTTGCATCACCTAAGTGGACCGAACGTGATGCTGATCTTAAAAAGCGTAGTGATGATTACTTCCATGGAAAGTACTGGGATGGCAAACTTCCTGCGGATGCTAAGGCGGCAATCATGGAAACTGAGCCTTGGCCACACGGAAAGGTACTCCTAGAATCTCGAATTCCTAAGGTAAATCCTTGGTCTGCAGAGGTTCCGAATCTTTATACATTGCATATTGAGTTAATTGATCCCAATGGCGCAGTGATTGAAGTTTCGCAACAGCGCATTGGTTTCAGATCAATTGTTATCAAAGGTCAAGATTTCTTGGTTAATGGGCAACCAATTATTTTCTACGGAATCAACCGTCATGACTTTAATCGTTTTACAGGACGGGTATTAACCCGCGATGACATGCGACAAGATTTGCTCGAACTCAAGCGTTGGAACTTTAACGCGGTACGCACATCTCATTACCCCAACGATGCAGCATTTTTGGATTTGTGTGACGAACTTGGTTTTTATGTTATTGGTGAAGCAAATATTGAATCACATGCTTTTATTTCATCCATCTGTAATGACACCAGATACTTAACAGCTTTTGTTGATCGTGTTGGTCGTATGGTTCAACGCGATATTCATCATCCATCCGTTGTCATGTGGTCACTGGGTAATGAATCAGGTGCTGGCACCAACCATGAAGCTGCTGCTGCGTTTGCTCGTAGCTTTGATCCATCACGCCCATTGCATTACGAAGGCGGAATCCGCGGTAACTGGATGGGCAGCCATTCATTAACAGATGTGATTGCACCAATGTATCCAGCTATCAATGCAATTAAAGAATATGCAAAATCTCCTAAGGCTGATCGTCCATTGATCATGTGCGAGTACTCCCATGCAATGGGTAACAGCAACGGAACTTTGGCAGAGTATTGGGAAGTAATTGAATCAACACGTGGTTTGCAGGGTGGTTTTATCTGGGAGATGTGGGACCACGGTCCTGTTCAGACAATGTCCGATGGTTCAAAGCGCAATGCCTACGGTGGGGATTACGGCGAAACCAAGCATGATGGCAACTTCTGCTGCGACGGAATGGTTTTCCCAGACCGCACAGCTAAGCCTGTAATGCATGAATTTAAAGCTATTGCAGCACCTGCTGTCATCACAGGCGTTAAACCAGCAACGGGTCAATTCAAGATATTTAATAAGAATTTCTTTAAAGACTTAAGTCAATACCAACTTCAGTGGTCAATTACTTGCGATGGAGTTGTTCAAGATGGTGGAGCTGTAAAGCTTCCAAAGGTTGCTCCACGCAAGAGCGCAAACTTTAAAATTACATCAAAGAAATTAGCAAAAGGCACTGCCCGCGGAGAGCGCTTCATCACATTCTCGCTTGTTTGCATAGCAACTACTCCATGGGCATTACCAATGGCAGAAGTCGGCTGGAGTCAAATTGCGTTGCCCTCAACATCTTTAGCACCTGCAAAGAAGGCTAAGGATATTGGCGATGTAGTTGATGAGCATGGACAAATTGTTTTGCCATACGGAATCGTTGCGCCAGCTGTTTCGTTATGGCGAGCACCTACAGATAATGATCGTATTGGACATATTGCAACCAAGTGGGAGCGTTACGGAGTTCGTGACATCTCGCGCACAGATTGTGTGGTCAGACAGAATTCATCTTCGATCAAAATAGCAACTACGTGGGAAACAAGTACTGGTGTTTCTTTCAAGCACACTCAATTGATCACACCAGTAGTTGGTGGATTTACTGTTAAAGAATCTGTCACTATCCCTAAAGCTTTTGATGATCTTGCGCGTGTTGGAACATTATTTGAACTTGATGGTTCCTTAAGTGATCTTGTCTACTTTGGTACTGGTTCACATGAGTCATACCCAGATCGCAAGATTGGTCGAATTGGACGTTTTGTTTCAACAGTTGCTGCTCAGTACATTCCATATGTTCGTCCGCAAGAAAATGGTGGACATGCTGCTGTGCGCTGGTTTGAAGTCACAAACGCAGCTGGCAATGGGTTGCGCTTTGCAATGGGTAAACCCGCTCAGGTCTCTGTTACGCCTAACAGAGATGCAGAATTAGCAGATGCTGCGCATGACGTAGAAGTTACAGCCTGCGGAAACACTGTTGTTCATATTGATGCTGCTCATCGTGGTCTTGGTACTGCTTCGTGCGGACCAGATACTTTAGATAAGTACATTATCAAAACTGGGGTGCATACCTGGGAATGGACTGTTACTCAGATTTAATCTAGGTGATGTAGCGGCCAATTTATTGCAATTGGATATTTACATGTCCGACCATCACCAGATGATTTACCACGGGCTCGTCGCCACATCCATGGCAGTGCAAATGTTACAAACCATGCAATCGTAATCGCTGACTTAACAAACTGTGGAGTTGGCTCTTGTGGCGCTAACGGTCGACGCCATGAAGGATCAAATGGAAGTTCAATAGTTTCTAGTACAGCTTGTGCAACACGATCATGGCCCATTGGGTTTAAATGCAAACGATCAAATGCTAAAAATCGAGGATCCTTGAAAGCGGCTTCATCATTTGCATCGCACAGAATCGCACCTACTTCTTCTGCCATCGCACGAACGTTGTTATTGAAATCTTTGAATCGTGCTTGCCATGAATCAGCAAGGCGTCCAGTACTGCCACTATCTTCAAGAACTGTAAACAACATGACCGTTGCACCAGAGGCTGCGACTCTTCGTACCGCTTCGGCATACATTGGTAAGGTGACATTGGGGTTGTACTTGGGGCGAATAACATCATTTGCGCCAGCATGAAATGAAATTAAAGTTGTTTTATCAATAACTTGTGCAATAGCAGGTTCAATTTGCTCATCAATAACCTGCTTTAACAACTTACCGCGGATAGCAAGGTTGGCATACTGAAAACCGTTTTGATGAGCAGCCATAACATCGGCAACGCGATCTGCCCAGCCTCGGTATTGGCCATACTTTTTCTCATCGCACATACCCTCGGTAAATGAGTCTCCGATGGCGATAAAACGGTTGTATTTCACGGTCTTTTACCTACTGTGCGCGACGCTGCTGATCTACGTGAAACAGTGCGATTGAAGTTGCAACGCTCGCGTTGAGAGATTCGGTCGTCGTGCTGATTGGAATAGAGACAACAAGATCGCACTTTTCTTTAGTCAATCGTGCCAGACCCTTTCCTTCAGAGCCAACAATAATCATCAAAGGTTCTGTTGCAACCTTCATGTTGCTGATGATGTCATCAGATTCTCCATCAAGACCAACAACAAACATACCGGCCTTTTTAGCTGCATCAATTGTGCGAGCAAGGTTTGTAATTTGTGCAATAGGCAAACGCGCAGCTGCACCTGATGATGCTTTCCATGCAGATGCAGTCATTGTTGCTGCGCGACGTTCAGTCATGATCACACCTGCTGCGCCAAATGCAGCGGCAGATCGAATAATTGCGCCAAGGTTACGTGGGTCTGTGACGCCATCTAATGCAACGATCAACGATGGATACTTTGCGCGTTCCATAATTTCTTCAAAACTTGAATACTGGAAAGGCTTAATCGCAAGGATGATTCCTTGGCTATTAGGTGAAATACCTTCAACTTCGGCACGGTGTGCTTCGCGAATTGATAATCCATGGTGCAGAGCTAGCTTTAGGCTTTCGGCAACGCGATCATCAACATCGATACTGCGCGCAACCAATAATTCTGTCGAAGGGACATTTTCGCGCAGTGCTTCGAGAACTGCATTACGTCCTGCAACAATTTCGCCACGAGGACGATCACCTTTGGGAATGCGAGGGGAACGAGTTTCTTTTTTCTCCGCAGCTTTCTTGCGCTTTGCAGCTGCGTGATACGGACGATCTTCGGCTTTTGGCGTTGGTCCTTTTCCTTCAAGGCGTCGCTTGTTATTTCCACCGGTACCGGCAGATGGTCCCTTTTTTGATTGGCGAATAGCGCCTTTGCGGGATGAATTGCCAGCCATGATCAGATCTCGTTTCAGTAATTAATTAATAGACCAGCGAGGCCCTTGAGCAGTGTCCTCAATTGTAATTCCTAAAGCAGCAAGCCCATCACGGATTGCATCTGAAGCAGCGAAATCCTTGCGCTCACGAGCAGATGCACGCTCTGCAAGAGCTAATGTGATGACGCCATCTAACGCTTCGGATAGGTCAGAGCCGCCAAATGTCTCAAATGCTTCATCAAATGGGTCACAACCTAGTACTTCTAACGCTCCACGAATTTCATCAGCATTTTTAGAAATAGCAGCGATGTCATTATCTGTAATTGCTTGATTGCCTAAACGCAGGTTTTCACTGATCGTCGCTAGTGCCGCAGGTACCGCTAAATCATCATTCATTGCGTCGGTAAATTCGGCGTTAATGCGTGGCGTTGGCTTAGCACCAACTAGTTCGGTTGCGCGATTCAAGAAGTTTTCGATGCGCTTAAAGTTGACCGCTGCTTCTTGCAAAGCCTCTGGTGAATATTCAAGCATCGACCTGTAATGCGCGCTACCTAAATACCAACGCAACTCGATACCGCGGAATGACTTTAGAATTTCATGAACCTGCAAAGTGTTTCCAAGCGACTTTGACATTTTTTCACCTGATTGCGTTACCCATGCGTTGTGTAACCAACGTTGCGCAAACCCATATCCGGCAGCCTCGGATTGTGCGATTTCATTTTCGTGATGAGGAAAGACAAGATCTAATCCCCCGCCATGAATATCAAATGTCTCACCCAGGTAGGCATGTGCCATTGCAGAACATTCCAGATGCCAACCAGGACGACCTGGTCCCCATGGTGTTGGCCAGGATGGTTCGCCAGGTTTTGCTGCTTTCCATAATGCAAAATCGCGCACATCTTTTTTATAAGTTTCATCTGCATCTGAAGCAGGCTGTAAATCATTAAGGTTTTGCCGAGACAACGTTAGATAACTCTTCAATTTGCGAACTTCTAAGTACACATCGCCATTGCCCGGCGCATATGCTGCACCATTTTCAATGAGCTGATCCATTAATTCAATCATTTGAGTGATGTGGCCCGTAGCGCGAGGCTCGTATGTCGGAGGTAAAACATTCAATGATGCATACGCATCGGTGAAAATTCGTTCGTACTTCATGGCTAGCGCCCACCACGGCATTTTTTCAATAACTGCTTTTTGTAAAATCTTGTCATCGATATCGGTGACATTTCTAATAAATGTGACCTCATAACCGCTCTTAGTTAGCCAACGTCGCAAAATATCAAAGTTAACACCACTTCGAACATGGCCAATATGAGGTGCAGCTTGCACTGTTGCACCGCAAACATAGATAGAAACCTGCCCTGTGACTAATGGCTTGAATTGATTAACCTCGCGGGTTGCAGTGTCATATAAATTCAAACTCATGGGGCTAATACCAATGCATTAGCAATAACATAAATGCCTTCGCCGCGACCGGTGAAACCCATTTCATCTGATGTTGTAGCAGCAACAGAAACTGGTGCACCTAACGCATCGCTTAATACTTTTTGCGCCTCATCACGACGTAGTGTGATCTTTGGTTGATTACCAACAATCTGCAAAGAAACATTGTTAATAACAAAACCTTTAGCGGTCACAAAGTCGCGCAGTGCTGAAATCATTGCAACGCCAGATGCGCCAACCATATCGGGCTTATCGACACCAAAAAAACTGCCAACATCGCCTAGCTGGCATGCAGACAAAACTGCATCACACAATGCATGTACCGCAGCATCACCATCTGAATGTCCAAGTAAGCGTGGAGTTTCGGGCCATTGCAACCCTGCAAGTGCACAAGGGCCGCTTTCCCCAAATTTGTGGGCATCAACTCCGACACCGGTACGAAGTTTGGAGATGTTCATTGTCTAAGCGTATCGGCTTCTGCGGTGGTGTTTAATACGCATACAGGCTGTATTCATGGAAAAGAGTTAATGGTGACCTATACATCTCGACTTCGAGATCATGCACGCAAAACTGGTCGCGATACCCGTATCGCATTGGTGGGTGCTGGCCAGATGGGTCGCGGCTTTGGAAATCAATTAGGCCGTAAAGAAGGAATCTCGCTATCTATCGTTGTAGATACAGATCTGGAGCGCGTCAAGGTTGTTTACGCAGATCTAGGAATTACAGATGTTGTTTTTAGTGATGATAAAGATGTTTTGTCGAAAGCAATTTTAGATGGCAAGCACACCGGAAGTACCAACGCATTATTGGTTTCAGAACTGCCGGTTGATTTGGTCGTAGAAGGCACTGGAGTCCCAGACATTGGTGCACAGATTACATACACATCCCTGCTTGCTAAAAAGGATGTAGCGGTCCTAAATGTTGAAATGGATGTAACTATTGGACCACTGCTGCATAAAGTTGCCACAGACAATGGTGTGATCTATGCCGTTTGTCATGGTGATGAGCCAATTGAAGCCAAAGTCTTAGTTGATTATGCACGCGATTTAAATTTTGAAATTATCTGTGCGGGTAAAGGCAAAAACAATCCATTTGAACCGTTGAGCACCCCGGACACAGTCCGTGATATCGCGATCAAAAAGAAGATGAATCCAAAGATGTTGTGCTCCTTCACTGATGGATCCAAAACAATGACCGAGATGGTGGCACTGGCTAACACAACTGGATTACAACTTTCAAAGCGTGGAATGTATGGGCCTGCATCATCGATTAAAACTTTACACAATACATTTGCACTTGAAGTAGATGGTGGAGTTTTAGACCGTCCAGGTGTTGTTGATTACTGCACTGGCGATGTTGCACCCGGAGTCTTTGTCATTGTTCGCCATAACGATCCTTACATCGCACATGAGATGAGTTATCTTGCAATGGGACCTGGTCCTTATTTTGCTTTGTATCGTCCATTTCATTTAGCATCGATTGAAGCACCGATTACTGTTTACAGAGCAATTCTGGATCGAGAATCATCATTGTTTGCACCACATCTAAACGCTGAAGTAGTAACAATGACAAAGAAAAACCTTGAAATTGGTGATGTTATCGATGGAATTGGCGGATACACAGTGCGTGGTTTTGCCGATAATGCAGTTGATGCCAAGCGCGATAACTTAGTTCCGATTGGGTTAATCGCTGGAGCAAAAGTTATTAAGCCGATTGGTGTTGGCGAACTACTGACATATGACCATGTTGAACTAAACCAGGGTTCTTTTATTGTTCAGCTCCGCAAAAAGCAAGATGATTTAGGCCTTACCTACGCACCAGACCAGAAGTAATTATGAGTTCACATCCCTCAGTTGCATCGATTGTTTTGGCGGCGGGCTCTGGAACACGTTTTGGTCATGACATAAACAAGGTCTGGTTGCCGTTGAATGGGCGACACATTATTTCTAGATCTCTTACAAATGCAGCTGCAAACTTTAAGGATGCACGCATTATTTTGGTGATTAACCCTGATGACGAAGATTTTGCACGTAAGGCTTTAGCTGCTGATGAGATGCCATCAAGTATTGAAATTGTTTATGGAGGTGCAAGCCGCCATGAGAGTGAATTCAATGCACTTCAGCATCTAAAGCCTGCGATCATTGCTGGTGACATCGACATTGTCTTGATTCATGATGGTGCAAGACCTTTGGCAACACCCGAATTGTTCTCTGCAATTGCAGATGGCGCAGCACAGCATGGTGGAGCAATACCAACTATCGCACTTGATCAGCGAGAAATGGATATGGAGCGAGCCGAAACAGTGGCACGTGTTCAAACACCACAAGGTTTTAAAGCACAACCTTTGTTGGAGGCCTATGAGAAATCAATTGCAGAAGGCTTTGTAGGAACTGATACAGCAGCATGCATGGAGAAGTTTTATCCAGAAGTAAAAATTTATGCAGTTCCCGGAGATGTTTTTAACTTTAAAATCACTTACCCTCAGGATTTAGCTATTGCCGAAGTTTTACTTCTAAGCCAATAAATGCTTCATTAATTTAATCTCTTTTTCTGAGTTAATACGGGCGCTTTCTGGGTCGGCATCAACTGTAGCTATCTGTGCATCAGCTTTAATTGGGACAAACCAAGTTGATGATGAGCCTTCGATGTCGACTGCGTTGTAGCGAATTAGCTCGGGCGTAGAGATTCTCTTCATCGAATTTCGATCAATAGTGCCCTCTATGTGCTGATCGGCACCGATTGATTTCAGGGTTTCGGTAAAGGCTGAAACTGGTCGTACCGCATCAATACTTGAAGTTAAGGCCCCCATAACTCGATCAAATTGGGCAGCTGTGGTTAGCGGTCTTTGTGAATCATGAATCATTATTAATTCAGAAGACCTTGCATTACTTAAGGATTGAGCTAACTCGTGCGCATTGTTCGGATTACATTGAATCTTTTCGCAATCAATATCTGAAACATGCAAGAGATCATCTTTAGTTCCTGCAACAGCTAGGTGTGAATTAGCTCCGTATAGGGCAACAAATTTACTTGCAGTATCAAGACAGCTTTGTAGGATGCTTTGATTCTTTAATTCATGGAAAGCAATCGGCGATGTAATCGCCACAACAACCTTCAGAGAAGGTGTGCTCATCAATTAAGAAGCGAGAACCTCGTCAAGGATTACTGCAGCCTTTTCTTCATCAGTGCGCTCTGCAAGAGCAAGTTCTGACACAAGGATCTGCTTCGCCTTGGCGAGCATGCGCTTTTCACCAGCTGATAGTCCACGATCTAAATCGCGACGGTAAAGATCACGAACAACTTCGGCAACCTTAATAACATCACCTGATGCAAGCTTTTCTAGATTTGCCTTATAGCGACGGGACCAGTTTGTTGGCTCTTCTGTGTATGGCTGGCGCAATACGCTAAAAACGCGATCTAGGCCTGCTGAATCAACAACGTCACGAACTCCGACTAGATCTACGTTGTCTGCAGGAACACGGACTGTTAGATCGCCTTGAGCAACTTTTAACACTAGGTAGGTCTTTTCTTCACCCTTGATCACGCGAGTTTCAATAGCTTCGATTAATGCAGCCCCGTGATGAGGATAAACAACGGTT
>CAEZSB010000005.1_pt1 | contig 19523 bp, 20 predicted proteins | sample 7263851 | NCBI WGS metagenome assembly CAEZSB01 (sample SAMEA6813770, study PRJEB35770) | freshwater metagenome | biome: Freshwater; feature: Freshwater reservoir; material: water | place: Czech Republic | collected 2017-04-14 | depth 0.5m m | reverse complement strand
TGCCACTGCAGATGCCATTGGTACTTCTACACCTAATACCTTGCGAGTTGTATGTGTTGCACCGCCACCAAAACCAACTAAGACTCCTGCAGCACCGGCGCGCATTAAGTGCAGCGCTGCCGTTGATGTTGCAACGCCACCAACAATTACAGGTACATCTAACTCATAAATGAACTTCTTAAGATTTAGCGCTTCATTTTCTGACGCAACATGTTCTGCTGAAACTGTCGTGCCACGGATAACAAAAATGTCTACTCCGGCTGCAATAACTGCTTTGTGAAATTCTGCGGTACGAGCAGGTGACAATGAAGCTGCAACAGTTACTCCAGCGTCTCGAATTTGCTGGATTCGTTCCTTGATTAATTCTGGACGTATCGGAGCGCTGTAAATTTCTTGCATGCGCTTGGTTGCATTCTTATCTGGCATTGATGCGATTTCACCCAGCGGAATCCGGGGATCCTCATATCGGGTCCACAATCCTTCAAGGTTCAAAACACCTAATCCACCAAGCTTTCCAATTGCAATTGCGGTTTCAGGTGAAACAACTGAATCCATTGGCGCAGCCATCATAGGTAATTCAAATTTGTAGGCATCAATTTGCCATGAAGTAGAGACATTTTCAGGATCGCGCGTACGACGGCTAGGCACTATCGCGATGTCATCAAAAGAGTACGCGGTACGGGCACGTTTTCCAGGTGCGATTTCGATGTTATTCATTAGCGGCCCTTCTTCTGGTAATTAGGAGCATCAGCAACATGTGCCACATCATGTGGATGGCTTTCCTGCAACCCTGCTGCAGTAATTTGAATTAGACGACCTTCGCGACGCAAAGTTTCGATATCTGGTGCACCTGCGTATCCCATACCTGAACGAAGGCCACCTATCAATTGATGAACTACTTCTGCTACAGAGCCACGGAATGCAACTTTGCCTTCAATACCTTCAGGCACAAGTTTGTCTTCAGATAAAACATCGTCTTGCATATAGCGATCCTTTGAATACGATTTTTGTTCACCGCGTGACTGCATCGCACCTAATGAACCCATGCCGCGGTATGCCTTGTACTTAATGCCGTTGATCTCAATTAATTCGCCTGGAGATTCTTCACAACCTGCAAGAAGTGATCCAAGCATTACGGAGTTTGCTCCAGCTACAAGTGCTTTAACAATGTCACCTGAATACTGCAATCCACCATCTGCGATTAACGGGATACCGGCTTTGTTACAAGCCTTTGATGCTTCAAGAATTGCTGTTAGCTGCGGAACGCCTACGCCTGCAACAATTCGAGTTGTACAAATTGATCCTGGGCCGACCCCAACCTTTACCGCATCTGCACCGGCGTTGATCAACGCCTGCGCACCTGCTCGTGTTGCAACATTGCCACCAATGATTTCGGTCGTTGGAGAAAACTTTTTAATTCGAGCAATCGCATCTAGTACAGCGCGGTGGTGACCGTGTGCAGTATCCACGACAACTACATCAACCCCTGCTTCGATTAAAGCTTGTGCGCGAGCAAAACCATCATCGCCAACACCTACGGCAGCTCCTGCTAGTCCAACATTCTTAACTAATTTAACGTGGGTTACTTGAGCATCAATTGGAAGATTACGGTGAATGATTCCGATTCCGCCGGCCTTTGCCATTGCAATAGCCATTTCAGATTCTGTAACAGTATCCATTGCCGAAGAAACAAGCGGAACTGCGATTGAAATATTACGAGTTAACTGCGTAACGGTGCTGACTTCTGAAGGCACTACATCGGATGCATCGGGGAGCAAAAGCACATCATCGTAGGTCAGGCCAAGCATTGCGACCTTATCTGTATCGCTCACTTGGCCCCCTTGTGTATATCGAAGGGCAAAGTCTATCGGGGCTTTAGAGGCCTACTGCACGCTCAATTTCAGCACAGGCTTGGGATAAATCGGTGACATGGGCTACTGGGCAATCAGATTCAATGCCCCAACCGGGCCCTCCAATGATGACACGAGGCGCAGGTCGTATCGCTGGAATATCAGTGTAAAAACGAGGATCACCGTTATGAGGTAATTGTGCCCACAGGAAAATTGCTGGTGGTGCAGAACGTGTAATCACGCCATTGAGAGCTTCCAATGGTGTTCGTGCTCCCAGAAAATATGTTGAAATATTCTTCTCTGCCAACGCCGATGCCAATGCATGCAACGCTAACGAGTGCATCTCTTCACCCACAGATGCCAGCAATACTGGCCGCGGATTACAGGGTTCAGTGAGTGTCGTGGATTTCTCACGAAAAACAGATTTCAGAATCTCTGTCAACAAATGTTCAACTTCAATACCGGTCTGAGTTTTCTCCCACTCATCACCAACTAAAAACAAAAGCGGAACAATAACTTCAGACCATGCGGCTATGACTCCATACTTTTCAATGTCTCGTCTGAGCGCATCTTCAATAAAATTTTTATCCAACGACTTAGATGCTGCATGTAGTGCTTCAACCAGATCTTCGCGAACTTCAAAATTATCTACAATGTGTTCGACTGAAATCTTGCCTTTGAAATTTTTTGCTTGCTGCGCAGCTTCTGCTGGTGAAACACCGGCGGTAATCAACTTACGCATCGCGGTCAGAATGGCTAGATCCTTTGGGCAGTATCGGCGGTGCTCGCCCGCTTCGTGGATAGAAGGACCAAGGCCATATCGTCGGTCCCAGGTGCGAAGAGTTGCAGGGGCTACGCCGATCCGGCGGGCGACCGCGGCCACCGTTAACAACTCCTGCTCCATGGGGTAATCGTGGCGTGAAGTGGGCTAACTCACCACCCGAAAACACCTTCTGAACAACCTTTGGAGCGTTGCTACTTGAACAACCTATGGCGCGGTTGTACTGTATGCCCATGGCCGAAATTTCACGCTTACCCCGTCCCGTTGCTGATGAATGGGAATGGCAGTACCAGGGTTCATGCCGCGACCTGCCTTCAGAGATGTTTTTTCATCCTGATGGAGAGCGTGGTCCGCGTCGACGCAATCGTGAAAATACTGCAAAAGCTGTCTGCGCATCATGCCCGGTAATTGCCGCATGCCGCGCACACGCGCTCGCAGTTCAAGAACCATACGGAATTTGGGGAGGACTATCTGAAGATGATCGCCTCGCCATTATTGGTAAGGACAGCACACCAGATATTTCACACGCATCATAGGCGTTCCTTCTCATCGAGGATAAGAAAAAAGCCCCGCAGATAATTCTGCGGGGCTTTTTTCTTTCGTGAATTAGTGAGAGTGTCCACCTGGACCATGTGAATGTCCGTGTCCACCTGCAGCATCAGCTGCAGCTTGTTCTGCTGGCTTGTCGTATACAACTGCTTCAGTAGTAATGAACATTGCAGCAATTGATGCAGCGTTTGCTAATGCAGAACGAGTTACCTTAACTGGATCGATAACTCCATCCGCAGCAAGATCACCGTAAACATCTGTTGCAGCGTTAAAGCCCTCGTTGTGCTTCATTGCGCGAACCTTTGCAACTACTACGTAGCCTTCAAGTCCTGCATTTTCTGCGATCCAACGAAGTGGTTCGTCACATGCCTTGCGAACTAAACGAACACCTACAGCCTTATCGCCAGTGAATCCAAGATCGCCTTCTAGGACGTCAGCTGCATGCACAAGTGCTGCGCCTCCACCAACAACGATTCCTTCTTCAACAGCGGCTCGAGTTGCAGAGATTGCATCCTCAAGACGGTGCTTCTTTTCATTCAATTCAACTTCAGTATGTGCGCCAACCTTGATTACGCATACTCCACCTGCAAGCTTGGCAAGACGCTCCTGTAGTTTTTCCTTGTCCCAGGATGAGTCACTGTTTTCGATTTCCTTGCGAAGTTCGGAAACACGTGCAGCAACAGCAGCCTTATCGCCTGCTCCATCAACGATGGTTGTTGCATCCTTTGTAACAACGATGCGACGAGCCTTACCTAGATCTTCAAGAGTTACGCTTTCAAGTTTCATTCCGAGCTCTGAGGAAATTACCTGTCCACCTGTAAGAACTGCGATGTCCTGCAGAGTTGCCTTACGGCGATCTCCGAAGCCAGGTGCCTTCACAGCAACTGATGCAAAGACGCCGCGCATGCGGTTAACAACAAGTGTTGAAAGAGCTTCACCTTCGATGTCTTCAGCGATAATCAATAGTGGCTTTGAAGCCTGGGCAACCTTTTCAAGCAATGGCAGAAGATCTGACAAAGCTGAAATCTTGTTGCCAGAAATCAATACGTAAGCATCTTCCAGAATTGCTTCCATGCGATCTTGATTGGTTACGAAATACGGAGAAATGTAACCCTTGTCGAACTGCATTCCTTCAGTAAATTCAAGATCAAGTCCAGTTGTAGATGCTTCTTCAACTGTAATAACTCCATCTTTACCAACACGATCCATAGCTTCAGCAATTAACTCGCCAATAGCGCGATCTTGTGCAGAAATAGTTGCAACATCAGCAATCTGTGGCTTTCCATTAACTGGAGTTGCCTGCGAGCGCAATTTTTCGGAAACCGCTGCTACGGCTGCTTCGATGCCCTGCTTAATATCCATTGGCTGTGCGCCAGCTGCAAGGTTACGAAGTCCTTCTTTAACCATTGCTTGTGCCAAAACAGTTGCTGTTGTAGTTCCATCACCTGCGACATCATTTGTCTTCGTCGCAACTTCTTTAACTAACTGAGCACCCATGTTTTCAGCAGGATCCGATAATTCGATCTCTTTTGCAATTGTCACACCATCATTAGTGATGATTGGCGCACCAAAAGATTTACCGATAACAACATTGCGACCCTTAGGCCCAAGAGTTACCTTTACTGTGTCAGCAAGAATATTGACACCGCGCTCCATGGCACGGCGTGCTTGCTCGTCGAATTGAAGACTTTTTCCCATTTACTTCTCGATTACAGCGAGAATGTCGCGAGCTGAAAGAACAAGTAGATCTTCTCCACCATGCTTGATTTCAGTTCCGCCGTACTTGCTGTAAAGAACTACATCGCCAACTTTGACATCCATTGGAACGCGTACGCCATCGTCAAAGCGACCTGGGCCTACTGCAATGACAGTGCCCTCTTGTGGCTTCTCTTTTGCAGTATCTGGAATAACAAGACCTGACGCTGTTGTTGTTTCAGCCTCATTTGTCTTGATAACGATGCGATCTTCTAGTGGCTTAATTGCCATTGGGTTGACTCCTTCTATGTTCTTACCTATTGGTTGTGTTGCTCGTGCGGCCTGAGTTAGCAGACTCGGGTCGTGAGTGCTAACGCAAACTCTAGGCGTGCCTTACTCGCACGGCAAATTGAGGATTTAGAGAGAAACGGTGGTTACAGGCAGGCTGGAATCAGCGTCAAAAGCCGCTGGGCTGGGCCTGCGGCCTGCTGAAACCATTAGGGATCCAAGAGCGGCGACCATCGCCCCGTTATCAGTACACAACCCTGGGCTAGGAACCCTCAGCTGAATCCCCGCCTTATCGCAGCGTTCTTGGGCAACGGCTCGAAGCCTCGAGTTAGCCGCTACCCCACCTGCAATAACAAGTGAATCAATCCCCGATTGTTTACACGCAGCGACAGCTTTCAATAACAAAACATCAACGATTGCTTCTTGGAAAGAGGCTGCAACATCGCTCTTTTTGTAGTCAGGTGTTGCCTCTAGATATCTAGCAACCGCTGTCTTTAGCCCAGAAAATGAGAAATCAAATGGCCTGGTCTGCCAATCATTTGATGTTGTTAAGCCGCGTGGAAAATCAATTGCGTTTGCATCGCCATCATGTGCCAACTTATCGATTGCAGGACCTCCGGGAAATCCTAATTTCATTACTCGTGCGATTTTGTCAAATGCTTCTCCCGCAGCATCATCCATAGTTTCGCCAAGTTTTGTAATTGATCCAGTGATGTCATCTACCTGCAATAGTGATGAGTGACCACCACTAACTAGTAACGCAATAGTTGGATCCAATGGATTGCTGTGTGTCAACGAATCAACACTGACATGAGCAGCTAAATGATTGACTGCATAAATTGGTTTATTTAAACCAAGTGCAAGACCTGCTGCAGATCCAACGCCTACCAAAAGTGCGCCAACTAATCCTGGCCCACCTGTTACGGCAACCGCATCGATATCCTTTAAGGAAATTTTTGAATCTTTAAGGGCTTGATGCAATGTTGGAATCATTGCTTCTAAATGTGCCCGGCTTGCAATTTCAGGTACAACTCCCCCGAAACGTGCATGTTCTTCAACGCTAGATGCAATGACGTTGGCAAGTAGTGTGCGCCCACGAACAATACCTACCGCGGTTTCATCGCAGGAGGTTTCGATACCTAAAACAATTGGCTCACTCATGAAAGCTCCAATCGCATTACTTGTGCATTAAGACCAGCACCAAAATAATCTTTGCGGATATTTAGTGTGGAATACCCTAATGATTCATAAAGACCTATTGCTTCATGGTTATCTGTCTTTACTTCAAGCATCATCGCAGTTGACCCTTGCGCTTTAGCCCAATCAGTAATCAAGGCCATAAGTGCTTTAGCAATACCTTTTCCACGATGAGCTGGCACAACACCCACAGTCAAAATGTCGGCTTCTACCGCCCCTGGCGCAAAGACTCCTGCGTAGCCAACGATGCTCTCAGTCTCATCAATGGCAACAACAAAATGGCGGGTTGGGCTCGAAAACTCTTCTTTGTATTGGGACGCAGACCATGGTGAGTATGGAAACAACTCTTTATCCAAAGAAACAAAAACTGAAAGATCAAAAGCGTTTGCTTCGCGATAGGTAATCATCTGTCCACCGTTGCAACTGCATCCGGTCTGCGCAAATAAATTGGCTCAGTAATATCACCAGGAAAAGCAACTAGTGACCGCATATCCGGAAATAGATCTGCATGTATCGGTGCACCAGTAACATCAGCTGGGAAATCAACCGCTGGTTCCCCAACACGCACTCCATCTTTGTATCTAGCCCAATAAACTTCTTTGCGCCTTGCATCAACAGTAATAATGAAATCCTTCTCGTCGATCTGCGCAGCGATAGCATCTAGCGAACACACTCCACGTACTGGTATTTCGCGAGCTAAAGCAAAACTTTGCGCAAATGCAATTCCAACGCGGAGTCCCGTAAATGGACCAGGACCCATGCCAACGACAACTTCATTTACTTCACTGACCGCTAACGCTTCTTGGACTAATGCAGGTAGCGAAGGTCCATGTGCGGTAGCGCCATCCCGAAAACCGCTAAACACAACGGTGTCACCATCGATGATTGCTACAGATGTACGTGATGTTGAAGTATCAATCGCCAAAACTTTACTCACAACGAAAACCCTGCCCATCGCGGCCCTATCGGTGTGATCTCAACTTTTCTAATATCTTCGCTTCTATCAATTGTAATTTCTAGTCGATCTTGACTAAGGCGAGCGGATTCTGCGCCACCCCATTCAATCAGGGTAATTGAGCCAGCAATATCTAGATCTAAATCATCAAGGTAGAGATTGGGATTTTCAGAATCTAGTAACCGATATGCATCAACATGAATGAACGGGACTGATGCTTTGTGAACACGTGAGATAACAAATGTAGGAGAAGTTATTCCGGTTATTCCAAGGCCTGCTCCAACACCTTGTGCCAATACTGTTTTGCCCGCCCCTAGTGGGCCATTTACGAGAATTAAATCACCAGCTTTTAAATGAGAAGACACACGCATGCCAAGTTGATGCATTTCTTCAGCTACAGAAACTATTGCCGAAAGCGACTCGTGATAGTTCATAATAAGTTAAGAGTAGTAGATGACTAAAGGCCCCGGTTTCCCGAGGCCTTTAGTCATCTGACGCTTTTAGTTACTCAAGTGACTTAAAGAGAGGCACTCGGAACTTGTTGTCATAGGAAAGTCCAACTTTGCGGGCAGTTGAAGTAACTATTCCGCCTGTTGGGAACTTCCCATTTGTAGCAGCATTTGCTGCCATCTTTGCAACTGTCACGTATTGAGCAGGTGTGTACTTACAGTGACCAGTTCCGGCACCGCGAGTAGCACTTAGATCTGGTGATCCAGTTGCAGTGAACTTCGTGTATTTAGCAGCAGTTTTTTCCCATAGAGCTACCAATTTAACGGTTGGCGTTACATATGCACGACTCTTTCTTGAGTCAAACATTGCCTTCGCCTTTTCGGCTGCATATTGATCTGCGTACTTATCAATCATCCACTGACCGGCTCCGGCGACCGTAAATTGATCCGCCTCAGTAGTAAGTAGAACAGTTGGGTGCTTGATTGTGCCTTCAACAGAAAGAAGGGTTTTAACCTTTGCTGTTGCATCAGCTGAAGCGGTCACGCGTGGTGATGCCGCTAGAACATCAAGCATAGAATTGACAGCAGTGTTTCCACTGAGTGCGAATGAATAGACATCTTTATCAGCATCGACTCGAGCAGCGTAATCTGTCTTTGTATTATCAAAAACAATTCCACCAGCTTGAGCTTCACCATCTGCCATCAATAGAACTTCAGCAAGTCCCACTGTTCCTGCATTTTGCAAGACAGCAACCGCAGGTGCGATTGCGAGTGGGAATGTCTGCTCTAGTCCAGCTGGGCCAGATGTTCCGTCAATATTTTCACTTCGTAGTGGAACACCAGCCATGATGCCGATCAGCGTAAGAGCACTTCGTGAAGGAACTCCTGCCTTTTCAAGCGCTTTACCTGCCGCACTTGATGTATCTGGCCATGCACCAGATGAGAGACCGGCTTGCAATTTACCAAGTGCGGTAAAGAACTTGACCAAATCGCCCATTGATTGCGCGTATCCAGCTGCTCCAGGTGCGTATCCAAATCCAACGATTGATGGATCAAAGAAAGTTTTGAATCCCCACATGAAATCACCGAAGTATGAAATCAGTGCGTCTGTTGGAGCGGTTGCTGGGCAAAGCAAAGCAACTGAATCAACAAGTTCTGGATGCTTTTCAGCCAAAGTCTGAGAAATCAAAGTTCCAAGAGATTGTCCCCAAGCAACAACTTTCTCAGTTGTTGGGTGCTTTTTCTTGAAAATTCCAATGAGCTCAACATTTGCAGCAACTGCCTGTTGAACGTTGACTCCTTGACGAGAAAATCCTGAACCAGCGATTCCATATCCTTGAGCAAGAAGTGCGGAAATAACCGCCTTATCACCGTTTGGAGCTGGCTCTGGAGTGTTAGTTACTTTATAACCACCGTAACCAGGAATACCTGCAGGAATATCAACGTTAGGTCGTAGTCCATGAGACCACAACAGAACTGTTCCGTTAAATGCTGCAGTAGTAATAAACATGTAAGGAGCTGTATCTGATGTTGCTCCCACACAAGTAGTTACGTATGCCGCAGTTGAACATGATGGATCTGCTGCTTGAGCTGGAACGACTGTAGTTACACCTGTGATTAATGCAGCGGTAGCTGCAAGTGCAATGAAGCGCTTCTTTATTGAATTACTTTTCATTAGTTGGGTAGTCCTTTCGCTGGCATAGCAGGACGCTTGTAAGTCGAGAGAACTACAGGCCCATTTCCTGAATCAGTTGTATAAACGGTGTACTTGCCACCATCTGGCTTTAGTGCACCGGAAGTGTCATAGGTACCAATCCAATATCCGGTTGCACCAACATGGCTAGTGCTTGAGAATCCGAGTGGTGTTAACCCTGGGTTAGCAAAAGTTGCACCATTCTTTTCAATTGCAGCGATTAAACCCTTACGAGTTAGGTTTGGTCCAGCTGACTTAATGGCCTGAACAGCCAAGAATGCTGAAGTCATTCCTGCAACAATGTTGTTATCGAATGCAACGCCCTTGTTATAAGTGGCGTTTACATCCATAAACATTTTGATGTACTCATCAGTTGCATCTGCTGGTGATGGTGCAAATGAAAGACCCTTAGCACCTGCAAGGAATACTGGTGGCACTTTATTTGCTGCAAGCGTTACGGCATCTCCACCGACTGAGCCCAAAATCCACTTTGGTGCGTACTTGTATGCGTACGCATTACCCAAAGCTGCTGCTGTTGCACTTGATACACCGAAGAGAACTACAACATCTGGTGCTGCAGCTTGTAGCTTCGTAATCCAAGTACCAGCAACACCGGCCACGCCTTGTGATCCAGATGCATATGGAATCTTGATTGCAAAATCAATCTTTGCCTGCTTGAAACCATTAAGCGCATCGACACCAAAGTCGTCATCCTGATACAGCAAGGCGACCTTTTTGCCTGCAAAGTTTTCATCTAAATACTTACCAATAACCTTTGCTTCCATTTGGTATGAAGGCAAAAGTGAGAATGAGGTTGGATAGGCCTTCTTATCAGCGAAGCCACTAAATCCTGTATTTACAAAGAGTGCAGGAATTCCGCGAGTCTTCAACTGCGCAGAGCGCGCAATTGCTTTATTGCTCGCAGTTCCTAGCGTTCCAATAAGTGCAAAAACCTTGTCCTTAAGGATTAATTCATTTGCCTTAGCTACCGCAAGAGTAGGAATGTACTGATCGTCTTTAACAACGAGAGTGATTTTTCGTCCATTGACGCCACCATTTGCATTAACATATTCAAAGTAGGCTTTCATTGCGCCTGGAATCTTGTTATAACCAGGTGAGGCAATTCCAGTCATTGGAATTGTGATTCCTAACTTGATTGATGAAGCGGTGAGTCCTGGTTCTGCAGCCTGTGCTGGCATAGCTGTTAACAACAAGCTACCTGCAGCAATTACCGCAGAAGCAACACTTAGCTTCCGACGATTCTTTCCGATCATGTTTTTCCTTCCATCGAGGGCCCTTGCGGGATGTTTAGATATGAACTTTTTTTCTGTGCTTCATCTGTTCAACCGGTCCGTTCGGAACGAAGAGAACAGTCAAAATTAATAACCCACTCACCAGTAATCCCGGCAAGTTGTTAGTTACATTCTCTGAAGCACCGATTCGATGAGCTATCGAATCGGCAATTTCAGGGATTGCCACCAATGTCACTGCCCCAATAATGACGCCTCCAAGGGTAGTTACGCCAGATATGACTGCGCCTGTCGCAAGGGCGAATGAGAGAGTTAAGGGGAAAGCGCCAGGTGAGACGGTGCTTATGGTCATCGATAACAGGGCGCCGGCAAGGCCAGCCAGGCCAGCGCTGACGGTGAAGGCAAGGATTTTTGAGCGTGCCACGTGAATGCCAGCTAGCTCGGCGGCAATGCTCTGTGTCCGAATTGCCCGCCAGACCCGCCCATACCGGGATCGAAGCAGATTTTGTAACCACCACATTGAAATAAGGGCTGCAAGAGAGGCGATCCAGAAAAACCACTTGTATAAGGAAAACATCTCACCAAGGGATGCTGGGGGTAATCCAATATCAAAGATTAAACCTTGTTCGCCACCTAGGAATTTGAATTGGTTGGCAATAGATGGAAGACCTACGGCAAGCGCCAAAGTTGTTCCGGCTAGATACGGCCCAGAAAGTCGTGCTGCAGTTGCACCCAATAGTGCACCCCATAACGCAGCCAACAAAACGGCGCCAGCAAAACACAACCAGACAGGTGCATTGAAATTATTGCGTAACAACGCCGCACCATATCCACCAACGGCAAGCAACGCTCCATGACCAAGTGAAACTTGCCCCGAATATCCAGTGAGCAAAATGATTGAAGAAATTGCAACTACATACATCGCGACTGTAGCGCCTTGATAAACACGTAGTTCATCAACGGAATTACCCACAATGAGCAGGATGACTCCAAACAAAATGAAGCCGAAAAAACGAGAAATATTAGAAGCTTTCAAGTTATGCACGGCGACCTGCCTTCTGAGAAATTAACCCTGCAGGTCTTACTATTAGCACAACTAACAATAAGACAAATGCGGTGATGAAAACTAAAGATCCACCGACATAAGTAAGTACAAATGCTAAAACTAAACCTAGGAGCAGCGCACCAAAAACTGCACCAAGTAAACTATCCAGGCCACCAATTACAGCTGCAATAAATCCAAATGCAAGTAGCAATGAAAATTCTAATGAGTCAGGAGACAATGCTCCATTTCCATTTGCTGTTTGTAACATTCCGGCAGCTCCTCCCGCAGCACCAGCTAATGCCCAACCAAAAGTACGGACTAGGTCAACTTTTATGCCAGCCAAGCGAGAAATCTCAGGAGCATAGGCAGACGCTCTTAAAGCAAGTCCAATATTTGTTTTTTGAAAAACGAATGTAAGCACTAATAAAAGCATTGAGACCGCGATGAGAATTAGGAGTTTCATGGGTGACAGAGAAAGTGTCTGAGTTCCTATACTAAAACCAACAGTAGAAAGAGGTGATTCAATATTTACATCTTGATTTCCCCAAAAGAATCCAATGAAAGCTTTTATGAGTCCTAGTAATCCAAGTGTGGCAATAATTGGTGCAATGCTCGCGATGGGGCCACTATTGCTATGTTTGAGCAATACGCGCATAAAAACCAACTCGATAAAGGCCGCAACCACAGCGCCTGAGATCATCGCCACCGGAAGTGCCAACCAATAAGAATCAAAACGATTAACAACTTCGTAACCGAAATAAGTTGATAGGAGTGCCATCCCGGCTTGGGCAAAATTTACAACTCTGGTGCTGCGCCAGACCAAAACCATTGAAATTGCCATTAATGCATAAATTGATCCAGAGGTAATTCCAATTAAGAAGGTGTTTAGTATTTGAAACATAATTAATACCCCAAATAAGCAGCACGTACCTGCGGGTCAGCCATAAGTGTGGAAGCACTTCCAGAAACAGCAACTTTACCTAAATTTAAAACAATTCCGACATCGGCTATCTTCAGTGCGCCCATAGCATTTTGCTCAACTAGCAGAACGGTTATTCCCATAGAAGTGGTTAACTCGCGGATTGATTGAAAAATCTGCTCAACTACTAATGGTGCGAGTCCGAGTGATGGCTCGTCAAGTAATAATAGTTCGGGCTTTGACATCAGTGAGCGGCTAAGTGCCAACATCTGACGTTCTCCACCGGACAGGGTGTCAGCTCTTTGAGACAACCTTTCGCCTAGTCGTGGAAAAATTTCAATAACCGACTTCTTTGATTCGATCATCTCTTTCCTATTTCGCCGCCAAAGCGCCCCAATTTCTAAATTCTCTTCAACGGTTAACTCTGGAATTACTGACTTACCTTCTGAAACATGCGAAACTCCATTTCGGACTGAATTTTCTGGCTTACTCTGAAGCAGATTTAATGAGTTCCAGTGCGCTGTACCGTGTGATGATTTAGTCAGACCCGAAAGAGTGCGCAGTAAAGTTGTTTTTCCAGCACCGTTTGCTCCGATTAATGCTGCTAACTGTCCTTTGGGAACTGTAAATGAAATGTCATTAACAGCATGGATAGCTCCGTGGTGCACCGATAAATTCTCAATACGCAAACTCATTAGGCACCTGTTCCTAAATACGCAGCGATAACAGCAGGATCTCTCCGCACACTTTCGGCGCTACCGCTTGCAATTACTTCTCCAAAATTAAGGACATATAACTTGCTGCAAACAGTCATGATTACATCCATATGGTGTTCAACGATTAAAACTGACATTTGAGCAGTGAGGTTCCTGATTAAAAGGTTCATCCACTCAATATCTTGAGGACCTAATCCTCCTGCAGGTTCGTCGAGCATAAGAATCTTCGGTTCGCTAACAAGAGCTCGCGCAATTGCAACGCGTTTTGTGTCTGGATATGACAAAGTGTTTGCTCGACGATCAGCTAGTTTACTAGCGTAAACATTTTCGAGATAGTGCATTGCCCGTTCTTTTAATTGCTTTTCATCTCGAGTATTCAAACCTAAACCAGCTGAAATTAATCCAGAGCGTGAAAACTTTTGGGCACCAATCATGACATTTTCTAAAACTGTTAAGTCGCCAAATAACCCAACGCCTTGCAATGTGCGGGCAATTCCTAAATCAACCAATTCGTGTGGTTTTGGAAAATCACTCTTCTTGCCATTTAGATAGAACTCGCCAGAATCTGGTGTAACTAATCCGCATAGTGCATTGAACAAAGTTGTCTTACCGGCGCCATTAGGACCAATTAATCCAACAACTTCGTTCTTGCCAACTTCTAGGTAGACATCATGTAAAGCCCGAAGACCGCCGAAGGAGACATTGACTCTCTCGACGTGCAGCGCTGCATTATTAGTAGACATGAGGTGCATAGATTCTAGGCACTCGTGGGCCGATTCGTGTGACGATTTCATAATTAATTGATAACGATGCGGTACCCCAATCATCGGCGGTGTACTCGCCATGCGAGCCATCACCGAAAACAATCACCCAATCCCCAGAAACCGCCGTGGAATCAGCTCCTAAATCAACGACAAATTGATCCATGGAAATGCGCCCAATAATTGGTGCTTTTTTGCCATCTATAAAAACTCCGACATTTTTTGCAATGCGTGGGATTCCATCGGCATACCCCATAGAGACAACACCCAACTTGGTCTGCGTGGTCGTATGTGCTGTTGCGCCATAACCAACGGCAACGCCTGCAGGTACTGATTTAACTAAGTGCAATTTTGCACGTAACTGCATCACCGGCTTTAGAGAAAGTTGATTGCTGCTGCCTAATGTTGAAATATCTGGGGATAGTCCATACATAGAAATTCCGGTACGGACTAAATTGAAGTGGGCCGAAGGATTCTTAATAGTCGCAGCTGAATTTGAAAGATGTTTAATCGGTGGATTGATACCAATCTTTGCAAGATCTGCAACCATAGTGTTAAACCGTTGTAACTGTTCATCATTTTGTTTTTCACCTGGTTCATCAGCCCTGGCAAAATGTGAAAAGACCCCGATGACGTTTACTGTTGAAAAATCCTGTAGTAAAAACTCTTCCCATTCATCTAAGAAGCCGCCACGTGTCATGCCAGTGTCTAATTCGATGTGAATCCGAGGTTTGTTTGGCAGCTGAGCGATTTCTTTAAATGCTGCGATAGATGCAACGGCAATATCAATATCGTGATCAACTGCAGATTTAAAATCAGAACCTGGCGAAACCAACCATGCCAAAATTGGAATTCGAACTCCATGGGTTCGAAGTGTGATTGCTTCTTCTAGTAAAGCAACACCTAGCCAATCAGCACCGGCTTTTTCAGCGGAAAGACCAACACCTAATAAGCCGTGACCATAGGCATCTGCTTTAACTACCGCCATTAATTCGGTTTTACTGGCCGATTTTAATTGAGCAATATTGGATGAAAGATGGCCAATATCGATTCGGGCTTCGGCGCGATTCATGCGCGCTCCACAATCACCATGGCAGATGCAATACCTGCATCATGAGAAAGAGAAAGGTGCACATCAGCGCCATCTATAAGATCAGCGATTTCACCCCTGAACAAAAAGACAGGTTTACCACTCTCTAAATTAACGACCTCTGCTTCATGCCACGATAATCCTTTGCCAGCGTTGAGAGCTTTTGCAAGTGCCTCTTTGGCAGCAAATCGTGCAGCTAGCGAAGCCACAGCTTTGGTGCGCTCGGCTGGAGTGAAAAGCTTTTCTGTTAGACCGGGAGTTCGTTCTAGGGATACCTTAAAACGATCGATGTCTACGACATCAATTCCGATCCCATCAATCATTAGCGCAGTCTAGTGCAACTGGCTTTTAGAGGGAACATACCTATCTATCGCAATGATGGTGACTAACAAAGCGCTGCCAACAAATAGGCCACCCAATAGATCGCTAAACCAATGTGTGTGACGGATCAACGAAACAATACATACCGTCAGACTAATCAGTACAACGCCTGCACTAGCTAGTCGACCTTGATACCGATCGACTTTTGCGTATCTGTAGATCAAGTATGCCAATATCCCCCATGACAAAACAGCATTGGATGCATGTCCACTTGGGTATGACATACCGCCAGCATGCAATAGATCAAATCCATCCCGAGGCTTTGTGCGACCTAAAAAAATCTTTACAGAACCGACAACTAAGTTAAGTGAAATCAGAGAAAGAAAGGCAAGGTTAAGTGGACGCCATGTTTTAAACTTGTATGCAATAAAAGCTGCCGCGAGTAATAAGACTGTTGCAGTCAGCCATCGCAATCCAAGATCATCCAGACGGCGAAGTAAAAAACCAGCTAATCCTTCAAACTGTGGTTTTGGCTGACTATTAATTTCCTTGTCATAACTAACTAATGGTCCGTAGCTATAAACCTGTTGTGTGACAAATAAGAAACCAGCAAACAATAAAATTGACCAACGCAGTGCCCGATCCATTTGCCTACGGCGATTTTGTCCCACATTTATCATTATTCGACCGTTACAGATTTAGCCAAATTGCGGGGTTGATCAACATCATTACCTCGGACAACGGCCATTTCGTAGGCAAAGACCTGCAATGGAACTGTTGCTAAAACCGGTTGAAATAATGCAGGTGCCACTGGAATTCGAATTACATGCTCAGCACCTTCAACATGTGCTCCTTCTTCTGCAATTACGATCACACGAGCACCGCGTGCTTTTACCTCTTGAATATTGCTCAGCATTTTTTCATCTAAAGAATGCTCATGACCTGCAGGCAAAATTGCAATAACAGGAGTGCCCTGATCAATCAGCGCAATTGGTCCGTGCTTAAGCTCTCCTCCGGCAAAGCCTTCGGCATGAATATATGCAAGCTCTTTTAACTTCAACGCGCCTTCGAGTGCAACTGGATAACCAATATTTCTACCCAAGAATAGAACCGTATTGTTGTGAGCAAATGTTCTTGTTAGCTCCCGAAGTGGCTCGACAGTTTCAAGAATCTGTTCGATCTTGCCTGGCAATTCAAGAAGCTCTTTGTATAGATCTCTAACTTCGGTGTCTTTTAAAGAACCATTTACTTGTCCTAGGTGCAATCCAATTAAGTAAACCGCAATGATTTGAGTCAGCAATGCTTTAGTTGATGCCACAGCGATTTCGGGTCCTGCATGGGTGTACAAAACCGCATCTGATTCGCGAGGAATTGTTGAGCTATTTGTATTGCAAATTGTTAGGACGCGACCACCTGCCGCTTTTGCATGTCGAACAGCCATCAAAGTGTCCATAGTTTCACCAGATTGAGAGATCGCAATAATCAAAGTACTTGGATCAATAATTGGGTCGCGATATCTAAACTCACTTGCAATTTCTACATCTACAGGAATTTTCGCCCACTTTTCAATTGCATACTTTGCAACCATCCCAGCGTGATAAGCAGTACCGCATGCAATAACTGTGATCTTTTTCAGTGATCTGATCTCATCTGCGCTCATGTGTAGTTCGTCAAGCAGAATTTGATTGTTATCACTTAAGCGACCAATCAATGTATCGGCCACAGCTTTTGGCTGCTCAAAGATCTCTTTAAGCATGAAGTGTGCAAATCCACCCTTTTGGGCTGCGCTTGCATCCCATGAAATCTCATACTCTTTAGCCTTCACTGATTTACCTTCAAGATCTGTGATTTCAATACTGGTCGGCGTCATCGTGACAATCTCGTCTTGACCTAATTCAATTGCATGTTTTGTGTACTCAATAAATGCAGCCACATCAGATGCCATGAAATTTTCGCCCTTACCCACCCCGACAACTAGTGGAGAGTTGCGGCGAACTCCGACAACTACATCTGGTTTATCGGCATGGATTGCGAGCAATGTGAATGAACCACGAAGTGCTTTTACGGCATCTCGCATAGCAGCTGTTAGATCGCCTTCATGTTCCTTACGAAGATCGCTCAGTAAGTGGGCAACTGATTCTGTATCAGTTTCAGAAGAAAACTTGTGACCTTTAGCTTCAAGTTGTGCGCGAAGTTCGGTGTAGTTTTCGATAATTCCATTATGGATCACTGCAAGTTTTTCATCATTATCAACATGTGGGTGTGCATTGGTATCTGTTGGTCCACCATGTGTTGCCCAACGGGTGTGTCCGATGCCTGAATGGACATTAGGCAAAGTTGCATCTAAAGCATTTTCTAAATTTGAAAGTTTTCCAGCCTTCTTTTCAATAAAGAGTTTGCCTGGAGTTCCAAGGGCGATTCCCGCTGAGTCATACCCGCGATATTCCAGACGTCGCAGGCCTTCGATGAGCGGAATAGATGCAGATTGTGGTCCTGTGTAACCCACAATTCCGCACATAGGTGGTTACTCCTTGCTCTTTTAAAGAGAGATTTCTTTTTTAACTACATCTGCAAGCTGCTGTGCAACTTCTTGCGCAAGGCTATCACTGGCGGCTTCAACCATGACTCTTACCAAGGGCTCTGTTCCAGATGCGCGCAGTAAGACACGTCCCGAATCGCCTAAACGTTCTTCTGCGGATTTAACCGCTGAATCGATTACAGCCGATTGTGGCAACTTATCTTTTGCAACATCTTTAACATTGATTAATACCTGAGGGAATCGAACCATAGTTGCAGCTAATTCCTGCAAAGTTTTCCCGGTTCGAACAACCTCTTGCAGAACGGCGAGCGCGGTAAGAATTCCATCTCCAGTATTTGCAAGATCTCGCATGATTACATGGCCAGATTGCTCGCCGCCTAGCGAATAATCATGTGCAATCATGTTTTCTAGTACATAACGATCTCCGACAGGAGTGGTCACAACATTGATGCCAGCATCTTTCATGGCATGCATAAATCCAAGGTTGCTCATTACAGTGCCAACAACTGTGTCGGCTTTTAGTACGCCTCGCGCTTTAAACCCGCGTGCCAAAATTGTCAGAATGTGGTCGCCGTCAATTTCATTTCCGGCTGCATCAATTGCTAAGCAACGATCTGCGTCTCCATCATGAGCAATTCCAACATCTGCGCCCTCTTTAAGAACTGCCGAACGCAACTGATGTAGATGTGTTGATCCACAATCATCATTAATGTTCCAACCATCAGGCTGGTTAAAGATTGCAATAACTTCTGCGCCTGCTCTGCGATAAGCCTCAGGTGCCACCAATGATGATGCTCCATTTGCGCAATCAACAACGATCTTCAAGCCCTGTAATGGAGTTTGAACTGATGCAAGCAAATGCGTTAGGTACCGTTCGGTTGCGGTGTCATCATTGATTGCACGTCCAACATTTCGACCTGTTGGGCGCTCCCAATCTTCACCCATACGAGCCTCGATGCGGGCTTCAATTGCATCATCTAACTTGCCACCACCACGAGCAAACAACTTGATGCCGTTATCTGGCATTGGATTGTGGGATGCAGAAATCATTACCCCTAGGTCGCACTTTGATTCAGCGACAAGGTGCGCAATTGCAGGGGTTGGCAATACGCCAACACGATAGACATTGATTCCAGCGCTCGTTAAACCAGCAACAACGGCTGCTTCTAGAAACTCTCCAGATGCGCGGGAATCTTGGCCAACTATTGCAGTAGGCCGGTGATCTTTATTTGATGAGCTTTCTACCAATATATGCGCAGCAGCAACAGAAACATCTAGAGCAAGTTCTGCGGTGAGATCACGATTGGCTAAGCCACGGATTCCATCGGTGCCAAAAAGCGCCAATTGAACTCCTTTGGTAAAAGTGAATTAACGCTTTGAGTATTGAGAACGCTTACGAGCCTTCTTAAGACCGTACTTCTTGCG
>CAEZSB010000004.1_pt1 | contig 22535 bp, 21 predicted proteins | sample 7263851 | NCBI WGS metagenome assembly CAEZSB01 (sample SAMEA6813770, study PRJEB35770) | freshwater metagenome | biome: Freshwater; feature: Freshwater reservoir; material: water | place: Czech Republic | collected 2017-04-14 | depth 0.5m m | reverse complement strand
TCTTGCGGAGATGCTCGGCATCGTATTAACCGGTGCCGGCATCGACGTAGATCTAGTAAGCCGTGGCGATGAGGTAATGGATGTTTTCCGTAACAATCCACCGGATTTAGTTTTGCTGGATGTTATGTTGCCCGGCCTTGATGGAATCGAAGTCTGTAAATTGATTCGCGCAGAATCAATGGTGCCAATCGTGATGCTTTCAGCTAAAGGTGACACACAAGATGTTGTTAAAGGTTTAGAAGCTGGTGCCGATGATTACATGGTTAAACCATTTCGTCATCCATCCGAGCTAATTGCACGAATTCGAACACGGTTACGCCGCACAAATGCCGAAGTTCTGGGATTATTAACGATTGGTGATTTAGCAATTGATGTTCAAGCGCATCAGATCCTGCGCGCAGGTAAGCAAATTGCTTTAACTCGATTGGAATTCGATCTACTTGTTGCATTGGCTAAAGAACCAGGTCGAGTCTTTACTCGTGACGCTCTGCTAAGCGAAGTATGGGGTTATCGCCATTCAACAGATACGCGATTAGTCAATGTTCACGTCCAGCGCCTGCGTTCAAAAATTGAGCACGATGCTGAGCACCCAGAAATTGTCATCACAATTCGCGGTGTTGGCTACAAAGCAGGAGTCATGGGCGGTTCCTAACCATGAACCGTTTCTTCTGGAAAGCACGTAATTCCCTTGCATTCAAGGTGATCATTTCAACTGTAATTCTCTCTCTTGGTGTTGTTTGGATTACTGGATCTGCCCTCAATTCAAGGCTTTCCAGTGGAATTAAAGAGGTAAATCTCAATTCTGCAATTGTGGAGGCACGTTCAACGATTTTTACCGCCGATTATCGCTTCTTGCTAGCCCAAGGAGAAAAGGATGAAGTTGTTCAAAAAGTAGTTGACGATGTCATTAGCTCTGCAACAACAATTACATCAAATGAGAATACTCGCGAAGTTGTTTTCCTTCGCAGCCCAGGTAATACGATGGTAAAAAACTACGAAATTGCTTCTAATTTTTTGGATCCAGAGACAATCTCAAAATCTTTTAGTGAGCGAGTCCGAAAATCTAATGACACCGTATGGCAGTACACCACCATGCGATATATTCAAGGAACAAGCGTTGCTGGACTTGCTATTGGGCAGAAAGTACAAATTCCAGGTGCCGGCCAATACGAAATGTATATTGTTTTTTCACTGGCAAATGAAGAAAAGACTCTGAACCTAATTAATAGTTATCTAATTATCGCTGGCATGATTTTACTTCTTTTAATCTCATTGATTACTTGGGTTGTGGTGCGACAGGTTGTCAAACCTGTAAGTGAGGCAGCTCGAATCGCAGCTGAATTTACTTCAGGAGATTTTAGACAACGAATGAAGGTTGATTCGCAAGATGAAATATCAAGGCTTGGTCATGCATTTAATGAGATGGCAGAGTCACTCGAGCAACAAATTGCCAGATTAGAAAACCTTTCTCGTGTTCAGCAGCGTTTTGTTTCTGATGTATCGCACGAACTACGTACTCCTTTAACAACTTTGCGAATGGCATCCGAAGTAATTTCTGCCTCTAGAGAAAATTTTGACCCAACAGTTGCACGAAGTACCGAGTTGTTGGTCGCACAACTGGATCGTTTCGAGCGCCTGCTCGAAGATTTGCTAGAGGTTTCACGATTTGATGCTGAAGTTGCAATTTTAGAAGCCGTTGATTTCGACATTGTGCAGTTAGTTAATCGTTGCGCAGAAGATTTGGCACTTGTTGCCAAGGAGAGAAAGACACAGATTTTTGTTAAGTCATCAGAACCGGCAATCATGATCAAAGCTGATATTCGCCGTGTTGAGCGTATTTTACGAAATCTCATGGCCAACGCGATTGATCACTCAGAGGAAATACAGATCGATGTGCAGATTGAAGCTAGTGAGAGTGATGTCGCAATTGGTGTGCGAGATTATGGAATTGGTCTTGATGAAAACTCATTGACTAGGGTTTTTGACCGCTTCTGGCGCGCAGATCCATCTAGAGCTCGTACACGCGGGGGTACTGGGCTGGGGCTTTCCATTGCGCTAGAAGATGCGCGATTGCACAATGGCGAACTTGAAGCGTGGGGGCGTCCTGGGCGAGGAGCGCACTTTGTTGTTACTTTGCCACGTAAGACATGGGAATCAATAGATCGTCGTTTGATCCCTCTGCAGCCAGAAGATTACAGACCTTAGTTTCCACATATGTAATTCCCCAGTATTTCTAGTAAACATTTACACAGCACCATCAGCCCATGCAAATCTTGTCTGACCTGTCCCATTTAATTTTTCCTACCAGATGCTATGGATGCAATTCTTTGGGTATCAGTATTTGTACTAATTGCAAACGTGAGTGGATTCCTCATTATTACAACACCCATGTCGGCTCACTCAAAGTTCATTCTGCAATAATTTATACACCAACTGCCTCGAAGATCATTCTTGCTGCGAAAGAAAACGGTTTAGAAGGTGCAGATGATTTATTGATTGCGGCCATTGTTCATGTGTTAAGCAAAGCAAGATTACATGAAGGCAGCTTTTTCTTAGTTCCCGTTCCTTCAAGTAAGCAATCACAGCGACGGCGTGGTCGCAGTTTTGTAGTTGATTTAACAAAGGGAATTTCTAAGTACACCGGAATCGCCGTAAATGATTGCCTACAGGTTTCACGACGCGTCTCTGATCAAAGTGGGCTAACGCGCATACAAAGAAGTTCTAACATGCATGGAGCTTTTTCTATAAAGCCTGGGGCAATACTCCGCGGTGAAGCAATTGTGATTGATGATGTGGTCACAACCGGAGCAACCCTGCGGGAAGCGGCGAGAGCCCTAAATTCGCAGGGTTTTCATGCTTTCGGCTCAGTTTCTGCGGTTACCGCCTGTGTGGCTCAACCTCTACGATAAGGGGGTGAAAAGGCGCCTCAATCCTTTCCAGGGTTGATCGGGAAGCCACGATGAAAGGTAAGAATCAATGCCAGCATTTGTAGACAAGATTTTGCGAGCAGGCGAAGGACGCATCCTTCGTGATTTAAGCAAGGTCGTTGCCTTAGTTAATGCGCAGGAAGCTCGCTTTGTTGCGATGTCTGATTCTGATCTCCGTAGTCAAACTGGAGTGTTCCAAGAGCGATATGCAAAGGGCGAATCACTTGATGATTTGCTGCCAGAAGCATTTGCAGTTGTGCGTGAAGCAGCAAAGCGAACACTTGGCCAGCGTCACTATGACGTACAAATTATGGGTGGAGCAGCACTTCACAGGGGCAACATCGCAGAAATGCGTACTGGTGAAGGTAAGACTTTGGTATCAACATTGCCTTCATACCTCAACGCTCTTGCAGGTCGTGGCGTCCACGTTGTAACAACAAATGATTATTTGGCCGAGCGCGATAGTGAATGGATGGGTCGCGTTCACCGTTTTCTTGGTTTAAAGGTGGATGTAATTCTTGCAAACATGACGCCTGCAGAACGACGTAAGGCGTATCTGGCTGACATTACTTATGGCACAAATAATGAATTTGGTTTTGATTATCTTCGAGACAATATGGCATGGTCTCTCGAAGAGTGCGTACAACGTGAACACTTCTTTGCAGTAGTTGATGAAGTTGACTCAATTTTGATTGATGAAGCGCGAACACCGCTAATTATTAGTGGACCTGCTGATAAAGCAACCAAATGGTATGTAGAGTTTGCCAATCTTGTTAATAAATTGCAGCGCGATGTTCATTACGAAGTTGATGAAAAGAAGAAGACTTGTGGAGTAATTGAAGAAGGCGTAACAAAAGTCGAGGAAATGCTGCAAATTGGCAATCTCTACGAATCAGCAAATACGCCAATGATCGGCTATCTCAACAACGCAATTCGCGCGAAAGAACTCTTCAAACGCGACAAAGATTATGTTGTAATGAATGGGGAGCTTTTGATTGTTGATGAGCACACCGGTCGCATGTTGGCTGGACGTCGCTACAGTGAAGGTTTGCATCAGGCACTTGAAGCTAAAGAGCGCCTTGAAATTAAGGATGAAAATCAGACTCTTGCAACGATCACCTTGCAGAACTACTTCCGCTTGTACTCAAAGCTTTCAGGTATGACAGGTACTGCTTCAACAGAGGCTTCTGAATTTCACCAGATTTATAAGCTTGGAGTAGTACCTATTCCTACTAACCGCGAAATGCAACGAATTGATTCACCTGATTTGGTGTACAAGACTGAAGCTGGAAAGTTTGCTGCTGTAACAGCCGACATCGCCGAGCGTCACCGAAAAGGCCAACCAGTTTTGGTCGGTACAGTCAGTGTTGAAAAATCTGAAGAGCTTTCTGCATTCCTACGCAAGTCTGGTGTGCCTCACGAAGTTCTTAACGCGAAGCATCACGAACGCGAAGCAGCGATCATTGCTCGTGCGGGTGTACACGGGGCCGTAACTGTCGCTACCAACATGGCTGGTCGAGGCACTGACATCATGCTTGGCGGAAATCCAGAATTCATGGCTGACTTTGAGTTACAGCGTCGTGGAATTTCACCAGTTGATAACGCTGAAGAGTACGAGAAGGAATGGCCAGCAGAGATTGCACGTCAAAAAGCAGCGGTTGAAAAGGGTCATGAAGAAGTAGTTTCTTTAGGTGGTTTGTATGTTCTAGGAACAGAGCGCCACGAATCTCGCCGTATCGACAACCAGCTGCGAGGTCGATCTGGACGTCAAGGTGATCCAGGCGAGTCTCGTTTTTATCTTTCATTGCAAGATGATTTGATGCGTCGATTTAATTCAGGAATGGTTGAGCGTTTCTTAACAGCCGCAGGCCTTCCTGAAGATGCGCCAATTGAATCAAAAATGGTTTCAAATGCGATTCGTTCTGCGCAAACACAAGTTGAAGCACAAAACTTTGAAATGCGTAAAAATGTTTTGAAGTATGACGATGTTATGAACCGTCAGCGCACCGTTATTTATGGAGAGCGCCGCATGGTTCTAGAGGGTGCAGATATTAAGGATCAGGTAGCAGCATTTGTTTCAGATACTTTGACAGCATATGTTCAAGCTGCAACTGCCAATGGATATGCAGAAGATTGGGATCTTGAAACCCTATTTACGGCGCTAAAGACCATCTATCCAATCTCATTTACTATTGATCAATTACTAGCTGAGGTTGGTTCCAGGGCAGGATTGGATGCGGAATACCTAACTGCTCGAGTCATAGATGATTGCAAAGCTGCATATGCACAGCGCGAAGAATCACTTGGTGAAGCAGTTATGCGAGAACTAGAGCGTAAGGTATTGCTTTCTGTTCTAGATCGTAAGTGGCGTGAGCACTTGTACGAGATGGATTATCTACAAGAGGGTATCGGTTTGCGTGCAATGGCACAGCGCGATCCTCTAGTTGAGTATCAAAAAGAGGGCTTTGACCTATTTGCAGCAATGATGGATGCAATCAAAGAAGAGATTGCTGGATTCTTGTTTAACATCGAAGTCACTGTCGAAAGTTCAAACAATGAAGTTGTTGCACCTGGACTTGAAGCCAAGCATGTACCTGCAACTGGATTGCAGTACACGGCGGCAGATGAATCGGGAGTCCGCACAACTGGAGATGTTTCTCGAAATGCGCAATGTCCATGTGGTTCTGGTAAGAAGTACAAACGTTGTCACGGTGGCGCTGCTTAACTCAAATCAAAGTTAATGCAGTACATAGCCAACGTCCATCTAGACCTTCAAATCGGATAGCTACAACACGCAATCGATCGTCGTAGCGAACCGTAACTGTTGATTCGATGATGCCATCGAGCGGCTCAGTAACTTTAATTTTTCTAATTCTTCCTACTAATTTTTGCTGTCCAGCTTTTCGCTGCAAGTCAGCGTAAACAAGGTGGTGGCACATCCCTTGAACTTGTGAAGCAGATCTTCGTCCAGCCCAAATTTCTACAACATTGTGAATGAACTGAAATGTCAATTCATGGATGTCTGGTAAATCTGCAGCCGAAGTTGGTTCAGGAGCAAAATCGGCGTCATACTCTTCCCCAAATGTTGAAGGAACCAGATAAAGACGTGGTTTTTCTTTAACAGGTAAAGGTAATTCGGGGCGAAACATTTCGAGTACTAGATGTTGCCAATCTTCATCTGGGTCACTTGAAATAGGTGATAGATCAATCGTAGAGAAGGTGGGTTCCTGGGAGTATGAGATTTCTGTTGTCATGGGCTGACAATTGCAATGTGTTCATGCACAAACCTCAGACTTAAGGATGAATTGATCTCATACTTAAGTACCACTGTGGATAAAGATCAAGGAGATGTCACTAATACAGTTTGGGTACTCCCATGACTCTACATAAGAAAACACGCTCTTCACGGCTTCCACTGGCAGTAACTCTCATAGCAGCCGCATTTATTTCATCCTTCTTGATTGCAACAGTTTCAAACAAGGGGTCGGATTATTGGGTAATTAATGATCCTATTTCACCTGGGCATCAACTGTCAGCTTCCGATGTTTCTCTTGCCCATTTCAATTTAGATTCAAGCGGACAATTTTATATGGGCGATCAAGTAGAACCAATTGGAATGATAGCAACACGATCAATGGGAACTGGTGAAATTATTGGCAGCACTGACTTAACTTCTGCGATCGATGCAATGTCTACTAGCGCAGTACCAATTAGCGTTCGCTCCGTAGATGTGGCTACTGGCTTAAGTATTGGTGAAGATGTAGACATTTATTGGGTTCTAGACACGCAAAATGGTGAGGATTCGATGGATCCAATATTGATACTTGGGGGAGTGGCATTGCTCAGTTATGACGATGGAGGAAAGAACTTTGGAGGTGACATTGGATTATCTGTTGCCGTTGAAGAAACACAAGTACTTCGACTTTTAAGCGCTACAACGCTAGGTCGCTTAGTTGTAATCAGATCACATGTCTGAGTTAGAAATGCCCACAGTAATAACTGCCATTTCCGCTTCTGAAACAGAGGGGTTCATTGCGGGTACATTATTTGCGCAAGGGTGGAGCGTTGTATTTCGGGCGATTGATTGGGCTTCATTAGAAGGGTTTATTTCCAATAATCAGGAAATTGCCCATGGGGCACTTCTATTATTTGCCTCAGATCTGCCAGGAATTTCTCAAGCAAATTTGAATTCAATTACATCAAAGGTTCGCCAAAGCATTGGTTTCTCGACCGAACAACAACGAGATGGGGCGTTTAAAGATCTCTACGAGGTACCAAAATCTGTTACAGATCTAGTCGCCTTGGTGCGAGGTTTTGTAAGGGCCCCCATGATGCGCGGTCTTAACACCCCGCAACGAGTAGTACGAAAAGCACGTGTAATTGCGGTTGGATCAGCTGGCAGCTACACCGGGTGCACAACGCTTGCTATTAACCTGGCAATGGAGCTGAGCATTCTTGAGAAATCCACATTACTAATTGAAGGAAACTATCGCGCACCTTCGATAGCCGCTTATCTTGCAATGCGAAACATCAATAATGAGTCACAATGGAAAAGTATTGCCCCCCATTTGTCTTTAACTGAAATTAATCAAGAACAGGCAGGAAGAATTGATGAGTTAATGGAGCGCGCAGCATCAGAATTTGATTTCATCATTATTGATTTAGGATCTATTTCTGGCTTATCAAATCGGCTTACAGATCGTCGTTGGACTTCAACTATGACTACCTGGTGCTGTGATCAAGCAGATGAATTAATGATTGTTTCCAGAGCGGATCAAATGGGATCACATAGATTGACTCAAGTTATTGAAATCTTGCGAAATACATCAGTGCGTGCAGGCCTTAGTTTTGTCATGAACATGAAATCTCCTGGCAAGCGAGGCGAGAAAGAGGAAGCTCAATTCTTGAGCCGTGCAACTGCTCTAAAGCCAATACGAATCAGGAGCATCATCAGGGATTCTCGTGCGATCATGGCAGCCGAAGATGAGCATGCAACCTTAGTAGAGACTAATGAGCGCTCAAATGTGCGTAAATCAATCGCAGAACTGGCCCGTGAACTAAAAAGTTAAGATCTATTAGTATTGCCCAATGCGTGCGTATCTTCCTATAACTCATAAGGATCTCGAAAGCTTTGTTGTCAATAAAAGCCTCGAGGTCGATGAACTATATGCACCCACCATTCATTTTGAAGTAGAAAATCCGGACTGTGATGAAGAAGAACTTGAATATTTGTTGTCTGTAGCTGCAAGTGAAGAGGCGTTAGAGCTTCGACTTTCTGAAAAAGCTCCAGGGATTGTTGTTGCCTTTGAAATTGAAAAGGAAAACATTGGAGAGCACTATGCCCAATCAATCACCCTTGTTTCTCCATTGCAGTGGAGTCAAGTTCAGTGTGCATTGATTGCCTATCAGGGTGATGATGAATTGGCTTGGTTTGCTACCCAGGAGATCGAACTACATTTAGCCGAGTGGAAGTAACAATGTTTCAGCTTGATAATTTAATGGGGGGCCGAACGTCGGTAAATTTTGACCAATCCCATAGATTGCGTGAATTGGTGGCAGATTGGCAGCTGCTGTCAGATCTTTCATTTGCAGATTTAATTTTATGGGTTCCAATCCGTAAAGACATTAAATTGTGGCCAACCGGACATATCGCCGTGGCTCATATTCGCCCAACAACTTCGTCTACTGTTTTCACTAACGATGTCATCGGTGATGAAGTTTTGTGGGGAGCGCGCCCAAATATTGATGAAGCACTTTCAACTGGCGAAATTGTGCGAAATACCGAACCCGAACATGTTGGCGATTTATTGGTTAAAGAGGAAACAATCCCTGTGTTTTTTGAGGGGCAGGTAATTGCTGTAATTTCGCGTCACCGTAATGCTGAACATATGCGTTCGCCAGGCAAGCTTGAATTAAATTATCGAGAAATTGCTAAGCATTTGTATCAAATGGTCGCAGAGGGAAACTTTCCATACCAATCTGCAGGGTCATTATTTGAACCAGTTCCACGTGTTGGTGATGGTTTAATTCGACTTGATGTAAATGGTGCCATTTCATTTGCTAGCCCCAATGCAAAATCAGCATTTTCTCGCATGGGTTGGCATGGTGAATTAGAAGGCCACAATCTTGGCGAAGTGGCAGAAAAAGTCGTAACTGCATCGCCAAATGCTCAAGAAGAAGGTATTCGTGCTCGATTAAATGGTAAATCTCTGCGCCGCGTAGAAATTGATAATCAAGGCGCAACGATTGATCTTTTAGTTTTACCTCTGATTCAAGGATCAGATCGAATTGGCTCAATCGTTCTGTTGCAAAACGTCACCGAACTTCGCCGCCGCGATCGCGAGCTAGTTACCAAAGATGCGACTATTCGCGAGATTCATCACCGTGTAAAAAATAATTTACAGACGGTCTCTGCTCTTTTGCGATTACAGTCCCGCCGTATTGATGATCCGGCTGCAGCTGCTGCTTTGGACGAAGCTGTGCGCCGAATTGCATCAATTGCCTTGGTTCATGAAACCCTTTCAAATAGCACTGAAAACACGGTGGCCTTTGATGAGGTTCTGACGTCACTGGTCACACATGCCTTAGAGCTAAGCCCACGTATGGGTCAGCTAAGCATCGAGCGCGTGGGACAGCTTGGCTCACTTGAATCTAGAATTGCAACGCCCTTGTCATTGGTTGTGACTGAATTAATGCACAACGCTCTTGAACATGGCCTGTACGAATCTGGAACACATTTAAGAATCGAATTGCAGCGCTATAGCAATGAAGGACTCATCACAATTTCTGATGATGGCGTGGGATTGCCGGATGGATTTGATCTATCAACATCATCAAATCTAGGGCTACAAATTGTGCGGACGCTGATAGAGAATGAGTTAAAGGGCGAATTGAAATTGGAATCTACACATCAAGGAACGCACGCAAAGTTGCGCTTCCCACTTTAAATCTGGTTTTGCTGCTCCATTAAACGGGCTCGGTTACGTGCGGCACGACGCTTAAGTGCACGACGTTCATCTTCAGATAAGCCGCCCCATACGCCGGCATCTTGCCCGCTCTCAAGTGCCCATGCTAAGCAAGGTTCTTTCACAATGCAGCGATTACAGACTTTTTTGGCTTCTTCGATTTGAGTCAGTGCTGGACCAGTATTTCCGACAGGGAAGAAAAGCTCGGGATCCTCATCGCGGCAGGCTGATTGATGTCGCCAATCCATTGCATGTCTCCTTAGGGAAGTACAACTTATTCAAAAGTTACGTGGTGTAAATACACACATATGTGCGTGCAAGGTCTTAATTGTCCATCCTGAAGCGTTGTTATACAAGGATGTAAGCAAAGAGTTTTTACAGATCGGAGTGATTTACCTCAAGTGTGCCCCCGACAGGAATCGAACCTGTGCACCTGCCTCCGGAGGGCAGTGCTCTATCCCCTGAGCTACGGGGGCTCGTGGGTTTGAGCGCAAGGTTATCAGCGGGTGCGAATATCTCTGCATACTGCAAGAATTCACGCATGAGTTCAACGGGTTACTTTGCAACAGGTTGTTTTTGGGGAGCAGAACGTCGCTTCTGGCAGATGGATGGAGTCCTCGAAACTAGCGTTGGATATATGGGTGGAATTCGCCCCAACCCATCATATGAACAGGTCTGCACCGGTGTTACTGGCCATGCCGAAATGGTGAAGGTTGTATTTGATGAAACAGTCGTTTCTTACCAACGTTTATTAGAAGAGTTTTGGACGATGCATGATCCAACATCATTAAACAAGCAAGGTGGTGATATTGGAACCCAGTACCGAAGCGCTATTTTCACAACTAGCCCTGAGCAAATGAAAACAGCGCTCGCTTCACGGGATGCGTATCAAAGTGTATTAACTCCTGCTGGTATGGATGAAATCTGCACAGAAATTCTTAGTGCAGATGGCATTGAATACTTTGAGGCTGAGGAGTACCACCAAAAATACTTACAGAAAAATCCGAATGGATATGACTGTCATTCAAGTACTGGGCTTGCATATCCCGTTTGATTACAGTGACTAGTTATTTACAGAGAAAAGGTTGGATACTCATCTGTAACAAGAAGTAGCGCATATCCTGCTACGCGATTCCAATAAGCGATAACGCCAACAATTCCTTCAGCACAAAATTCTGGGAAATTTCCAGTAAACAAAATGCTGATCCAGGCAAATAAGGTTAAGAAGGCCCCATAAATTATGTAGGCAATTCCTACAACATATAAAGGAATTGCAAGGAACCACTTGATCAGCGGCAGCCAGCGATTTAGTGCTTTCGCATCTACTTCTGGAAAAGTCACACTAACCACATCATTTTCTTCTATTGATGGGTATTCATCTGTCAGTAATAGGACATAAGCATCTACTCGGGTCTGTAATGACAAGAGTGCTTCATTAAAGCTCAATAAATAGCTTGGATAAATTTGGCGGAAAACCAGGGCTAGGGCGACAGGGAGAATTAAGAATCCAACAGTCAGGCTTTCAGTGTTGTTGCCCCAAGAAGGCGCAAAGGAGGCCAGAAAGATGGCCATCGGAACCACAAGGATGATGCGAAACAGTGCGGTGGCACGATTACGTTCGGTTAGCGTGACATCAATCTGCGTTTCAATTTGGTTGCTCATGCTCTCCAATCTACTCCTAATCTAGGCGTGAAATTGCTTTTTACAGTTTCCTTGCCATACTTTTGCAGTAATTGCAGAAATTTTTGCAGTATTTATCAGGGCAGGAGGTGATCACATGGCGGGAATTAAGGAAGTTGCGGAAGAAGCTGGGGTTTCAACTGCAACGGTTTCACGGGCCCTTCGAGGCCTCCATCATGTGAATCAACAAACTCGCGAAAAGATTATTGCAGCTGCCGAAAAACTTAACTACCCATTGATTTCAGATCGCCAAAACGTTGTTGGGGGCCGGACAAACGCAGTTGGTGTCGTCGCTCCATACATTTCTCGCTGGTATTTCTCGCAGGTAATCAGCGGTGCCGAACAAGCACTTCGAGAAGCTGGCTTAGATTTACTGTTGTACAACTTTTCACAAATGAAGGGCCGCGAACGTCTTTTCCAGCATCATTTGTTAAAGGGCCGAGTCGATGCACTAATTGTTATCTCATTGCCACCAACTGAAGAAGAGTTTGATTCGATACTCAGCCTTGGTGTTCCAATTGCTCTAGTTGGAATGGAACACGCAAAATGTGCGTCCATTAAAATTGATGATGTTGCAGCAGCAAAAACAGCTACCCAGCACCTTGTCAATCAAGGGCATAAGAAGATTGGCCTGATGTCAGGCCGCCCCGATGATCCATTCAACTTCAGTGTTCCGCAAGATCGACGTAAGGGTTTCATGCAAGCACTTGCTGAAAGTGGTTTGGAATGGCTACCTTCACGTGAAGTTCATGGTGACTTTACGATGCACACCGCATCACGTGCGATGGATGATTTGTTAGCTCGTCCTAATAGGCCAACAGCTATTTTTTGCGAATCAGATGAAATGGCGATCGGGGCGATGCAAGCGTTGCGACGTCATGGATTGAAAGCACCAGATGACATTTCAATTATTGGCTTTGATGGGCACGAGATGGCTGAGTTTTCTGAACTTACAACTATCGAGCAGCCAGTCACGCTCATGGGAGAAATGGCTGCGTGGTCAATTATGGAACGACTGCGTAAGCCTGCAATTGATCCTCCCTCTTTGGTACTTCCAACAACACTTGTTGTGCGTAATTCAACTCGCAGATTGACTGTCGAAGAACAAGCCCTCTGAGGTAGCCTTGCAGGTATGAGCGATCATGACTTCACGGCGCACAATCTTGCAGAGCTTCACACTCACCGCAGTGAAAAGTGGCGCGGATTCCCCAGTGATGTGTTGCCCTTACCAGTTGCCGAAATGGATTTTCCAGTAGCCGAACCAATTAAAGCGATTCTGACTGAAATGGTTGCTCATTCAGACCTTGGATACCTCGGATCGATTCCAGAACTTGGCTTAGGCTTTAAAAAATTTGCAGCAGAACGTTGGAATTGGAAGCTAGATGAAAAACAAGTTCGTATAGCCACAGATGTTGGCGTCGCGGTTGTAGAAGTTTTGCGAGTGTTCACCCAACCAGGTGACTCGATTCTGATTAGTTCACCGGTTTATCACAATTTCTACACCTGGATTAATGAGACAAAGTTAAATTGTGTTGATGTTCCCTTTGAACGTACCGGCGATGAAAATGCAAATCCCTGGATCATAAATTGGCAAAGTATTGAAACAGCGTACGCAGCTGGAATAAAGGTGCACCTGTTGTGTAGTCCACACAATCCACTTGGTTTTGTTTATACCGAGCAAGATTTACTTAAGATTGTGGCACTAGCTAAAAAGCATAATGTGTTGGTTATAAGTGAGGAGATTCATGCTCCCCTGACATTTCCCGATGCACACTTTGTTCCGATTTTGTCATTAGGTGCAGATGCCGAATCTGTCTCTGTCTGCGTAACAGCTGCATCAAAGGGCTGGAATATTGCAGGATTGAAATGTGCAATTATTATTTCTCAAAATGCTGATATGGATTCAAAGTTAACAAAATTAGCGCCAGCGATGCATTACCGAGCATCTTTACTGGGCGGATTCGCAACGGCTGTGGCATTTGCTGAAAGTGGTGTTTGGCTAGATACAGCCATAGCTCAGCTAGACCATAATCGTCATTTGATAAAAAAACTTGTGGCAGAGAAACTTCCGACAGTTCGTTATCACATTCCGCACAATGGTTATTTGGCGTGGCTAGATCTTGAGTCGTTAAACCTTGGCGTGGATCCATCGGTTACTTTGATTGAAAAAGGTCGTGTGGCATTTAGTCCAGGTCATGCATTTGGAAAGCAGTGCAGTCAGTATGTTCGCCTAAATTTTGCAACCAGCCCCGAGATCATCACCGAAGCAATTGATCGGATCGCCCGGGCTGTATAAATGAAGAACAAGAAATATGATGTCACCATAATTGGCGGAGGCCATAATGGTTTAGTTGCAGCAACTTATTTAGCACAAGCTGGAAAATCAGTAGTAATCCTGGAAGCAAATCCCGAAATAGGCGGGGCAACCCAAAGCGTTCAGGCATTTGAAGGTTTTGATGCTTACTTATCTAGATACTCATATCTCGTCTCACTTTTACCCGACAAAATCGTGACCGACTTGGGTCTGTCCTTTGCAAGCATTTCTCGTGAAGTTTCGAGCTACACCCCATATGAGGACAAAGGTTTGTTTGTGTCTAGACAATGGGATGAAAAAACTGCGCAATCATTTAATGAGCTAGATCCAACAGGTCACGAAGCAGCTGCATGGCAACAGTTTTATGGCGAGGTAGCGGTATTTGCGCAAAAGATTGCACCAACACTTTTGCAACCATTAAAGACCAGAACTGAGCTCAAAGACTATATAGATCTACCTGAGGTGTGGAATTACTTGGTAGAGCACCCAATTGGTGAGGAAATTGATAAGAGATTTAAGAGTGATCTCGTAAAAGGAATTGTTCTAACTGATGCATTGATTGGAACATTTGCTTCTGCATATGACCTGCAAGCAAATATTTGTTTTCTGTATCACTTGATGGGAAATGGTACGGGTGAATGGAAAGTTCCTGTTGGTGGCATGGGAGCACTTGTGAAAGAGTTAACTAGGGTTGCAACCGAATCCGGTGTGGAAATAAAAATTAGTTCTAAAGTTGATTCAGTAATCAGTGATTCATCAGGAGTCGCTGTTAGAACCGGATCTGGCGATGTGTACCAATCCGACTACTTGTTATCTAATGCAGCACCTGCCGTTTTGGCAAAGCTTCGCGGCAAAGCACAGCCACAATCACTTGATGGTTCGCAGATGAAAATCAATATTTTGCTAAAGCGTTTACCTCAGTTAAAATCTGGAATTGATCCACGCTTGGCTTTTGCAGGAACATTCCACGCAAACGAAAGCTTTTCACAGTTTGAGCAAACATTTAAAGAATCTCAATCAGGGCTAATGCCAGCCAAAATGCCTATCGAAATGTATTGCCACACTTTGTCTGATCCTTCGATTTTAGGTGCAGATTTACAAGAAGCTGGATATCAAACATTGACCTTATTTGGATTACACACACCAGCTTCATTATTTGATGCCGACAATGATGTGGCGCGCGAAGCTGCTCTTGCATCGGCCTTAGCTTCGATAAATGAGTATTTGGCAGAACCCATAGAAGATGTGATCGCAGCAATTGAAGTGAAAACACCATTAGATATTGAAGAGGCAATCGCACTGCCTAGAGGCAATATTTTTCATAAGGATCTTTCTATGCCCTTCCGTGAGGATGGATCTGCTCCTTCATGGGGCGTGGAAACAGATGACCCACGCATCTTCATCTGTGGTGCAGGGGCAATTCGTGGCGGGGGAGTTAGCGGAATTCCTGGTCACAATGCGGCAATGGCCGTGCTCGCAAACAATTAGACTTATCTAATGAGTCTTCACCCAGAAACATCTGCGATCACTGCCGGTCGTCCAGATGCCGCACCTGATACTCCACTAAATCCTCCGATTGTTTTGAGTTCTACTTATCATGCAGGAGGTCCTGTTGGTTACGGACGGTATGGCAATGAAAGTTGGAGCGCACTTGAAGTGGCAATCAGCGAATTAGAGGGTGGAAAAACACTTTCATTTTCATCAGGTATGGCAGCAGTTAGTGCAGTTTTTTCAATCTTGCCAATTGGAGCACCAGTAGTTGCATCCAATCAGGGATATAGCGGCGTCATGGGATTGCTTAATCAACTACATTCAATGGGACGCTTAGAAGTTCGATTTGTTGAAATTACAAATACCGATGAAGTTATTGCAGCGATGAAAGGTGCAGCACTTGTATGGTTGGAATCTCCAACAAATCCATGTCTAGATGTTGCTGATTTGCAAACCTTGATTACTGCAGCTAAGAAGTTAGGCATCGGAGTTGCTGTTGATAACACCTTTGCAACACCCCTGGTACAAAAACCATTAGCTATGGGCGCAGACATAGTGATGCATTCTGTTACTAAGTTCTTAGCAGGTCATAGCGATGTTGTGTTGGGATCATTATCAACAAATGATGAGGCGCTGTATAAAAGATTAGAAGAGTCTCGACGTTTGAATGGTTCAATCCCAGGCCCATTTGAAGCATGGCTTGCAGTACGCGGAATCAGATCTTTTCCGATCCGCTTTAGAGCCGCAGAAAGCAATGCAAAAGATTTAGCGGTTCGCTTATCGAACCATTCAAAGATAACAAAGGTTAGATATCCCGGATTTGGCGCAGTAATTTCCTTTGAAGTAGATGGAACAGCCGATGATGCCCAAAAGGTCTGTGAATCATCACGGTTAATCACCCATGCAACAAGTCTTGGTGGGATCGAATCATTGTGGGAACGCCGCCGTCGTTGGGCAGGTGAAAGTCCTTCAGTGCCAGAACAATTGATTCGACTGTCAGTTGGTTGCGAGCATGTTGATGATTTGTGGTCGGACATTCAGCTGGCGTTAACCGTCCTATAAAGAAATATTCTGGAAAAGCGAGTATTTTTGTCCTATGGTCAAAGCATTTCGTCGATTATTTGCAACTGTGACAGTTGCTGTCTTGGCCTTTCGCGCGGTCGGGTCATTTCTTTCGTGGGTAGAGCATCAAGAAGATTCAGTTGCAGATACCTGGGTCGATGAAGATGAATTTGAAGATGCCTGATTTCGAATATATCCCTGGAAGCTGCAACATTGGAAAAGGTGAAATTCGCCGTAGACAATTGGTTGCCGTCTTAGGTCTTTTCTTTTCAATCTCAACTCTGTTAACTTTTAACACGGTAGACGCCCCCACTTCTATTCGTTTGGGGATTTTCTTCCCTTTAATGGTTGCCTCAGTTGGCTTTGTTCAATCTCGCAGTAAGTTTTGTTTGGCATACGGCTTTGCCGGAACATTCAATGTAGGAAAGCTGGGAGACATCAAAAGAGTTGCGAGTAAAGAAGATCGGGCTGCAGATAGAGTGACAGCACTGAAAATTCTGGGTAAATCTTTTTTACTCGCAGCCATAGCGACAGCGGTGGTATTAGTACTACCCTTCTAAGTATGAAGATTCTAATTCATACCCGTCACGCAGATTTAGCAGAAGATTTCAAAACAATCGCCGAAGAAAAATTGACCAGCATGGAGCGATTTAGCGTAGTTATTGATCGCGTCGAAGTCGAAGTTCTTCACGAGGCCAACCCCCAACAGGGCAAACACGCACATAAGGTTGTTCTAACTACACATGGAGCTGGTCCGTTGATACGGGCAGAAGCTGCAGAGTTCAATGATTTAGCAGCTTTTGATACTGCAATAAAAGCTTTTGCACTGCAAATTCGAAAAATCCACGAACGAGCCAAGGATCATGATGGTGAAACATTACGAAAAATGAAAGCTGATCTTTAAATTATCTCGGTTCCATCTTTGCGTGTGGCTGTCAGGCTCGCGACAGTAGTCACTAATAAACTGGCAACAATTACGCCAAGGCTGACTTCGAGACTGACCTCTGGAATATGAACTCCTGCGATGTCATCGATTCCAATTCCATGAAAAGCCTCCATAACCATTTTCACCCCGATAAAGGCCAAAATAAAGGAAAGACCCTTGGACAAGAACACCAATCGAGCGAGCAACCCTTCGAGTAAGAAGAAAAGCTGGCGAAGCCCCATAAGGGCAAAAACGTTTGCAGTGGTGACAATGTAAGGATCTTTGGTTAAACCAAATATTGCTGGGATCGAATCAAGTGAAAAAACTAAATTTGTTAAACCAAGTGCAACCAACGCTATGGCGAAAGTACTAAAGCCACGCTTTTTCAAAACGGCGATGACTTTGCCTTCCTTCCATTCATCTTCTTCATTTTCTTTCGCCAATGTATAAGCGGTGTAAATGAGGAAAGCTCCAAATAAGAAAAACACTGAGGAAAATGAACCAATGAGTGCAGCACCCAAGGGGATTAGTAATCCACGAATCGCAATCGTTAACATGATGCCTAGTAGTAATACCAATTGCTGTGCTTCTTTTTGGACTTTTAAGCTAGTCAAGATAATAATAAATACGAAAATGTTATCGACTGACAAAGCGTATTCGGTCAGCCATCCAGCGAAGAACTCTTTTTGACCTTCGGTGCCGGACCAACGTGGCATTAATGTTCCAAAGATAATTGCAGTTCCAATATAGAAAACGGTCCAAAAGGAAGCCTCAACCATAGAAGTCGCTTTATTTCGTCGAATTACTGCAATTGCCAAATCAAAGACAATAATCCCTGCTAGAACAGCAATAGTTACTAGCCATGTAGTTGTAGATTCCATGGCGGTATTGTGTCAGTTAGTGATGCACCCACAACGTTGAAACAGGTGGAATTGTGATTTTTCCATCGCGGCCATCGGGTATTCCCGCGCTCACGATTAGAACTTTGCCAGTGACCTCTACCTCAATAGCCGAATCACCAAGATTCATGAAAATAGAAACATCTCCGCGTCGATAGGCAAGTAGGGCTTGATTCTTAGAACCATGCACCGGTGATTCGATCCATTCGATATTTCCATTATTTACTAAATGCTCTGCCCGAAGATTAAGCGCATTTCGATAGAGATTAAGTGAGCTCTTTGGATCAGCAGATTGCTTATCAACTGTTAATTCTTTCCAACTATTCTGCATGGGCAACCACGGCGTTGCAGATGTAAATCCAAATGGAGCGCTGTCGCCATTCCATGGCAGCGGAACACGTGCGCCATCTCGACCTTTTTGGGTTCCTTGGGAGCGGAAATAAATTGGATCTTGTCGCGATTCATCAGGGATAACACCATCCGGAAGTCCAAGCTCTTGACCAGCAAAGACATAAGTAGACCCTGGTAATCCAAATACAAATAAGGAAAGCGCGCGTGATTGTTGTTCACCTACACGTGATGCAACACGTGGCGAATCGTGGTTGCTTAACGCCCAGGTTGGCAAAGCATCAACAGTTTTCATCAATTCGATTGAACGACTTATTACGTCATAAAGATTTGAGGCATCAAATGGAGCGTCCAATAAATCAAAGTTAAATACTTGATGAAGCTCATCTGGTCGCACATATCGTGTGGCGTTAACTGGTGGATGAACCCATGCTTCGGCAACCGCCATCACATCACGATCAGCATAGGAATCAAATAATGTGCGCCACTTGCGATAAATATCATGAACTCCTTGGCGATCAAAAAACGGAACCGTCTGCAGTAGGGCATAACGTTTTTCTTGTTCCATAGGGAAATGGAGTAGAAGGGCATCGCTCAGACTTTGGGGATCTGGATGATTTTTGAGCACATCTTCTTTTACTAATCCGTGGGCAACATCAATCCGGAAACCATCGACACCAAGGTCTAACCAAAAACGTAATGTCTTATCAAAATCTTCTGCGACATCTGGACTTTCCCAGTTTAGATCTGGCTGAGATGAATCAAACAAATGTAAATAATACTGTCCATCGTCTACTTGAGTCCATGATGGTCCACCAAAAAGTGAAATCCAATTGTTTGGCAAACTCCCATCTGGATTTGCATCATAAAAGTGAAAACGTGAACGTTCAGCAGATCCACGACCAGCTTTTAGCGCGGCCTGAAACCAAACATGCTGATCTGAAAAGTGATTAGGTACAACATCTACCAGAACACGTAAATCTAATGAATGCGCTACATCAATCATTTTCTTTGCGTCAGAGAGATTTCCAAACATGGGATCTACATCTCTAGGATCCGCAACGTCATATCCACCATCTTTATTGGGAGATGTATAAAAAGGGCTGAGCCAAATTGCATCCACGCCTAATGACTTTACGTATTCAAGTTTAGAAGTTATTCCTGGCAAATCACCTTCACCGTCACCATTGCTATCAAAAAAAGAGCGCGGGTAAATCTGGTAGATAGTTGCTTCTTTCCACCAAGGCGAAGGTTTCATGGCGAAAGGCTAGGCAATGGATAAATTCGCGGCAATGTAAAAAGCGTGTAACGCCTGTCTCAAGGTTGCACTTTTATAACGTTTTCGCACAGCAGGCTCATGAGTTGATTAATGCTTCAACGGTACACTTGGCTAATCATGCAAATCTCTCGTGAAGAAGCATTGGCCACGGCTAGTTCAAGAATTCTAGACACAGCAACCTTTGTTCGCGCTGTTTTATCAGGACGCCGCCGCAATATGAAAGTGGATTTTGAGCGTATTGATATTCGACTAGTTGAAATAAAAGGCGTTTTGAATCTGCAGTTAATGCAAAATGATGGACGTGCTACAACTACAAAGAATATGGTGCCTCAGCAAGTAGCCGTTGATGAGTTGCTCGATAGTGGATACGCAAACATCACTATTGAGAGTACTCACGAAGCTTATTCAATCCGGATAACTAAGAGTGGTGAAGCACAAGTTCATATCGAAAAGCGAGAGTCACAGCAAAATTTGGCTCATGATAAAAAGAAGGATCGATTATTGGATTCAAATGATCCATTCTTGCGCGAAGTTGGTATCGCAGATGCCAAAGGAATTATTAAGCCATCAAAGCAGGACAAATACAAGCAAGTTGAGGAATTCTTGCGATTGTTATCGCCAACTCTAAATTCTGCAATTGAGGCTGGTCAGATTCATAAACCCACTTTAGAAAACCCTTTACGCTTAACAGATCTTGGTTGCGGACATGCTTATTTAACTTTTGCAGCACATCAATTTCTGATGAATTCAGGGATTCCGGTTCAGGTGACAGGTATTGATGTCCGCCCAGATTCCAGAGATCGCAACAATATAATTGCCGAAAAATTAGGAATTACCAAAACCATCAAATTCAAGGCAGAAGAAATTGCAAAGACAACTGCAGAAGGTGCAGATGTAGCTATCGCATTGCATGCCTGCGACACGGCTACTGATGATGCAATTGCTTGGGCGGTAAATGGGGGAGCAAAGTTGTTGTTAGTCGCCCCATGTTGCCACCACGACATTCAAAAACAAATTGATAGCGCACCTGAGCCTTGGGGCGCAGTAACCAAATTTGGATTAATGAAGGAACGTCTTGGTGACCTACTGACAGATTCTTTGCGTGCTCAGTTGTTACGAATAGTTGGATATAGGGTTGAAGTAATTGAATTTATTGGGGGAGAACACACACCACGTAATTTGATGATTCGTGCAGTCAAGACAGATGCAAAGCCTGACAATTTAGATATTGATCGATATCTCAAAATCACCGCTCAATGGGACATTACTCCCGCGTTAGAGAAGAAACTTCCCACTCTTAACATCCGTTAGACTTGGCACATGTCCAAAGTCCTTGCATCCCTTCCGGTTGGCGAAAAAGTGGGTATCGCCTTTTCTGGTGGCCTGGATACATCGGTTGCCGTTGCATGGATGCGCGACAAGGGCGCAGTTCCTTGCACCTACACCGCAGATTTGGGCCAGTATGACGAACCAGATATTGATTCGGTTCCGGACCGCGCAAAGGAATACGGCGCAGAGATTTCACGCCTTGTAGATTGCAAAAACGCTCTAGTAGAAGAAGGCCTAGCGGCGATTGCGTGTGGAGCATTTCATATTCGCTCTGGCGGAAAACAATATTTCAACACAACTCCATTAGGTCGTGCAGTCACAGGAACCATGCTTGTGCGCGCCATGCATTCAGATGCAGTAGAAATCTGGGGCGATGGGTCTACATATAAAGGCAATGACATTGAGCGTTTTTATCGTTATGGGCTTCTTGCAAATCCAAACCTAAGAATTTACAAGCCTTGGCTGGATCAAGATTTTGTCACCGAACTAGGTGGCCGTAAAGAAATGTCTGAATGGCTAGTTGCGCATGGTTTGCCATATCGCGACAGTACCGAAAAAGCGTATTCAACAGATGCCAACATTCTTGGTGCAACTCATGAAGCAAAGAGCTTAGAAAATCTAGATACATCTGTAGAGTTAGTTCAACCAATCATGGGTGTTCGTTTTTGGGATCCAGCGGTAAAAATTGAGACAGAAGATGTTAAAATTACCTTTAATCAAGGACGTCCTGTTGCAATCAACGGTAAAGCTTTTGATGATGTTGTTGAGTTAATGAAGGAAGCAAATGCTGTCGGTGGTCGGCATGGATTAGGCATGGCAGACCAGATTGAAAACCGAATTATTGAAGCAAAGAGCCGTGGGATATATGAAGCCCCAGGTATGGCATTGCTTTTCATCGCCTACGAGCGTCTGATTAGTGCGATTCACAACGAAGACACTATTGCTAACTATCACGCAGAAGGCCGCCGCCTAGGTCGTCTTTTGTACGAAGGACGTTGGTTTGATCCACAAGCTTTGATGCTTCGCGAATCATTGATTCGATGGGTTGCATCTGCTGTTACAGGTGAAGTCACTATTCGCATGCGCCGCGGTGATGATTATTCGATTATCAACACGACTGGCCCAGGACTTAGTTATCACCCAGAAAAATTGTCAATGGAGCGCACAGAAAATGCTGCATTTGGACCAGTAGATCGCATCGGTCAGTTAACTATGCGCAACCTTGATATTGCCGATACCCGCGCTAAGTTAGAGCTGTACCGGGCGCAGGGACAGATCGGTGATGGTGAATTTAAATTAATCGGCGAAATCGAATA
>CAEZSB010000003.1_pt1 | contig 23832 bp, 28 predicted proteins | sample 7263851 | NCBI WGS metagenome assembly CAEZSB01 (sample SAMEA6813770, study PRJEB35770) | freshwater metagenome | biome: Freshwater; feature: Freshwater reservoir; material: water | place: Czech Republic | collected 2017-04-14 | depth 0.5m m | reverse complement strand
CGAAGGTCTTCTATTTTTCCGGCAGTTGTATGCAGATCACGGCTCATGGGCGTACGGTACTAGTCGTGGGCAAAGAATTGTTAAGTGCAGCGCTTGATCCAGCAGAGATCAATAGATTAGTTACGCCTTACTGGCGAGTAAGCGTGGTTCAACTCACGAGTTCAACGCAAGGCGATTTAGTGCAACGCGTACGTGATGGTGATGCACAAGTAGGTGATGTAATCGCTGCAGAGTTTCAAACAGCAGGTCGAGGGCGATTAGATCGCACCTTCGAGGCACCAAAGGGAAGTGCTTTACTATTTTCTTTTTACATCGAACCAAAACGCAATCGTGATGACTGGGGATGGCTTCCTTTAATTGCCGGATGCAGTGTTGCAAAAGCTCTTCATGCTTTTCACGCATCTGTTAAGTGGCCTAATGATATTTTGATTAATAATAAAAAAGTTTCAGGTCTAATCGCCGAAATAGTTGGTGACGGCGTAGTGATTGGCATCGGCATTAATGTTGGAATGAGTGAAGATCAACTACCTGTAGAAACTGCAACCTCATTGCTTGTTGAAGGTGGAGTTGATTTAACAAGAGATGAAATTCTATGCGAGGTGCTAGAAGAGTTTGAAGAGCATTTTGTTCAATGGGATCAAGGTATTGACGAGGTTCAAGCCCTGTACCTTCATCTATGTGCCACATTAGGCAAAGATGTTCGCGTTGAATATCCTGGCGGAGCTACACATCTGGCTCGAGCAGAATCCATTTCTGATACTGGCGCGCTCATCTTGGATGATGGGACTCATGTTCAATCTGCCGATGTAATTCATCTACGATAGGCCGGTGAGCAAAACCTTTCCAACTGTCGGAGTCATCGGCGCTGGACAACTTGCTCGAATGAGCATTGCACCGGCAACCGCTTTGGGCGTAAATTTATTGTTGCTTGCAGCTGATTCCAATGATTCTGCGGCTCAAATAGCTCAGCATGTTGTTGGGGATTACAACGATCTTCAGGTTGTCCGAGAGTTTGCGGCTCAGTGTGATGTTGTTACCTTTGAACACGAGTTAATTCCACTAAGTATTGTGAAAGCGCTAGAAGCTGACGGAGTAGTTGTTCGTCCCTCTTCGGCAGCATTTCTATATTCACAAGATAAAGCAGCTATGCGCCAGAAATTGGAAGCATTTCCCTCACCAAAATTTCAAATAGTGACAGCAGTAAGTCAAGTGAAAGAATTTCCTGTTATCGCTAAAGCTATCTCTGGTGGATACGACGGTCGCGGTGTTTGGAAAATTAATTCAGAACAAGAGCTAGGCGAACTTTTACACAAGTTGCCCAAGCTACTGGTTGAAGAGTTAATAGAATTTGATTATGAGATTGCGGTAATGGTGGCGCGATCACCTCACGGGCAGGCAACTACTTGGGCCCCAACACAAACAGTGCAAAAAAATGGAATCTGTGTGATGACAATTTCTCCTGCTCCGAAATTATCGACGGCGTTAAGTGAAAAAGCACAAAAACTTGCGCTAGACATTGCATCTGAAGTCGCCGTAGTAGGAGTGATGGCGGTTGAGATGTTTGTAAAAGGGGATAACTTATTTATTAATGAGTTGGCCATGCGTCCACATAACTCTGGTCACTGGACGATTGAAGGTTCTTGCACAAGCCAGTTTGAACAACACTTGCGCGCGGTTTTAGATTTGCCACTAGGGGATCCTTCAATGACAGCCCCCATTGCTGTCATGGGCAATGTTTTGGGTGGCAGCAAGACAGATATGTATCGCCCTTATCTGCATTTGATGGCGCGTACTCCTGCGCTTAATTTTCATCAATATAAGAAAGATGTACGCCCAGGTCGAAAGATTGGCCATGTAACTTTGCTGGGCAAAGACCTCGTAGAATTAACCAACGAAGTTCAACATGCGGTGGACTATATGAGCGGAGAAATTGATGAGTGATGTAGCAATCATCATGGGGTCAGATTCAGACTGGCCAACGATGGAAGATGCCGCCAAAATTTTAGATGATCTTGGAATTTCTTATACAGCCGATGTTGTTTCGGCTCATCGCATGCCACTTGAGATGGTTGAGTTTGCACAATCTGCACAATCAAAGGGCTACAAAGTAATCATTGCCGGCGCAGGCGGCTCAGCACATTTACCAGGAATGGTTGCATCATTAACAACTCTTCCAGTTATTGGTGTACCAGTTGCCCTAAAAAACCTTGATGGTATGGATTCTTTACTTTCGATAGTTCAAATGCCCGCAGGTGTTCCTGTGGCAACAGTTGGAGTTGGTAATGCTAAGAACGCTGCACTACTGGCTGCAAGAATTTTGGGAGTATCTGATGCTGAAATTTCGGCAAAAGTTGCAGCTGGTTTAAAGGAGATCAATAAAATTGCAAAGGAAAAAGGCGAGAACTTAAACTCTCGACGCAATAATAAAACTGGTTTTTAAGCCCTAGCGCGATATTCGATAGCAGGGCATCGATCCATAACCGTTAGTAAGCCGGCAGCCTGCGCGCGAGCGATTGCATCAGTATCGATCACATCTAGTTGCAACCAGACAGCTTTAGCCCCAATCGCAATTGCTTCATCGACAACTTTGCCGACAAGTGTTGAGTTAACAAAACAATCTACAACATCAACAGAGCCTGGAATTTTAGACAAAGTTTTATAGCCAATCTCACCGTGCACAACTTCAGCTCTTGGATATACCGGAATGATTGTGTGACCTTTATCTTGAAGGAGCTTTGCTACTCCAAATGCAGCGCGCCCAGGATTATTGCCAAGACCAACTACTGCCCATGTCTTTAGCGCAAGGACAGCATCAATTGTTTCCTTGGTATTAATCAGTACGTCCTAGTGCGTGGAACTTCCATCCAGCGTTTCGCCACAATGTGCGATCCAACATGTTGCGCCCATCAATAATTATCTTGCTTTTAACAATTGAAGAAATAGCGGCAGGATCGATTTGGCGGTATTCCTTCCATTCAGTTAAGTGCAAGATTAAATCGGCATCCTTGATTGCATCTGTGACAACCTCTGCAAAATCAAGGTTTGGAAAACGCTTGCGAGCAGGCTCAATACCTTGTGGATCATGGATGACAACCTTTGCACCGGCTGCATGTAATTGAACTGCGATATCTAATGCAGGGGAATCACGTACATCATCACTGTCAGGTTTAAATGTTGCACCCAAAACTGCAATTTTGTACTGTGTGAGATCTTCTGAAAGTTCTCCACGCACAACATCGATCACTCGCTGACGCGCGCGTAAGTTAATTGCATCAATCTCACGTAAGAACTCAAGTGCTTGCTTGGCACCTAGCTCTTCGGCACGCGCCATAAAGGCACGAATATCCTTTGGAAGACAACCGCCACCAAAGCCAATACCAGCCTGCAAAAAGCGACTACCAATGCGAGGGTCATAACCGATTGCCTTTGCAAGGACTGTTACATCTCCACCGGCAGCTTCGCATACTTCAGCCATTGCATTGATAAATGAAATCTTTGTTGCAAGGAATGAATTAGCAGCAACTTTTACTAGTTCAGAAGTTGGTAGGTCTGCACGAATCCATGGTGTACCTAACGCAATAACAGGTTCGTACACTTCCTTTAGAATCTCTTCTGCTCGATCATTTGCAACGCCAACCACTAAACGGTTTGGGGTCAAAGTATCTTCAACCGCAAAACCTTCACGAAGAAATTCTGGGTTCCATGCTAAATCTGATTGGGGCGCTGTCTTTGCAAGTTCGGCTCGTAGCGCTTGCGCGGTTCCAACCGGAACCGTGGATTTACCAACAACTAGTGATCCATCTTTAAGATACGGAGATATAGCAGCAACTGCTGACTTCACATAAGTTAAATCTGCCGCTAGTCCATCTTTGCTTTGTGGGGTTCCAACACAGACAAAGTGAACATCAGCATCTTTGACTGCAGAAAAATCAGTTGTGAAAGAGAGGCGGCCTGTTTTCATCTCTTGCTCAAGCAGTGTGTCTAGACCTGGTTCATAAAATGGAAGTTTTCCACTTTGCAGCAGAGCAACTTTTTCTGGATCTGTATCGACACCAATTACTGTAAAACCAAGTGAGGACATACAAGCAGCATGGGTGGCTCCTAGATAACCGCAGCCAACAACCGAGAGAGTTAAAGTCATGTGGGGGAGTTTACTTCAGAGCCCCGCAAGGATTTTCATCAGCGGTACGAGTCTTGAATTTATCAATCACAGTAGGAGTTGCCTTTGCACCACCAGCCGCAGATGCAGAAGGTGATGGGGTTACCTCATCAACAAGCGGTAAATCTTCGCGTAAACGATTAAATAGCTCAGGTGCTAAAACTGAATCCCACGTAACTACCGATCCCAATCCAGGGACGCGAGCGTTGGTATTGCCTAGCGGAATAGTCAATGTGCGCATTTTGCTTGGTGAGAGATTCTTCATTTGTTTTGCAAGGGTTAAGAGATCACTCTCATTGAGTTGCGAATCTGTCTTAACTGTTGCGATTGCTGCATTGAAGAAATTGACAAGTTTAATTGGATTGAGCAATACGCCTGTGCTTGTAACTTTTCTTAGGACAGCGCCCATGAATTGTTGTTGACGTTGCATCCGTCCTAGATCGCCCATGCCATCAAAATCACGGGTGCGAACATATTTAAGTGACTCAACACCATTGAGCGTATGAATTCCTGCTGGCAAAACTAAGTGGCTACCTGGATCGTTTATATCTTTCTTCGTGCACACTTCAATTCCACCTAATGCATCCACCATCCCAGCAAATCCCGCAAAACCAATTTCGATGTAATGATCAATGCGGACACCTGTTTCATTTTCAATTGTTTGAATCAGAAGCGGTGCTCCACCAAAAGCAAAAGCAGCATTGATCTTTCCTTTTGCAGCCGGAACAATTTTAGTTTTATTAATCGATGAGACATGTTCGGGAATAGTCACTAACGAATCACGCGGAATTGAAATCAATGTTGCCTTGTCACGTGACTTTGAGATATGAACAAGCAACATGGTGTCAGAACGAGAACCAGCAGCCGTTGCAGTTGACCCAACTCGTAGTATTTTCCGTTGCTCTTTTGTTAATCCTTCACGAGTATCTGATCCGACAAGGAGATAGTTCAAAGCTTTATTTGGTTTATCAGGGCGAGATTTCAAGGTACCGAATACATCAATTCGATCTATGGCTCCGCTCACCTGGCCTAGCCCCAGCCAAGAAAATGCGGAGATAAGGACGACTCCCACAGATAGTGAGGTAATAATCCGAATTGCCCGCGTTGATTTCACTGTCAGAGAGTACTTGAGCGATAGCGTGTGCGGGTTATGTCGACATCAGCTAACGCGTTATATGGCTCACCGAAACGAGAGATTTCGGTGATTTTGCCTGTCCTCAATGAGGAGAAATATCTGGAGGATGCAGTTAGAGCGATCCTTGCTCAGCAATACGACGGAAAGCTAGAAGTAATTCTGGCAGTAGCTCCATCTGTAGACAGAACCTTAGAGATAGCACAGCAATTACACATAAATGATCCTCGAGTAGTTATTGTTGATAATCCAACCGGTCGAACAGCAGCGGGTTTAAATCGCGCAATCGCTACAGCCCAATATTCCATAATTGTTCGGGTCGATGGCCATTCAAATATTCCAAATAATTATTGTCAATTAATTTCAGAGATTTTAGAAAAAACTGGGGCAGTAAATGTTGGCGGTGTAATGGCCGCCGAAGGACAATCTTTGTTTCAACGAGCTGTTGCCCGTGCAATGCGCAGTCCACTTGGCGTAGGTGCTTCTAGATTCCACACAGGTGGTTCAGCTGGTGAAGTAGATACCGTGTATCTCGGTGCATTTAGAAAGGAAGCATTGCTTGCAGTTGGTGGATTTGATGAACGATTTACTCGTGCTCAGGATTGGGAACTCAACTTTAGATTGCGTCAGGCCGGTGGAGTTGTTTTTTTCGATCCTCGATTAGTTGTTACTTATAGACCTCGTTCAACAATTAAAGCGTTAGCAAAGCAATACTTTGAATATGGTCGATGGCGTCGTGTCGTCTCACGTCGTCATCAGGGCACGATTAATTATCGTTATTTAGCTCCACCCTTTACTGTTGCTGCAACAACAATATCTTTGCTATTAGGTTGGTTGGTTTCTCCATATCTGTTAATGCCCGCCCTTGTTTATGCTCTGTTTATCCTGATTTCTTCTGCAATAGTTGGAAAAAGCGCGGGTGAGATTCTGTGTTTGCCTACAATCTTGCTAACAATGCATATTTCTTGGGGGCTTGGATTTCTTACTTCGCCTAAGTCTCTGGCCCCTGATGTAACCTTGCGTCCGTGAGCACACCACTGCAGGTATATGAGCCATTTAAGGCGGGCCTGCCCAAGTTAGGTCGCTATTGGAAGTCTTTATGGTCCAGGCGTACCTTTATCAAGGAGTACTCCAAATCAGAACTTCGTGAGCAACATTTTGATTCAGTATTTGGGCAATTATGGCTCGTTCTTAACCCACTATTGCTTTCAGCGGTTTACTTTATTTTGATTATGATTATTGGTGGAAATACAGACAGCGCGCGATACGCACACTTAACTGCGAGTCTTTTTCTATTTTACTTAGTCGCAAATAGCCTTACTGGTGGAGTCAAATCTGTTACCGCTGGACAAAGGTTAATTCTTAACACCGCTTTTCCTAGAATTATGCTTCCAATTTCAGCAGTTGTAATTGCGATTTTTAAGTTTCTGCCAACTCTAATTGTTTTCCTTGCGATTAAAGCAGTTGTTGGAACCCCATTTACATTTGAAATGTTGTGGGCTATTCCGGTCTTACTGATTACAATCTTTTTGGCTTTAGCTTTAGCTATTACAATTTCCTGCATCAATGTGTACTTCAGAGATATTGCAAGCTTTTTACCGTACTTAACCCGAACTCTTCTTTATCTTTCACCAATTCTCTACGTTGCATCTGATCTAAAGCCAAGTCTTCGTGCAATCGAAATCGTTAACCCGCTTTTCCCGATATTAGATTCGTGGTCGCGTGCGATGGTCCAAGGAGAAGCTCCACAGCCTTCAAGCATGCTTCAAGGCTTGGCGTGGGCAACCGGATTTTTCTTTGTTGGCACTTATTTCTTTTTATCGAGGGAGCGTGAGTTCGCTGTCCGTCTCTAGTTCGCACATTACTAATGAACTCGCGGTATCAATCCGTGGAGTCGGCCTTACCTACACAACATCGATTGATAAAAAGCCAACTCTTAAATCTCGAGTTAAATCTTTAGGTCGGGGAACAAAACAAACAAGAGTTGTACGTGCTCTTGATGACATCAATTTAGATATTCAGTACGGACAAGTATTGGGAGTAATCGGAACAAATGGTGCTGGTAAATCATCACTAATGCGATGCGTTGCTGGCATCTTGCCACCTTCACAGGGTCGCATCGAGGTTTATGGAAGCGTCAGCACCCTGCTGGCACTCGGAGTTGGCTTTAATCCATCAATGTCAGGTCGGGACAATGTATTTCTGGGTGGATTAGCTGCCGGAATGTCCCGAGAGGAAATTGCCGGCAACTTTGATGAGATCGCAGAATTCTCTGAACTTGGTGATGCAATTGATGCGCCTATGCGCACGTATTCATCAGGAATGTATGCACGACTAGCTTTCTCTGTTGCCGCGGTAGTTCGTCCAGATATTTTAATCATTGATGAAGCCCTTAGTACCGGCGATGCCAAATTCAAAGAAAAAAGTCTTAATCGCGTAAAAGAACTACGAAGCGATGATCGAGCACTTATTTTAGTAAGCCATGCGATGCAAACTTTGCGTGACACCTGTAACGATGTTGTCTGGTTGCACAAGGGAAAACTAGTGCAACGCGGCGAACCTAACGCAGTAATTCATGCGTATCAAGAGTTCTTACACCTTGGAAAGAGCGCAGTAATTGATGAGGATTTTTAAGCCAATAATTTTGGCTATTGCGGTTGTGCTGATATTACCAGCGCAATCTTCTGCACGAGAGATTCCAGTTTCCTTTCAAATAAAAGGTGCTGGTTACGGTCACGGTGTTGGGATGAGCCAAATCGGTGCCAGAGCAAAAGCATTAGCTGGCGAAACAGCCACTGCGATTATTTCCTATTATTACAAAGATGTAGCTATAGAGCCTTTGGATGATACAAAAGTATTGCGAGTAAACATCGGACACTTGTTAACTTCGGCAAAAATGGCCACCGCAACACCAGATGCAACATTGCAGATTTTTAGTGGTGACATTGGTGATGCTCAAGATGTTGTTCCTTTGGCAGTCGTACCCGTTAAAAGCTCCTTAAATTTCAGCATTTTTGGCTCAACCGTTTTGCCGAGTGTTGTTACAGGGAAAAAAACTTTGAGCATTCCTCGCAATCGAATTTTCACTGTTCGCTGGAGTGGTACTCGATATCTTTCGGGTGTTGATGGCGTCATATCGCTATCTCACAACGGAGCTACAAAAAAATATCGTTATGGACAGATGCAATTTCGAGCGGTTAAGGCAGCAACGATGGGGTATCGAATCGAAGTGACAAATTCTGTGCGCTTATCTGATGAATATTTGTGGGGAGTAAGTGAAGTTCCATCCTCGTGGCCAGAAGCAGCACTTCAAGCACAAGCTATCGCTTCTAGAACATTTGCAATGAGTAAAGCAGGAATCTATCGATCCTCCTGTGATTGCGATCTTTACGGTGAAATTTCGGATCAAACTTTTCTGGGGTATGCAAAGGAGACAGAAAAGGGTTGGGGACAGTTCTGGAAAGCAGCGGTCACCAATACTGTCGGTTTAACAATCACTCAGGCGGGTAAACCTATCTCCGCATATTTCGGTAGCTCTACAGGGGGATTGACCGAGACTTCTGGAAATGCATGGGGCACGCAAAAGAGCTTCACGCATTCAGTTGCAGATCTTTCCAGCTTGGATCCAGTACTGAACCCGCGCTTCTATCAGTGGGATCGCACAGTTACGCAAAGCTCCGTAGCAGCAGCATTTGCTCTGCCTGATGTGGTTTTACTAGAAGTGGTTCTGAAAAATTCAAGTGGAACAGTTGCAACCATTAGGGCAACATCTAGTACAGGAGTTCAGAAAAGTTTACGAGGTGAAACTTTTAGAAGTCGAACAAAAATTCCATCTGCCTATTTTGATTTAGTTGGCATGCAAAATGCTGTTGAGCCCACCCCAAGTCCCAGTCCGTAACACAACTTCAAGACACCCATCTAGAGAATTACGTCGGAACAAAAGGTTTTTTGCGCCGGAAAGTGTGCCGGCTTTAACAACCTCGCCATCAGGAAGTCTTACCTTCGCAGCTGAAGTTATATAGGTTCCGGCTTCAATTACACAATTATCGCCGAGTGAGATACCAAGACCTGAATTCGCACCTAGTAGACACTTTGCGCCAATTGAAATTACTTCTTTTCCGCCACCACTTAGAGTTCCCATAATGGATGCACCACCACCGACATCAGTGCCATCACCAACCACTACTCCAGCAGAGATTCGGCCTTCGACCATAGAAGTTCCTAATGTTCCAGCGTTGAAATTAACAAAACCTTCGTGCATAACTGTTGTTCCAGATGCTAGGTGTGCACCTAACCGAACACGATCTGCATCTGCAATTCGTACTCCACTAGGAATAACATAATCGACCATTCGAGGAAATTTATCGACACCGTAAACACTGACATGTCCGTGGACAGCTTTTAAACGTGCACGAGTAATTTCAAAACCTTCAACAGCGCATGGACCAACCGATGTCCACACAACGTTGTTAAGTAATCCAAAAATCCCATCAAGTGCAACTCCGTGAGGCTTTACCAGTCGATGTGATAATAAATGTAAACGTAAGTAAGCATCAGCTGCACTTACAGGAGGTTTTGTTGTATCAATCTCGAGACTAATCACTTCACGAGTAACCCCACGCGAAACATCTATACCGGCAAGTGAATGTAACTCTGCAGGCACGGCACCTGATAGTGCGGACAGAGATGGAGATGGGAACCAAACATCCAAGGTGGTTCCATTGGAGATTGTTGCGATTCCGTGGCCAGATGCAATGGTCGTCATGTCCTAAGCCTAGCCTCTATTGTTAGCAGTATGCGTATTGCCGTGTTCTGCTCATCATCCCCAACGATTGATAGCAAGTATGTAGAACTTGCCTACGAACTTGGGCAGGGAATTGCAGGATCATCCAACGAATTAGTTACTGGCGGCGGTCATATATCAATGATGGGTGCTGTCTCACGAGGTGCTCGCGATAAGGGAGGTAAGACTGTTGGTGTTATCCCGCAGGCACTCGTAGATATTGAATTTGCAGATCATGACAATGATGAACTTCATGTTGTTGAAACGATGGGTCAGCGCAAACACATGATTACAGATATATCAGATGCATTTATTACCTTGCCAGGTGGTGCCGGAACTCTTGAAGAGTTTTTCGAAATTTGGGTTGGCCACTATTTAAAATTTCACACTAAGCCAGTTGTTATTTTGGACCCATTTGGTATTTATGCACCATTGCACCAATTAATTGTTCACCTTGAAGAAGAAAAATTCATAAAGCCAGGAATGCGAGAGATTGTGCAATGGACTACAAATGTTGCTGACGCACTGAAAGCATGTGGCGCGTGAGAAGTAATCACATCGCCATGAGCCTTGTAATTCAAGCGCCTATAGAAAAAGTCTGGGCAGCTCTTGCTAATTGGGAGTCTCAGGGTGATTGGATGTTGCAAACCACAGTTGAAGTTACATCAGAGATTCGCGAAGGTGTTGGCACAACAATCGCTGCATTTACGGGGATCGGTAAATTTGGAGTAATGGACCACATGGTTGTTACTTCATGGCAACCACCACATGTGTGCGATGTTGCGCACACTGGAAAGATCATTAAAGGAACAGGCCGCTTTCAACTAAGCGCAATTGATGAAGAGACAACTCGATTTGATTGGTCCGAAGAGATTCTGACTCCACGAGTGATATTCCTACTTATTGCACCTGGTTTGTACGCTGGAGTAAGGATCTCACTCGCCAAACTCAGCCGCCATTTGCGCGATAGAAAGTAATCGAAACGAAGTAAACTAGGAAAATGGGCAAGCAATCGCAGACTCTGGCAGATGCCCTTGCCTCCTTGCCCGATGAAGAACGCATCATCTTGACGATGCACTATCTCAAATCAATGTCAGCGGGTCAGATCGCGGCGATGTTGGGGGTTCCAGAGCGCTCGGTAGATTCAATCATTAAGCAAGGCAAGGCCAGATTGAGCGCAATAGTGGGTATTTAAGGCCTCACCCCGATTTCGCACAACAGAGCATTGTGCGAGATACTTACCCCCTTGCAATAAATGAGTAATTCAACCGATTAGAGGAGTCCCCACATGGCAGCCATGAAACCCCGCACTGGTGATGGTCCAATGGAGGTTACAAAGGAAGCTCGCTCATTGGTTATGCGAATTCCTCTAGAAGGCGGCGGCCGATTGGTCGTTGAGATGAACGCTGAAGAAGCTAATAACCTCAGTGCCGCGTTACACGCCGCAGTCTCGCTAGTTAAGAAGTAAATCTTTTTCCGAGGCACTAGCCTTATCAATCATGTCAGCACTACCAATCGCCTCCCCGCTAGATATCAAAGCGGCTTCATCGGCTAACTCAATTGCAATCGGATATGTGAAAAATTCTGATGATTCATTTGAATGCGTAGGCCCTCTAGTTTCAGAAATCGAAAAATTCTTCGGGTTAAATCTTGTTGATGAGTTAGCTTTCTTTACTCCGACAGCCAAAGCTGGAGAAATTTTTGAGATTCCAGTTAGTGCTACTGATTGTCCAACTGATCGAATTTATCTGGTTGCAGTTGGGGATCAGAGCAATGCGGCACTTCGAGCTGCTGGCGCATCAGTAGGTCGCAAGGTTCGGGGAAAAAATCTGACTGTTTATTCTGCATGTGCGGTTAAAGAAGTAAAAGCACACGCAATTTCAATGTCACTTGGCGCATGGGTATGGAATTTAAAGACTGATAATAAAAAAGAAGAGCCAACATTACTAGTTGCAAGTAACAATAAAAAGTCTGTAGAAGACGCAGCAGCAATAGCGCAAGCAATATGCCGCGCTCGCGATTTAGTTCACACTCCTGCAAATATCAAGACTCCAGCTTGGATGGGTAAGCAGGCCGAAACTTTTGCAAAAGGGACATCTCTGAAAGTTAAAATCCTTTCAGGAGCAGAGTTAAAGGAATTTGGTGGATTACGCGCAGTTGGTGGATCATCACCAAAGCCTGGCCCGCGGATGATTCAAGTTTCATATCAGCCAAAATCTAGTAAGAAATCAGTTAACGCATTGCCCCACATTGTTTTAGTGGGTAAGGGCATAACTTTTGATACAGGTGGTATTTCACTAAAACGTCCATATGACACCATGATGGCGATGAAGAGCGACATGGCAGGAGCTGCTGCAATTCTTGGCACATTAACCGCTCTAGAGCACTTACAACCAAATGTTCGGGTAACTGCGTTGATGATGATGGCTGAAAATGCTATCTCTGGCACTGCGCAGCGCCCAAGTGATGTTATTAAACATTACGGTGGAACAACTGTAGAAGTTATTAATACAGATGCCGAAGGTCGTTTGGTATTGGCAGATGGTCTTGCATATGCAGATTTAAATCTGGACCCTGATTACTTGGTAGATATTGCAACACTGACAGGTGCAGCAACTCTTGGCTTAGGTCGACAGTATGCCGCGATGTATACCCGAGATAATGCTCTTGCTGGGCAACTTTCAAAAGCTGGGGAAACATCTGGTGATCGTGTTTGGCATATGCCATTGATTGATGATTATAAAGATTCACTAGGTAGCGATATTGCAGATTTCAATCACAATGCCAGCAAGGGGAAATATTCTGCAGGCTCTGTTACGGCAGCGCTGTTCCTTGAAAACTTTACTGGTTCACGTCGTTGGGTTCACTTAGATATTGCTGGAACCGCTCGTAGTGAAGTTGATGCAAGTGAGAATTCGAAGGGCGGCACAGGATTTGGTGTTCGCTTGCTAACCGAGTGGATTACTTCGCTGTGATGAAAATTGATCCACATGAATTTGCCGAAGGCTTTATTAACGAAGATTTTTTCAAATCTCAGGCACGTGCTCGAGGTGTAGAACTAGGAACAACTGATACGACACCAGGTTCGGGTGCATTTCTGCGGTATCTAGCTTTTACAGTCAAAGCTCAAGCAGTTGTTGAAGTTGGGACAGGATCAGGTGTCGGTTCTCTGTGGCTGCTTGACGGTATGTTGGAAAGCGGAACGCTTACATCAATTGATGATGAAATGGAACATACACAAATTGCCAAATTAGCATTTGCTGACGCCGATATCGCACAAGGGCGTTTTCGCTTAATTACCAACACTGTTGTGGATGTAATTTCGAAGTTAACAGATCGGGCTTATGACTTAGTTGTTTTGCGTCATAATCCAGAAGATCTTAGTTTCTTTATTAGTGAGGCTCACCGAATTTTGCGCAGTGGGGGAGCTCTCGTCATCGATAATTACTTCGGTGGCGGAAAAGTAAGCGATGCTGCGCAGCGGGATCCAAAAACTGTGGCCTTGCGGGATGCTGGGAAAATTATCAAGAATGACTCAGAACATTGGGTAAGTTCCTTGATTCCTGTAGGAGATGGCCTACTCCTAGCAACAAAGGTGTAAAGATACGACCATGATTTTTCCCAGAAATAAAATCAAGCATGAAGTTCCTGCTCCTTGGTGGCAACCTCCTACTGCACGCAAGAGTTCAAAAGCTAACTCGATACTGATCGCGGTTCTTGCCGGGAGCATCGGTGGTGTTTTAGGTGTTAATGCCTCTGGTGGAGATTTATTCAATCGGGTTCAACTAGTTTCCTCAACGAGCACAATTCAACGAGCTCCAGATTCAGTTGCCGGTATCGCTCAAAGGGTCTTACCTTCGGTCGTTTCAATTAGCACACGTTCAACTGATGGAGCAGGTACTGGTTCAGGCTTTGTTATTGATAGCAATGGATTTATTTTGACAAACAATCACGTTATTAGTGATGCAGCACAATCTGGTGGAAGTATTCAAGTTTCTTTAAGTGATGGAACTTTTTATTCAGCTAAGGTTATTGGTCGCGATGCATCATATGATTTAGCGGTTTTGAAGATCGGGGCCTCGGGGTTAAAAGCTTTGCAATTTGGAGATAGTGATGCTGTGGCTGTTGGTGATGCAGTAATTGCAATTGGTTCGCCTTTGGGATTGAGCGGAACGGTTACGACCGGAATTATTAGCGCCAAGAATCGTGCTGTGACCGCCGGTGAATCCAACTCTGAAAGTTCATTTATAAATGCTCTTCAAACAGATGCAGCAATTAATCCAGGAAATTCTGGTGGTCCTCTTGTGGACGCGACGGGCGCTGTTATTGGAGTTAATTCTGCAATTGCATCACTAGGCACTTCTTCTCAAATTGGTTCAATAGGTTTAGGTTTTGCAATTCCAATTAATCAAGCACGTAAGACCGCTGATCAATTGATAAAGAATGGTGTTGCGACCTACCCAATCATCGGTGTCTCGCTAAACATGAATTACACAGAAAATGGTGCGCAAGTTGCGACAAATGCGCGCGGAATCTTGCCAGGGGGCCCAGCGGCAAAGGTGGGCTTACGGGGTGGAGATGTCATCATCGAAATCGACGGGAAAGAGATCTACTCACCTGAAGAGCTCATCGTTTCTGTACGAGCAAAGAATGTTGGGGATCGTGTAACCCTTGGCTTTCTGCGCGATGGCGTGAAGAAAACAGTCACTCTCACTCTGATCGCAGGAAAGAAGTAAGTACCGTAGGCTAACGCTATGTTCTTTGATATCGGTGCGGGCGAGGTATTGGGCCTTGCAATTTTGGGCATGATGTTGGTTGGACCTGAACGTTTACCGAAATTAGCTGTTGAAGCTGCTCAGTGGGTGAAAAAACTTCGTGGCTTGGCATCAACTGCTACCGCCGAGCTTCGTGAAAACTTAGGACCTGGTTTTGAAGATTTACAACCAAAAGATTTGAATCCAAAAACCTTTATGAAAAAGCAGGTCGCAGATTTACTCGATGAAGGAACCGCTAAACCAAAGGCGAATCGTCCAAAGGCAATGATTGATCCAGATCTACTATGAGTTTAGTAGCTCAGATTTCTGAAGCATTAACAAAGGTTCAAGACCCAGAACTTCGTCATCCAATTACCGATTTAGGAATGGTTGAAGATTTACAGGAAAAAAATGGTGCAGTAACTGTCACGGTCTTGCTTACGATTTCTGCCTGTCCGATGCAAGATCGATTGCGCACCGATGTTACATCTGCAATTACTACGGTACCGGGCGTGACTTCAGTTGATTTAACTTTTGGCGTAATGACTGAAGAGCAACGAAACAATGTAAAAAAGATTGTTCGTGGAGGTCGCGAAAAATTCATTCCATTCGCACAACCTGATTCACTAACCCGTGTCATTGGAATCGCTTCTGGAAAAGGCGGAGTTGGTAAATCCTCAGTAACCGCCAACCTTGCAGTGGCTGCCGCTAAAAAGGGTTTGAATGTTGGAATTTTGGATGCTGATGTTTATGGTCACTCGATCCCACGTCTGATGGGTTTGATGGGACAACGACCAACTGCAATTGACCAAATGTTTATCCCACTTGAATCCTATGGAGTAAAGACAGTTTCCATGGAAATGTTTAAGCCCGAGCGCTCTGATCCCGTCGCCTATCGTGGGCCGTTACTGCATCGAGTCCTTGAACAGCTGCTTTCTGATGCTTATTGGGGCGATCTTGATCTTTTATTAATTGACCTTCCACCCGGAACTGGTGATCTAGCTATTTCGCTAGGGCAATTAATTCCAAACTCTGAAATTGTTGTTGTTACAACTCCACAAATTGCAGCAGCTGAAGTCGCCGAACGTGCAGGCCGCATTGCCCATCAAATCCATCAGCATGTAATCGGTGTTATTGAAAATATGTCGCAGTTTCCCTGCCCAGCATGCGGTGAGCCGATGTCCTTGTTTGGTGAAGGCGGGGGAGAAGAAACTTCTCGCCGCTTATCCCAGTTAGTCGGCAGTGATGTGCCATTACTCGGGAAGATTCCATTTAGTCCGGCGCTACGAACTGGCGGAGATGATGGTGCACCGATAGTCGAAGCTGACCCAACATCAGTAGCTTCTGTTGCGATTCTAGAAATAGCAGAAAAAATTGTGAAGCGAAATAAATCGTTACTCGGAGTCCGATTGGGTATCTCGACGTAATTCTTTTGCAAGTTCATCAACTAAATCTGCAAGTTCGCTTCGCATAAAGTCACGAGTAGCAACCTCGCCCAGAGAATTACGTAGCGCAGCAAGTTCGCGGGTTAGATACTCAGTATCTGCAATTGATCTTTCTTTTTGCGCGCGATCTTCATTGAGCTGAATACGATCTCGGTCTGCTTGACGATTTTGTGCAAGAAGAATAAGTGGCGCTGCATAAGATGCTTGCAATGAAAGAATCAAGGTCAAGAAAATAAATGGATAATCATCAAAGCGAAGATCAGCTGGTGCGACAAAATTCCATACAACCCAAAACATAACAAAGAAAGTCATGTACACAAGAAAACGCGCGGTACCTAAGAAACGTGCAAAGCGTTCTGACAAACGACCAAAAGCTTCTGGATCGAAATGAGGTCGCAGCGAACGTCGAGTCTCGCGAGGAGTATCTAATCCATTAGTGCGTGCCATCTTTTGACCTCCTTACAGAGTTTCTGACTTAAAAGTTACTGGAGATTTTTCTCGGTGATCATGTCGCCAATTTTCAGGCAATAAGTGATCCAGCACGTCATCAACTGTTACAGCGCCTAGCAAACGCTCATTGGCATCTACTACGGGTAGAGAAAGCATGTTGTAACTAGCCAAATACGATGAAACTTCATGCAAAGTTGCATCTGGATTGACGCCTTTTGAATCATTATCAACAATGGAGCCCAACAATGTCGCAGGCGGTTCACGTAGCAATCGTTGGTAATGGACAACCCCAATGAAGCGGCCGGTTGGCGTTTCAACTGGCTGGCGACAGATATAAATCTGCGAAGCAAGCGCAGGAGAAATTTCTTTTTGGCGGACCGAAGCTAATGCATCGGCAACTGTTGAATCAGCGGTCAGCACAATTGGCTCTGTCGTCATCATTCCACCTGCGGAATAATCCTCATAGTTCATTAAACGTAAAACATCCTCGGCATCTTCAGGTTCCATTAAATCAAGAAGTGCACTTGCTCGTTCTTCGCCAATTTCGCGCAGCAAATCTGCAGCATCATCTGGATCCATCTCGCCCAAAACATCTGCGGCACGTTCGCCTTCGAGTTCAGCTAAAAGTGCAACTCGATCAGTTTCATCCATCTCTTCAAGAACATCTGCGAGACGTTCATCATCAAGAGCGATCGCAACTTCAATACGGCGCTTCGGCGCAAGATCTTGCAACACTGCAGCAAGGTCGGCAGCACGCAAATTAGCAAGTGTGGACATTAAATTTGTAACACCTTGATTTTGCTCAGTGTTGGAAAACCCTGTGACCTCTTCCCACGCAACCGTTGATGTTGCACCTTTCCGACGTAAGCCTCTACCTCGACGCATGATGTGGACACGATTGATAAACCAATCACCAGTTCGTGTTTCTTCCATTCCCATATCTTCTACAACAACCGCTTCACCAGTTTCAACTAAAGTGATTGAACGATCTAGCATTTCGCCAAGTACTAGAACTTCACCTGTACGTGTTTCGAAGCGGCGCATGTTAAGTAAGCCAGTAATTACGACCGCCCCACTTTCAATAGAAGTCACACGCGTGATGGGTACAAAAACACGACGACGCAAAGGAACTTCAACTACTAATCCAAGAATTCGTGGAGGTTGATTTGTAGAACGTAGGGTCGCGACAGCATCTCGCACCTTTCCTACTGGATCACCATTTGGGTCAAAGACCGCGGTACCTGCAAGACGGGCAAGAAATACTCGGTTTAGGAGATTGCTGCTCATGGGATAAGGGTACCTTTCTCTCATGAACGCAGGAGACCGCATTAACCGCCATACAGAGATGCCTGCGCGTCCAGATCTGATTCGTTTGGGATTAGGAATTATCGGAATCGGAACATCAGGGCCATTAATCGCAATGAGCACGATGCCTGTCCTCACATTGATCTTCTGGAGAAATCTTGGCGGTTCATTAGTGACCTTGCCATTTGCACTTCGCCATCCACGCGACAGGACCGGAGTGAAGTGGGCCCTAATTGCCGGAGTTGTATTAGCTCTTCACTTTGTCGGATTTTTTCTTGCAATGAGGATGACAACTGTTGCAGCCGGAACTGCCTTAGTTGCTTTGCAACCGATCTTTGCTGCAATGTTTGTGAAGTTTTCAGGTGGTCATATTCCATCAAAAGCATGGCTTGGAATGATCGTGAGTTTCGTCGGCGTGCTTCTAGTTGTTGGTGTAGACATTCAAATTTCATTCAAGTCATTTTTAGGAGACTTAGCCGCACTAATTTCCGCAGCCCTGGCAGCTGCTTACATGATTGCTGGTTCAAAGGCACAAAGAACTCTGGAAACAACAACGTATACGACTATTTGTTATTTCATATGTTCGATGACAGCGCTTCCAATGGCATTAATTGCTGGCAATGAAATATTCTCTTTTAGCGCAAAGGAGTGGTGGATTCTTTTAGGACTTATTCTTGGAGCACAACTTCTGGGACATTCAATGTTTAACTCTGCCTTAAAACGTGTTTCTCCAGCAATTGTTTCCTTAATTGTGTTTTTTGAAGTTCCAGTCAGCGCTGTTCTTGCAGTTTGGTGGTTGGGCCAAAAGCCACCTGTTGGAATTATCCCAGGAATTACACTAATTTTGTTTGGTTGTGTTTTGGTGGTTACCAGAACGCGAGGTGTCAAAAATGATTGATCTACATACACATACGACCAGCAGTGACGGTACTGATAGACCAAGAGATCTGGTCAATAAAGCAATTGTTCAAGGGTTAGAAGTTTTGGGAATTTCAGATCACGACACAACTTCCGGATGGGAAGAAGCAACGCAAGCATTACGAGGGAATCTACAACTTGTGTTGGGTGCTGAAATTTCATGCTTAACAACCGATGGCATAAGTGTTCACATGTTAGGCATGCTTTTTGATCCCAACCATGTTGAAATGCAAACAACCTTAGAAGAAACTCGTGATGGACGCTTACCGCGAATGCGAAAAATGATTACAAAGATGCAGGCAGAGGGTATGGATATTTCAATGGAAGATGTAGAAAGAGCAATGCCCCCAGGAGCGACAATGGGACGCCCACATTTAGCTGATGCTTTAGTTGCTAAAAAAATCGTAAAATCACGGGACGAAGCTTTTATAGATTTATTGCATAATGATTCGCGGTTTTACGTTTCTCATGCTGCCCCAACACCTGTTGAAGCGATTAAGTTAATTCGTCGAGCTGGTGGCGTCGCAGTCATTGCACATCCCTTTGCATCGCACCGAGGACAAATCTTGAAATCTACAGATTTTGCAGATTTAGTCGTTGCAGGTCTCAACGGAATAGAAGTAGATCACCGAGACCAAAACCCTGATGAGCGTGCAATGTTGCGGAATATCGCACAAGAATTGGATCTCGTTGTTACTGGTAGCAGTGATTACCACGGGACTGGAAAGCTAAACTCATTAGCAGAAAACCATACTAATAGGGAACAATGGCACAAGTTAGAAGCACAAGCAGATGCACGAAGGGTTGTTAACGCATGAGAGATATAAGCGCAGTTACTTTTGCAGTCCAATCTTTTGTAACTCTCTTTGTGATCATGGATCCACCTGGTGCAACCCCAATTTTCTTAGGGTTAGTTGCTGATAAATCACCACGAGTACGTCGAATTCTGGCCGTACAAGCAGCAGGAGTTTCACTTCTAGTAATCTCAATTTTTGCTCTTTTTGGTCGAGCGATTTTAAATTATTTGAATATTTCAATGGAAGCACTTCAAGCAGCGGGTGCACTATTGCTCTTGTTAGTTGCCCTTGAGCTTTTAACCGGAAATGCTAAAAAGCATGGCGATGATGGCGATTCAAATGTTGCACTTGTCCCACTTGGCACACCTATTTTGGCTGGGCCTGGTGCAATCGTTGCAACGATGATCTTCGTTCAGCAAGCAAATACAACCAGCATGGCACTTGGCTTAGTCGCAGCTGTAATTGCAGTTCACGTAGCGATTGGCGCGGTTTTGATGGCGTCAACAACAATTTTAAATGTCATCAAGGAATCAGGGGTCACCCTAGTTGCCCGAATTGCAGGTTTATTGCTTGCCGCTATTGCGGTGCAGATGCTTGTTGATGCAATCCGCGTATTTGTTGCTGCTTAACTCTCTTTAAACTTCTTTGTTCGGGTCCGCGTGCGCTCGGTACGAACAGGAGCAACAGTTTGCTTCGCACGCGGTGGACGAGATTCTTTATTTTCAGCTTTTGGTACAGGTTTTGCTTTAACTATTCGACCCGTTGAACCAGCTGGAATGTTGAGAGTTTCATACAAATGTTCCGAGGATGAATATGTCTCTTCAGGTTCTGCAAGACCAAGCTCTAAAACCTGATTAATCATCTTCCAACGTGCGAGTTCATCCCAATCTACAAATGTAACGGCGATTCCGTGAGCACCTGCACGCGCAGTACGACCAATGCGGTGCACATACGTTTTTTCATCTTCAGGACATTGGTAGTTAATTACATGTGTAATGCCATCAATATCGATACCGCGGGCTGCAACATCAGTTGCAACTAACACATCTGATTTTCCTGCTTTGAAATCACTCAATGCTTTTTCACGTGCACTTTGGCCCAAATCACCATGAATTGGGGCCGCTTTAAAGCCGCGCTCCATCAGATCTTCAGCTGTCTTTTGTGCAGTGCGTTTTGTGCGACAAAAAACCATTGTTGGTCCACGACCATCAGCTTGCAAGATACGTGCGAGCATTTCAATTTTGTCCATTGCATGAGCGCGTAAAACATGTTGCTTGATGCGGGTAACGACTGCGCCTTCATCTTCACTGTCCTGCGTGCGAATGTGAATTGGCTGGTTCATGAAGCGGCGAGCAAGAGCAATAATGTCTCCGGGCATAGTTGCTGAAAACAACATAGTTTGCGCGCGATTTGGCGTACTGGAAAGAATTTTCTCGACATCAGGCAAGAAACCAAGATCGAGCATCTCATCTGCTTCATCAAGAACTAGACGAGAAACCTCTTTAAGTTTCAGCTGACCTTGGCGAGATAAATCCAAAAGGCGACCTGGAGTACCTACAACTATTTCAACACCTGCGTGTAGCGCTTCAATTTGTGGCTCAAAAGCGCGTCCACCGTAAACCGCAAGTGTGCGAATTCCACGGTTAGAGGCTAACTCTTCAATATCACGAGTTACTTGAGTACAGAGTTCGCGGGTTGGAACAACAATTAAAACCTGGGGCATGCCTTTATTTGCAAAGTCAGCCCATTCGACATCGTTAGGCGCAATCACTCGTTCGATGACAGGAATGCCAAATGCAAGAGTCTTTCCCGTACCTGTTTTTGCCTGTCCGATGACATCGCCATCAGCAAGTGCAATTGGCAAAACCATTTCTTGAATGGCAAAGGGAGCTAAGAAGCCATGTGCGTGAAGTGCTTCAATTGTTTGGCTGCGCAGGGGCAGCTCGGCAAATGTTGGTGACATATAAATGTGTTCCTATCGGGATTAATTGCGCGGAAAACCTGAAATGCCTCGCCACATGAGGTTGTGAACTAATTCCACAGCTTCTTGTCGAGTCAGTTTGCTATCTCGTTCGAGCCAGTGACGAGCAGTTACTTGCGCATAACCAATCATTCCAACACCCAAAAGCATTGATGCCTCTTTTGGTAGGCCAGTATCTATTGCAATTACAGCACTTGCTGCAGCCGCACAGTCGTAAGTCATTCGGTTAAGACGTTGGCGAACCTGTGGTTCAACACTCATGTCACTTTCAAAAAGTAAGCGAAAAGCTTCGCCTTCCTTTTCGATGAACGCAAAGTAAGCATCCACCGTTGCATGAACACGATCTTTATTATCTGGAGTCGATGCAATCGCCTTTTGAATTTCAAATACCAATGAATCAATGTGTAGATCTAGGACAGCCAAGTACAGTTCGAGTTTTGATGGAAAGTGCTGGTACAAAACCGGCTTTGAGACATTTGCACGATCGGCAATTTCATCCATTGCGGCAGAGTGGTAGCCAGCGGCGGTGAAAACTTCTAGAGCTGCTGAAAGCAACAATGCTCGGCGCTCATCGCGAGGCAAACGCGCCTTGTTGGATGTGTCTACGTTACTCATTGGAGTAATCGTACGGCAGAATTACCAATCATGAACCGCTCCTATGAAGGTATTCGCATCTTGTTGGTGCATGCGCATCCAGATGATGAAACCATCAACAATGGAGCAACAATGGCTCTTTATGCTGATCGTGGGGCTCATGTAACCCTTGTGACCTGTACACGTGGCGAAGAAGGCGAAGTATTAGTTCCGGGGCTTTCACATCTAGCGAGTGCCGATCAAGATTTGCTGGGTCTGCATAGAGAAACAGAACTTGCAGCTGCCATGAAAGCACTTGGAGTTTCAGATTATCGATTTCTGGGAGCGCCCACTATCAAGTTTCGAGATAGCGGGATGATGGGAACAGAACCAAATAATCGACCTGATGTTTTTTGGCAAGCAGATTTAGACAAAGCCGCAACAATACTTGTTGACGTAATCGAAGAAGTAAGACCGCACATTTTGATTACCTACGATGAAATCGGTGGATACGGTCATCCTGATCACATCCAGGCACACAGAGTTGCCATGCGAGCCTCAGAGCTTTCTACCTGGCAGATTCAAAAGATTTATTGGAACACAATTCCTAAATCTGTGATTGCTCAAGGTATGGAAAAAATGAAGGAAATTGGCTCAGATTTCTTTGGTGCAGAAAATATCGATGATATTCCATTTGCTAAAGATGATGAATTTGTAACAACTCTGATTAATGGTTCTGATTACGTTGAATCAAAGATGGCCGCGATGAAAGCTCACGAAACTCAAATCGCGCTAGACGGTCCATTCTTTGCATTATCAAATAATCTTGGAATGCAGATTTGGGGCGACGAGTACTACACCCTAGTAAAGGGCACAAAGAGTGCACCATTTGATTCCAATGGCCGCGAAATTGATTTAGCATCTGGTTTAGTTCTGTAATGCGCCATTTATATTCACTAATTTTAGGTGCAGCCTTGGGAGCAAGTTCTGTTTTTCTATATAGCTTTTATCCGCCAGTTGGTTTAGCACTCTCAATTGCAGCCACATTTGTAGGCATTTGGGCCACAGGACGCATGTGGGGCAAGAGAAGTTTTAGAATCATCGCAGCAGCGGCGTGGAGTTTGGTAGTTTTGCGTGCAGGATTTCCGGGAATTAATGAAGAGTATTTACTTCAAGGTGATGCACTTGGAGTTTCACTGATCAATTTTGGATTTATCGCAGCGGTGATTGCGATACTGACCCCACTTTAAGTCCAGATTTGCCCATCAGAAGTGTCTTTAACGTGTAACCCAAGGCTTTCTAACTGAACCCGCAAAGAATCACTATCTGCCCAGCGTTTCTCACTCCGAGCTTTTGCGCGCTCATCAATAAGTGTTTGCATCTGCTCAGTTAACTCACGAACCGCAATCGGGCGATCTAGATCTAAGGCTAGGACTTGGTCGGCGAACATGAATAGTTCACGTTTATTTGTTAGTTCGCTTTTTTCGATTTCACGCAAGCGAAGAATGACCTTTGGTGTATCTAAATCATTCTTG
>CAEZSB010000002.1_pt1 | contig 25370 bp, 22 predicted proteins | sample 7263851 | NCBI WGS metagenome assembly CAEZSB01 (sample SAMEA6813770, study PRJEB35770) | freshwater metagenome | biome: Freshwater; feature: Freshwater reservoir; material: water | place: Czech Republic | collected 2017-04-14 | depth 0.5m m | reverse complement strand
TTTCTGATTGTGCCTTCGATTGCTGCTAGAAAATCTTCAGCTGATCCGATGTCATTTACTGCAATTTGTGGTGTAGACAATTGTGCTCCGTAGGGATAGAAAGTAGTAGTTCCCGCTTTCGCGGCTGAAGGGCAAGGGTACGGTTTGCGCGCTCATAAGGGCAAATCCACTCAGAATTATGAGCGTAATCGATAGAATGAATTACCTTATGAAGAGATATAAAGAGCTGCTTGCCTTCCCCCAAGTCATTCGCCTGGGGTTGAGCGCATTTCCAGCACGTTTGGCCTATTCGATGATTGGGCTTGGGATTTTTTTCAAAGCTGAGCAGGAAACTGGCTCTATTGCGATCGCAGGTTTTGCAATTGGTCTGAACTCACTGGCCGGATCTATGACCGCAGGGATTCGAGGATCTGTAATGGATCGTTTCGGTCAGAAGTGGCCGATCCGTATCTTGGTGCCGCTATACGCAACATTTATTGTGCTACTCAACACGATGGATAGCCGACAATCAATTTTGATTTCCGCTTTTATTTTAGGAATAACTGCACCACCAATTAATTTATCGGTTCGACCACTATGGAAAGACATTGTTCCTGAGTCTTATTTACGAACCGCCTATGCGTTCGATTCTTCGATGATGAGTACAACCTCTGTCATCGGACCGGTTGTAATCACCGCGCTGATGCTTTCATCGCGTCCAGGATTTGGTTTAGGAACAATTGCAACCTTGATGGTAATCGGTGGAGTTGCACTTTCTCTAACACCAGCATCACGCGATTGGATTCCCGAAAAGAAGCAAAAGGGTCAACCGCGCTTATGGCGAGATCGAGCAATTCAACTTCTTATGTTCGAGGGCTGCTTCATCGGATTTGGTTGGGGCGTCTTTGATGTTGCAGTCCCTGCATTTGCAACTCAGGAAGGTGTCCAACATCGAGTCGCATGGATTTTTGCCGCTTTTGGAGCAGCAACCGTTGTTGGTGGGTTATTGGGTGGTTTGGTCTCTAAAAAGTTAGCCCCTTTATCTGCGCTGCGTCGCGCATACTTACTGTGGCTTATCGCTTGCATACCAGTAGCTTTTACATACCCCGATTGGAGCATGGCTTTAATCGGTGCATGTATTGGTTTCTTGGGTGGCGCTGTGCAGGTTTTCTATTTCGAGGTGCTAGAAGCTGTTCGACCAAAAGGTTCGCAGACATCATCACTTGGATGGATCTGGAGTGTTGAAGGTTCTTTCATGGCGGTCGGAGCTGCTGTTGGAGGCGTTGTTTCCGAAAGCTTCTCGCCTCGCATTGGTCTCGCGATGCTACCCATCATGATCTTAATTGGATTAATCATCTTGTCTCTTGGACAGAAGAGATTGAGTTCGGCCGGTGATGTTCCAACTGATGAAGAGGACCTCCAGGCGATGCGAGACATTTCTGACGAATCAAAGTAACTAGTGTGCAGCCTCATGCCAGGTTAGACCAAGGCCCGCGTTAACATCTAGGGGTGCTTTAAGTGGATACGCAGAGCCCATTTCGCGCCTTACCAGTTCACTGATTTTCTCCTCTTCGCCCGCAACTACCTCAAGAATTAACTCATCATGAATTTGAAGAAGTAACCGTGATTTCAATTTTTCCTTTTCAATTCCACTTTGAACATTAAGCATTGCAACTTTGATGATGTCAGCAGCAGATCCCTGAATTGGAGCGTTCAGTGCCATGCGTTCTGCGACTTCACGACGCTGACGATTGTCATGCATTAAATCTGGCAAGTAGCGACGGCGACCCATGATTGTTTCGGTGTAACCCACTTTGCGTGCATCCTCAACTACAGTTTTTAGGTAGTCACGAATTCCACCAAAGCGTTCAAAGTAGGTATTCATCAACTGTTGGGCGGCAGGTGGAGAGATATCTAATTGGGCCGCCAGTCCATATGAGGATAAACCGTAGGCAAGACCATATGACATCGCCTTCATCTGTCGACGCATCTCGGGGTCAACCTCAGAGGGTTTTACTCCAAATACCAAGCCAGCAACAGTTGCATGCAGATCCTCGCCAGATGCAAAGGCTGCTAATAACTTCTCATCATGTGACAAGTGAGCCATGATGCGCATTTCGATTTGGCTGTAATCGGCGGTAAGTAAAGCCACATAACCTTTTCCAACGGTAAAGCAGTTGCGAATCTTGCGACCTTCTTCGGTGCGTACCGGAATATTTTGCAGATTCGGACCGGTAGATGAAAGGCGACCCGTTGCAGCAACTGTTTGCTGGAAATGGGTGTGAATACGACCATCCTTAGCGATCTCTGCAATCAACCCTTCAACAGTTGTGCCTAGCTTTTTAGTTTCACGAATGCGAAGTAAGGAGGTCAGCACAGGGTGCCCACTCTTTTGATGCAACCAATCCAGACTTTCAGCATCTGTTGTGTACCCAGTTTTAATCTTCTTTGTCTTTGGAAGTTTAAGCTCATCAAAGAGAACTACCTGCAACTGTTTTGGTGAAGCCACATTAAATTCATGCCCAACAGCATCATGAGCAGATTTTGTTTCTCGTGTCACTTCACCCTCAAAAAAAGTAGCTAAATTCTGCAGCTCCTTTTTATTCACCGCGATACCGATGGACTCCATGCGAGCAAGCAGAGCAGCCACTGGTAGCTCCATGGTTGTAAATAACTCCCACAGATTCCTCTCTTTTAGCTCGCGAGTTAATGGCTGTTTGAGCCCCAACATTGCTCGCGCTGATGAGAGCAGCTCTTGCTCTGGTGAGCTGTGATTAATTGCTGAACCATCTCCCCAGCGCTCCTGAATATCTTTGAGCTCTTGTGTGCGAACTCCAGGATTTACCAAGTAGGCAGCAAGGGAGGTATCAAAGGTAATTCCAGTTAATCCATTGATTCGTGCAAGGGTTTTGCCATCATGGGCGATCTTTGGCACCGCCGATTTTGTTGCCCAATCCCCCATCTGTGCAGAGTGAACTAGAAAGACATCCTCGGGAGTTAAGGCAATCGCGTAGCGATGAAGTTTTTCATCAACTAATTGATATGCGATTGCGATATCACCTGAGTGCTTTTCAATCTTTGCCGAAGCTTCTTCAGCCGTTAGAACCCCTTCAGCAATTTCTGTTGCAAATAGTTCGAGCGCTGGCTCAGATGTTTTCGAAGTTGATTTGAGCAAAATTGGTTTCATACGGTCTTTGAGGGTTTTGAACTCTAGTTTTTCAAAGAGCGGATTGGTGTAGTTTTCGTCAACACCGCTCCAGGCCAGAGCATCAATACTGAGCTCAAGAGGAACATTGGCTACTAGCTGAGTCAGTTCGCGGTTTCGAATCACATCATTAATTGAATCCCGTAATGATTGGCCAACCTTTCCACCCAGCTTGTCGATGTTTGCGATTAACTCATGGAGCGATCCATACTCAACAACCCATTTAGCCGCTGTCTTTTCTCCAACACCAGGAACAGATGGCAGGTTGTCGCTGGGATCTCCTCGTAACGCCGCAAAATCTGGATACTGCTCAGGAGACATTCCATACTTTTCCTGAACCGCAGCTGGAGTCATTCGTGCAAGATCGCTAACACCGCGCTTTGGATACAGCACCGTTGTCTTTTCATTGACTAACTGAAATGAATCACGATCGCCGGTACAGATAAGAACCTCTGCGCCTTCACGCTCTGCCTGCTTTGCAATCGTTGCAATGATGTCATCGGCCTCAAAACCCTCAACCTCAAAGGTTGAGATTCCAAATGCGGTAACTAGCTCATGTAAGTAAGACATCTGAGAGCGAAACTCATCGGGGGTTTTTGCGCGATTAGCTTTGTACTCAGGGAAGATCTCGGATCTAAAGGTCTTTCGGGAAACATCAAATGCAACAGCAACGTGGGTAGGTTTTTCGCTGCTGAGCAAGGACAACAACATGGTCGCAAAGCCATATATAGCGTTGGTGTGCTGGCCTTGAGCGGTGGTGAAGTTATCGGCAGGAAGAGCAAAGAATGCCCGATACGCCATTGAGTGCCCATCGATAAGTAATAGGCGTTTGGTCATGGATGCATCGTAGAGCGCCAGTTAGACTCTGCGCATGACTGAACCGGATTATCTATCAATTATTCAAGAACGTGGAAGCGGTGCCCTCGATAAAAAGATGGGTATTCAAATCACTGAGGCTTCACTTACTAGGCTTGTTGGAACTATGCCGGTAGAGGGAAATACTCAACCGATGGGGATCCTTCATGGCGGAGCAAATGTTGTTTTAGCTGAAAGCCTTGGCTCTATAGGAACTCAACTCAATGCTGGTGCGGACCGAATGATTGTTGGAATTGATATCAACGCAACCCATCACAAGGCAACAGCAACGGGAGTTGTTACCGGTGTCGCTACCGCGGTTTCTATCGGAAAGACATTGTGCTGCTGGGATATTGTGATTACAAATGAAAACGGACAGCGCACCTGCACTGCCCGTATCACCTGCATGATCCTTGCGGATCGATAGCTATTTAAGCTCCGTGACCCAAATAAGCCTGACGAACCTTAGGATCATTCAATAGTTCAACACCACTGCCCTGCATTGTTATATACCCAGTTTCAAGTACATAAGCACGATCTGCAATTGTTAGGGCTTTCGCTGCATTTTGCTCAACTAAAAGAATTGTTACATTTTGCTTTTTGATCTCTTGAATGATCTCAAAAATTTGAGCGATGAATTTTGGTGCAAGACCCATCGAAGGTTCATCGAGAAGAAGTAAGCGAGGACGGCTCATTAGCGCTCGGCCAATCGCAAGCATTTGTTGCTCTCCGCCCGACAATGTTCCACCGGCTTGGTGTGCTCTCTCCTTCAAACGTGGAAATAAGTTATAAACCATATCTAGATCTTGAGCATTCTCAGATTTTGCAGCGACGCGGCTGAACTTTCCCATTTCCAGATTTTCCAGCACGGTCATACCAGGGAAAATTCCGCGCCCTTCTGGAGCCTGGCAAATACCTTCTACAACACGCTCGAAGGGCTTGATATCGGAAAGTGGTTTACCTTCGTATTCAATACTTCCGCTTGCTGGTTGAAGGAGTCCAGAAATTGTCTTCAGCAAGGTTGTCTTACCCGCTCCATTAGCTCCAACGAGAGTCACGATTTCACCGGCTGGCACTTCGAGAGAGATTCCCTTGATCGCCTTGATCTTGCCGTAAGAGACATGTAGATCTTTAATATTAAGAAGCATCTTCTGCAACTCCTAAATAGGCATCGATAACTCTTTGATTTTTCTGGATTTCAGAAGGTGTGCCTTCGGCAATTTTTTGTCCAAAATCAAGCACTGAGATGCGATCTGAAATCTTCATAACAAGACTCATGTCATGCTCAATTAAAAGCACCGCATAACCCTTGTCTCGAATCTTCAAAATCAGATCACCCAACTCAACCTTCTCCTGCGGATTAAAGCCGGCAGCAGGTTCATCGAGAAGAAGAACCTTGGGGTTAAGCGCTAAAGCTCTTGCGATCTCTAGTCTTCTTTGATCTCCATAAGGAAGATTCTTTGCCATTTGATGTGCTCGATGGTCAAGGCCAATAAACTCCAAAAGAGATTGTGCCGTTTCCATGCTTCGCTTTTCATCTCTACGGCTACGACCTAATCCGAATAGCGCGGAGAGCAGACCAGACTTATTTAATGCATCTGCTGCAGTAGCTACATTTTCAAGAGCTGTCATGTCGCCGAATAATCTAATGTTTTGGAAGGTTCTTCCTAAGCCCATACGAGCGATCAAATATGGTCTCAAGCCAAGAACGGAATTGCCATCAACCAATACATCGCCAGATACAGGCTTGTAGTAGCCGGTGACAATATTAAACACCGTTGTTTTACCGGCTCCATTAGGACCGATAAGTGCAGCTATCTCACCCTCGTTGACATGAAGGTTCACTTCATTGAGGGCTGTAACGCCACCAAATTTCACAACTAAATTTTGAATCTCTAATAGTTTTTTTGTCATGAAATCTTCTCCTGGAATTTCTCCCGTTTCTTACGAGGCATCAAACCATTTGGTCGGATATTCATCATTACAACCATCAATAAACCAAAGAAAATGATTCTGTAATCACTGAGGAATCTAAGCTTTTCAGGGATATAACCCAAAAGCACCGCTCCCAAAATAACACCCCAGATATTTCCCATTCCGCCGAATACAACACAAGCAAGAATCATGATGGATAAATTGAGGGTAAATAACTCTGGTTGAATTGAGCGAATCTTGGAGGCATAAATTGCTCCTGCTAATCCACCAACAGCTCCGCCAATGATGAAGGCCCACAATTTGTATTTCAGGGTAGCCACTCCCATAAATTCAGCGACATCTTCATCTTCGCGAATCGCTTCCCAAGCACGGCCCGGCTTTCTATGAGAAAGTCGAAGAACTCCCCAGATAACCAAGATCAAAAGAGTCAAAGTTAGCCAGTAATAAGGACGTGGGTCCATCACTGAGAACTCAAATCCAAATATTGGGGTTGGACCTGGAATATCGGTAATACCCGCTGCCCCACCAATTGCTTCTGTATTAATAGCAATGATGCGGATGATCTCACCGAAACCAAGGGTAATGATCGCTAAATAATCGCCTCTGAGTCTTAACGCAGGAAGACCCAGAATCAATCCGGCCAACATGGCAAAACCCATTGCAAAGGGAAGAATTTCCCAAAAATTTAGTGAAGTTCGTGCACTCATCACAGCGTGTGTGTATGCGCCAATAGCAAAGAAGGCTACATACCCTAGATCGAGAATTCCTGACTTTCCAACAACTACATTTAATCCGACCGCCATTAAGGCAAATAGGACTAGTGGATAGAACAGAACTGATTTAAAGGATGTCTCAGGTGTATCAATCACAGGATTATTCAAAAAAGGAAGAGCATAGAAAGTCGCGATAACCACTGTGCGCGTGATTCCACGCTGAATAGGAGTGGCGCTCTCCCACCAATCTCCGAATATATCGCGAAGGTTAAAAGCTTTTGCTTTCATCTTAAACTCTCGCTTTCTGCAATGACTCACCAAATAAACCGGTTGGCTTTACGAGTAAAACAAAGACCAAGATTACGAATGTAACAACATCTTTCCAGTTATACCCAAGTACCGCTGATGTGTATTGCTGGAAAAGGCCTAGTGCAAATGAACCTACAAGGGCTCCCCGCACATTTCCGATTCCACCCAGCACCGCAGCCGTAAATGCTGAAATTCCAATCAAGAATCCAACATTTGCTTTTGTTGTTTCGTAGAAAACCATATAAAAGGCGGAGCCGACGCCCGCCAATGCTCCACCAAGTAAGAATGTGTAGGAGATGATGCGATTCACATTCACTCCCATCAAAATCGAGGTCTTCTCATCTTGAGATACAGCTCTGATTCCGAGCCCCAACTTTGTGTGGTTAATGATTCTATTCAAAATGTAAAAGACGATTCCTGCTCCCACAATTACAAGGATTTTATCTGCAGAAATATACGCACTGCTAAAGGTGAATATTGGTTCCTTGCTAATCATGCGCGGGAAATCTAGATTTTTTGCACCTGAGAGTTTCTGGAAAACCTCTACAAGGAAAAAGGATGCACCGATTGCTGAAATCAAAGAGCTCAGTCTGCTAGCGCCTAATACGCGCAGACGGCGATATGCCACAATCTCCAAAATAACCGCTGCAACACCACTCACCATGGCTGCGGTCAGACCGAAAAGCAAAAATAGAGAAGCGAACTTCCAAAGAGGTAGCGGTTCTTCATACCCCGTGAAACCAAATTGTTGAATTACAAGATAACAAGTCATTGTTCCGATCATGAAAATTTCAGAGTGCGCAAAGTTAATTAAGCGAAGAACTCCGTACACCAAGGTGTATCCAAGAGAAACCAGCGCAACAATCGCGCCAACAACTATGCCATCTATTGTGAGTGACCAGAAATCTGTTACCAAGATTGAAAAATCCACGTTACATCCTTTGTTTATGAATCAAGTGGCGGGTTCATTGTATAGAACCCGCCACTTGATCAACTAAAGTTTGAAAAGAAACTTATGAAAGTCTCTTAACCCAAACCATCTGGCCATTCTTGATTGTGTACTGGTTCATGACGATATTGTCAGGATCTCCAGTAGCTGAGAAGGAAATAGTTGTTCCATTTACCTTAACAACAGCTTCGCCTAACCATGTGTTTAGAGCGTCGCGAGTTGTCTTTCCAGCCTTGATACCTTCAAGAAGTACGTATGCAGCGTTGTATGCCTCTAGTGTGTAGAGACCGTGTACGCGGTTGAACTTCTTCTTGTATTCAGCAGCTAGAGCAGGTGCTACCTTCTCCATTGGCTGACCTGGAGCAGTTAGGTATGTTCCTTCTGCATTCTTCTTAGCAAGCTTGATGTACTCGCCATCAAGAACACCATCGCCAGCAATGAACTTAACGTTCTTTGTAGCAGGGTTGTCGCGTAGAGCCTTGATGAAGATTGCTGCTTCTGGGTAGTAACCACCGTAGAACACTGCAGTTGCCTTTGAAGCCTTAACCTTTGAAACTACAGAAGTAAAGTTAGTTGTACCTTCTGTAACTCCGTCAGTACCAACAACAATCTTTCCTGCTGTCTTCTTTACGATAGTTGCAAGGCCCTTACCGTATGGTGTTGCGTCATCAACGATAAATAGCTTTGACTTTAGGCTAATTGCGATTTGTGCAAGAGCTGGTCCTTGAACTAGGTCTGAACCAACAACACGGTGGAAGTATGCAGACTTGTTTGTAAGTGCTGGGTTAGTTGCTGATGGAGAAACTACTGGAACTTTTCCACCCTCGTAGATAGGTACTGCAGCGAGTGTCTCGCCTGAGTACATTCCACCAACTACACCAATTGCACACTCATCTTCTACAACCTTCTGAGCTAGAGCAGGTGAGTTAGCACCTGATGCCTGAGTATCGATTGACTTGTACTCAACCTTTACCTTTGGCTTTGATGCGTTGTACTTATCGATCGCCAAAATCACACCGTTAGCCTCATTGATTCCAGTCTCCTGGTATGGACCTGTTAGTGCGCCTTGGAAGTAAATTGCTGGGTTGCCTGTGCAAGCGGCAAAAGCTGATGGAGCAACTGTTACAGATACTCCTACAACTAGTGCACTAACTGCTGCAAGCGAAATGAATTTCTTCATATGTAGTGCCTTTCCTGTTCTTGTGTCCCGGGACAGGGAGACCGAAAGAGTAATGCCAGGGGTGAGTATTAGACAAGGCAGATTCCCACGTGAATTGTTTCGATTTCGTTATAAAGTGGGATTTGAGTATCAATTAGTGAGACGACAGATGGACTTACTTTTCAGGCACCGCGTTGGGGTTAATGACCGCTTCAGCTACGTCTTTCATCGACAATCGACGATCCATAGCGGCTCGTTGAATCCATGAGAACGCTTCGGGCTCTGAAAGATTTAGCGCTTTCATCAAAATTCCCTTGGCACGATCAATCAATTTGCGAGTTTCAAGACGATCATGCAGATCCGCAACTTCTGCTGCCAAAGATTTCATTTGCAGATGCCTACTAATTGCAATTTCAATTGCTGGCATTAAGTCACCAATAGTGAAGGGCTTAACGACGTATGCCATAACCCCAGCATCGCGTGCGCGATCTACTAGCTCTTTCTGAGAAAAAGCGGTCAGCATCAATACCGGTGCAATTTCGATGATTTTTTCAGCAGCTGAAATGCCATCAAGGATTGGCATCTTGACATCAAGAATTGCAAGATCAGGTTTATGGTGTATCGCGAGATCAATAGCCTCTTGCCCATTTGTTGCTTGAGCGACAACTTCATATCCCGCACCTTGTAACATTTCAACAAGGTCCATTCGAATCAATGCTTCATCTTCGGCGACTAGGATCCGAACGCTCATCTGCAGAAGATCCCTTCACGAGATTGATGTGGAAGTGCCTCGAGTCGGATTCGAACCGACACTATGCAGTGTTTGAGACTGCCCTCTCTACCGTTGGAGTACCGAGGCCTTTGATTGGGCAATCTTAGCGGTAAGCGGCAACCACTCCACCAACAGCATCGCCTACGCGGTGAACGCGCATTGCATTCGTTGAACCAGGAATTCCTGGAGGTGAACCAGCAACGATTACTACATTTTCACCCTCGTGTGCGCGGCCAGATTGAATTAACAATGTATCTGCCTGCTTAACCATCTCATCGGTGTGCTTAACCATTGGTGTTACCTCTGGCTCGACACCCCATGACAATGCAAGTCGGTTATATGTACCAACGTCAGGAGTGAATGCAAGGATTGGAATTGGTGAACGCAGACGAGCCATTCGACGGGCTGAATCACCAGACTGAGTGAAGGTAACTAAGTATTTAGCGCCAACAATTGCACCAACTTCTGCAGCTGCACGGGTAATTGCGCCACCCTTTGTCTTTGGAGTCGTACGCAATGGGCGAATCATTTCAAATCCACCTTCTTCTGTGCGAGCGATAATCCGAGCCATTGTTGCAACAGCTTCGATTGCAAAAGCACCCACAGATGTTTCGCCCGAAAGCATTAATGCATCCGCACCATCTAGAACAGCGTTTGCGCAATCAGTTGCTTCGGCTCTGGTTGGTGAAGAGTTTGTGATCATTGAATCCAACATCTGAGTTGCGACAATTACCGGCTTTGCCGCCTCACGTGCAAGTTCGATGCAACGCTTCTGAACTAGTGGAACATCTTCAATTGGAAGCTCGACACCAAGATCTCCACGAGCAACCATAATGCCATCAAAGGCAGCAACAATCTCTTGCAGGTTTTCAACCGCCTGTGGCTTTTCAATTTTTGCGATTACTGGAACTCGGAATCCGACCTCATCCATGATTGTATGAACATCATCAACATCGGCAGCGTTACGTACAAATGAGAGTGCGATGAAATCCGCGCCGGCACGAAGGCCCCAACGCAGATCTTCTTTGTCCTTTTCAGAAAGTGCAGGCACAGAAACAGCAACACCAGGCAAGTTGATTCCCTTGTTGTTGCTTACCGTGCCGGGCTGGATAACTTTTGTAACAACATCGTTGCCCTTAACTTCGACAACTTCGACTGTTACCTTTCCATCATCAATCAGGATGCGATCTCCTGGCTTGCAATCTCCGGGTAAGCCTTTGTACGTCGTGCCAACGCGATCCTTGGTGCCATCTACATCATCAGTAGTGATAGTGAAAATATCTCCACGTTCTAAATCATGTGGACCATTTGCAAAGCGAGCAAGACGAATCTTTGGTCCCTGTAGATCGACCAGAATTGCAACAGGCACGCCAGCTTCCTTGGCCGCAGCGCGCACAGAATCAAGACGAGCTTGATGCTCCTCGTATCCCCCATGTGAAAGATTAAGGCGAGCCATATTCATGCCTGCCTGGATGAGCTCCTTTACCTTCTCTGGAGATTCAACAGCTGGACCCATCGTGCAAACAATCTTCGCTCTACGCATGTATCAACCTTAAACCATCAATGGACGGTCAGTTGGCGCTACTGGCGCAGCAAGTTGTGTGCGCCCAGTGAGATATCTATCAACTGCTGCAGCCGTGCTTCTTCCTTCAGCAATTGCCCACACGATCAATGATTGACCTCGTCCAGCATCACCGGCAACAAATACACCTTCTTCAGTTGATTGGAAATTCTTGTCGCGCTTGATGTTGCCACGATCATCTAGTTGAACTTCGAGCTGTGTTAGCAATGGTGACTTTTCTGGACCAGTAAAGCCCATTGCCATAAATACAAAATCACACTTAATTTCTTTTTCTGTTGCTGCAACTGGTGCAAATTTTCCATCTTTAAATTCAGTTTCAACAATTTTTATTGCGCGAAGATTGCCATTCTCATCACCTAAGAATTCTTCGGTGCTTACAGCAAATACCCGATTGTCGTTTTCTTCATGTGCACTTGATACACGATAAATCATTGGGTAAGTAGGCCATGGTTGTCCTGCCGGTCTCTCATCGGTTGGGCGAGGCATAATTTCAAGCTGAGTGATGCTTGCCGCACCTTGACGAATAGAAGTACCCAAACAATCTGCGCCAGTATCGCCACCACCAAGGATCACAACATGCTTTCCCGCAACATTAATTTCTGGATTTTCTACTTCACCAAGTGCTTGCTTGTTACCCCATGGCAAAAACTCCATTGCTTGGTAAATTCCTTTGTACTCACGGCCTTTAATTGGAAGATCTCTCCACTGTGTTGCACCGACTGCTAGGACAATAGCGTCATATTTCTTACGTAGATCAGATCCAGTTAAATCCTGACCCACATCTACACCTGGACGAAAACGTGTTCCTTCTTTTTCCATTTGTTCTAAGCGACGATCAAGAATGTGCTTTTCCATTTTGAATTCAGGAATTCCATATCGAAGAAGGCCACCTATTTTGTCCGCACGATCATAAACAGCAACTGTGTGTCCGGCGCGTGTTAACTGCTGAGCTGCAGCAAGTCCAGCAGGTCCTGAACCAATAACTGCCACTGTTTTACCAGTTAAACGATCAGGAACCATTGGTTTTACATTGCCAGCATCAAATGCCTCTTCGATAGTACGGAGTTCAACCTGCTTAATTGTTACTGCATCACGGTTAATTGCAACAACACATGCAGTTTCACAAGGTGCAGGACACAAACGTCCGGTGAATTCAGGGAAATTGTTTGTTGCATGGAGACGATTAATTGCTTCTTCTTTATCTCCACGCCAAATCAAGTCATTCCATTCAGGAATCAAATTGCCCAGCGGGCAGCCGTTGTGACAGAAAGGAATTCCACAATCCATGCATCGGCCGGCCTGCTTTTGTAGATGTTCAAAACTTTGTGGTTCGTACACTTCGCGCCAATCTTGGATGCGAACATCAACAGGTCTACGAGTAGGAACCTCTCGTGGAGTAGTCATAAATCCCTTTGGATCAGCCATTAGCTGCAACCTCCATTACTAGTGCATCCTCTGGCAGACCTTCTCGGACCGCCCGTTCCATTGCCGCTAACACTCGTGCATAGTCACGAGGCATGATCAGTGAAATTCTGGCAATACTCTTTTGCCAATCCTTTAACAGTGTAGATGCGATTTCGGAACCAGTCTCGGTTAAGTATGAAGAGATATGAGACTTTAGGATTTCTTTTTGATCATCCGGAACAGCCAAAACATCAACCATGTCAGCATTTACATTCGCAGCATCAAGATCAAGAACAAAAGCACGCCCGCCAGACATTCCTGCTGCAAAGTTGCGACCTGTAGTTCCAAGAACAATAACTGTTCCACCGGTCATGTATTCACATCCATGATCGCCAATACCTTCAACGATTGCTAGCGCTCCAGAGTTACGCACACAGAAACGCTCTCCGACAACTCCACGAATAAAGATTTCACCAGCAGTTGCTCCGTAACCAATTACATTTCCAGCGATTACATTGTCATGAGATGCAAAGGATGCTTTTTCATCAGGGCGCACAATTACTCGTCCCCCAGAAATGCCCTTACCAACATAATCATTTGAATCACCATACAAACGAATCGTTAAACCTTGTGGAATGAATGCACCTAGTGATTGACCAGCTGATCCATGTAGTGTCACATCGATGGTTCCTTCGGGTAGGCCTTCAGCACCATATTTACGTGTTATCTCAGCGCCAAGCATTGTTCCAACTGTGCGATTTACATTTCGCACAGGTAGGTCGATTCTGACCGCTTCGCCCTTGGCAAGTGCGGCTTCTGACAACTTGATCAAAGTGTTATCAAGAGCGGCATCTAAACCGTGGTCTTGTGTGATGGTGTTGTGCAAAGGACTATCAACATCTGGTCGAACCAACAAAGGCTCAAGATTTAAACCTGCTGCCTTCCAGTGATCCACTGCTTTTCGGGTATCAAGGAACTCAACATGACCGACAGCTTCAAGAAGCGTACGGAATCCAAGTTGAGCCAAGATTTCGCGAACTTCTTCAGCAATGTACTCAAAGAAAGTCTCAACAAATTCAGGCTTGCCTGTAAAGTTTTTACGAAGCTCTGGATTTTGTGTTGCAACACCAACTGGGCAGGTATCCAAATGGCATACGCGCATCATGATGCAACCAGAAACAACTAGCGGAGCTGTTGCAAATCCAAACTCTTCAGCACCGAGCAATGCTGCAATAACAACATCTCGACCTGTTTTTAACTGACCATCTGTTTGGACCACGATGCGATCGCGCAATCCATTAAGTAGCAAGGTCTGCTGAGTTTCTGCGAGGCCTAGCTCCCAGGGAGCACCTGCGTGCTTAAGGGATGTAAGAGGTGAAGCACCAGTTCCGCCATCATGACCAGAAATCAAAACAACATCTGCGTGTGCCTTAGAAACGCCTGCAGCAACTGTTCCAACTCCAACTTCGGCAACCAACTTAACGTGAACACGAGCATTCTTATTTGCATTCTTAAGATCATGAATCAGCTGTGCGAGATCTTCAATTGAATAGATATCGTGATGCGGAGGTGGTGAGATCAGACCGACGCCAGGTGTGGAATATCGGGCTTTTGCAATCCATGGATAGACCTTGTTACCGGGTAACTGACCACCTTCTCCTGGCTTCGCACCTTGTGCAATCTTGATCTGAATATCATCGCTGTTAACTAAGTAATTACTGTTCACGCCAAATCGACCTGATGCAACCTGCTTGATTGCAGAGCGCTTTGAATCACCGTTTGCCATAGGTAGATAACGTTCTGGCTCTTCTCCGCCTTCGCCTGTATTTGATTTTCCGCCAAGGCGGTTCATTGCAATAGCTAATGTTTCGTGGACTTCAGCAGAAACAGATCCATAGGACATAGCACCTGTTGAAAAGCGCTTAATAATGTCGTGAATCGATTCAACCTCATCAACTGAAATTGGCGGATTAACGCCTTCCTTGAATTGGAACAATCCACGAAGCGTCATTAAGCGGGAGCTTTGTTCGTTAACACGATCGGTATAACGCTTGAAAATGTCATATCGCTTGTTGCGAGTTGAGTGCTGCAAAGTAAATACGGTTTCTGGATCAAATAAATGCGGTTCACCTTCGCGGCGCCATTGATACTCGCCACCAATTGGAAGACGTTTAGTGCCTGGAATTTCTCCCCCAGGCGGATATGCAATGTGGTGTCGAGCAATTGTTTCTTCAGCAATGGTGTTTAGCGAAACTCCACCAAGGCGAGAAGTGGTTCCGACAAAGTATTCATCAACAACTTCTTGAGACAAACCAATCGCCTCGAAAACTTGAGCGCCCGTGTATGAAGCGATCGTGCTGATACCCATCTTGGACATTACTTTCAGGACACCTTTACCAAGACTCTTAATTAGATTCTTAACAGCTTTTTCTGGAGTTATTCCGGTAATGACACCTTGTAGAACCAAATCTTCGGCAGATTCCATTGCAAGATATGGGTTCACACATGCTGCGCCGTAACCAATAAGTAATGCCACGTGGTGAACTTCGCGGACATCACCAGCTTCAACAACTAGACCTACCTTGGTGCGAGTCTTTTCGCGAATCAAATGATGATGAACAGCAGATGTCAGAAGCAATGAAGGAATCGGTGCGTTTTCAGCATCGCCATCACGATCTGATAACACAATGATGCGAGCTCCGTCTTTAATCGCTTGCGAAACTTCAGCCCTAATTTCTTTTAAGCGATCGCGCAATGAATCTCCACCATCTGCAATGCTGAATAAGCCACGGACTACATGGGCACTCAGACCTGGGAAATCATCATCGGCATTTACATGGATGATCTTTGCTAGCTCGTCATTGTCGATTACCGGAAAAGCCAAAGAAATCTGGCGACAACTTGCAGGACCTGGATCCAACAAATTGTGCTCTGGTCCCATCGATGTACCAAGGCTAGTTACAAGTTCTTCACGAATTGCATCCAACGGCGGATTAGTAACCTGGGCAAAAAGTTGTGAAAAGTAATCAAAAATTAAACGTGGCTTGTCTGAAAGTGCGGCAATTGGACTATCTGTTCCCATCGAACCGAGCGCTTCCATGCCGTTTTTAGCCATAGGAGTTACAAGGATGCGCAGTTCTTCTTCTGTGTACCCAAATGCACGCTGACGACGAACAACCGATGAGTGCGGATAAACAATGTGTTCACGCGAAGGAAGATCGCTGAGCTTGACCATTCCGGCGTGTAACCAATCTTTGTATGGTGCTGCGTTTGCTAATTCGTCCTTAATCTCACCATCTTCAATAATGCGACCTTGTTGAGTATCAACTAAAAACATTTTTCCAGGTTGTAAGCGACCTTTGCGTTCAATGTTTTCTGCTGGAATATCAAGCACACCAACTTCAGATGCAAGAACAACAAGTCCATCTTTTGTAACCCAAAAACGTGAGGGACGAAGTCCGTTTCGGTCCAATACAGCACCCACTTGATGTCCATCAGTAAATGTCACACACGCTGGCCCATCCCAGGGCTCCATCATCGAAGCGTGGAAGGCGTAGAAGTCACGACGATTTTGTGGCATAGATGCATGGTTTTCCCATGCTTCAGGAATCATCATTAATACTGCATGAGGCAATGAACGCCCACCTAGGTACAACAGTTCTAGAACTTCATCAAAGGATGCAGAATCAGAACCTGACATTTCAACAATTGGAAACAGACGCTTCAGGTCACCAGGAATAACATCGCTAGCAAGTAATGATTCGCGAGCGCGCATCCAGTTGCGATTTCCCTTTACGGTATTGATTTCTCCGTTGTGTGCAATAAAGCGATATGGGTGTGCAAGTGGCCATGAAGGAAACGTGTTTGTAGAAAAACGAGAGTGAACTAAGGCCAGTGGTGAAACTACTCGCTCATCAGATAATTCTGGAAAAAAACCTTCAAGTTGACCGGTTGTAAGCATTCCCTTATACACAATGGTCTGCGATGACAAAGATGGGAAGTACACATCCAAAGCATGTTCTGCCCGCTTGCGTAAGCAGAAGGCAAGTCGATCTAATGCGATTCCGGTTTCGCCCTTTGCGCCGGCAATAAATATTTGGTGGAAATCAGGCATAACCGATAGCGCGGTTTTGCCGAGGGATGTTGAATTAATTGGAACTTCTCGCCATCCAAGAACAACTAAGCCCTCTTGTTCGGCGATCTTTGCAATATCACTCTTTACATCTGCCCCCTGCGCCACAAATGCGATGCCTGTTGCATATGCATTAGCTGCTGGAAGTTTGAAATCTACAACTGCCTGAAAGTAAGCATCTGGGACGCGAATCAATATGCCAGCACCATCACCACTATCGGGTTCAGCACCTGATGCACCACGATGTTCCATATTGCGCAGTGCGGTTAGCGCTTTGGCAACGATCTCGTGCGTTGCAACTTTGTTAAGAGTCGCAACCATCGCAACTCCGCAAGCATCATGTTCTTGGGCAGGGTTATAGAGCCCTTGTGCTTGTGGATAATTGGATGCAAGTGCCATTCGCGATGCTCCTACGGAATTGTCCTACGTGTATAGGGACATCCTTGGCCCGGCCTTACCTAATGCGAAATGGTAGCAACAAGTCGGTAAAAGGGAAGCCTCAGTGCGCTTGGTTTAGATGCCAGAGATATTGGCGATTTGCCCAATTCCAGCGGTAATGGCCATTCCTAAACAGCCTCCAATTAAGACTCGCACAGTTGGCGCCAATACCTTTGAGCCAGAAATCCTGGCGCTTATGACACCGGTCAGAACTAAACCTCCAAGAGTGAAAGCGACAATGCTCCAGGCTTTAGCGCCAAGGGTTGGAGCAAATGCTCCAGCAAAGGGAATCAACCCACCTGTTGTGAAAGCAATTGCAGATGCAATTGCGGCCTGAACGGGTCTGGCCTTGGTGTGTGGATGTTGTCCAAGCTCATCACGTAAATGTGCTTCCAATGGATCTTTGCGGTGCATTTCTAGTGCAACCTGTAATGCAAGAGCTGGGGTTAAGCCACGATTAATGTAAATGTGTTGTAACTCTTGCAATTCACCTTCTGGATCTGCCGCTAAGTGTTCGATCTCTAATAAGCGATCGGATGCCTCAACATCATTTTGTGAACGCACAGAGACATATTCACCAACTGCCATCGACATCGCTCCAGCAGTTATTCCTGCAATGCCTGCAGTGACTAAAAAATCATTCTTGCCTGCTGCTGCAACGCCAACCATTAAAGATGCCGTTGATACCAGTCCATCATTTGCACCTAAGACTGCAGCGCGTAGCCAACCTGCTCGGTGGGTACGGTGTTGTTGATTGCGCTCATGAACATCTTCAAGTGCCATTTCTTTAGCCTACCTGAAAGCTAAGCATTCTTTCTTGAGCCACGAGCGAAAATGAGCGCAGAACCAAGAGCAACAATCACACTCACCCATACATTTACACGTAATCCGGCAATGGTATTAGCTGAATCAATGCGAATTAGCTCGATGAAAAATCTGCCGACGCAATAGGCAAAAACATATGCAGCAAATACCTGTCCAGCCTTAAGCCGTTTGCCAAAAACAATTAATAGAGTTGCCACAAGAGTGCACCAGATCGCTTCATACAAAAATGTGGGGTGAAATGATTCAAATTCGCTAAATCCAAAGGGGCGATATTTTGATGGGACATCTAGTGCCCACCATGTGTCCAATGGGCGTCCAAAGAGTTCGCCATTAAACCAATTTCCAAAACGTCCTATTGCTTGGGCGAATAAAATTCCAGGTGCCAATGCATCCACAAATACCGCAAATGATGGTAAATCAATTCGCTTTTGCAATGTTCTGTATCGCATATAAGCACCAAAGAGGCCCAGCGAAATAGCGCCCCAGATTCCTAGCCCACCTTGCCAAATTTTAAGTACATCCAATGGATTTCCATTTGCACCGAAGTAAGCAGATGGTGAAGAAATGACATGGTAAAGCCGTCCACCAATAATGCCGACTGGCACCGCTGTAATTGCTACTTCAGATACAACGGATTGGCCATTAACTGTTTGTTCACGAAATCTTTTGTCACCCAACCAAATTGCTATTGCAATGCCAGTAATGATGCATAAGGCGTAGTAATGAATCGTTAATGGACCGATTTCCAACGCCGATTGCGTTGGCGTTGGAAATGCGATCAACAAGTTTTAATTGCCCTCTACAGCAGCGCGGAACTCATCTAGATTGAAGTCTGAGGCTTTACGCTCCCATAATTTTCCATCAATGAAGACTGTTGGAGTTCCTTGAACTCCATACTTAGACATTGAATCGTAATTTGTTTTTACTAGGTCAACCTTCTGTCCATCATTAACACACTTGGCAAATTTTTCTGATGTGATTCCAACTTTATTTCCAATGGCAACAAGAGTGTCATTACTCCAAAAACCGGAGTTTTCTAATGGTGACTGAACGCGATAGAGAGCTTTGTGGAAATCGATGTACTGCCCCTCTTCTGCTGCGCAGAACGAAGCATTAGCGGCACGCACGGACTCATCCCCCAAGAAAGAAAGAACATGGAATCGAACAGTGGCCTTCTTGTCACGAATCAAGCTATCGATGTATTCGCCATTTGCATCTTCAAAGTACTTACACACAGGACATTGTGGGTCTTCCCATACATCAACTGTCTTAGCTAAACCAGGATTAAAGGTAATTGCAGATCCATTGTCCGCATCAATAGTGGAAACAATTGCGCCCTTCGACTTAAAACCATCTAGAGCTGCCAAAGATGCCGCTTCTTTGCTGTTTTGACTGAAGATAGAAAAAACCACACCAGTGACAACAACGAGTGAAACCATCGCAATTACGATCCAACGCGTTACGTTGTCACCGCTTTTTGCTTGCTGCTTTGCCATTATTGCTCCTTAGTTGAGGGTGCTGCTTTTTCTAGGGATAGCTTTCCGTAAGGGAAAAAGTACAGATAAAGCGCGGCCAGAGCCAAACCTAAATCGCGCATTATTTCTATGAAATAGGTCCTACGGACCTGTGAGGCCAATGATGGATCGATTTCCCCGCCTCCACCAAAGCACCCACAATCAATCAGCATGCCTCGAGCCCAGACTGAAGCGATTGCCCCGATAAAGACGATCATGATCAAACCGCTGACAACGGCTGCAGGGCGAACTATGAAACCAACAATTAAAAGTAGGGCTAACGCAACTTCTAGCCAAGGCAAAGCGTAACCGACTAGGTGTGCCACGTTTGTGGGTAAAACTTTATATGCGGCTACGGCGTTGGCAGATTCTGTTGGCTTAAATACTTTTAATCCACCTGCAGCTAATAAGACGCCACCAAGTACGAGTCGAGCCAAAAAAGTGATTACTGGTTGGAAGCGCTCATTAAAATTTCTCATCGTCCCTCACGAACTCCTAGTGCTAATTCTTTAGCTAGATGGGAAATTGCATCTAAACCTGCTTGTTCTGATGGTGCTTCAAGTAATAACTTAATAAATGCTGAACCAACAATTACCCCGTCGGCATATCTGGCCAACGACTTAGCTTGCTCGCGTGTTGAAACACCGAGACCAACCGAAATGGGTAAATCGGTAACCGTGCGAACGCGCGCAACTAATTCACTCGCTGTGGAAGCAACCGCGTCACGAGTTCCGGTTACACCCATCATGCTGGCAGCGTAGACAAATCCACCTGTTTTTGCGGTCACATTCTTCAACCGTTCATCGTTTGTGCTTGGCGCTACAACATAAATTGGATTGATACCTGACTTCTTTGTTGCAGCAATCCATTCATCAGATTCTTCAATTGTCAGATCGGGGGTAATTACACCTGATCCTCCGTTTTCGGCGATTGACTGTGCAAATTTTTCGACTCCGTACTTTGCAATTGGATTCCAATAGGTCATGACAACCGCTGCTACTCCGGTTCTTGATGCAACCTTCAACGCTGCAAAAACTTCAGCTGCATTTGTTCCAGCTTTTAAAGATATGTTTGCTGCTTCTTGAATTACTGGACCATCCATTACTGGGTCGCTATAAGGAAAGCCGATTTCAATTGCATCGACCCCCGCTTCAGCTAATGCTTTAATTGCCTTGGCACATCCTGCTTGAGATGGAAAGCCAGCTGGAATATAGGCAATTAGGGCCGCGCGATTTTCTGAGCGAACCTTTGCCATTACTGCATCTAATTGCGTCATTACAGTGGAATTCCAAAGTACTCGGCAGCAGTTTGCACATCTTTATCTCCGCGACCAGACAAATTAATCAATAGGTTCGCATCTGGTCCAAGTTCTTTTCCGACGATTAGTGCACCAGCAAGTGCGTGTGCTGTTTCTATCGCTGGGATAATTCCCTCTGTTTTGCACAGTAATTCAAATGCAGCCATCGCTGCATCATCATTGATAGCTCGATATTCAGCGCGTCCAATGTCATGCAGATATGCGTGCTCTGGTCCAACGCCTGGGTAATCAAGTCCCGCCGAAATTGAATGTGATTCTATTGTCTGGCCGTTTGCGTCCTGCAAAACATATGATCGTGTGCCGTGCAAAACACCAGGTGATCCACCGGTAATTGTTGCAGCATGGCGCCCAGTTTCAACACCATCACCACCTGCTTCAAGACCTATTAGACGAACGCCTGCATCAGGAATGAAGGCATTGAAAATTCCAATTGCATTTGATCCCCCGCCAACACAAGCAAGAACGGCATCAGGTAGTTTGCCGGTAAGTACAAGGATTTGTTCACGGGCTTCATCACCAATAATTTTATGAAAGTCACGAACCATTGTTGGAAATGGATGTGGACCTGCCACTGTACCCAGCATGTAGTGAGTATCGGCAACATTTGTAACCCAGTCCCGCATAGCTTCATTAATCGCATCTTTTAGTGTTTTGGAGCCAGAAGTAACTGGAACAACTTGTGCGCCAAGCAATTTCATACGTGCAACGTTTAATGCTTGGCGACGTGTGTCTTCTTCTCCCATATACACAACGCAATCAAGCCCCATCAACGCAGCAGCTGTTGCAGATGCAACTCCGTGCTGTCCAGCACCAGTTTCCGCGATGATTCGCTTCTTACCCATACGTTTTGTTAAAAGAGCTTGTCCCAAAACATTGTTGATCTTGTGACTTCCAGTGTGGTTTAAATCTTCACGCTTCAGAAATATCCGAGCACCACCAGCATGTTCGGCAAATCTCTTTGCTTCAGTAATAATGCTTGGTCGACCGGTATACGTGCGATGAAGTTCTGCTAATTCGGCAATAAATGCTGGATCTTTTTGTGCCGCATTGTGCGCAGCCTCTAATTCTTCGAGGGCGCCAATGAGAGCCTCTGGCACGAAACGACCGCCATACTCGCCGAAGTGGCCCTCAATAATCATTGTGCAAGCCTACCCAGCAAATGGGCCATCGCAACATTTGAATTTTCTGAGCGAACTAACGCTTCGCCTACAAGAATTGCAGTTGCTCCATGCTCATGGGCAAACTCAACATCAGAACGAGTAGAGATTCCGGATTCAGCGACCCGGGCAATTGACTTTGGGATCCGTGGAATTAATTCCGCAAATGCTTGTGAATCAACATCTAAGGTTTTTAAGTTGCGGGAATTTACGCCAACAATTTCTGGAGATATTTCAAGTGCGCTCTCTAACTCGCCAGGTGTATGGACTTCAATCAACGCTCTCATTCCAAGCTCTTTCGACAAATGAAAGTAGTCATCTAGTTGATTTCTACTTAGCGCTGCAACGATTAACAAAATCACATCAGCACCATGCGCACGAGCTTCATAGAATTGATACTCATCAACCATAAAATCTTTTCGCAATACTGGCAATTCAACCGCTTTGCGCACTGCGTCAAGGTCAGCCAATGTCCCACCGAATCGACGTTGTTCTGTAAGAACGCTAATTACAGACGCACCTGCCTGTTCATACCGTGCGGCGAGGCCGGCAGGATCTGTAATCGGAGCAAGATCACCTTTACTAGGCGAAGCTCGCTTTACTTCAGCAATAACTGAAATTTCTTCGGTTAACAATGTAGCCAAACAATCTCGTACTTGAGGTGCAACTTCAATTGCTTCAAGCAGCTGTGACATAGGCAAACGTCTAGCTGCTAAATCCTCACGCACCCCTTCAATAATCCAATCTAGTACGCTCATAATTTTTGATCCTGTGTTGGATCTATTCCCTTATCAAGTGCTGTCCATGAATTGAGCTGTCGAGGCGTGCGTTCATACCGAGAGGAAATATTGAACTTTCGAGCAAGTACATAAACGATCCCCATCACAACAACTGCTGATATGGCTATTGGCAATAAATCACTCATGATTGTGTCCCAAACGATTTGCTGCATGAATCGCTGTTAGAACTGCTGCAGCTTTATTTCTGCACTCCTGATTTTCTGATTCAGGATCTGAATCTGCAACCACGCCTGCACCTGCTTGAACGTATGCAGTTCCTTGATACAACAGAGCGGTGCGAATTGCGATGCAGGTATCTATGTTGCCCGTGAAATCAATGTATCCAACAATGCCGCCATAAACGCCGCGGCGTGTGGTTTCTAACTCTTCAATTATCTCCATCGCTCGAGGCTTTGGTGCGCCAGATAATGTTCCAGCTGGAAAGACAGAAAAAAGCGCATCCACTGGAGTTGCATTATCCGCAAGCTTTCCGACAACAGTCGAAACAATATGCATCACATGTGAATATCGTTCGATGTGCATGAAATCGACTACTTCGACAGTGCCTGGCGCACATACACGACCCAAATCATTACGACCTAAATCAACCAACATTAAATGTTCTGCTCGCTCCTTTGGATCAGCAAGTAGCTCTTCACCTAAACGATGATCTTCCTCGGGGTTTGCTGAACGCTTACGTGTACCTGCAATTGGATGGATCATGACATCTTTTTGATTGACCTTAACAAGGGCTTCAGGACTAGATCCAACGATCTCGATTCCATCAGTAAAACGGAATAAATACATGTATGGCGATGGATTATTGAGGCGAAGCATGCGATAAACATCTATTGCATCAGCTTTACATGGCATTGCAAATCTCTGAGACAAGACAACTTGGAACGCTTCTCCTGCAAGAATTTCTTCCTTAACCCTATGAATGTTCTGCTTGAACTGCTCTCCGGATATATTGCCCGTGTAATCAGGAAGTGAGAAATCAGGAATCTTTGCTGCTTCACCTGACAAAGGGGTAGATAGATCTGCCTGCATGCGGTCTAGCCTTTGCACGCACGATTCATAGGCTTCATCGATGCGATCATCACTTCCATCCCAGTTAATTGCATTTGCAATCAAGGTTATCGTTCCATCGCTGTGATCTAACACCGCTAAATCACTAGTTAACATAAATGAAAGTTCAGGTAATGGAATGTCTTTTGTCGTTAAGTCAGGTAAGCGTTCCAGACGACGCACGACGTCGTAGCCCATGAATCCAACGAGACCGCCAGTTAATGGTGGTAATCCTGCAATTTTGGGTGATTTCAAATGCGCTGCAGAAAGCCGCAACGCTTGAAGTGGATCAATGCCAGTCGGCGCACCTGCTGGTGCTGTTCCTTGCCAATACGCAAGGCCGTCTTTTTCGCTTAATGTTGCTTCACTTCGTACACCAATAAATGAATATCGAGACCACGCACCACCATGTTCTGCTGATTCAAGTAGAAATGTGTTGTCTGCGCTCTTTGCTAATTTTCGATATACCCCGAGTGGTGTTTCACCATCTGCAAGTAAACGTCTGGAAACCGGGATTACATTTGAGACCTTTGCATAAGCGCGAAACTCTTCTAGGTTCATCGATCAACCTAGCTCTAATGGGGTGTGAAAACAGGTGCGATCTCCCGTATGGCATGCAACTCCTGTTTGTGTCACCTTCAATAAAAGTGCATCCCCATCACAATCTAAAGAAACAGAGTGAACTTCTTGAAAGTGACCAGATGTTGCGCCTTTGACCCACAGCTCGTTGCGACTGCGACTCCAAAATGTTGCTTTACCTGTTGAAAGGGTTAAAGCCAATGATTGTGCATTCATATAAGCAAGCATCAGTACTTCATTGTTTGAAACGTCCTGAACAATCGCTGGAATCAATGCGGCGGGATCCTTGAGTAACGCTTCTACCTGAGGATCAATTATCGCCATGTGCTTATTCTGCCTTAACGAGTGGCCATCGTGCGCACCGGATAATTGTGCTTACCCAGGTATGACTTCACATCGCCTATACGGTGAATACCAAAGTGAAAGACACTTGCAGCTAGCAACGCGTCTGCCCCTGCATCAAGGGCAGCAGAAAAGTCTTCAAGGCTTCCGGCTCCCCCACTTGCAATCAACGGAACTTTTGAAACCGCGCGAACTGCAGTAATCATTCCAATGTCATATCCGGCGCGCGTTCCGTCAGCGTCCATCGAGTTGAGAAGAATCTCGCCGACACCAAGTGCGCACGCTTTTTCAACCCACGCTAATGCATCCATCCCAGCGCTTTGTCGACCACCATGTGTTGTGACTTCAAAACCAGA
>CAEZSB010000001.1_pt1 | contig 27437 bp, 22 predicted proteins | sample 7263851 | NCBI WGS metagenome assembly CAEZSB01 (sample SAMEA6813770, study PRJEB35770) | freshwater metagenome | biome: Freshwater; feature: Freshwater reservoir; material: water | place: Czech Republic | collected 2017-04-14 | depth 0.5m m | reverse complement strand
GTGACCGCACCACCGGTTGGATTGTTAGGCGTTGTAATAAAGGTCAATGTTGGTTTGTGCTTTTGGATTTCTGCCACCGCATCAGCGGTATTTAAAGAAAAATCAGCGTTGCGTTTTCCATCAATCCAGGTTGCACCAGTTACTTTTGCAATCAGCGGGTGCATCGAATAGGAAGGCGTGAAACCTAAAACTGGACCTTGGGCAAATGCTAAAAAGATTGATTGAATAACCTCGTTAGATCCATTTGCCGCCCAGAGATTATCTGCTGAAAACTTTGTGCCACTTTGCTCGTTAATGTACTCCGCAAGTTTTGTGCGCAGAACAGTTGCATCACGATCTGGGTAGCGGTTTAAGTCAGCAGCAACCTTTGCAACAGCGTCGATGATTGCCTTTTGTAAAGCAGGTGAAGGTGAATAAGGATTTTCATTTGTATTAAGTGCTGCTTGTGCCGGAACCTGTGGAGCGCCATAGGGAGATAAGGGGCGAAGATTTTCGCGCAGCGGCAACCAACTTGGCCAACTCATTTCAAATTCTCCAAGCGCACAGTCATTGCTTCACCGTGTGCCGGTAAATCCTCAGCATTGGCCAAAGTGACAACAGTGTCGACGATGTCAATAAATGCCTTTTGGCCGTATTCGATAAAGTGCAATCCACGTAGGAAAGTCTGTACAGAGAGCCCACTTGAGTGGCATGCACATCCACCAGTAGGAAGAACGTGGTTTGACCCTGCAGAGTAATCACCTAATGAAACTGGTGAGAATCGTCCAATAAATACCGCACCTGCGTTACGAATCTTTGCTGCATCTGCACGTGCATTACGTGTTTGAATTTCAAGGTGCTCTGCAGCATAAGCGTTTACAACAGCTAAACCTTGTGCCATATCATCAACCAATGCGATCGCAGATTGCACGCCAGATAGCGCAACCTTAATTCGATCAGAGTGCTTAGTAGCGGCAACTCGAATCTTTAGCTCCTCTTCAACTGCAGCGGCTAATTCAACTGAATCTGTTACTAATACAGCAGCGGCAATAACATCATGTTCGGCCTGGCTGATTAAATCTGCAGCAACATCTGCTGCAATCGCTGAAGAATCTGCAAGTATTGCGATTTCAGTAGGTCCGGCTTCTGAATCAATACCAATGATTCCTCTCAATGAACGCTTTGCTGCAGCAACATAAATGTTTCCAGGTCCTGTTACTAGATCGGCCTTCTCGCACACACCTTCCATGCCATAGGCAAATAAGGCGATCGCTTGTGCTCCCCCGACCGAATAGACCTCAGTAATTCCGAGGAGGGCACATGTTGCAAGAATTGTTGGGTGAGGCAACCCGCCAAACTCTTTTTGCGGAGGTGAAGCAACAGCGATTGATTGAACCTTTGCAATCTGTGCTGGAATCACATTCATCATGACACTACTTGGATACACAGCGCGTCCACCAGGAACATATAAGCCCACGCGATCTACCGGAACCCACTTTTCAGTAACTGTTCCGCCATCCACAACTGTGGTTGTTTTATCGGTGCGAACTTGATCGTTGTGAACCTTTGTAATGCGCACAATTGAAAGCTCTAACGCGGTGCGGGTCGCGGGATCTAATTGAGATAGCGCTTTATCAAGTTCTATTTGTGGAACTTTGATGGCTACTGGAGTGACTCCATCAAACTCTTGAGCCAATGCGATCAGATCGGACTCATTGCCATTCCTGACTCGCTCCAGAATGGGCTCGATCAGCACCATCGCATCCTGCACATTGAGCGTGGCACGAGGAAGTTCCATGTTGTATTGGGCTTTAGACAGGGTTCGTCCGCGCAGGTCAACGGTACGAATCATTGGGCAATTGTAACGGCTGAGCCCCCAACCTTGATGCCCAAATTATACGAGGGAGTTTAAACGAGGCAGTTGGGACCCAAGATCGATTTCAAATCCGCGCTCAGACTTGGTGATGATGTGATGAGTGCATCAACTTTCATTACAGTGCTGCTTCCGTTGTCATTTAACTGCAAATGAACTTCTCGTTTACCTGGATGAGACCGCAAAATCTCCTTGATTCGATCAACTACTGGTGGGGTGCACTGTTGAATTGGTAATGAAATGACTAGTGGGCCTGTTGGAGTCGCATTAATATCTGGTATCGACATTTCAAGTGCTGTAAAACGTAATTTGTCTTCACGTCGATCAACGCGACCTCGAATCGTGACGATGCGATCTTCTGTTAGCGACATCGAATATTGGTTGTAAGTATTAGCGAAGAACAAAACTTCTAGTGAACCCTCTAAGTCTTCCACTGTAACAACAGCCCATGAGGCACCTTGACGAGAAACCTTACGTGTGACACTTGTAATCAATCCACCAATAGTCACAATTGACTCGTGTTGAGCACCATCATCAACTATTTCGCTGATGGACATATCGGTATTGGCGCGCAAAACATGTTCGACACCAAGTAATGGATGATCTGAAACATAAAGGCCCAACATTTCGCGTTCATAGGACAACAACATGGATTTTTCCCACTCACCTGTTGGGACTTCAATATCTAAACCAGAAACTGCAGTGACCGCTTCTCCGCCGAACAAATCAAACTGACCTATTGCTTCGGCACGCTTTGATTCGATAACCGAATCAATTGCTTCTAGATGAACAGCGATCAACCCTTTGCGACTAGATCCCAGGGATCCAAATGCACCGGCCTTAATTAATGATTCAATTGTTTTCTTGTTGCAGACCTGGGCATCGACCTTTGCAAGGAAATCGCCAAATGATGTAAAACGACCTTTACTTGTGCGAGCGTTCTTAATTGAAGCAACGACACCTTCTCCAACATTTCGAATCGCAGCTAGCCCAAAGCGAATATCCGCACCGCGTGGTGTGTATTCGGCATCTGATTCATTAACATCAGGTGATAAGACCTTAATTCCCATACGACGGCACTCTGATAGGTATAGCGCCGACTTGTCTTTGTCATCTCGTACAGATGTAAGCAAAGCTGCCATGTATTCAGTTGGATAGTTAGCCTTTAGGTAGGCGGTCCAATATGAAACAACACCGTATCCGGCAGAGTGAGCACGGTTAAATGCGTAATCAGAAAATGGAATCAAAACTTCCCATAAACGCTTAATGGCAGCGGTTGAAAAACCGTTTTCTTTCATGCCTGCTTCAAAGGGAACGTACTCTTTATCCAAAATCTCTTTATTCTTCTTACCCATAGCTTTACGTAAAAGATCTGCTCGACCTAGTGAAAAACCTGCAACCTTTTGTGCAATCGCCATTACTTGCTCTTGATACACGATTAATCCGTATGTGTCGCCAAGAATCTCTTGTAGCGGCACAGTCAACTCTGGATGAATTGATTCGACAGGTTTACGTTTATTCTTGCGATCCGCGTAGTTGTTATGTGCGTTCTCACCCATCGGTCCCGGGCGATACAAGGCGATGACAGCTGAAATATCTTCAAATGAATCGGGTGACATGCTCTTAAGCAATGCACGCATAGGTCCACCGTCGAGCTGAAACACTCCCAAGGTGTCTCCACGGCTGAGCAATTCATATGTCTTTGGGTCATCCAGAGTTAACGTCTCTAATACAACATCTATTCCTTGGTTCGCCTTAATGTTGAGAAGGCAATCATCCAAGACAGAAAGATTTCGAAGTCCCAAGAAATCCATTTTCAGCAGCCCTGTTGCTTCGCAGGCGCCCATATCAAATTGAGTAATGATGGCGCCATCTGCTTCACGACGATGAATTGGGATTACATCTAGCAATGGTTCACGAGATAAAATAACTCCAGCTGCGTGTACACCCCATTGACGCTTCAATCCTTCTAGACCGCGAGCAGTATCAACGACGCGCTTTGAATCTGGATCAGAGTTGTATAAAGCTCGGAATTCGCCTGCTTCTCCGTAACGATCATCTTTCGAATCAAAAACTCCGCTTAAGGAAATGTCCTTTCCCATAACGGTAGGAGGCAATGCCTTAGTTAACTTCTCACCAATTACATATGGGTATCCAAGAACTCGAGTGGAATCCTTAATTGCCTGCTTAGATTTAATGGTTCCGTAGGTAATGATTTGAGCTACTCGATCTTCACCATACTTGTTAGTTGCATAACGAATCATTTCGCTGCGTCGACGCTCGTCAAAGTCCAGGTCGATATCAGGCATCGAAATACGTTCTGGATTAAGGAATCGCTCGAACAAAAGGCCATGTTCTAAAGGATCCAGGCCAGTAATACCAAGTGCATATGCAACAAGGGATCCCGCTGCAGATCCACGACCTGGGCCTACGCGGATACCAACTTCTTTTGCGTGTGCGACAAGGTCAGCCACAACAAGGAAGTAACCCGGAAATCCCATCTTCTCCATAACGCCAAGTTCGTACTGCAATCGAGTTTCGTGGGCTGGGGTTAAGCGATCTCCCATGCGATTTTTCAGTCCACGCTCTGCCTCTTTTTTGAGCCATGAATCTTCACTTTCGCCAACTGGAACCTCGAACTGTGGCAGCAAGTTTTCACCTTCACGAAGTGTGATGTTGCAGCGTTCAGCGATCAGTAATGTGTTGTCACAACTTTCAGGAATCTCTTTAAATAGCTCGCGCATTTGTGCCGCTGTTTTGACATAGAAGGTGTCATTATCAAATTTAAATCGCTTGGGATCTGCAAGGGTTGATCCGGATTGAACGCATAGCAATGCCTCGTGTGCTGCAGCATCTTCTTGACGCGTGTAGTGAAGATCATTAGTTGCCAGCAAAGGTAGTCCCAATTCTTTACCAAGCTTTAACAAATCCTCTTTTACTCGTGCTTCAATCTCAATTCCATGATCCATTACTTCAAGATAAAAGTTTTCTTTTCCGAAGATATCCCGATAAGCGCTAGCCGCCTTGATCGCTTCTTTGTAAGCACCCATGCGTAAACGAGTTTGGATTTCGCCGCCCGGACAGCCAGTTGTTGCAATTAAGCCTTTTGAATAAGTCGCCAGTAATTCGCGATCCATGCGTGGTTTGTAGTAATAACCTTCTAGGGATGCCAACGAGGACAAGCGAAATAAATTTGCAAGACCTTGGTTATTTTCAGCCAAAATTGTCATGTGCGTGTAAGCGCCACCACCTGACACATCATCTTCTCCACCAGCAGCCCACTGAACTCGCTTCTTATCAAAGCGTGATTCAGGAGCAACATAGGCTTCGATTCCGATGATCGGCTTTACATCAAACTTTTTCGCCGCTTTATAGAAATCAAATGCACCAAAAACATTTCCGTGATCTGTCATTGCAATAGCTGGCATACCTTGCGCCTTGACCTCAGACATTAAATCGTCAACACGAGCCGCGCCATCGAGCATTGAATACTCGGTATGGACGTGCAGATGTACGAAATTATCTGTGGACATGATTGGCGAGATTAGTGCTTATGGAAGAACTGCGTCGGAAAGCAACGCCAGCGAGCGTGTGAGATCGGCCGGGTATGGCGCTTCAAAGTGAAGTGCTGTGCCGGTAACGGGATGGGCGAAATTGAGTTCGGCAGCATGAAGCCAAGGTCGAGACATTCCTAAACTCTTACCCAGTACCGGATCTGCGCCATACGTTGTGTCCCCCACCAATGGGTGGTGAAGGGCGGAAAAGTGAACACGTATCTGGTGGGTACGTCCTGTTTCTAATTCAATCTTGACCATTGAAACGCCACGATAAAACTCAATAACTTCGTAATGAGTAATTGATTCTTTTCCTGTTGCCATTACTGCAAAACGGTGATCTTCTTTTGGATGTCGGTCTATTGGCGCATCAATAGTTCCAGTTGTTGGATCCATATGACCTTGGACCATAGCGTGATACACCTTGTCGACTGTTCGGTTACGAAACGCATCTTTCAACACATGAAAGGCTGTGTCACTTTTAGCAACAATCATCAATCCACTTGTGCCTACATCTAAACGATGAACTATTCCTTGTCGCTCTGCTGGACCAGATGTAGAAATTGAGTATCCAGCTGCCATCAACGCACCAACAACTGTAGGTCCAGTCCATCCCGGACTTGGATGAGCAGCACAACCAACCGGCTTGTCAATAACAACAATGTCGCTATCGTCATAAATAATGCTTAGGCCATCAATGGGAGTTAATGGAATTGGATCAGAGTTAATTGGTTCTGGCATCAATACTTCGATCATTTGTCCGGCTGTAACGCGATCTGATTTAGGCATCGCCTTACCACCAGTAGTGATGTCACCATCTTCAAGTAATTTAACAACTGCTGTTCGAGACAAACCAAGAACTCGAGTTAACGCGCTATCAATACGCTCTCCGGCGACACCTTCGGGGACGATCAATGTGCGGGCTTCACGATTACTCATACCTAGGAGCCTACCTTTGATATGGGTGGGATATTTCGGGCAGTAAGCACAATCGAAATGAGGGCAGCGATAACTATCGCTGAGTCTGCAATGTTGAAAATTGGCCAATACGGCAACTGCAGCCAATCAATTACGTGGCCTCGCAATAAACCTGGCTCGCGAAAAATTCGATCTATTGAATTTCCAATAATTCCACCTAAAACAAGGCCTAAAACAACTGCCCAACCCTTTGAGGTAATTCGTGGAGAAAAATACAAAATCATAACTAGAACTACCAAGGAGAAGATTGTAAGAAAAATAGTGGCACCAGTTGCGAATGAAAATGCAGCACCTGGGTTTCGAACCAAAGTGAGTTGGAAAAAAGAACCCAGTACCTTGATATTTGATCTCTGCGAGAGCGTACTGACAGCCCAAATCTTTGTTGCTAAGTCGAGGATCCAGACAAACCAGGCAACACTAAAAAGTGTGCGCCATGTGCGCACTGTTAGCGCCGTTCTTCCTTCTGCTTGCAGAGCATGCAGAGAGTTGCCCGAGGGAAAACTTGGAGGCGTGCTTTTCCAATTGGAGCTCCACACTCTTCGCAATTTCCATAAGTTTTATTGTCTAGGCGCTCTAGCGCACGCTCTGTTTGCAAAACCATGTCACGCGCATTGATTACCAATGACATTTCATGTTCGCGCTCGAAAGTTTTTGTTCCGGCGTCAGCTTGATCATCGCCAGCTCCTTCGCCAGATTCTTGAATCAACTCATCCATTTCAAGTTCAACAATCGCTAATTCTTTACGAAGTCGATCTAGCTCTTTTGAGATGTCCGCACGAACCGCCTTAATTTCAGCATTAGTCCACGGGGCCTCAGATTCACTTACTACTACGGGAGTAGGGGCAACTTTGATTGGCTTAAGTGGTGGAATTTTCTTTCCACTCTTTATTGGACGTGGCGGAGGTGGCATAACTAATCGGCGTTCCTCGACAACAGGTGCAACTACCGGAGCTGTAACTGTAGAGACAGACACAGTTTGAGATTTTTCATCCACGGTAAGGGTGGTCTTGGATGGAAAGGGCTTACCTGCTGCTTTTTTAACCGGAATACTTTTTACCGCTGATTTCTTTACTACGGAAGACTTTTTAACAGAGGCTGCTTTCTTCGCAGGCGCTTTCTTAATCGCGGCCTTCTTAGCTGGAGCCTTTTTTGCAGGCGCCTTCTTTGCCGCTACTTTTTTCGCTGGAGCCTTTTTCGCTGGAGCCTTTTTTGCAGGCGCCTTCTTGGCAACCGCTTTTTTAACTGGCTTCTTAGGCATGTCGCGAACCTTATGCCCAAGGGGGCGCCTATACCAATTTCGCCACGGTCAATTTTTTACAACTCCATGTCCTACACTTAAGTCCTCGCGTATATGGCGTTGACGAGGCAATCACCTCACGAGCCAGCAGGAAGAAATGGGCCAACGCTCATCTAGAACCAGCACGCGAGATACGAAGTGGCACACCACGGTGTGCAAGGTGGGTGGTACCGCGAAAGCTGCGAATGCAGCGATCGTCCCTCCAGAGATTGTTTTCTGGAGGATTTTTTTATGACATTTCGTGCCATCCCAGCAGCAGTGGATCTGCCTGCTGTTGAGCATTCAATTCTAAAGTTCTGGCGCGATAATTCCATCTTTGAAAAAACAGTTGCAGCCCGCGAAGGTGCACCACAATGGACATTTTATGAAGGTCCACCAACTGCAAATGGAATGCCAGGAACTCACCACATCGAAGCCCGTGTATTTAAGGATTTGTTCCCACGTTTTCATACAATGAAAGGAAAACAGGTAACACGAAAGGCCGGATGGGATTGTCATGGTTTGCCGGTTGAGATCGCTGTAGAAAAAGAATTGGGATTTTCTGGCAAGGGCGATATTGAAAAATACGGAATTGCACCATTTAATGACAAGTGCCGCGAGTCTGTACAGCGCCACGTAACTGCATTCACAGATATGACAGATCGAATGGGTTTCTGGGTTGATTTTGATGAGGCCTATTGGACTATGTCGCCTGAATATGTTGAATCTGTGTGGTGGTCTTTAAAAGAGATCTGGAAAAAAGGTCTGTTGGTTCAGGATCATCGCGTTGCACCGTACTGCCCTCGGTGCGGAACAGGTTTGTCAGATCATGAATTAGCACAGGGCTATGAAACAGTTACCGATCCTTCAGTCTTTGTTCGTTTTCCAATAACTTCAGGTGAGCTTGTTGCCCTTAATGCATCTTTACTGGTGTGGACCACAACCCCGTGGACTCTAGTTTCTAACACTGCCATCGCTGTCCATCCAGATGTTGAATATGTTGCGATCGAAGTTACTGATGAAGAATCGAGTGAGGTTTTAGTTGTTGCACACGATTTGATGGATGCGGTCAAGGGCGAAAAAAAGATACTAAAGCGCATGCTTGGTAAGGATCTTGAACGCACTGCATATAAGCGTCCTTTTGATTACATTGAAATTCCAGAGGCGCATTTCGTAGTTCTAGCTACTTATGTAACAACTGAAGATGGCACCGGCTTGGTGCACCAGGCACCTGCCTTTGGCGCGGATGACTTAGCTGTCTGCCGTAGCTACGGGTTACCCGTTGTAAATCCAATTGCACCTGATGGACACTTTCTGCCTGATGTTCCTGTAGTTGCTGGAATGTTCTTTAAGGATGCAGATAAGCCTTTGGTCAAAGAGCTCAAGGCAAGTGGAGCTTTATACAAGCATCAACAGTACGAGCACACATATCCGCACTGCTGGCGTTGTCACACAGCCTTGATGTATTACGCGCAACCATCGTGGTACATCCGTACAACCTCTATTAAGGATGCGTTATTACGTGAAAATGCGAAAACTGATTGGCATCCAGAAACAATTAAAGAAGGTCGCTATGGCGATTGGCTAAATAACAATATTGACTGGGCATTATCGCGCAACCGTTTTTGGGGAACACCGCTACCTATCTGGCGCTGTGAGAATAAGCATGAAGTCTGTATAGATTCATTGAAAGAGTTAGGTGAACTAGCTGGGCAAGAGCTTTCAAACCTTGATCCGCACCGTCCATTTGTTGATGACATTACCTTTGCATGTGCCGAGTGCGCAGAAACAATGACACGCGTGCCTGAAGTTATTGACTGTTGGTATGACTCTGGCGCAATGCCATTTGCACAGTGGGGATATCCGCACAAAGAAGGTTCTGTCGAAAAGTTCAAGGCTTCATACCCTGCTGACTTTATTTGTGAAGCAATCGATCAAACTCGTGGTTGGTTCTACACATTAATGACTATCGGAACATTGGTTTTCGATCAATCTTCTTATAAGACCGTACTGTGTCTTGGACATATCCTGGATAAAGATGGGCGCAAAATGAGTAAGCACCTGGGTAATGTTCTGGAGCCAATGGCGCTTATGGATCAACACGGTGCAGATGCAGTTCGTTGGTACATGTTGGCAGCAGGATCGCCATGGGCAGCTCGTCGTGTCGGACATGACAGCCTTAACGAAGTTGTTCGAAAAACCTTGTTGACCTATTGGAACACCGTCTCATTCCATGCGCTGTACGCAAATGCTTCTAACTTTGAGATCTCACAAACACCTGCACTTGCAGATCGTCCGCTAATGGATCGTTGGATCATTTCTGAACTCAACACCTTGATTAAAGAAGTCGATGCAGCGCTAGAAGATTTTGATTCACAGATTGCAGGTCGTGCACTTGCGCGCTTTATCGACGATTTATCAAACTGGTATGTCCGCCGTTCACGTCGCCGTTTCTGGGATGGTGACACTGCTGCCCTTGGAACCTTGCATGAATGTCTGGTGACACTTACAAAGTTGCTGGCTCCCCTAGTTCCGTTTATTACAGAACAAGTTTGGCAAGAACTTGTGCGCCCAACTGATTCATCTGCAGCTGCATCTGTCCACTTAACTAATTGGCCAGTTGCGCAAGCATCAGCGATTGATTCAGAACTTGGAGCGCAGGTTGCATTGACCCGTCGAATCGTGGAATTAGGCCGTGCAACTCGCGCTGAATCTGGAATCAAGATTCGTCAACCGTTGGGCCGAGCACTAATTGCGGCAAGTGGTTGGTCAACCTTGCCAGAACAAATGCGTGAGCAAATAGCTGATGAACTAAATGTTCAAACACTCCAAGACATTGCTTCAGCAGATGGCGATTTAGTGGACATCAGCGTTAAAGCTAACTTCAAATCATTGGGTGCCAAATTTGGTGGCGCAGTTCAAGAAATTTCAAAGGCTATTGCGTCCACTGATGCAACTTCCTTAGTAAAAACCTTGCGCTCAACTGGTACAACATCAGTTGGCACCTGGGAAATCGCGCTCAATGACCTGGTTATCACTGAAGTCCCAAAAAGCGGATGGAGCGTTTCTTCACATGATGGAGAAAGCGTTGCTCTGGACCTAGAACTTAGCCCTGCCTTGATCGCAGCAGGTAGCGTGCGTGAAGTTATTAGATTCATCCAAGAGCGTCGAAAAAGTGATGGGTTTGATATCTCTGATCGAATCAACCTGACGTGGAACGCTACTGATGAAATTGCCGCAGCAATTGAATCGGACAAACAGCACATCGCTGACGAGGTTTTGGCTCTGTCAATGGTGCGGGACAGTTCACTAACGGTTACAGATACAGAAATTGGTGTTGAGGTTTTACTAGTTAAAAGCTAGAGACTTCTTACTAAGCCCATCAATAATTGTGTTCCGAAAAAGAGGACAATAAAACTCATATCCAGGCTTACGGCTCCAAGGCGAAGTGGTGGGACAAATCGACCCACAAACTTCATTGGCTTGTCAGTGATTGTGTAAATTGCTTCGACTACATACAGGATTGGACCTTTTGGGCGCCATGTTCTGGAGAACATTTGGACGTAATCAAAAATCAAACGGCCTAGCAAAGCAAATAGAAATATTTGCAGAATCGAAGCAAGTAATGAGCCAACGCTCAACATAGATCAGCTCTGGTTAAAAAAGCTTGCTTGTGCAGCAGCTGATTTATCTTCAGTGCTGACATTTACATTTGCAGGCGAAATCAAGAAAACCTTCTTGGTTACGCGTTCAATGGTTCCGTGCAAACCAAATGCAAGTCCACTTGCAAAGTCAACAAGGCGCTTGTGTTCTGATTCATCCATTTCGGTTAGGTTGATGATCACTGGGTTTCCCTGACGGAAGTGCTCACCTATCGTGCGTGCTTCGTTGTAGAAGCGAGGATGCAAAGTAATGATGCGATCTAAAACTGGCAGATCAAGCTGTGGGGCTACTTCAACAACCGTTGATTGACGAACCGACGATACTGGACGTTGTTCGCGAGTTTTAATGCGAACATCGCCAGTCGTTGCAACGGTGGATGTGGCTGGTGCTTGTGGAGTATCAAACTCGGGATCATCCATCAAGCCAAGATAATTTGCGACACGGCGCATTGGATTAGACATAGGTAAAGGTTATAGGTGGGGTGAGCGAGAACCGAGGATTGATGAACCCACGCGAACATGTGTCGCGCCATGGGAAATTGCTTTTTCGTAGTCCCCACTCATGCCGGCAGATAAAGAGTCCGCTGATGGAAAATGCTTCATGAACTCCTTATGGATCAATGCTAATTGGGCAAACCCTTGGTTGGGATCTATGGCTATCGGGGGTACTGACATCAGCCCGGCCAGGGTATGAGTTGGCGATTTTTCAACTAAAGCCGCCAAAGCATATAAATCGTCAAGGGCTGCTCCCCCGCGATTATGGGCGCCGTCCAATGAAACCTGTAAGAAAATCTGCAAGGGATGCGGTGCGACTCTTTCAATAATTTCAAAATGTCGTGGATCATCTAATGAATGAATGACCGATGCCCACGAGGTAATTGACTTCAATTTATTGCTTTGGATCTGACCCTGAAAATGCCACTTTCCAGAGACAACCGCTGACTTTTCAGCACCTTCGGCATCTCGGTTTTCTCCAAAGTCACGAACGCCTAAGTCATACAAAATCTGTGCGTCGCTTACAGGAAAAGTTTTTGTAACCACAATCAAGGTCACCTCATGATCAGCCGCTGTGGCAATCTTTGAACGTACTAACTCTAGATTGCGAGAGAGTTCTTCTGTGCGATTCATAAGCTAACGACCCCTGCAAAACGACCCGTTGGATTATTTCTGCGGTGTGAAAAATACATGAGATCCTCTTTAGTGCAGATTGGAGATGCCTCATAAGAAACGCCTTCAGCGATTAGATCGGCGATTAAGCCAGCCGGAAGATCTAACCCCGGAGTCCCTTGATGAGTAGTTGAAAATGCTCGCGGATGTTCGGCAATTACATCTTGTTGCATATCAAATGGAACTTCGTAGCATGAGCCGCAGATTGATGGTCCAAGAATTGCATGCACCTCGATTGCCCCAAGGGTGCGCATCTGATGCAGCGCTTTTATTGCCACCTTGTTGACTAGGCCTGCACGTCCAACATGTACCGCAGCTACAGCTTCTTTCGAAATAAGGAGCAGCGGAATGCAATCCGCCACCATCACAGCCAGAGAAATACCTTTGGTAGTCGTAATTAATGCATCGCAGATTGGATCCTCTTTAAGTACACGGTCAACAACAACGACATCGTTTCCATGAACTTGATTCATAAATTGCGTATTTCCTAGCACTGCTCGATTGGCAGTGACTACATCAGGATCATCCCCAACATGAAATCCAAAGTTTAAGGATTCATAGACGCCAAGGCTGAAGCCTTTGCGTCGATCGGTAAATAAGTGAGGCAAAGCCTTACTTCATGAAGTCAGGGACGTCGATTTCATCCTCTGCAACTAGTTCCTCAAAGGTTACGCGACGTTTTGGTGTGTCATTTCCAAGATCCAATGCAACAGAGATTGGATCATTTGATGCAATCGGATCTGCAACGCCACCAAGTGTTGCCGCATTAATTGTTGGAGTTGCAACACGCTTAGGTTCGCCACCTTCAAAGCCAGCAGCTACAACAGTAATTCTTACTTCATCACCAAGAGCGTCATCAATTGTGGTACCAAAGATGAACTTTGCGTTTGGGTGCACAGCAGATTGAACTAGTTCGCACGCTTCATTGACCTCGAACAAACCAAGATCTGATCCACCAGAAACAGAAAGCAGGACGCCCATAGCTCCATCGATTGATGCTTCTAGTAGTGGGCTAGAAATTGCTAGCTCAGCTGCACGAATTGCACGATTTTCTCCGCGCGCAGAACCGATTCCCATTAATGCAGAACCAGCACCCGACATCACAGCTTTAACATCTGCAAAATCCAGATTGATTAAACCTGGCTGCGTAATAATCTCTGTAATTCCTTGAACACCAGATAGCAATACCTGATCCGCACTCTTAAAGGCATCAGCCAAAGTAATTGTGCGATCAGATATCGCTAGCAAACGATCATTAGGAATCACGATCAATGTATCTACTTCTGCACGTAGTGCTTCGATACCTGCATCAGCTTGCGTGGAACGTAGTTTTGCTTCAAATGAGAATGGGCGAGTAACAACACCAATTGTTAATGCACCAATATCTTTTGCAATCTTTGCAACGATTGGCGCAGCACCTGTTCCGGTTCCGCCACCTTCACCTGCGGTGACAAATACCATGTCCGCACCACGTAAAATTTCTTCAATGTCATCTGCGTGATCTAGTGCAGCTTCACGACCCTTATCTGGATCCATGCCGGCGCCAAGTCCGCGAGTTGTCTTGCGACCAATATCTAATTTCACGTCGGCATCACTCATTAATAAATGTTGTGCATCTGTATTTATTGCAATGAACTCAACGCCTTTTAATCCGACATCGATCATGCGATTGATTGCGTTAACTCCACCGCCACCAATGCCGACAACTTTGATGACCGCCAAATAATTTTGTGGTGAAGCCACGGTATTTCCTCCTTATGAACCATAAACCTCCACTTGAGGCTTACTATTCAATGCTTTTCGATAAGGCGAACTTAAAGCGCATACGGGTGATTATCAAACACCGACATGAAGTGTTTAACGTGTCGTTAATGTGATTTTTATTTAACGATTGGTGCATGTGGTGCAGAAACATCAACTCTTTTTATCGCTGCATTTTCTGGCAGCGCGATGAGAGCTTTAAACACCTTTGTTTTCAATTCATTGTCACCATCATTACCCCAACGTATTTCAAGGTTTTTTCCAGCATTATTCACAACTAGGACAAGTGCACCGGTGCCTCGGACCTTTACAACTGTCAATGTTGACTTGAGATCTGAGGGAAGGGCGGTAAAAAAGCTAACCGCCCTAATGGCCGCTGCCAAATCTCCTGCTTGAATCTGAACCAAGTTCGTAGTTGGCGATCCAGGAAGTACAAAACTTTTACCTGTCGAATCTATGACTGTGTTTTTATAGATAGCTACAGGTGTTCGTGCCTTTAAATTGATTGTCACCGTTCCATTGATCCAATTTCTCGACACTTGTGCATTAGCCACCCAGTCAAGTTTTTCAAACCGTGCCGCAACCGCTCGAGGTTCTACGCGAGCTAGCTTTTGCCCCACAACAATCCCGCTGCTTATCTGTGTACTTGATCCAGTTATCTCAATGGAGCTGACAGTAAAAAGTGATGACCAACCGAGAATGTATGTGACTGCAGCCAACACAACTGTGGAGACAAATAGTAAAAGACGACGATTCATTGTTATGCGAATCGTCGATTCAGGCCATCAACGATTATTGGTGCAAGGGAGCTGACATCACCTGCACCCAATGTCATGATGACATCGCCTGGCTGTGCCATTTCAATGACTGAATCCGTGACTTCTACAAAGTTTGGAATATATTCGCCATTTTTCATTTGGCGTGTGATTAATTGTGAAGTAACACCATCTATAGGTTTTTCGCTAGCTGCATATACTTCAAGAACTATTGCGCGATCGGCCGTGTCAAGCACAGATGCAAAAGCTGATGCAAAAGCTTGAGTGCGTGAATAGCGATGCGGTTGAAAAATTACGATCAAGCGACCATCTGCTGCGTATCGACGAGCAGCTTCAAGTGTGACCTGAATTTCTGTTGGGTGGTGTCCATAATCATCAATAACACGAACACCATGAACCGTTCCAATAAGTTCGAATCGTCGGCCAGTTCCACGAAATGTGGCCAAGCCGGTAAGTAATTCGGCCGCACCGAAGCCGAGTTTTAGTCCAGTTGCCAATACACCTGCGGCATTTAATAAGTTGTGATGGCCCGGAACTTGAAGTTCGATGTGCCCAACTGTTTTTCCGTTCCATACTGCGCGTGCAGATGAACCCATTGTCATTAATTCAATCTGGTCAATATGAAGGTCTGCACCTTCAGAGGTTCCATATGAAATCAATTGCACATTCTTAGTGGTGCCAGCTAAGGCCATAGCCCCTGCATCATCAGCGCAATATGTGAGAAATCCTTCGGGTTTAATAGTTGCGGCAAAATCTCTAAACGCCTGGGCAACAGATTCAGGGGTTGGAAAGAAATCGACATGATCATGTTCGACATTTGTAACAATGGCAGCGAATGGGTGGTACTCGGTAAAGGAACCATCTGATTCATCAGCCTCTGCGACAAAAATTTCACCTGTACCGCGATGGGCATTAGATCCAGAGGCGGTAATTGTTCCGCCGATTGCAAAGGAAGGATCAGCCGCACATGCCTGCAGTGCAACTGCGAGCATTGATGATGTCGTGGTCTTTCCGTGTGTGCCTGCAACTGCAACGCTTTTTGATTCGGACATCAAAACAGCAAGGGCGGCCGCACGAGTCAAAATAGGAATCTTTAGCTCTGCTGCCCTAGCTCGTTCAGGGTTGTTAGTCGATATGGCCGTTGAATAGACAACTAGATCTGCGCCATCAACATGTGCAGCATCATGTGATGTTGCAACAGTTGCACCTAACGCCGACAACGCGATAACAACCGACGAATCCTTTGCATCAGATCCACTAACTGTTATTCCATGTGACAAAGCGATACGTGCTAATCCACTCATTCCGGCACCACCAATGCCGATGAAGTGAATGCGTTTACCAATTAGCGAGGACAGGGATTGACTCATGGTTTCATCGCAAACTCGGTCAGTGCCACAATCTTTTCGGCAGCATGTAGGTCTGCGCCATTGCCTGCAATCGGGGCTGTAGCTGACTTTGCAAGCAGTTCCGCAATATGTGTCTTCAAAAAATCTGCCGTAAATTCCTTTTGAGTAATTATCTGTGCACGATTATCTGCGACAAGGGATGCGGCATTTACAAACTGCTCGCCATTTCCGATTGGTAGAGGCACAAAAAGAGCGTAACGGCCTAGTGCTCTAAATTCGCTGCAAGTAACCGCGCCGCTGCGCCCGATGATCAAATCAGCAGCCAAATAAGCATCTGCCATTGCATCAACATATGCAACGGGTTTATACCCACCCTTGGCTTGTGGCAGGGCATTGAGCTTTCCGACTGAGTGCACAACTGATAATCCATGTTGATTAAATAGATCTACCGTGGATTCAATTATTGTGTTTATCGCTACTGATCCTTGAGATCCGCCCATAACAAATACCAGTGGCGTATCTGCTGCACAACCAAGTCGAACCTTTGCAGCACGGCGCGCTGAAGCCCAATCGGGTTGTGAATCGCTAAATGCTTGAGCAACATCTGATCGCAAAGGTAGACCAGCCAATAAAGCGTGCTCGAACTTTCCGGAATCAACAGAGTGAGCAACCGCCAAGTGTTCTGTAAAAGCAGACCCTAGACGATTTGCCCAACCAGGCTTTGCATTTGCTTCATGAATAACAATCGGAACTCTCGAAATCCTGGCGGCAATATAAGCCGGCGCACTTACATATCCCCCAAAGCCAATAACAACATCGGCACTCTTAATGACTTTTTTTGATTGATAGATAGCTGAGAGTAAATCAAATGGGATGTTCAACCATGTAACAGATGGTCTACGTGAAATCCGAACACGTGGAATCAGGTGCAATTCAAAGTTTGCAGCCGGCACCAAAGTATTTTCAAGACCCGAGGAAGTTCCAAGAAAAATGAGGCGATCTTCTGGATGAGACAATTTCCATTGCCGAGCAACTGCTAAGGCAGGTTGGACGTGGCCAGCCGTGCCGCCACCTGCTAGAACTACCGTAGCCATTTAAAACCTGTTTCTCGTAACTCTTTATAGATTACTGGGTCTCTTCGAGCAGCGCCCAGTACAAAACCAATTCCCATATAGGTGGCGATCAGAGCTGAGCCACCATAGGAAACAAATGGCAGAGTCACCCCAACAACCGGCAAAACACTAATGGCTGAGCCAATGTTTAAAATAGTTTGAATCGCAAGCCAACAACCAAATCCAGAAGCAACATATCGAACCATTGGATCGTGGGCGCGAAGTGCTAACTTGAATATAGAAAAGAGCAAAATACTTAGTAGCAGCAGCGTTGCAATTGTTCCGAATAATCCAAGTTCCTCGCCAATAACAGCAAAGATAAAATCTGTGTGGGCTTCAGCAAGATTGCCCCACTTTTGACGACTTGCACCTAAACCAACACCAAAAAACCCACCGCTAGCAAGACCTAACAAACTATGGGCAGGTTGCCATCCATAGAGCTTGTATTGATCTTCAGCGAAAGGGTTGAGGAATACCATGAAACGTTGAACGCGGTATGGCGAAGTTAAAATCGCAGCCGTTAATCCAACTAGTCCTAAACTTAATGCAATTCCAAAAATGCCTAGACGTAACCCCGAGACCCATAACAATCCAGCCAAGATACAAGCAAAAATTGAAGCTGTTCCGAGGTCACTTCCTGCCATAACTAAAATAATGCAAAGTGCAAATGCTGGGGCAATTTGCTTGAGAACTACAGTGTGATCAACGCCAGAGCGTTCTTGTTTTGCGAGCATGAAGCCAGCCCACAAAATCATAAGAAACTTAGCAACTTCACTGGGTTGAACATCTACAAATCCCAAGCTAATCCAGTTGTGATTACCATTAACACTTTTGCCGATCAGTTGTACAAGCACCAGAAGACCAATTGAAACAATAAATCCAAAGCGGGCTAGTAATTTCCACTGTGCCAATGAAAAACGGGAAAAGACCCAGGCCATGGGTATGGACAAAACCAAGAAAATAAATTGCCGCAAAACGATTGCAAAAGAAGAGCCTTTCGCATCAAGTGAATAGATTGAAGATGCTGAAAAAACCATAATTAATCCAAGAAGGCTTAATCCAAGAGTGCTACCAAGTAACATGTAGTAAAGGTTTACTGGCTTTGTAAAAAAAGTTTCCCTTTGTTGATTACTCATGAGCAACTACCTTGCGCACTGCAGCAGCAAAACGATCTCCGCGATCGGCATATGAAATGAATTGATCCATCGACGCACAAGCTGGCGCCATTAAAACGGTATCTCCTGGCGTAACAAATGTGACCGCTTGTGCAACCACAGCCTCCATTAAGGAATTTGAATCTCCTCCACGTGCGTAATCGGAAGGCGCATCAACAAGAACAAAAGGGATGCTAGGTGCGTGTTCGTTTAATGCATCTGCAATCAGCTGTCGATCTGCGCCAATAAGAATCACCGCTTTGATTCGAGCCTTACAACGTTGAACCAGCGGATTCATATCCGCACCTTTAGCTAATCCCCCAGCAATCCAGACAACAGATAGATGAGACATCAAAGATGCTGATGCAGCATGCGGATTAGTCGCTTTTGAATCATCGACCCAAGAAATTGATTCACTTTCGTAAACAGTTTCAATACGGTGGCGTCCAGGTGTGAACTCTTGCAATGCCTTTTGGATGTGTTCATGTGAAACACCTATAGTCCGAGCAAGTGCTGCTGCAGCTAGAGCGTTAGAAACATTGTGGGGCACTGTTGGTGTGATGTCTTTGAGCTCACAAATCATCGCGGCTTCAAGAGGGTCTGCGACAAATGCCCTGTCGACCAATAACTCTTCAACAACACCAATCTCGCCAGGTCCTGGAGTATCTAGTGAGAAAAAGACTTTCCGTCCACTAAACCGATTAGCTCGCAACACTACTTCCTGATCATCTGCATTGAGAATAGCTAGATCTGATCTATCTAAAATTGACATTTTTGCATCCGCATAAGCATCAAAGCTGCCATGCCAATCTAGATGATCATCTGCAATATTTAGAATCGCAGCTGATACAAACTGAGCCTGCTTGGCCCAATGCAATTGGAAACTTGAAAGCTCCAGAACCAAATAATCGTACGGATCTTTTCGATCAACCGCCTCGATAACTGTGTCACCAACATTGCCACACGCAACCGCCTTTAACCCAGCGGTTTGCAGAATCTTTGCAGCCATTTCAACTGTTGTTGTTTTTCCATTTGTACCGGTCAGAGCCAACCATTTTTGTCCTGGTGCAATTTCAGTTCGAATCTGCCACGCAAGGTCAATCTCGTTTAACAACTGCAGACCACTGGCTAGCACCTTTACTACTAGCGGGTGATCTTGACGCCAGCCCGGAGAAATGATTACGGCATCGAAATTAGATAAATCAATATTTTCTGGTTTCACCGCATCATGTGAATTGTCATCTGTAATCGTGACTGAGCCACCGCGGCTTTTCAAAGCGTTTGCAACAGCTGACCCAGTTACGCCTGCTCCTAAGATTAGGAATCGTTGGTCAGCAAATTGAGTAGACATTTTTTATTTGGCTACCCACTGCGCGTAAAACAAACCGAGCCCGGCAGCTACTGACAAGCCAGCGATAATCCAGAATCGAATAACAATAGTGATTTGTTCCCAACCAACTAATTCAAAGTGATGATGCAACGGTGCCATCTTGAAAACACGTTTTCCGCCACTGATTTTGAAATAGAGAGTTTGAATGAGTACAGACATTGTGATGATGACAAAAAGTCCTCCAAGAGGAATCAGCAGCAGTTCCACTCGTAAAGTTGCTGCTAATCCAGCAATTGCACCACCTAATGCCAAAGAACCAGTGTCGCCCATAAATATCTTGGCTGGTGCTGTATTCCACCAAAGAAATCCGGTGCAGCCACCAGCAAATGCAGCAGCTAAAACAGCTAAGTCCAAAGGATCTCGAACTGCATAGCACCCGGCCGCGGCATTAAGTGCGCAGCTTTGTCCAAACTCCCAAACACCAATCAAAACAAATGCCAAGAAAGTCATAATGGATGCACCAGTGGCTAATCCATCTAGGCCATCGGTTAAGTTCACGCCGTTACTTGCGGACATCACCATGATGACAATCCAAATAATTGCCAATCCAGAACCTAAGTAGATCGAAGTTTCGCGCACGCCTGACAAATATTGCGAAATTGGAGTTAAGGAATCAGAATCAACAAACTGTAATCCCAAATAACCAAAGATGGCAGCAAAAATAGCTTGGCCAATTAACTTGAATCGACCTGGTAATCCTCGTGAATTCTGACGCGAGACTTTAAGCCAGTCATCTAAGAAACCAATGAAGCCCAGTGAGACCACTAATCCAATAACCAGCACGGCGGAAACTGTTACTGCGTTGCCTGTCACTAAGTGAGCAGTCAAATACCCGAGAACGGCTGCACAAATAAATATGATTCCACCCATAGTCGGTGTGCCATGCTTTATGTGGTGACTGCTTGGGCCATCATCGCGAATAATTTGTCCATACCCTTTGGCTGCAAGAATGCGAATCAATACGCGAGTTCCAAAAAGTGCAAATACCAGTGCGAAGGCGCCAGCAATAAGAATCTGTCTCAACTTTCAACTCCGCTCTTGTCTAACCATAAACTTTCTAGTTTTTGTGCAAGCACTTCAAATCCTTCAGAACGTGATGCCTTTACAAGAACTACATCACCGGCAGAGAAATAATCAGTCATAGAAAGGCATTCATCAATGCTGGCGTAGTGATGAACAAGCATCTGACCCATTGGATTGCCATATTCAGGTGCACCAATGGCAACCAAATGATCGATACCGATCTCTTGGGCTAGAGTGCCAATTGCTTCATGCTGGGCAGTACTTGACTCGCCGAGTTCATGCATTTTTCCTACAAAAGCCCATGATTCCCCTCCTCTTTCTTGGGCAAATAGGACCAGGGAGCGCATTGCTGCAGACATTGAATCTGGATTAGCGTTGTATGCATCATTTATTATCAAAAGTCCAAATGCGTCATGGAGCTCCATGCGCCACTTGCTGGCATTTTCTGCGGTCGATAGCGAACTTGCAATTAACTCGATAGGTAGCTCTAAAGCTGTTCCAACTGCTGCGACAGCAAGTGCATTTGAAACCTGATGCTCACCCACTAAACGCATTCCAACCGCGTCTCGACCGGCAGGAGTCACTAGATCAAAGTGTGGACAGCCTTCACGAATTTCAACATCTGCGGCACGAACTTCTTGGCCATTACCGAAAACAATTGTTCTACCAGTATGTAGTGATGCCATGGCAGGTGTGTATTGGTCATAGCTACCAAGTATTGCAATCCCATCTGCGCCTAGCGATTGAACTAACTCTGATTTAGTTTCTGCTATTGCTTGAACTGAGCCAAATTCTCCAAGATGTGCGGTGCCAACAACCAGAACTACCGCAATATTTGGTTGTGCGATTTCGCATAGTCGAGCAATATCGCCTTTGTGGCGTGCACCCATTTCAAGAATACAAAACTTTGTGCGTTCATCACATTGAAGCAAGGTAATTGGTAAGCCTAAGTCATTATTAAATGAACCCGCTGGTGCCACAGTTGGACCAGCAACACTGAGCATATGTGCGAGTAAATCTTTTGTACTTGTCTTTCCTTGAGACCCAGTGATTCCAACAACTGTTAAGCCGGTTAAACGCTTGCGTACAAATGCAGCCACAGCAGATAGAGCGACCAAAACATCTTTTACAACTATGCATGGTCCATCGATTCGATGTGTTGTCATTGAAAACATTGCTCCTGCGCGGTAGGCATCAGCAGCAAAATCATGACCATCTACTTTTTCGCCCTTTAGCGCCAAGAAAATGCAACCAGGTGTTGCCAAACGCGAGTCAAATACAGGAGCTTTAGAAACTAACAAATCTTTATCGCAATGAAGTTCTCCGCCAACTAATAAAGCGATCTCTCCTGCGGTTAAAGTAATCACTTTTTGTCCTCAATTGCGCGAGCAAGCTCCACGCGATCATCAAAGGGATGACTAACGCCAGCAATTTCCTGTCCTTTTTCATGACCTTTTCCTAGTATTAGAACAAGGTCGCCCTCTTTAGCCTCATTGACGGCGGTTTTTATTGCAGCAGATCGATCAATAATCACTGCACTTGGTTCGTGAATATCTAGACCCAATGTCATCTGAACTAAAATCTCTTCGGGCTTTTCTGAACGAGGGTTATCACTTGTAAAGATTGCGACATCTGCTCCCTCGTGCAACGCCTTACCCATTAATGGTCGCTTTGATGTGTCTCGATCACCACCACAACCAAGAACGGCAATCACGCGACCATCTGTAATTTCATGGGCAGTTTCTAATACTCGCGCAACTGCATCTGGCGAGTGTGCGTAATCAACAAGAGCTGTGAAGTTTTGGCCAAGACGCACAGATTCAAGTCGTCCAGCTGCCCCCGTTAGGTGAGGCAGCAGTGCGGCGATATCTATTGGATCTATTCCACTTTCATTTGCAATGGCAACTGCCATTAAGAGATTGTCATAGTTATAACCACCATGTAGCTGGATCTTTCCTTCAATTAAAATTCCACCACTGCCTCGTATAGCAACATGGGCACCTGCATAATCTGGTGAAATTGAAACGTAGTGCCAAGTTGCATTGTGGTTATGGCGAGAAACGGTCATGACTGGAAGTTCGGTTTTCGCCGCTAGTTGCACACCATGGTCATCATCAATGTTTATTACAGCCAAATCTGCAAATTCAAAGGTGAATAACTTTGCCTTTGCTTCAAAATAATCATCCATGGTCTTGTGAAAATCTAAGTGATCCTGTGAAAGGTTAGTAAATGCAACTACAGCAAAATGACTGCCACGAATACGCTCAAGAGTTATTGCATGGCTAGAAACTTCCATTACAAGGTTGCGCATATGGCGCTCACGCATAACCGCTGATAACGCCTGTAAATCGATACTTTCGGGGGTTGTGCGCTTGCTCGTAAGAATCTCACTACCAATTCGGGTTTCAACAGTACCGATCAATCCGCTATCGCGTCCCGCAGCTGACATGATCTGATGCAACAAAGTCGTAACTGTTGTTTTACCGTTTGTGCCGGTTACGCCAACACTATACAAATCCCGCATCGGCTCGCTGTAAAACCAGGCACTGATAACTCCTGCTGCGCGTCTTGGGTTTTCACTAATGATTACAGGAACACCCGTTACCTTTGAAGCTCCCTCTGCATCCGTCAGTACTGCTACTGCACCACGAGAAATAGCATCGTGAACAAAACTAGCACCATGTACCTTTTGGCCAGGCAGAGCTATAAACAAATCGCCGTCTTGGACATTATTACTAGATAGCGTTAAGCCGGTGATGACAGTGGTTGAGTCACCTGTCAGGGTTGCATTGGCTATTGCTGCTACAGACTGAACTGTTCTTTTGAATTCTTCAATCGGTCTTGGCACGTGCGGCCTTCTTTGCAGCAATTAACTGTTTTTCTGTCAAAGCAACTGGAATAACTCTTGTGCCTGTTGGTGCGATTCCCTTTGACTGAAGAACAAAAGACATTACCTTTTTAAATACTGGGCCGCCAAGTGCTCCACCCCAGTGGATACCCTTTGGATCTTGAATAGTTACTGAAATGACATAAGCTGGATTATCTGCTGGAGCAAAACCGATGAAAGATGCCGTATATCCTCGGTAGCAACCACATGTGTCATCAATACGCATTGCTGTACCAGTCTTACCGGCAACTCGATAACCTGCGATTGCTGCAGATGGTGCTGTTCCATTTGCTGAAACAACACTCTCCATCATCAAACGCATCTTTACCGCCGTATCTGTGCTGATCACACGAACGCTTTCGCGAGTTGCAGAAGGTGTGTAATTTCCGCTGGAATCACTTGTTCCCGCAATCACCGTTGGAGATACTCGAACTCCGTTATTTGCAATTGTCGCGAAAACACTTGTTGCCTGCATGGCAGTTAATGAGTAACCCTGGCCGAAAGCCACTGTTGGTGCAGTTGTCCCAGACCAATCTGCTACCTTTGGAAGAATTCCTCGTGATTCTCCTGGTAAACCAGAACCTGTTTTTAAACCGATGCCGAACTTTGTCAGATAGTCGTACAGCGTTTGATTTGGGAGCATTTCGCCAATTTTGATAGAACCAGTATTACTTGAAACCGCAAGAACTCCAGCTGTAGTCAAACGCTGAGTTGAATGTGGCTCATGATCATGGAATACCTTTACTGAACGCTTTAAAGCGTAAGGGATTGTTAAAACGGTTTCTGGAGTGATTTTCTTTTCTTCTAATGCTGCTGCAAGTGTCATTACCTTGCCTGTAGAACCTGGTTCGTAGACATCTTGAACTGAGGGATTACGCATCGCAACTAGTGAAACTTTTGATGTGTTGTTTGGATCAAAGGTTGGTGCCGTTGCATGTGCCAAAATCTGACCCGTCTTTGGATCCATCACAATTACTGTTCCGCTTAATGCGTTAGAGGATTTAACTGCATCAGCGATAGCTTGGGATGCCACCCATTGAATATCACGATCTACAGTTAGCCGAATGGATGTTCCAGCTTGGGCTGGAATAATTTCTGATTGTGAACCAGGAATTTCAGCTTTATAACCATTGGCATATGAATACTTGCCCTGTGTGCCAGAGATTAATGAATTCATACTGGATTCAAGACCAGTTGCACCGACTCCATCGTGATTAACAAAACCAATCAATGATGCAATCAAAGACCCTGATGGGTACTCACGAACATAACTACGCTCTGGGAAGAAGCCAATGATTCGGTCTGGGCTCATTCCAGGAAATTTTGAGTTGTACTGATCGATGGCCTGTGTCAGCTTCAGCCATGTTGCAGGCTTTGCATTTTCAGCAACCATGTTCCACTTGCGCTTACCGGTCAACGCTTTTTGAACATCAGAGACGCTCATATTAAGTATTGGAGCAACAAAAGCAGCAACCTTGGCTGGATTCAAAATTTGAGTTTGATCTACAACGATGCTTGTCGCTGCAACACTTCTAGCAAAGGGCACGCCATTTATATCAGTGATATCACCGCGTGGTGCCTGAAGAGTCTTTATTTTTTCCATTTCATTAACCGCACGCGCGCGATAATCATTTGCCTGTAACGCCTGGACTTGTACAAGGCGGAGCCCAAACAAAAACATAATCACAGCGGTCATAAGAATAAGCGCTCTGATTCGGTTATGCGTTAATGAGAAATTACCCATTTTTTACCGGTACATCTGCAACTGGTTTGTCTAGAGACAAGAAGGTTGGATTTTCTGATGGTTTCATTCCTAAGTCGATCGCAGATTTTGCAAGTGCATCAGGTGAGGAAATTTTGTCTATCTGGCGAGCAATTGCCTCACGCTCATCACTAATTAACTTGGCTTCAAGCTTCAAGCTAGTAAGTTCAAAAGCATCTTGAGCCAGCAAGGTATTGATCAGGAGAAGGAGCATAAGACCAATAACGCCAATAACGGTCACAAATTTTGCAAAGAATTTTCGATCGGCTTGCTTTCCGCTAGATAAATCTGGAACAAGTTTAAGAACAACTTGTGATGACTTTTCAGCGAAAATTTCTTTTGAGCGAGTAATTGCAGGAGCAAAGGCTGTCATAGCCATTATGCGGCCACCCTTTCAATTGCGCGAAGCCGTACAGATTGAGAACGTGAATTTTCTTCAAGTTCAGCATCTGTTGGAGTTTCACTTCCGCGAGTAATCATTGAAAATTTGGCAGCTAATTCTGGAAGTTCGAAAGGAAGATTGCGTGGAGTTCCAGATGAAGTGGATGCAACAAATAACTGTTTAACGATTCGATCTTCAAGAGATTGGAATGACATAACAACTAAACGCGCACCAATATTGAGGAGCTCTAGGGCTGCAGGCAATGCACGTGTGATTGTGCCTAGCTCGTCATTAGTTTCAATACGAAGCGCCTGAAAGGTGCGCTTTGCTGGGTTACCACCTGTGCGACGAGTTGCAGCCGGAATAGCCTCTTTTACCAATGAAGCAAGCTGAGTAGTTGAGTTCATTGGGGAAATTGCTCGCTGCTTAACAATTGATTCAACAATTCTTGTAGCAAACTTTTCTTCACCATATGTGCGAAGGATCCGAACTAATTGACCTGGTTCATAGGTATTGATGATCTCCCCCGCTGTCAGAGACTGTGAGCGATCCATACGCATATCGAGTGGAGCATCCTGTGAATAAGAAAAACCACGTTCAGGTTGATCAAGTTGCATCGAAGAAACACCCAGATCAAATAACGCGCCATCAATGTGCTTATATCCAAAACTTGCAACAATTTCTGCAATGCCATCAAAGGTTGAATGTGCAGTCTTTAAGCGATCTGCATACGGAGCAAGACGAGCAGTTGCTTTAGAAATTGCATCAAGATCGCGATCAATGCCAATAACAGTTAGATGTGGAAACTTTTGGAGCAAAGCTTCTGTGTGACCGCCAAGACCTAATGTTGCATCAACAACAACTGGATTAGTAGCGGCAGCAATTGCAGGGGACAAAAGATCGACGCAACGATCGCGCATCACAGATACATGTTCTGTCGTACTAGTCATCTCTTCCCCCTTTCGTGTATTGATAGAACTAACTACTAGCTCTCAGCTCTGGTCACTGCCGGCCGACGGATCTTTGTTTAGCAACGGCACCGGGGAAGGGGCGCCGCTACGTTCGAAGGGTCGGCAGTGGCCACAAATGAGAGTTAGAACAAACCTGGAAAGACCTCCTCGGAAACATCCGCAAAGCTCTTTTCACGATCTGTTAAATATTCATTCCATGCAGTTGCGTCCCAAATTTCTACGCGAGTATTTGCACCAATAACAACGCACTCTTTTTCTAATCCTGCATATGTGCGAAGTGATTGTGGAATTGTTACGCGACCTTGACGATCAGGACTTTCATCGTGTGCGCCAGCAAACATCACACGGCTGTAATCACGTGCTGATTTAGCAGTGACTGGC